>ERZ1066137.1133-NODE-1133-length-14267-cov-5.413524_pt1 | contig 14267 bp, 11 predicted proteins | sample MGYA00382784_ERZ1066137 | MGnify/ENA primary metagenome ERZ1066137 (study PRJEB33369, sample SAMEA5778367) | biofilm metagenome | biome: Industrial cooling water; feature: Water cooling tower basin; material: Biofilm | place: United Arab Emirates | collected... | reverse complement strand
CCCGATCCGACAGCGTCTGAAGTGACGGAAGCTGCGGCCGAGGACGCTCCAGTCGAGGACGTTACAGCCGAAGATGCGTCTGCAGCAGCGGCTGAAGGAGAACCGGCTGCTGACCCCAGCCTGGCTGCCGATGCGCCTCCCGAAGCAGTGCCTGCCGCCGCGGAAGCAGAAACCGCCATGCCCGCCGAGGAGGCTGCACCGGCTGCCGAGGGACAGGTGCAATAGGCCGGCAATGGGTGATGGCGATCTATTGAATTCGCTTCCGGGCCGGCGCACGGACGGGGCCAGGCCTCAAGGTCGCCACGCCCTGGCAGCGCCGCATCCAAGTGCCTCGCCAACGAAGGATTTTGGCGCTAGCATTGCCAGTTGAAGGGGCAAGTCGCGGGTCATGAAGAAATATCTCAATCTGGTGGTGGCAATCTCGCCCATCGGCGATGGCGCCTTTGAAGCGCGTGTGTCGTCCAGCCAGGGCGATGGCCGCGCCCGCTTCACGCCGCCCTTTCGCCTTGCCGATGTGATTGGGCACGCAGTGGGGCCCACCCGCTGGCGCAGCCTGGGCACGGTGAAGCCCATCGCACCGGCCCATGCCACCGCCCGCGAATGCGGGGTGGCGCTGTTTGAAGCGCTGTTCACCGGCGAGGCCCGCGATGTGCTGGCCGCCACCGAGGCGGAGGCGCGCACCCTGCCCGATACCGGCGTGCGCATCCGGCTGGCCTTTGATCTCACCAATCCGGCCACTGCCGAAGTGGCGGCGCTGCCGTGGGAATTGATGCGCCGGCGCAACGATGATCCGCTGGTGGTGACGATGCAGACCGCGCTGGTGCGGGCGCTGGACGTGCCCAAGCCGATCAAGCCGCGCCCGCTGATCCGGCCGCTGCGCATCCTGGTGATCCGTGCCAATCCCGAAGGCACCGGCGCGCTCAATCTGGCCAAGGAAGGCCAGATGCTGGTGGATGCGCTGAAGCGGCTGCCCGGCATTGCCGTGGACGAGGTGGCGCCCATCGCCGGGCCGATCCGCGACCAGCTGGCGCGCGAGCAATATCATGTGATCCATTACATGGGCCATGGCGATTACCAGGCCGATCGCGGCGGCATGCTGCTGCTGGAAAACGAGGACCGGTCCCCGCATCTGGTCAGCGCCGCCACGTTTGCCGCCTGGCTGAAGGACGAGCCGCTGCGGCTGGTGTTCCTGAATGCCTGCGAGACCGGCACCACCCCCGATGGTGCCAGCGCCCACCCCTTTGCCGGTGTGGCGGCCGCGCTGATCCAGAGCAATGCGCCGGCCGTGGTGGCCATGCAGTTCCCGATCAGCGATTCTGCCGCCATCGAATTTGCCCGCACCTTCTACACGCGCGTGGCCGATGGCTTCCCGGTGGACGCAGCCGTGGCCGAAGGGCGCAAGGCGCTGTTTGACGATGAAGCCACCGAATGGGCAACGCCCGTGCTGTATCTGCGCCCGGTGGATGGCGATCTGTTCGACAATGACGCTGCCGAGATCGTGAAGGCGCCGGCGCCAGCGCCGGAACCACCAAAGCCCATGCCGCTGATCACGCCGGCGCCGCCGCAACGGGACATCGTGCGCACGCTGGGCATTGGCGCCATTGGGGCGTTGCTGCTGCTCGTCCTGCTGATAGCATGGGCCGATGGCTGGTTTGGCGGCAGCACGGATGCCGAAACGCAGCCGGCCGCCAGCGGGGCAACCGAGGCGACTGCCGCCGCAGCCGATGGAGAGGCCGTGCCGCCCATCATCGAGGGCGAGACCGGTGCCACGGCTGACGCCTTCAATGCCCTGCCGCCCGAAGTGTGGATCAATGACGATGGGTCAACGTCGCCGGATGGCCAAACGTCGGCCACGGGCGTCCTGATTGCCAGCCTGAGTGGCACTGACGAAGAAAAATTCGCAGAAATTCAACGATTGGCCAACAACAAACACCCGGCAGCCCAGTATGTCTTGGGCGACATTTATTTCTATGGCCTTTTGGGCCAGCAAGTATCGAAGGACCGCGCAAAATCAGAATTTGTAAAGGCTGCCAACGAGGGCCTGCCGGCAGCACAATATTGGGTCGGAAGCCAATATAAGACCGGTGAGACCGGCTTCCCGGAGGACCTCGATCAGGCGCGCGATTATCTCACCCGCGCCACAGATGGTGGCAACACGGCAGCCAAAGAACTTCTCAAGCAGATCCCAGCGTCGTCGTGACCACAACTGCCGCCCCTGCCCCGCCACTGGCGCGCAATGGTGCGCCGGCGACGATCTTCCTGAGCTATTCGCGGGAGGACGAGGGCCGCGTGGCGCCGTTGATTGCTGCGTTGGAGGGTGCAGGCCATGCGCTGTGGTGGGATGGCCTGCTGCAGCCGGGGGAGCGCTTTGCGCAGTCCACGGCCGCCGCGCTGGAGGCGGCGAAGGTGGTGGTGGTGGCCTGGTCGGCCACGTCCGTAAAGTCGCACTGGGTGCATGACGAGGCGACGCGCGGGCGGGATCGTGGTTGCCTGCTGCCGGTCAGCCTGGATGGCACGCTGCCACCGCTGGGCTTTGGCCAGTTCCAGTCCATCGATCTGTCGCGGGCCCGGCCCGGCGATGCGGCCTATGCGCAGGTGCTGGTGGCCGTGGCGGCGCTGCACGATGGCGCTGCGGCGATCCCGGTGGCACGCGCACAGCCTGCGGGCACGCCTGCACCCGGCATCAATCGGCGCTGGCTGCTCGCCGGCGGCGGCGCGGCCGTGCTGGCGGCGGGCGGCGGCATCGCGTGGCAGGCTGGATGGCTGGGCGCGCCGGCCACTGCGGGCAGCGTGGCCGTGCTGCCCTTTGCCAATCTGTCTGGCGATCCGGCACGGGATTATTTCGCCGATGGGCTCGCCGCCGAGGTGCGTGCCGAACTGGCGCGCAATCCGCGGCTGCAGGTGGCGGCGCAGGCATCATCCAATCGCTTCCGGGGCCGCACCGGCGATGCGCGCGACATCGCCCGCCAGCTGGGCGTGGCGCATCTGCTGGACGGCAATGTGCGGGTGGCCGATGGCCGGGTGCGGATTGCCGCCGAGCTGATCGATGGCGCCAGCGGCTTTTCCGTGTGGTCAGAAAGCTTTGACCGGCCGCTGGCCGACGTGTTTGCCGTCCAGGATGAAATCGCCTCGAGCGTGACCGGTGCGCTGGTCAGCCGGCTTTTTGGCGGCACGGCCCCGCGCGACCGGGCCGCCGGCGGCACGAACAAATTGCCGGCCTATGACGCCTGGCTGCGCGGGCGCCACCTGTACGAACAGGGGCTTTCCGAAGCCACGGACCGCGCGGCGCTGGCCGCCTTCGATGAGGCGCTGGCAGCCGATCCGGATTATGGCCAGGCCCACGCCGGGCGTTCACGCGCGCTGACGGTGATCGCCAATCTCTACCTGGCCGGCCCGGCGCGGCGGCAGACCTTTGATCAGGCCATTGCCGCCGCGCAGGCCGCAGTGGCCCGGGCGCCGGACAGCGCCGACGCACAGGCCGCGCTGGGCTTTGCGCTGTTCAATGGCCGACTGGATGCCAGGGCCGCCAGGCCACCCTATGACCGCGCCGCGGTCCTGGGCCAGGGTGATGCCGATGTGCTGGCGCGCTTTGGCATCTATGCCGCCCGCTGCGGCCGCATTGCCGATGGCCGCGCCGCGTTGGCCCGGGCACGGCGGCTCGATCCTCTGAATGCCCGCACCGCCTGGCTGGCCGGAGAGGTGGAATATATCGCCCGCCAGTACCGGGCCGCCATCGGGCATGCCGATCGGGCGCTGGCGATCAATCCGAAACTGTCGATTGCCTGGTGGTCTCTGGGTGCGGCCAGGCTGATGCTGGGAGATGTGGCGGGCGCCGCCGAAGCCTTTGCCAAGGAAGGCAATTCGCTGTTTCGGCTGGCCGGGGAAGCCATTGTTTTGCAGCGCCAGGGGCAGCAGGCAGCGGCGCGGCGCAGCCTTGACGGCATGATCGCGGCGCATGGTGACAATGCGCTGTATCAGCAGGCACAGGTGCTGGCCGCGTGGGGCGACAAGGCCGGGGCACTGGCGGCACTGGCGCAGGCCCGCGCCACGGGCGATGCCGGCATCATGTATGTGCGCGGTGATCCGTTGTTTGATGTGGTGCGCGGCGATCCGCAATTTGCCGCCTTGTTGCGCGCGCTTGGTTTTGAATGACCATTTGGGGAGGATGATGATGACCACCGGGGACAAGAAGCCCGCCACCACGCCCGCGAAGACGCCGGCGCCGGATGTGCTGAAGCCGCAGACCGGAAGCACCGGGATGGGCGACCGCGGCGACGATGATGATCGCGGCATGGGGGATCGTGGGATGGGGGATCGCGGGATGGGCGATCGCGGGATGGGCGATCGCGGGATGGGCGATCGCTGATCGGCCTGCGGCGATTGCACTGCTCTGCTTGATGTTTCCTTGCGTTGACTTGGGTGCCGGCTCTGGCATGCTCAGTGCATGACAAAAAGTTCATTCAGAGCGGCCGTGGTTGGTTTCCTGCTGGCAAGCGGCGCGCAGGCCGAACCGTCTGAAACCATCGAGGTGACGGCGGAGCGGCTGTCGCGCAGCGTGCTGAAGCGGGAATCGACCCAGTTCATCCTGGACACATTGCCCGACACGGTGAGCGGGCAACATGCGCGCTGGGAAAGCCCGATCTGCGTGACGGCGTTCGGCATAACAGAGGCGCGGGCAAAGCTGTTTTCCAGTCGGGTGATCGAGGTTGCCCGCCATGTTGGTGTGCGCGTGGATGAAAAGCCGGACTGCGAACCCAATGTGACCATCGTCTTCACCGGTGATGCGAAGGCGCTGATGGCCGATCTGGCGAAGCGGCGGCCACTGGCCTTCGATCCGCTGCCCGGGCGCGAGCGCAAGCTGATGCTGAAAAGCGATCTGCCGGTGCGCTGGTGGCACTATACCGATGTGAACGGATCCGATGGCCGGCAGATGAGCAATCTGCCGGCTGGTGGGGCCGGAGCCCTGGCCAACCAGCCTTACCGCGTGCTCAACAACACGCGCGCCACCCGGCTTGAGAGCAATGTGCAGGCGGTGATCACTGGCGCCGTGATCGTGGTGGATGTGCCGCGGGTGGAGACTGTGCCGCTGCTGCCGCTGACCGATTATGTGGCGATGGTGGCGCTGAGCCGTGTGCGGCTGGGTGCGACCGAGCGCCCGGAAGGATCGATCATGCGGCTCATCGGCGGCACGCCGGCCGGCAAGCCGGCACCGGAAGGCATCACCGCGCTTGATGAGGCGCTGCTGGTCTCGCTCTACAAGACCAAGGGCAATCTGGAGGCCAGCAGCCAGCGCGCCCGCATGGCCGCCGTGATGGCGGACCGGATCACCGATGATCCCGAAGTGCAGGCCGCCGGCGCCAATCTGCCAAAGCCCTGATCCCAAAGGCCCTGATCCAAATTCCCTGATCCAAATTCCCTGATCCGCAGGGCCCTGAAAAAAAGGGCCGGCCCACGCTGGTGCTGGCCGGCCCCGTTCTCCCTCAGCCAGACGGCTGATCACATGTCGTCGGTATCGTCGTCCGCCGATGGGCCGACCATCAGGGCTTCGGAAATGCCGGCCGCATTGTCACGGATGATCTTTTCGATCTTGGCGGCAATCTCCGGGTTTTCCTTCAGATATTTCTTGGAGTTCTCACGCCCCTGCCCGATGCGCACCGAATCGTGGCTGAACCATGCGCCGGACTTTTCCACCACCCCGGCCTTCACGCCCAGATCGAGGATTTCCCCGATCTTGGAGACGCCTTCGCCGTACATGATGTCGAATTCCACCTGCTTGAAGGGCGGGGCCACCTTGTTCTTCACCACCTTCACGCGGGTGCTGCTGCCGATGATCTCGTCGCGTTCCTTGATCTGGCCGGTGCGGCGGATATCCAGGCGCACCGAGGCGTAGAATTTCAGCGCGTTGCCGCCAGTGGTGGTTTCCGGGTTGCCGTACATCACGCCGATCTTCATGCGCAGCTGGTTGATGAAGATCACCAGGCAGCGCGAGCGGCTGATCGAGCCGGTCAGCTTGCGCAGGGACTGGCTCATCAGCCGGGCCTGCAGGCCGACATGGCTGTCCCCCATCTCGCCTTCGATTTCGGCGCGCGGCACCAGTGCGGCCACCGAATCGACGACCAGCACATCGATGGCATTGGAACGCACCAGCGTATCGACGATTTCCAGCGCCTGCTCACCGGTATCGGGCTGCGAGACGATCAGCTCATCGATGTTGACGCCCAATTTCTTGGCATAGACCGGATCGAGCGCATGTTCGGCATCCACGAAGGCAGCCGTGCCGCCGGCCTTCTGGGCTTCGGCGATGGCGTGCAGGGCCAGCGTCGTCTTGCCCGAGCTTTCCGGGCCGTAGATTTCCACCACGCGGCCGCGCGGCAGGCCGCCGATGCCAAGCGCCAGGTCCAGGCTGAGCGAGCCGGTGGAGATCGCCTCCACCTCCATCGTTTCCTTCTGGCCGAGCTTCATCACCGAGCCCTTGCCGAAGGCGCGATCGATCTGGGCGAGTGCGGCTTCCAGTGCCTTTTGCCGGTCCATTGCTGTGTCCACCAGTTTGAGATGTTGCCCCACGACCCTGATCTCCTTCCTGAAACCGGCGCTGGCGCACGTCAATGCCCCATTGCCCTTGACGCTTCAGTACACGCTTTGTTCTATAAGAACAAGAGAAGAACATTTAGCCGCCGGCCGGCTGCGCCTCGTGGATGGCCGCCACCAGATCGGCCAGTGCGAACGGCTTGGCGAGGAAGCGCATCTTCTGCGCGGCGGCCTCGCGGTGGCGCGGCAGTTCGGCATAGCCCGACATCAGCACGATGCCGAGCCCGGGGCGCAGACGGCCGGCTTCGGTGGCCAGTTCGACGCCATCGATGCCTGGCATCATCACATCGGACACCAGCACGTCGATCGGCCATTCCTCGCGCAGCAGCGCCAGCGCCGCCATGGCATCTTCGGCGGTGACCACCAGCATCCCCTGCCGTTCGAGGCCGCGGGCAAACACGGTGCGCACCGAGGGTTCATCCTCCACCAGCAGCACGCGCACGCCGCTGTTCACTGCATCGGCGCTGACCGCCGGCCGGGCGGCGGCCGGTTCGGGCGCCGCCGCCTGCGGGCGCGGGCGGCCGGGCAGATAGACGGAAAAAGTGGTGCCCTTCCCCTCCGGGCCTGGGCGGGCAAAGATGTAGCCGCCCGTTTGCTTGACGATGCCGTAGACGGTGGACAGGCCCAGCCCCGTCCCCTGCCCCTGCGGCTTGGTGGTGAAGAAGGGTTCAAAGATGCGGCCGCGAATCGCAGCCGGAATGCCGCTGCCGGTATCGGTGATCTCGATGGCGACATGATCGGTGGGCGGCATGATGCTGTGCCCCAGCGCGGCGATGTGCCGGCCGGCGATTTCCGAGACATGCACCTGAAGCCGGCCATTGCCCGACATCGCATCGCGGGCATTGACCGCCAGATTGACGATCACCTGTTCGATCTGGCCCGGATCGGCCAGTACCATGTAGTTGCGGCAACGCCCGGTGACGGACAGTTCGATCGCCGGGCCAAGCAGCTGGGCCAGCAGCGGCTGCAGGCCTTCCACCAGTTGGAAGGCATCGAACAGCGTTTGCCGCTGTGGCTGCTGGCGGGCAAAGGCCAGCAATTGCCGCACCAGCGTGGCGCCGCGTTCGCCGTTGCGGCGGATCTGCATCAGCGCGTCATATTCAGGGTCACCGGCCGGGTGGCGTTCCAGCAATTGATCGGCAAAGGCCAGCACGGCGGTGAGCAGATTGTTGAAATCGTGGGCCACCCCGCCGGCCAGCTGGCCCACCGCCTGCATGCGGCTGGCGGCGGCGACCTGGGCTTCGAGTCGCAATTGTTCGCGGATGTCGCGCATGGCGATCACGCCGGCGAGGCCCAGCCGCGGCGGGATGGCGATCAGGCGGATATCCTGGGGTTCATCGGGCCGGTTGCGCAGCGCGACGCGCAGGATGCGGCTTTCACCGCCGGCCACCACTTCGGCCACGGCGCGGGCCAATTGGCTGGAATCCTCGGCAACCGCCATCTGCTCCGGGCGCAGGCCCGGGCGCCAGGCATCGCCGGCGGTGGCGATCATGGCATCATTGGCGCTGATGATGCGGCCCTGGCTGTCCAGCAGGGCCATGGCGATGGGCAGATTGAGCAGCAGCGGCCCGATGCTGGGCGAGGTGAGGTTTTCGGCATAGGGCGCCGGCCATTCGCTGGCGGCCACCGGCTGGAAGGCGGCCCAATCGGTGGTTGCATCACCTTCAGCCATAGCGTTGTTCGGTCCAGGGATCGCCTTCGTTGTGATAGCCGCGCACCTCCCAGAAGCCGGGCTTGTCCTGCGCGGTGATTTCGATGCGCACCAGCCATTTGGCCGATTTCCAGAAATACCATTGCGGGATGATCGCACGCACCGGCCCGCCGTGATCGCGGCTGAGCGGCTGGCCATCATGGGCATGGGCGATCAGACAATCGGCGCCGGCAAAGCGTTCGAGGCTGATGTTGGTGGTGTAGCCATCGGCGCCGTGCAGGATCACGTGATTGGCGGCCGGCAACGGTTGCACTTGGGCCAGCAGGTGGCTGGTGGCGACGCCCTGCCAGCGATTGTCAAAGCGGGACCACTGGGTAACGCAGTGGATATCGGACACATCCTCGGTCTGCGGCTGCGCACTGTATTGCGACCAATCCCACGCCAGCGGGTTGGCCACCAGGCCGTCCACCACCAGCCGCCATTCATGGCGGGCGATATCGGGCTTGATGCCCAGATCCAGCACCGGCCAATTGGTGACAAGGCGCTGGCCGGGCGGCAGGCGCTGGCTGCGCGTCGGATCGGGATTGCCGGTGAGCAGGCGCCCGGCACCGGCCCACGCCTGCTTGATGGCGACCAGCCGATCCTTGAAGCCCTGCGCCATCAGCCGCGGTCCCTCAGCAGGCGCGCCTTGTCGCGCTGCCAGTCGCGTTCTTTCATCGTCTCGCGCTTGTCGTGCAATTTCTTGCCCTTGCCCAGCGCCAGCTCCACCTTGGCGCGACCGCGATTGTTGAAATAGATCGAAAGCGGAATCAACGTCATCCCCTGGCGGGAGACGGCGCTGAACATGCGATCGATCTCGCGCTCGTGCAGCAGCAATTTGCGCGGGCGCTTGGGCTCGTGGTTGAAGCGGTTGCCGTGGCTGAATTCCGGGATGTTGGCATTGACCAGCCACACCTGGCCATCCTTCACCTCGGCAAAGCTTTCGGCGATGCTGCCCTGGCCGGTGCGCAGGGATTTCACCTCGGTGCCCATCAGGGCGATGCCGGCTTCGACCACATCCTCGATGAAATATTCGAAGCGGGCGCGGCGGTTTTCGGCCACCGTTTTCGTCTTCACGCCCACGTCAGGCTTGGGACGCGCCATCACACCAGCCCGGCATGAACAAGCGCGGCGTCCACGGCCGCCCGCGCCGCTTCGGACGGCGGCGTGATCGGCAGGCGCACATCGGCGCCCATGTGGCCCAGCCGGGCCAGCGCATATTTCGTGGGGCCCGGCGAGGCATCGCTGAACAGCGCGGCGTGCAGCGGCTGCAGCCGATCATTGATGGCGAGCGCGGCGGCATAGTCGCCGGCCAGCATGGCCGCCTGCATCTGCGCGCTGAGCCGCGGCGCCACGTTGGCAGTGACGGAAATCGCCCCCACCCCGCCCTGCGCGTTGAAGCCCAGCGCCATGTCGTCGTTGCCGGAAAGCTGGATGAAATCCGGCCCGCAGGCCAGGCGCTGCTGCGCCACGCGGGCGATGTTGCCGGTGGCATCCTTCACGCCGACGATATTGGAAATGCGGGCCAGCGCCGCCATCGTTTCCACGCCCATGTCGGCCACCGAACGGCCGGGAATATTGTAGAGGATGATCGGCAGCGTGGTCGCCTCGGCCAGCGCGGTGAAATGCGCGATCAGGCCGGCCTGCGAGGGCTTGTTGTAATAGGGCACCACCAGCAGCGCGGCATCGGCGCCGAGGCGCTGCGCCGCCTGCAGATGCGCGGCGGCGGTGGCGGTATCGTTGGAGCCGCAGCCGGCGATCACCGGAACGCGCCTGCGCGCAGCCTCGATGGTGGTGGCAAACACCGCATAATGTTCCTCGTGGCCCAGCGTGGGCGATTCGCCCGTGGTGCCCACCGGCACAAGGCCATCCGAACCTTCGGCGATCTGCCAATCCACAAAGCGGGCCAGCGCATCGTGATCGACAGCGCCATCCCGGAACGGGGTTACCAACGCGGGAATCGAACCCCGGAAAATCGAACCTGCCGACATTGCATCATCCTTGCCCGGCCGCCACTGTGGGCCAGCGCGTGTTACGGAGATGTGATATGGAGTGGTTGCAGCGATTGTCCAGCGCGGCGTTGGTGGCGGCGGTGATCCTGCCGGCGGCAGCGGCGGCGCAAGACATCACGCCGGCCCAGAAGGCGCTGTACCAGGCGCGCCTCGCCGACAACAATGCCGGCCGGTTCAGCGCCCTGCCCGCTGCGCCGCTGGGGCCGGTGGCCGCTGTGCCGGTGCTGGACGATGTGGTGCTGTGGGATCGGCTGCGCCGCGACGGCAACAAGGCCACGCTGGCCGAACATGCCGCCTTCCTGGCGCGCAATCCCGATTGGCCGCAGGCGATCACCATCCGCCGCAACGCCGAAAAGACCATCGACGACTCCACGCCGGCGGCTGCGATCATTGCCTATTTCGCCCGCTTCCCGGCGCTGCTGGCGGCCAGCAAGTGGCGCCACGCCGAAGCGCTGCTGGACGCCGGCCGCCGCGAGGCGGCGATTGCCGAGGCGCGCGGGGCCTGGGATTCGGCTGGGATGGATGCCCAGCAGGAGGCCCGGTTGCTGGCGCGCTTTGGCGATGCGCTGCGTGCCGCAGACCATCTCGGCCGCATGGACAAGCTGCTGTGGACCGACCAGACGACAGCCGCGGCACGGATGCTGCCGCGCGTGGACACCGATCACCGGCTGCTGGCGCTGGCCCGCATCGCGCTGCGCCGCGGCGCCCCGGATCTGGATGTGCGGCTGGGCGCGGTGCCCGAAGCGCTGCGCCGCGATCCCGGCCTGATCCATGACCGCGCCCAGTGGCTGAAGCGGCAGAACCGCATCAGCGAGGCGCAGGCGCTGCTCATCACCGAAGATCTGCCGCTGGGCCAGGTGAGCCATCCGGAGCGCTGGCTGAGCTTCCGGCTGGAGATGGCGCGCGCCGCCTGGCGGGCCGGGGCTACCGAAACGGCGGTGCGCATCCTGGCCAGCCACCGCATATCGTCCCCGCAGGCCATGGCGGCGCGGCCGCTTGCAGAGCGCGTGCTCTATGCCGATACCGAATTTCTTGCCGGCTGGCTGGCCCTGCGCAAGCTGAACCGGGCGTCGGCTGCGCTGGTGCATTTCCAGAATCTGCGGGCCGCCGTCACCACGCCGGTGAGCCAGTCACGCGCCGATTACTGGGCCGGCCGCGCGGCAGCCGCGCTGGGGGACAGTGCCAGCGCCCAGCGTTCTTACGCAGCGGCGGCTACCCACCCGGACTATTTCTACGGGCAATTGGCGGCCGAGGCGCTGGGACAGCCGATCCGCATCGCCGCCACAGCGCCGCCAGCCCCTGATCCAACCGCCTTCGGCACATTCCGCGCCGAATCGCGGGTGCGGGCAGCCACGGCGCTGGGCGCGATCGATGCGCACGAGCTGCAGACGCTGTTTCTGAAGCAGCTGGCCGACACGGCCGAAACCCCGGCGCGGCTGGCGCAGGTGGCGGCGCTGGCGCCGCTGCTCGGGCGGCTGGATGCGGGTGTCTATGCCGGCAAGGCGGCACGCGGCAGCGGCGAGATGGCGCTGATCGGCCCGGCCTTTCCGATGCTGCCGCTGCCGGCCGATCTGCAGGGCCGCTACACGGTGATCCATGCCGTGGCGCGGCAGGAAAGCCAGTTTGACCGGGCGGCGCGGTCGCGCGCCAACGCGCTCGGACTGATGCAGCTGCTGCCCAGCACGGCCGCCGAACAGGCCGGCAAGCTGGGCCTGCCCGCCGATACCGGGCGGTTGACCCGCGATCCGATCTACAATGTCACGCTGGGCAGCGCCTATTTCGAACGGCTGCGCGGCGCCTTCGGCGGTTCCTGGCCGCTGGCGGCGGCGGCCTACAACGCGGGACCAGGCAATGCCCGCCGCATCATCGCGGCGGCGGGCGATCCGCGTGATCCGGGGGTGGACGCGATCGATTGGGTAGAAAGCATTCCCATCGCCGAAACGCGCACCTATGTGCAGCGCGTGCTGGAAAATGCCGTGGTCTATGACGCGCTCAACCCGCAGCTGGCCACCAGCCGGCCGCCGTCGCTGCGCTACTATCTCAAACCTTGAGTTTCTTGCCCAAGGCAGCTTCGGCCACGGCCACCAGCTTGGGATCAGCCGGCGGATAGGACAGGTCCACGCCGGCGCCGAGCGTGTCGCAGACGATTTCCAGGCTGCGGATGCGGGCCCATTTCTTGTCGTTGGCGGCGATTACATGCCAGGGCGCATGCGGTGGGGAGCAGCGGGCAAACATGTCCTCATAGGCCGCCAGATAGGCCGCACGCTGGGAGCGGTTATGGTAATCATCCAGACCAGTTTTCCAGCGTTTCCAAGGGGTTTTGATGCGTTCTTCAAGCCGTTTATTCTGCTCAGCCTGGGATATATGCAGGAACAGCTTCACCAGACGGTGCTCATCATCCACCAGCAGCTTTTCGAACTGGTTGATTTCGGCATAGGCCGCTTCCCAGCGCTCGGGCGGCGTGAAGCCATCCACCCGCTCCACCAGCACCCGGCCGTACCAGGTGCGATCGAACACGGCGAGTTCGCGATTGCCGGGCAGGCGCTGCCAGAAGCGCCACAGATAATGGCGCGCCGCCTCTTCCTTGCTGGGCGCCGCGATGGACCATACCTTGCAGAAGCGCGGATCGAGCGTGCTGACCATGCGCGTCACCAGCCCGCCCTTGCCGGAGGCGTCCCAGCCCTCGATGGCGACAACGCCCTTCAGGCCGCGGGTGATGTAGGCGGCCTGGATCAGTTCGAGCCGGTGCTGCAGTTCCTCAAGCCGAGCTTCGTAGGTTTCGCGCGGCAGATCATGATCGGTTTCGAAATCGGCGAGATTGTAGGGGCTCATGGGCGGGAGGCTAGCGCAGGCGCTACCGGTGGCAAGCGCTATCGCCCTCACCCGGCCGGCTTCGCCGAGTCCGGCCTCTCCCACGTGGGGAGAGGCAAGCTCAATCAACGACGCGGATGTGCAGTTCGCGCAGCTGGCGCAGCGTGGCCGGGGCCGGGGCGCCCATCATCAGGTCTTCGGCCTTCTGCGTCATCGGGAATACCACCACCTCGCGCAGGTTGGGCTCGTCGGCGATCAGCATCACCATGCGGTCCACGCCCGGTGCCGAACCGCCATGGGGCGGCGCGCCAAACTTGAAGGCGTTGATCATGCCGGAGAAATTGGCATCCACCTGTTCCTGGGTGTAGCCGGCGATCTCAAACGCCTTGTACATGATTTCCGGGCGGTGGTTGCGGATGGCGCCCGAAGACAGCTCCACGCCATTGCACACGATGTCGTACTGATAGGCGAGGATGTCGAGCGGATCCTTGGTTTCCAGCGCCTCCAGCTCGCCCTGCGGCATGCTGAAGGGGTTGTGGCTGAAATCGATCTTCTTCTCGTCCTCGTTATATTCGAACATCGGGAAATCGACGATCCAGCAGAATTTGAAGGTGCCCTGCTCGATCAGGCCGAGCTGTTCGCCGATGCGGGTGCGGGCGAGGCCGGCCAGCTTGGCGGCGTCGCCCACCTTGCCGGCGGCAAAGAAGCAGCCATCATCCGGGCCAAGGCCCAGCGCATCATAGAGCGCCTGCATGCCGGCTTCGCCATGGTTCTTGGCGATGGGGCCGCCGAACTCGCCGCCCTTGCGGGTGACATAGCCGAGGCCGGCATAGCCCTGAGCGCGCGCCCATTCGTTCATGTCGTCAAAGAATTTGCGGCTCTTGTCAGCGGTGCCGGGGGCCGGAATGGCGCGCACCACGTTGCCGCTTTCCACCAGCTTGGCGAACAGGCCAAAGCCGGAGCCGACGAAATGGCTGCCGACATCGTGGATGATCAGCGGGTTCCTGAGATCGGGCTTGTCGTTGCCATATTTCAGCATGGATTCGGCATAGGGGATGCGCGGGAACGGGCCCTTGGTCACGGTCCAGGGTGCGCGGCCGCCAAAGCCGGCGAATTCCTCGAACACGCCGGCCAGCACCGGTTCGATGGCGGCAAACACATCATCC
>ERZ1066137.1122-NODE-1122-length-14373-cov-7.905364_pt1 | contig 14373 bp, 8 predicted proteins | sample MGYA00382784_ERZ1066137 | MGnify/ENA primary metagenome ERZ1066137 (study PRJEB33369, sample SAMEA5778367) | biofilm metagenome | biome: Industrial cooling water; feature: Water cooling tower basin; material: Biofilm | place: United Arab Emirates | collected... | reverse complement strand
TGCCTGCGCGGCGCGCGCTGATCGGCGCGCCCGGCTCCGAGTCCCCGTCCGGCCCGGCCCGACCCGAAGCGGTGCCCGCGACCCTCGGTCCGCCAGCGCCCCTCGGTCCGCCCGCGGAGGGCCTCGCGGCCGGCGCCGCGGAGCGGATCGAGCCGCAGCTCGCCAAGGGCAGCGCCAGCCGAGCCCAGGCGCTCGAGCTGAGCGCGCCGGACCTTGTTCAGGGCGCGGATCCCGCGGCCGAGCCCGTGGGGCGTTCGCCGGGCGCCGAGCCCGGGAGCTCCTGGAGCGCCCTCGCCGGCGCCGCCTCCAGCCGACGCCGCGACGCGGATCGGCCGAGGGCGCCCGCACCAGCGCGCGCGGTCGGCGCACGAGCCGGGCCCAACCTGGAGCCGGCCGCGCCAGCGCCGCTCGCTCCGCTCGGCGCGGACGGCGCCGCCCCGCTGGCACCCGGGGCGCTCCCCGCAGCGATCGCCGAGGCCCCGTCAGAGCCGCGTTTCGCGGGCCGCAGCGGGCGGCAGCGCGCATTGGAATCCCCGCTCGCCGCCGCGGGACCTGCGCCAGGGCAGGAGAGCGAGCCTGTGACCGGGGCCGCGGCCGACGCAGCGGCGGCCTCGGGGGCGCCCGCTGCGCAGGCAAGCCCGCTCGGCGCCGCCAGCCCGGCGGCGGTCGGCCCGCGCCGCTTCGAGCGCCGCGCCCCGCAGGCCAAGCCGAGCCGCGGCTTCTCGCCCCAGTCGGCCGCGCCGGAGCTGCCCGCCGCCCAGGCCCCGCTGCTCGCGGCCGCGCCCGTGCGCGAAGTCCAGGGCCCCGCCCGCGCTGGGTCGGGGGACTGGAGCGGCACGCCGTTTCAGGCCCGCAGCGGCGCGGCGCGCGCCGCCGCCCTGAGCGCGTTCGGCGGCGACCAACGGACCGAGGACGCGGTCGCGCGCGGGCTCGCGTACCTCGCCCGCATCCAGGATCCGGCCGGCTTCTGGGGCGATGGCGAGCGCTTCGACCCCAAGTACGGCTACGTCTGCGTCGGCAACACGGGTCTGGCCCTGCTGGCCTTCCTGGGCGCTGGGCACACGCCGGCCGGGGGGGGGCCCTATGCGGACCAGGTGGCGCGCGCGATCGATTTCCTGCTGGCGGTCCAGGGCCAGCGTTCCGGGCACTTTGGCGACACCGGCCCCTACAGCCATGCGATCGCCACCTACGCCCTGGCCGAGGCCTATGCCCTCGAACGGGATGCGCGCCTGCGCGCGCCGATCGAAGCGGCGGTCGCCCACCTGCTCGCCGCCCAGGATCGGCGCAGCGATCCCCGGCGCCTCGGCGGTTGGGGCTACTTCTATCCAAACCTCGAGCCCGGGGAGCGCGGCGACGACGGCTGGCCGCGCACCTCGGTCAGCGCCTGGTGCGTGATGGCCCTCGAGTCGGCCCGCTTGGGCGGCATCGAGGTGCCCGCCGCGGCGCTCGCCGCGGCGCGCGGCTTCTTCGAGCGCGCCTTCGATCAGCGCCTGGGGGCCTTCCGCTACAGCCACGATCCGCAGCGCCTCGGTTCCGCCTGGCCGACCCTGCCCGCCTCCACGCCCGCGGCCCTGTTCGTCCTGGGCCTGTTCGGCGCCGATCTCGAGGCGCGCGAGCTGGCCCCCGCGCGCGACTTCATCCAGCGCCGCGCGCCCCTGCGGCACGCGCGCGCCAGCGACGACGCCTTCGTGCGCCGCGGGGAGGGCAACCTGTACTTCATCTACTACGCCACCCTGGCCAGTTTCCGCATCGGCGGCGGCGCCTGGGAACGCTGGAACGCAGCGCTCAAGGACACCCTGTTGCCCGCCCAGCGTCCCGATGGTTCCTGGGAGCCGATCTGCACCTACGCCCTCGATTACGCCGGGGACAGCCGCGAGCGCAGCGCCTACACCACGGCCCTGGCGGTGCTCTCGCTGGAGGTCTATTACCGCTACTTCACACCCCTGCTGCGGGTCGAGCCCGGCGCCCAGGGCCGCCCTCTGGAGCCCGCGTCGAGCCCGAGCTCAGCGCCCGCGGCCGGGCAGCGCCGCGACCTCTAGCCGGCCAGGCATCGCCGGTGCCGCAAGCCGCCGGTCTCCCGTGACTCGCGGCCACGGATCGCACCCAAGGGCCTTGGATGCCTGCGCCCCCTGTGTGCTGCGCCGCGGTGTCAGCGTCCCGGTACGCCGCGTCCCGGTACGCCGCCTGCCGGTGCGCGTCCGGGCCGCGGCGCTGGCTTCAGGGCAGCAGGTCCAGGACGGCGGCGTTGCTGACCAGCCGGATCCAGGTGGGCGAAGGGTCTGCGGCGACCACCAGCGCCGCGTGGTGGGCGCGCGTGCCGACCAGGGCCGGGTTGATCGCGGGGGGCAGCTCGAAGCGCGCCAGCCCCCGGCCGCTGGCATCCAGCAGGCCGCAGTTGAGGCTGAGCGGCAGGGCCCCGTTGCAGGCCAGGCTCGAGAGCAGGTAGCCGTCGGCCACCAGCGGCAGCAGGAACTGGCCCTCGAGCAGCAGGCCCGGCTCGGTGCCGCTGGCGCTGCCGAGCAGCATGTAGAAGCGGCCCGCGTTTTCGGGGCCGGCTTCGAGGCGGAAATCGACCTGCCCCCCGGCGCTGACCGAAAGCTCCTTGGCGGAGGGGATCAGGGGCTGGCAGCCGGCGCCGGTCACGGCGATCAGGGCGGCCTGGGCATCGAGCCGGCCAGCGCCGCGCTTGTTGTCGGGCGTCCCCGGCTCGGGGCAGGCCGCGATCAGGGCCGCCTCGAGCTCGTCGGCGCTGAGGCCCGGAGCTGCCTCGAGCAGCAGCGCGGCGGCGGCTGCGACCATCGGTGCCGCGAAGCTCGTGCCGCTGCGCGCCTGGTAGTTGACGCTGCCCTCGCCGAACACGCCGTCGTCGTCGATCAGCTCCAGGGCGTCCGCCGGCGCGCTGCCGGAGCGGGCCGAAATGATCGCGACGCCGGGCGCGCACAGGGCGGGCTTGGCCAGCCCATCGAGGCGCGGGCCGTGGGCCGAAAAGGGCGCCAGGCCGTCGAATGTCGCGGCGGGGATCGGCACCGGCGAGCCGTTCGCCGCGGTGTAGCTCTCCTTGCTGGTCCAGGCGCCGACGCACAGGGCCCGGTCCGCGAGCGCGGGGCTCATCACCGTCGAGGTCGAGCTCGACCCGGTCAGACCCCCGAGGCCCGCCATGCGGAACACGTGCACCTCGACCGGCGCGCCCGCGGTGGCCGTGTTGGAGAGCCGCAGGGGGATCACCCGCTGCCCACCCGGCGCCACGGAAACCTCGAGCACGAAGCGCTTGGATTCCGTGTTGCGCGTGCTGACCGCCAGGTACTGCTCGGCGAAGCCTTCCCCCGGTTCGAGCCCGGAGGCCGACAGGCTCAGATTGCCGTCGCCGGCTTCGCCGTCGCGCCAGATCACCTGGAAGGCGTGGGGATCCTGGTAGGTCTCCGGGAAAAAGTTCGGGATCACGTAGTTGAACACCGGCGAGCTTTCGCCCGGCCCCAACGTGAACTGCACGTGGCCGAAGGTCTGGGCCTCATTGCCCGCGGCCACCACCACGAGCATGCCCTTCTCGCGGGCCCAGTCGACCGCCTGCTCGACCGGGTCCGAGCCGTCGTTGAAGTCGTTGTAGGACCCGATCGAGAGGTTGAAGATGCGCACCTCTTGCTCGACGGCGTGGTGCAGGGCCTTGATCAGGTCCGCGGACCAGTTGAAGCCGTCGATGTCGTTGGTGGTCTTGTAGACGTACAGGGAGGCCGAGGACGCAGCCGCCGAATACAGCCCGTTCGAATGGAAGCCGTTGCCGGCCAGCAGGCCGGCGACGTGGGTGCCGTGCCCCGAGTAGAAGCCGCTCAGGTCGAGGCCCCAACTTTCCGGGCTGTCGCCGTCGGTCACATCGAAGGCCAGCGTCGGATTCGGCAGGTCCAGGGAGGTCCGGTCGTAGCCCGAGTCGGCCAGGCCGATGCGCACCCCCAGCCCCGTGCGCGGCCAGACGCACTGGCCTGCCAGGATCTCGTTGAAGCGCAGCATCGCCCGCGCCGTGTCGTCCGGGTTGGCCAGGTTGGCCAGGGGCACCTCGGCGCTGCGCACCCGCCGCACGGCCGGGTGCGCGCACAGGAAGCCGAGCTCGGCGTGGGGCACGTTGGCCAGGTGGAAACCCTGGGGGTGCCGGCCGGGGATGGCCGGCACGTACAGCCCCGGCACGATCCGGATCCCGCGCGCGGCGAATTCGGCCTGCGCGCCGGACGCGAGGGGTGCATCCGTGTAGAGCGCGAGGTCTTCGCTATCGGGGTGGTCCGCGCGCACGCGCCGGGCCTGATAGGCGCTCGGGCCGGCGCCGGGGAGCCCCGCCGCCTCCAGCTTGGAGGCGATGCGGCATTGCACCTCGGCCGGCGGGGCGCCGGCCGACTGGGCGCGGGCGGGAGCGCCGAGCGCGGCCAGTCCCATCCAGGCGGCGAGGGAAGCGGCCCGGAACGAGCACCTGCGGAGACAGCACTTCATCGGGGCGGGGCGCGCCCGGATCGGGCGCGGGCACTGGGGAACCGCGGGGGGGGAGGGGCGAGCTGTCCAGGCTGGGGGCGGGCGAACCCCTGGAGCCCTGGCGCCGGTCCCGGGGGTCCGATGGCCAGGACCAAACTCGGTGGCGGTCGACCTGATTCTGCCCGGGGCCCGCGCCGGCCGCCAGCGCACGTCCGCCCGGGCCCATTCCAGGATCCCTCCCGGGCCGGTCGCCGGGCAGATCCGCTGCGGCCCGGCCCGCCCCAGCCCGGGTACCTTGGTCGTCGACCCCTTCCTAGGCCGATGCTCCTGCGCGCTTCGTTCACCCGCCGCTCGCTGCTCATTTCCGCCGTGCTCCTGGCGGCCTGCCGGGCCAACGACGGGGCCGTGGTCCCCCTGGTGGTGGCCTCGGATCTAGACAACCCGCCCTTTGCCGAGCTCGCCCCCGACGGCGAGCCCCGCGGGCGCGACGTGGAGATGGTGGTCGAGCTGGCGCGCCGCCTCGGCCGGCCGCTGGTCTGGCGCCGCCTGCCGTTCCAGGACCTGCTGCCCGCCGTGGAGCGCGGCGAGGTCGACCTGGTCTGCGCCACGCTGGGCATCACCCCAGAACGCCAGGGCCGCGTGCGCTTCACCAAGCCCTACTTCGAGACCGACCTGCGCGTGGTGGTGCGCGCGGGCCCCGGCGAGCCCCGGGGCCTGGCCGACCTCGACGGGCGCCGCATCGGCGCGGGCAGCGGCACGACCTCGGAGCGCGCGTTGTTGCGCGCCTTGCCCGCCAGCATCGCCGTGGTGGGCGGATCGAAGGACAAGACCATCGCCGAACGCCTGGCCAGCGGCGAGCTCGATGGGTACGTGCTCGATGGCCCCAACGCCGCGGCCCTGGTGGGCGCCTCGACCGGCCGCCTGGAAAGCCTCGACCCGGCGCTCGAATCCGAGCGCTACGCCCTGGCCCTGCCGCTGTCCGCTGCGCCGCTGACCGCGGAGCTGGACCAGCACCTCGCGGACATGCGCCGCGAGGGCTTCCTGCTGCTGCTCGATGCCCGCTACGGCTTGGTCGCCTCGACCCCCCGCTGATCCCATGCTGACCCCCGCCCAACGCTACGAGTTCGACCTCAAGGGCTGCCTGGTCCTGCGCCAGGCGGTGTCCGCCGACCTGGTCCAGCGCCTCGACGCGGCCCTGGCGCGGCTCGAGGGCCGCGGGCCGGAGGAATTGCCGGCCAACACGGTGCCCAGCTGGACCCCGGCGATCAACGAATACCGCCTGATGGGGCTGCTCGAGTGCGACGAGGTGTTCCACGAGCTGATCGATCACCCGGCGCTGCTCGGCCCGGCGCGCGAGCTGGTGCCCCAGCCCTGCCGCTTGGCCGAGGCCTATTCGATCACGCGGCTGCAAGGCTTCGGCGTGCCGCTCCACAGCCAGCCCGAGTCCGATTACCGCCTGACCCACGCCGGGCCGCGCACGGCGCTGCTCAAGTGCGTGGTCAACCTGGGCGACGTGGGCCCCGAGGATGGGCCCATGATCGTGTTCGAGGGCACCCACAAGCTCGATGTGCCCTTCCCCTTCAACCTGGTGCACCCGGACTGGAAGCCGACCGGCGTCGACGGCGAAATCGAGCAGGCCTTCCTGGCCGAATCCAAAGACAAAGCCAAGATCCGCTGGGAGGACATCCCCGGTTACCGCGAGATGCACGTGCGCGCCGGCGACGTGATCTTGATGACCGACGACCTGTGGCACGGCGCCAAGTCGCTCAACAGCAACCGCCGCCGGCGCACGCTGTACTACTCCTACGTGCCGTACCACTACCCCAACTGGCACGGCATCCCGTACTCCAAGGAGCTCAAGCAGCGCGTCGACCCGGCCCGGCGCCAGCTGCTGGCCGGGCCCTTCGTGGGCACGCGCTACGCCTGCTTCGACACCAGCGAGCTGGGCGAAGGGCTGCCCTTCCCGCGCCTGCCCAACTCGACCCGCGACCCCAAGCGCTTCGCCGGATTCCGCGACGGCCGGCCCGCGTTCTCGGCCTCGGGCGCCGCAGAGAACGCCGTGGAGCAGGCCCTCGAAGCCCTCACGCGCGCCCCCGCCCCCGCCGGCGATCCGACCGCGCTGCTGGGCGCGGCGGAATTCCACCTCTCGGGGGCCGAGGGCGGCGCCTACAGCGTGCACTTCGGTGCCGAGGGCGCGCGCTGGTCGCGCGGCGCCAGCCCGGGCAGCGCCTGCCGCATCGAGCTCGACAGCGCCGACCTCTTGGCCGTCAGCCGCGGCGAGGCCGACCCGGTGCAGCTGTTTTACGAAGGCCGCGCCCGCGCCCGCGGCGACATCTCCTTCGCCATGCGCCTGGTCGACCGCTGGTCGCCCCCCCAGCGTTGAGAGATGGGATCAGAGGGGCGACCCTCTGATCCCGTCTGACGGATGCCCTTGGGCCGCCATCCGCCGGCCGCACAGCTTGGCATCGGTGCTGCGCGCCGATCTGCCGATTTTTAGGCTCCCCTGATGTTTGAGGGGGGGCCGCCACAGGCGATTCCTGAGAGGTTCAGAACGAATCGCCTCGGGCTCCGCCCGAGCCGCAACACCAACCCGTCGGATGCCTTTGGGCCGCCATCCGCCGGCCGCACAGCCTGGGATCGGTGCTGCGCACCGATTTTTTTTTCCAGGCTGCTGGAGTTCGGAAAGCTGTGAGGGCGGATGCTTCCTGCTCCGAAGGCGGCACGACGCGCAGCGAACGGGCTCTCGGCTCAGAACCTCCAGGGGGCCCTTCAGGAGTGGCTTGCCAGGCTCGAGGCTCACAGGGCTTCCGCCCGAGCGCGCACGTGAGCCGGCATCGCGGGGCGCAGAGCGACCCCCCCCAAAACTGGAGGAGAGCCATCGTTCTTGAGGCGGTGGGGGCCCTCGCGGCGGGGTGGGCGCCCTCGCCCGGCCGAGCCCGCCGCCCGGGGCCGCCAGCGGCCCCAGGCCGGGCGTGGGGCGCCGCGATGGCCGGCCCCAGCGCCTGCCCAAGCCGAAGCGGCTGCTGGCCCTGGGCCGCGGCCTCGCGGCCAGCAGGGGAGCGCATCGCACGCGCAGCCTGGGCCCCACAACCGGGATCCGGGCTCGAGCCGGGGTCCCAGGCCGATCCAGAGGGCGCGCGGCGTCGCCGCGCTGCGTCCCCGCCCCGGGGGACCCAGCGCTGACCGAGCGCTTCCGGGCAGCCCCGCAGCCAGCCCCGTGTGGCGCTGCGAGGCCCGGGGCGGCCGAGCGGAAACGGAGCCCGGTCAGGTCCGGATGGCCCCGTTCCGCCCGGGCGCTGTCTCGATCAGGGCAGCGGGAGCAGCTGCTTGGCGTTGGGAGCGGAGAGGTCGTCCAGGCTCAGGCCCGCCGGCAGCAGGAACTGCGCCGGGGCGAAGCTGTGCAACTGGATCAGGCCCGGACCGCCGGCTCCGCCCGCTCCGATGCCGATGCCGAATTGGTTGCCCGCCCCGGGTCCACCGCGTCCGCCGCGGGCAGAGAAGCAATCGGGGCCCGCTTGGGTCAGGTCGAACAGCGTGGCCTGGAGCATCAGCATCCCGCCCGAGCCGCCGCCGCTGCCCGCGCCGATGTTGCTGATGCCGCCGAAGGCTTCTCCGCGGGCCCCGTCCCCGCCATCGACCAGGATCTGGCCCTGGGGCCCGACCGCCAGGCGTCGCGTGGTGATCCAGCACAAACCGCCGCCACCGCCGCCGCCCGCTCCGCATTGTTCGTTGGCGACGATCCAGGGGATCTGCGGGAAGGTGGCCGACCGGATCGAATCGCCGCCGCCGCCCCCGCCGCTGCCGGCGATCGGGGCGCTCAGCTCGCCCAGGATCAGCTGACCCGTGCCCGGATCGAGGGCCACCCCGAAGAAGTCGTTGGTCGGATCGCCGTCGCTGAAGGCGGCGGCGCCCGCCGGCCCGCCGGCCGGAGGGTTGAAGCCCAGGGGGCCCTTGGCGTTCGGATTTCCGTTTTGTCCCGGGAGGGCCTTCAGGCCCAGGTTCGCGGGCAGCAGCGGGTCCGCTCCGGGGGGCAGGGCGTCGGCCGCCAGCCGGCCGCCACCGCCTCCGCCGCCGCGCCGTTGGGTGGGATCCGCGCTCTGGTTGTGGCCGGTGGTCCCGCCCCGGCCGCCGCGGATGGTCGCTCCCGTTCCGTTGGCGAGGCCGTTCTCACCGGCGGGGCTCGAGCCCGTGGTGAGCGGGGAGCCCGCGCCGCCCGCGGCCCCTCCAGGCCCTCCCAGGGCGCCCGGCTTCGGGATGAAGGCGGCGCCCTGCAGGGTCACGTCGATCGCGTCCGCGCCGGAAGCGTCGAGGCGCCCATCGATGCGCACCTCTTCCTTGGCCACGATGCGCAGGGGCCGCAGCCCGGTCACCCGGAAGGTGGCCCCGGGCTCGATCACGAAGCGCGAGACGAACAGCGGGCCCGCGGCCGTGTCGTAGGTGACGAAAGTGCCCGCCGGGACAACGAAGTCCTGCTGAGCCGCCGAGACACCGGCGCCGGCGGCCGCGGCCAGCAGAGCGCCGAGAAAGGGGGCCCTGCGCGGGCCGGACAGATAGGCCTGGAATTGCATGGAGATGCGCTGTTTGGGGGTGGATCCCCGACGAAATCCCGCCGGGAATCGGTGCCGAATTCGGCCCGTGGAGGAGCCCCGAACCATCGGTTTCACCCCGATCGAGAGGCCGGTAACCGATTTTTCGGGCCCAGCCCCTTCCATCCGCCGGACCTACAGAGCTCCCCCGGGTTCCGGCAGCGGCGCCTTCTCGACTCCTTGCGTCGCGCCGGGGCTGCTGGAGCGCAGTCCCCGTGGGCGGAACCGCCGCGCCCATCGGGCGCTGCTCGCGCTGGCCGTTGGGCGGGCCGCTCAGTCCACAGAAGTGGCCTCGCGGGACCCCTGCGGGGCAGTTTCGGTGCAGCTCCGGATGGCCTGCGGCTCAGCGGGGTCCGGGGCCGCCCAGGGCGCGCAGGCCGGCCTCCAGGCAATCGGCGCCCAAGCGGTGGCCGAGTGCGTTTAAGTGCGCGTCCGCGTAGGGTTTGGGGGCGATTGGATCGGCGCACTGGGCCGCCAGGGTCGGCTGCGGGTCGATCCAGGGGATGCCGCGCGAGCGCGCCCAGGCCAGCAGCCGCTCGCGCGGTGCCGCGGGGTCGAATTCCGCGGCACTCCACCCGCAAAAGCCCCTCAGCAGCGCGCCGAGGGCGGGGTCGTATTCGAGCGGCGCCGGGATCGGAAACAGCACCAGCCGCGCCCGGGGCTGGGCGGAGCAAGCTGTAGCCAGAGCGTCGAGCTGGGCCAGGGCGAGTGTCCAAGCGCTCTCCACGCGCTCGCTCGCGGGCAGTCGATAGAGTTCGAAGGCTGCGCCGGCATCCCAGGCTAGGGCAGAGCAGGGATCGGTCGGAGGGCGTTCGGGAAACAGGCGGCCCTGGGCCTTGCGAAGGCTGCGCCAGAGCGCTGAGTGGGAGATCAGGGCGAAGCGCAGGTGCCGCCGCCAGCGCGCCCGGCCAATCTCGAAGTGGATCAATCGCCCCGCGAGCACTTCGTACTCGATACGCGTGCGCTCCAAGGTGTCCCGCGCATCGTTGCCCAGATAGGGCGCCAGAATCACCAGATCGGGAGCGAGGGCAGCGAGCTCGCTCTCGACCAGCAGGCGGTAATCGAGCGGGCAATACCCGGGGGCCGCTGTGTTCGAGACCACGGTCGCCTGACCCGCCTGGCGCCAGCGCTGCGCCAGGCGTTCGGCAAAGCTGTCTTGCGCTGCCACACCGAGGCCGAACGCGAACGAGTCGCCGAGCACCAGGATGCGCACGGGAGCGCCGTCGGGCGCCGCGGTCGCGCCCTGGCCATCCGCAGCGTCCGCGGCTGTGCGGGTCGCGCTCGGGATACGGCGGCCGCTCGAGTCGGTGCAAACCTCGATCGGGCCGCCGTAGCCCGGCATGTGCACACACAGGTTCGGGGCCAGCGCATAGCCGTGCTGCGGATCGGCGCGATAGATGGGCAGCGCTCCGAGCCTCTCCAGGGGCACCGCGTTGCGCGCGCGCAGCCAGACCTCGCCCAGCGCCAGGGCTGCCGCGATGCCGATCAGGACGGCCGAGCAGCGCAGCATGACCCGCACGCCGCCGACCTCGGCGCGCGCTGGGGCCGTTGCTCAGCAGGGTTGCGCATGGCGCCGCAGGTGCAGGGCGCCGAAGGTGTATTCGATCGCCAACAGGTCCTGGCCGTCGAGGGTCGGCACCAGGGCCTTGATCGGCGGGCCGAGGGCGGGGTCGAAGGCGGGCGCGGGGAAGGGGGCGCCCTGGCGCTCGAGCCCGCTGGCTTGGACCAGGTCGCGCTCGACCTCCTCGGGGGTCGTCGGCGGATCGGACACGAAGCGCGCCCCAGGGCCGTAATCGAACGTCAGGAACAGATGCCCTCCGGGGGCCAGCACGCGGCGCATTTCGGCGAAATGCTCAGCGCGGCGCGAGCGCAGGATGCCCTCGATGACCGAGATCGACAGCAGCGCCGGGAAGCTGGCGTCCGCCAGGGGCCAGCGTCCGAGGCCGCCCCACACGCCGCGCAGGCGCGCGGCCAGCCCCAAGCGCTCGGAGTTGTGGGCCAGATCGGCCAGCGCTCCGCGATCGACATCGAGCACGGTCACGTCGACGCCGCGCTGGGCCAGGTACGTGGCCACGACGGAATTGCCGCCGCCCACGTCCAACAGCCGCTCGGGCCAGCCTCCGAAGGCGGCCTCGAGCCCCAGCAGCACGTGGCAATTCTCCCAGTCGCGCTGGTGGTCGCGGCGGTGGCGCAGACCGGCGGCGCCGAGCTGCTCGGAGAGGGCCGCGAGCTCGGCGCGGCGTTCGGCGTAGGCCGGATGGCGAAACTCGCGGCCGTGGGCCACGAGGGCGCGGTTGAAGGGCGGCAGGGGCTCGCTGGGCATGCTGATGGGGCCGGAGGGCGTCGAGGGAGTCGACCGCGGGCCTTGTACAGGTCAGGGTCCCTTGGGAGCTCAGGGTCCCTTGGGAGCATAGTGCCACAGGCCGATCTCCCGCGGGGTGCGCCCGGTCAGGTCCACCAAGCGGAAGTAGGTGTCGGTCTGCATATGCGCCGTGGTGATCGGCCCCGGGCTCCAGCTCGAACCGCTGCCGAAGCTGGCGGCGGCCAAGAGGAAATACGGGTCGAAGGCCAGCTCGACCAGGAAGTCCGCGCAGGGCGCCGGCAGGTGGATCACCGGCCGGCCGCCCTCGATCGCCACCGGCCGGAGCGGGCCGTGGCGCCGGCGCTGCGAGCGGCGTTTGGCGAAGTCCGTGGCCAAAAAGCGGCGCGTCGCATCGATCACCAGGGCGCCCAGGGGGCCCTTCCAGCGCCGGAAAAAGATGCGCTCGGAGCGGTCGTGGCGCTCGCGCACGATGTCCGGGGCGGTCTTGCCGCTTTGGTTGTAGAGGTGCACCAGGTCGGCGCCCTCGACCTGCACGATGCGATAGCCGGCCTGCAGCACGCGCAGGGACAGGTCGGTGTCCTCGTAATAGAGCGGATAGCGCTCGTCGAAGAAGCCGATGCGCTCGACCAGATCGCGGCGGATCAGGAAGCCCCAGCCGGCGAACATCTCCAGCTCGAGGTCGCCCCCGGGGCGCCAGATGGGCAGGTAGCGCGGCGTGCGCAGCCGGCTGTAGTGGCGCACCCCGCGGGCGCTGACCGCGGCCCAACACAGCCGCGGCCGATCGAGCAGGCGCGGCACGATGCCGGTGGGCAGGCGCGTCTCGTGGGCCGGATCGGCGTAGGTGACCGGCGCGCTGGCGCCCACCTCGGGCCGGCTTTCGAGGCAGGCGAGCAGGCGTGTCAGGCAGTGCTCCTGGTAGATCACGTCCGGGTTGCTGACCAGCAGGAAGCGGCCCCGGGAGCGCGCGTAGGCCAGGTTCATGCCGGTCGAGTAGCCGCCGTTTTGGTCGTGCAGCAGCAGCTGGTCCTGGCCCGGCCTCAGCTCGGCCTCGACCGCGGCGATCGCCTCGGGCGGCCGCCGGGGCGAGGCGTTGTCGACCACGATGATCTCGTAGGGCAGCGCCCGGCCCTGGGCGTCCCGGGCCGGGTGGGCGTGCAGGCTCCTCAGCCCGCCGACCAGGACCTCCCAGGAGTTGTAGTTGACGATCAGGACCGAGACGTGGACCAAGCCGGACGCGGGGCGGGGGGGGACTCCGGGGGCGATATCCGGGACAATCCCGGCCGGTGAAGATCCTGCACATCGTACCGGTCTACTTCCCGGAGGGGCCGGGGGGCATCCAGCTCCACGTCCAAGACCTGGTCCGGGCCCAGGCTGCCGCGGGGCACGAGCCCGTGGTGCTCTCGGGCAGCCTGGCCACGCGACCCGCGCCCGCCCTGATCGAAGAGCGGGTGGACGGCCAGCGCGTCCTGCGCCTGTTCCGCGACGACCTGCACCACCTGCACCACGCCCGCGGACACCATGGGGGCGCCTCGGCCCTGGTGCGGCAGGTCTACCAGCGCGAGCGCCCCGATCTGGTCCACGTGCACCAGTGGATCGCGCTCAGCGACGATCTGGTCCAACAGGCTGAAGAGCTCGGCCTGCCGACGCTGGTCACGCTGCACGATTTCCTGGTTTCCTGCCCGCGCTGCTACCGCCAGGACCATCGCGGCGAGCCCTGCCTTCGACCCCTGTCCTTGCAGGCCTGCGGCCCCTGCGTGCCGCGCCTCGGGGACGAAGGGCCGCGCGAGCTCGAACTCGGCATCCTGTGCTTCCAGCGCGCCCTGGCTGCAGAACTCGCGCTGGCGCGCACCGTCTGGGCCTTGACCCCCGGGGCGGTGGCGCTGTTCGAGCGCTTGGCCGGCATCCCCGCGGGCCGCATCGAGGCCCTGCCGCTCGGCTATCGCCCCCACGGCGCGCCGGGCAGCCGCCGCCTGTCCACCGACCCGGCGCCCGGGGCCCCCCTGCGGCTGGCCCAGTGGGGCCGCCTCGGTCGGCACAAGGGCAGCGAGGTGCTGCTCGAGGGCTTCCGCCGTCTGTGCGCGCAGCCGGGGCTGCCGCCGGTGGAGCTGCACCTGCTCGGACCGGTCGAGCCGCCGGAACACGCCGCCGAGCTGGCGCAGCGCGCGGCCGGGTTGCCGGTCCGCTTCCACGGCCCGTTCCGCTTCGAGGACCTGGAGCGCCTGGCGCCCCAGGTGGCCTGCTTCCCCACCCGCTGCCTCGAAACCCACGGCTTCGTGCTGGACGAGGCCCGCGAGCTGGGCTTGCCCATGGCGGTCGGGGATCTGGGCGCCTACGGCGAGCGCGCGGGTTCCGACTGCCTCAAGGTGAACCCCGAGGATCCCGCCGCCTGGGCCGCGGCCCTGGCCCGCCTGGTGCGCGAGCCCGAGCTGCGCCGCCGCCTGGCGGCCGCGGCCCCGCCTCCCCCCGCGGATCCGGAGCGCTACGGGGCCGAGGTCGAGCGGGGCTACCGCCGGGCCCTGGCGAGCGCCGCGCGGCCGCCCCTGCCGGCCGCGGAACGGGCGGAGCTGTCGCGCCTGCGGCGCGAGCTCGAGGCCGCCCAGCGGGCCTCGAAGCCCTGGCTCTTCGCCCGGCCCTGAGCTCAGGCGGCCGCGGCCAGCTCGGCGCCAGGCGGGGTCGGTTCCGGATCCGGATCGGGAGAAGGCACGGGCGCTGGTTCCGGCTGCGGCTCGGGCTGCGGCTGAGGCTGCGGCTGAGGCTGCGGCTCGGGCTGCGGCTCGGGCTGCGGCTGCGGCTGCGGCGCCGGCTCCGGGTCGGGCGTCGGCGCCGGCTGGGGCTCCGGATTGGGCTCCGGCGTCGGGGCCGGGCTGGGCTCGGGCTGCGGCTGGGGGGCCGGGCTGGGCTCGGGCTGCGGCTGGGGGGCCGGGGTGGGGGCCGGGGTGGGGGCCGGGGTTTGCCCGGCGGGGGCGGGCTCGCCCGGGGCCGGTTGCGGGGCCGCCGGCGCCGGCTGGACGG
>ERZ1066137.1114-NODE-1114-length-14468-cov-9.736765_pt1 | contig 14468 bp, 10 predicted proteins | sample MGYA00382784_ERZ1066137 | MGnify/ENA primary metagenome ERZ1066137 (study PRJEB33369, sample SAMEA5778367) | biofilm metagenome | biome: Industrial cooling water; feature: Water cooling tower basin; material: Biofilm | place: United Arab Emirates | collected... | reverse complement strand
GGCCGGGACCTGGCCACGCTGTGGTCGCCGATGCTGACCCGCGGGCGCCCCCCGGGGGACCTGGTGGTCTGGGTCGGGCCCGCACGGCGCTACGCCGGCCTGGTGCTCGATGGCCAGGGCCGTCCGGTGGCGGGCGCGCGGCTGCGCCTCAGCCTGGCGGACGAGCTATTGGCCAAGGTCAGCCCGGGCGTGTTCCAGACCGGGGTGCCCCAAGCCGAGGCCAGCAGCGACGGGCAGGGAAGCTTCGACCTGGGCCAGCTGGCCTGGGCCCCGGGCTCGCGCCTGAGCGCCGAAGCGACGGGGTTCCGCGGAGCCGAGCTCGTGCTGCCGGAGCAGTCAGCCCTGGACCTGCTGCTGGTGCTCGAACCTCTCGGGCCGCGCGGGGAACGCCTGGCGGGCCGGGTGGTGGATGCCGAAGGCCGCCCGCGGCCCGGCGCGCGCGTGGGCACACCCCAGGTCAGCGCGCTCAGCGACGTCAACGGCCGCTTCGAGCTCGAACTCAGCGCCCCCCAGCTCGAGCAAGCCGGCCAGCGCCTGACCGCCCTCGCACCCGGCTTTCTGCCGGTGACTTTCGACCTGTCCGCTGTGGCTCCCGGGCAGCGCCAATCCCTGGAGATCGTGCTCGGGGAAGCGGCCGCGGGAATCGCGGGCCATCTGCGCCGCGCCGACGGGCGCCCGGTGCCCGGAGCGCTGGTGTGGACCCAGGACGGCACCCCTTTCGGCCGGGTCTTGAGCGAGATTTCCGGCATGGCCTTCGAGGTCGACTACGACCTCGAAGGCCTGATCGCGCCGTCCCCTTCGAACGTACCGTGCCGCACACCAGTCCACGATTTCGGAACCGAAGGGTGCCGGAGCAAATCCAAAGTGCCCGGAATCCGGTCGCAGCGTGGAGGCAGAGGGCTACCCATCCCGCTGCTGGGGCTTGCATGGATTGTCCGGCTGCGGATGAGACGGTAGCCCACCGCCTGGGGAATTGCTCCGGTACCAGTCGTTGCCGAAAGCGACGACCGGTGTGCGGCACGGTATGTCTAGCGCGGCAGCAGGTGCAGGCGCGGGGCGAGCAGGGCGGGCAGGGAGTCCTTGTGGGCCAGGAGCGCTTCGATCTCGGCGGCGATCTCGGGCACGTCCTCCCAGAACAGGCGGTAGTGCAGGGCGTAGATGCGGCAGGGGGAGCCGCTGCCGGCCGGGGCGGCTTCGAGGGTCGTGGTCCAGGCGGCGCGCGGGTTGCGGGGCTGGCGCGCGGCGGCGGCGGGGGTGGGGCCGACGGCGAGGGGGCCGAAGTTGAGCTGGCCGAGGGGCGGCAGGCGCGTCGGGGAGCAGGCCTCCAGGTCCTCGCGCAGGACCGCGGCCATGCGCTCGAACAGGAGCTCGCAGCGAGCATCGAGATCGGCCTGCAGCCGGGCGACCTCCTGCACCAACTCGCCCCAGGCGGGGTCGCTGCGGTCGAAGCTCGCCAGGTCCGCGCTCGCATCTCCGGCCGAGGCGGCCAGCAGGGCTTCGAGCAGGGCCTCCGGCGTTGCAACGCCGGAGCTGCCTGGGAAGCGGCGCAGTTCCGCCAGCGTCGCCCCGCCGCGTTCCGATGCGAAACGCTGGGGCAGTTCCTTGCGCCACAGATCGAGGCATGCGACCTCGTCCCCCAACCAGCCTTCGAAGCGGCCCTTGGGCAGCGCCTCCCGGGTCACCCCCGCGCGCTCGCTCTCGGCGCCCCACCAGTCCCCGAACAGCTCGAGCCCGCTGCGGCCTTCGCCCTCGCGGTAGGGCAAGGCCGGCAACCAGCGCGGCCCCTCGTCGAAGCTCTGCGCCGCGCTTGGCGCGGGCGCCTCTGATCTGCCCGCGAGCGGCGTGCGCAGGTCCGGGTCCGGCCCCGCCGGAGCCGCCGGGCTCCCCGCAACCCGCGACGGTGCCGCAGCGGGCTCCGCGTCCGGGCCCTGCGCCCGGGGGAGCGCATACCACAGGGCCGCCAGCCCGGCCGCCAGCGGCAGCAACAACGGCCAAGGTCGGAGACGCTTCATCGCGGGTCGCGCGCATGCCAGGCAGCCCGCGGCCCGCCGAGCTTAGCCGCTGTGGGCTATGCTCGCAGGGCCATGGAGACGATCGCTTTCGAGGACTTCGCGCGGGTCGAGCTGCGCGTGGGGCGGGTGCTTTCCGCGGAGCCTTTGGCGGGGGCGCGCAAGCCGGCCTTTGTGCTGCAGGTGGACTTTGGCCCCGAACTGGGGGTCAAGAAGTCGAGCGCCCAGCTCACGGGGCTGTATCGACCCGAGGAGCTGGTCGGCCGCCAGGTGGTGGCGGTGGTCAATTTTCCGCCCAAGCAGATCGGCAGCCTGATGTCCCAGTGCTTGGTGACCGGCTTCCACGACGCCGAAGGCCGCGTGACCCTGTGCGTGCCCGATCGCGAGGTGCCCCTGGGATCCAAGCTGCTCTGATCCACAGACCCGCCCATGCCGCCTGCGATCCCGCCGCCCCACGATGCGCCGATCCCCGACCGGGGGAGGCCCGATCCGACGTCGCCCGGAGAGGAGCGACCGCCCAGCCCCCCAGGGGCCGAACCGAACGCGGCCGAGGCGGGGGGCGCAGGGCAGGCCGGCCGCGGCGAGTCCGCCGCTGCGGACGTCGCTCCTGCGGACTGCGCCCCAGTGCACGCCGCTCCCGGGGACGCCGCTCGCAGGCACACCGCCCCACCAGAAGCCGCCCCACCAGAAGCCGCCCCGTTGGATGCCGCGGCCGCCCGCACGGCGGCGGAGCCCGGGGCCGCCGTCGCCCTGCCGCCCCTGCCCGAGCCCTTCGCGATCGCGCGCTGGAGCGTGGGCCGCGAGTACCTGCTGGCGGTGTACGGCGATTGGCTGGCGCACCTGTCGCGCTGGGTGCGGCATTGGCCCAAGATTGCGGCGCTGCTGGCGCTGCTGAGCCTGGCCGCGGGGCTGCGGCTGGGCTGGCCCCGGGTCGCCCTGGTCCTGTCGCTGCTGGCCACGATCGAGGTCCTCTGTGGGTTGACCCACCGCGGGCTCTGGCTGCGCCGGGCCCTGCGCGGCAAGCGCCTGGGGCGCCCGATCGAACTGCGCTTCCGCGAGCCCGGCTTCGAGCTGCATTCGGGCGACGAGGGCTGCTGCCTGGCCTATGGACTGGTCCGGGAGTACACCCTGACCCCCTCGGCCCTGCGCCTGGATCTGGGCGGCGGCATGCGCTTCGTGGTGCTGGACCAGGACCTCAGCCCGCCGCAGGCCAAGCGCCAGATCGCCGCCCGCCTGGCGGCCCAGGCGGGGCCCGCGACGCCGCGCTCGATCCCCGTCGAAGCCTGCTGAGGCGCTGCGCTGCCCGCGCGGCCAGGCGCCGCGTCGCAGGGAGGGTGTTGGTGGGGCCCAGACCTCGCCGAACCCCGCGGGGCGCAGGGGTGCCCCGCCCCCGGAGCACCGCCCGGCCCGGGGCTCTCGGCCCGGGCAGCCGCCGAGCGCTCGCGGCTCCGCAAGGCCGACCCAAATCCAGCGATCCCCTCGCTTCCCCGGCGCGATCCATGCGCCCCGCGCCGGCAGAGTTCGCGCTTCGCGGATCGCGGCCAAGCGGGCCAGCGCCTATGTTGGGGCGATGCAAGCCCCCGGACCGCCCCTGGGCCCCGCCGCCGACCGCTGGGACGCCGGCGACATGGGCTGCGGCGAGCTGATCGTGCTGCTGCGCGCGCGCATCCGCGCCCTGGAGCCCGGCCAGCTGCTGCACCTGACCGCCCGCGACCCGGGCGCGCCCGAGGACCTGCCCGCCTGGAGCCGCATGACCGGCCATCGCCTGCGGCACGAAGCCCACCCGGACTACTGGATCGAACGCCGCGCCGATTGAGCTCTGAGGCCCAGCGCCGCCGCCAACGCCAACCCTGCGGGCGCCGCCCCGCAAGCCCCCGCCCTCCCGATTCCCCCGAGCCCTCCCAAGCCCACCGCCATGCCCGGCAAATTCTGCGTCTCCCTGACCCATGCCAAGGACAACCGCGACAAGGCCACCGTGGCCTTCGTGGTCGCCAACGCCGCCGCCGGCTCGGAAAAGTCCACCCTGGTGTTCCTCTCGACGGAGGCCGTACGCCTGGCGGTGCCCGGTTACGCCGACGACGTGCACGAGGAAGGCTTCGCGCCGCTCAAGGACCTGATCGCCAACTTCGCCGCCGCCGGGGGCACGATCTACGTCTGTTCCCCCTGCTTCAAGAAGCGCGGCCTGGACGAGAACAAACTGATCCCCGGGGCCAAGATCGTGGGCGGCGCCAAGCTGGTCGAGTGGCTCTCGGACGGCTCGCCCTGCGTTTCGTATTGATCCGCCAGCGGCGCCCCGGGTTCCTCGCCGGGGCGCCGGGCAGCTCGTCCACGGCTCGCGCATCCGACCGAAGCCCCCGCTCCGCGCCTGCGGCGCGGGGCGCGGACTGCGGCGCTGCATAGACCGAGCTGCAGGGAACATCCGCGCCTCCCGCAACCGTCCATGACCCCTGATGCTCCGCTGCGCCCCGACGCCTCCTTCGACGGGGGCGACCTGGATTGCGGCAACGGCCTTTTGCTGCTGATCCGGCGGCACATCGATCCTTTGCGGCCCGGGCAGCTGCTGGAGCTGTTCTCCACCGAAATCTCGGTCGATGAGGACCTGCCGGCTTGGTGCCGATTGACCGGCAATGCGCTGGTCGCGTTCGAGAAGCACGGCCGTCAACGGCGCTTCCTGATCCAGCGCGGCGGTCCCCCGCAGGCCTCGATGTCCGTCCCCGCCGAGCCCCTCGGCGCGCGCGTCGAAGCGGCGCCCGTCCCCGCCCCGCAGCGCTCCTCCGAGCCTGCGAGCGCGCCGCAGGCGGCGGCAGCCGGCCCTGCCGCGGCGCCCCTGCCCGCGCTGCCTCGGATCGAGGCGTACGCGCCCCTGGGCGTGGGCTCCTGGCCGCGTCCGCGCTGGCTGCTCGAGGCCCTGCACCAGCGCCTCGAAGGGCGCCTGCCGGAGGCCGATTTCGAGGCCACCGCCGACGATGCGGTGCGCCTGTGCGCCGGCGCCCAGGCCGCGGCGGGGGCCGAGGTGCTCAGCGACGGCGAGCAGCGCCGCGACAGCTACGCCAGCTTCGTGGGCGCGCGGCTCGAGAACTGTCAGCTGATCCCGATCACCGATCTGTTGCCCTATGTGGAGCATCCGGAGGAGTTCGAGCGCGAGCTGCGCGCCCTCGACGTGCCGGCCGCCAAGGTGCGCCATCCGGCGGTCTTCGGGCCCCTGCGCCGCACCCGGCCCCTGGCCCTGCACGAAGCGCGGTTCCTGCGCTCGATCAGCCCGCTGCCGATCAAAGTCGCACTGCCCGGGCCGTACCTGCTGACGCGCACCCTGTGGCTCGACTGCCTGCTCGAGCGCGCCTACCCGACCCGCGAGGCCCTGGCCGCCGACGTGGTGCGCATCCTGCGCGAGGAGCTAGCCGAGCTCCTGGCCGCCGGCGTTGCGGTGGTGCAGTTCGATGAGCCGGTGCTGTCCGAAGTGGTCTTCGGGCGCGCCGCCAAGCAGCGTTCGTTCATGTGCGGCGCCCTCAGCGAGCGCGGCGAACCCGCCGCGGAGCTGGCCTTCGCCGCCGAGCTGCTCGCCGCCGTGGCCGCGGCCCAGCCGCGGGAGCGCCTGGGCCTGCACGTCTGCCGCGGCAACTGGACCCCGGACGAAAGCGCGGCCCTCTCCGGCGATTACGGCCCGCTCTTGCCGTTTCTGGCCCAAGCCCCGGTCGGCACCCTGTTCCTCGAAGCCTGCACTCCGCGCGCCGGCGACCTGGCCCTGCTCGCGGCCCTGCCGGAGGACAAGCGCGTGGCCCTCGGTTCGGTCAACCCCAAGGACCCCGCCATCGAGGCCTTGGAGGCCGTCCTGGGGCGGGTGCGCCGAGCCGAAGCGCTGCTCGGCCCCGGACGGCTCTGGCTGACCGCCGACTGCGGCTTCGCCACTTTTGCGGACAATCCGGTGGCCTCGGCCGCGGCCGCCAGCGCCAAGTTGGCGCTGCTGAGCGAAGCCGCCCGGCGCCTGCGCGGCGGCTGAGCCCTGCCCGCGGGGCCGGGACGGCTCGCCGCTGCCCTAAAGCCAGGCCAGCAGGCCGTCCAGCAGGCGCTCTAGGTCGCGGGTCGAGCCGGGCGCCGCGGGCACGGCGCCGCACAGCTGCGCATCCGGCGGCACCTGGCCGCGCTCCCAGGAGCTGAGGTTGACGCGCAGGGGCAGGCCGGTGCCCGGGTGCACCTGGAACACGGCGCGCACCGGCTGGTGCCCGCTGACCGGGTCGTGGATGCGCATGCGGTAATCGCGCATCTGTTCGAGCTCGTCGCCCAGGGAGCCGGCGAGCTTCTCGAAGCGCCAGGTGCACTTGGCGTCGAGAATCACCACCCGCGGCGGCTGCTCGGGCCGTTGGACCTCGATCCAGAGGTCCGGGCGCAGCACCCCGCGGGTGAAGGCCGCCACGTAGCCGCCGATGCGGCGCCCGGCCTGGCGTTCCTCCGCGCCGGGGATCAGCGGTTGGTAGATCAGCGCCACGCGGCCGCCGCCCGGGCGCGGGAAGTCGAAGCGGTCGCCGGGGCGCAGGTCCCCGAGGGGCAGCAGCGCGCCGATGCCGCTGCGTTCCGCCGTCTGCCCCTCGGCGGGGGCTTGCAGGCGCTGGTGCAAAGCCGTGCGCAGCCAGGCGAAGCACCAGATCTCGAACAGCTCGGGCAGCGGCCGCACGCGCACCAGGGCGTCGGCGCTGCCGTCCCCGTCGTCCTGCAGGCCGGCCAACACGCGGTACGCCTCGGCGTAGGCCGGGACGCGCCGGAACAGGGGCGTGGGCACCAGCGCGCTGCGCGGAGGACCGCAATCGAGCAGCCATTCCTGCCCCGAGCAGAGGGCGCTGAGCTGCGCGGCGACGGCGCGCGCCCGTTGGGCGAGGGTTTCGAGGCGCTGGCGGCGCTGGGTCCAGCGCTGGCGCTCCTCCGGGCTGAGCGCGCGTTGCAGCCGCTCATCGGGACCCTGCTGCTGCGCCAGCTCGCGCAGCTCGGCCGCCAGCCCCCGGGCCCGCCCGATCAAGGCCTGCAGCCCGCGCTTCACCTGCCGGTGCTCGCCCAGGTCGTGGCTGAGCCGCACCACGCGCAGGTCCGCGCCGACCGGTTGGGGGCGGCTGCGCTGGCCCGGGCCAGCCGGCCTGGCCACCAGCTCCAGGCGGCGCGCCCGTTCGAGCCGCAGGCCCGGCCGCCAGCGCACGCGCTGGGTCTCGCCGCGCGGCATGGAGCGCAGCACGCGCTCGAGGCCGGCCACCGCGGCGCGCAGGGACTCGGCCTGGCGTTCGAGGCGCCCGAGGCGCGAGATCGGATCGCGCGTCGAGGCGTTGACGTCGCGGCGGGCCAGCCCCAGGGCATCGAAGATCAGCGTGGCGTCCAGGGCCTGCAGGTCGCCCAACAGGCGCTCGCGCAGCAGCTCCTGCCGCTGGCCATCGAGGATCGGCAGGCTCAGCCGCGAGTGCACCTGCCAGCCGCCGCGATGGCGGCTCTCCAGCAGCAGCTCGAGCAATCCGGCCTCGCGCCCCGCGATCAACTCGCCCAGGGGGCGCTCGATCTGCGGCACGCGCGCGTCCAGGACCAGCAGCAGCTCGCCGTCGCAGGAGAGCCGCGCCGCGACCGGCGGCGCCCCGCGCGGCCGCCGCAGGCGCAGCTTCAGGCCGGCCCGGCTGGAGAGCGGCTTCTCCCCATGCAGGTCGCTGTGGGGATAGAGCGTGAAGCGCTCCTCGCCCTCCTCGCTCAGCAGCGCGAGCTCAAAGGAGCTGCCAGAAATCATGCTGCCCTTCGCCCTCCCAGAGGCGCCGCAGGAGATCGCTCGACAGCGGGAACTCGTCCTCGCCCAGGAGTCCCTGGGCGCGGGGCAGCTGCTCCTGGGCGCGCGGGTGCTCGGTGCGCAGCCGCGGCAGCACGAACATCGCCAGGGCCCGATCGAGGGCCTCGTTCTCGGGCAGGATGCGCTCGGCGCAGGCCACGAAACGCAGGCAGCGCTGGAACACGCGGTGCCCGAAGCCGGAGCGCATCGGCGCCAGGACCTCGTCCAGTTCGATCAGGCGATCGATGGCCCACTCCGGGGCTTTGCTGGCCGGCTGCACCCAGGCGGACCAGGCATTCCAGCTCACCGGCGCGGCCGAGGGCGCGGGCGCCCCGGCCTGCCGGGCCTGCAGACCCGCGCGCAGGTCGCCGGGCTCGAGCACCTGGATGCCGGCGCGATCGAGCATCTTGGGGCTGAAGAAGTGCGTGGTCTCGTCGACGTTGACCGTGCCCACGATGCGCAGGTTGGGCGGCAGGCTGATCTGGTCGTAGGCGGCGTAGCGGTCGCTGGGATCGACCAGGCGCCGGTCGAACAGGCGCAGCACGCGCTGGGTCGGCCCGCCCTCGAGCAAGCTCAGGAAGCTGGCGAAGTAGTGCTCGACGCGGCCCAGGTTCATCTCGTCCAGCACCAACAGGCGCAGCCCCTGGGGCTGTCCATCGGCGCGCGCGGAGATCAAGAAATCGAGGATGCCCGTGGGCGCGGGCACGAAGCGCTGCGAGAGGCTGTCCCAAGCCCCGATCACATCGCGTTCGTCGAGCCAATCGGGCCGCACCGGAGCCAGCAGGCAGCCCTGGGGATCGCCGAGCGCCAGGCTGTAGACCTGGGGCAGGCTCGACTTGCCGGTGCCGCTCGGTCCGGCGACCACGTGCCAGGAGCCCGACTTGAGCGCCACGTGGAAGACCGCCAGGTCGCGCTTGTCGAGCGCCAGCCCCTGGGCCTGGGCCTGGCGTTCGAATTCCTCCAGGAACGCCGCCTCGCTGGGCGGCTCCTTGCCGGCGGTCTGGCGTGCCTCAGCCGCGGGCTTGGCGCTGGGCGCTGGCGCCCGCCCGGCCAGGGAGATGCTGGCGAGCGGTTTGGGTCGATCCGCGAGGGACGGCGCCTCCCGGCGCGGCAGCTCGATCGCCAGCAGCCGGGCGAACTCGGCCAGGTCCAGGGCGCCCAGGGAGCGCAGCCCCGGCAAGCCCTGGGCTTTGTAGCGCTCGTACAGCGCGTGCAGCCGCTCCAGCCAGGGCGCGAGGCTCTCGTCCTCGCGGGCCAGGCCCTGCAGGCGCTCGAGGATCTCGGCGCTCGGCAGCGGACCGCGACCGGGCCCGTGCACCCGGCGCGAGAGCGTGGCGCACAGGCGCGCCAGGGGCTGGGCCTGCACCGGCTGCGCCTGTCCGGCCAGGTCCGCCTCGAACTCGCGGCGGATCAACGCCACCGAGATGCGCTTGCGCGGGTGCAGGACCGGGTTCGGGTGCTGCGCGTTCGCTTCCCAAGCGATCTGCAGCAGGCGCTTGTCCTGCAGCAGCAGGGCGCGATCGAAGCGCCACACGCGTTCGCCCGAATCCTCCGGCGCGCGCAGATTGAGGCGGTTTTGGCTCAGGCTCCAGGTGCCCGTGAAAGGACCGATGGCCGCATCCTCGAAGACGGCGAACAAGCGCGGCCAGGGCCGGCGACCGCAGGGCACCCCGGCCTCCAGGCCGCCGCCGATCAGATCGTCGATCGACGGGCACTTGCCGGGCAGGACCAGGACCTCGTCCCACAGGGGCGAGCTGGCTTCGCGCCGCGTGCGCCCGTCGACGGCCTTGAGCCGGACCTGGTAGTGGTCCTTGTTCGGCTCCGGCTTGCCGTAGGTCATCGAGTGCTCGATGGTGCCCACGTGCAGGCTGCCGGGCAGCAGCTGGTCATCCTGAACGCCGCGCAACATCCACCAGATCCGGCCCCGGTTGGGGAAGTCCTTGGGATCGAGGCGCTCGCCGCTGTCCTCGATGAACAGCGGCATGCCGATGCAGAAGCGGCTGGCCCCCGAGTCGAAGGGCTCCTGGTCCACACCGAAGACGATGCGCCGCGCGTTCTGTGCCAGGAGTTCGGTCTTCATGGGAGGGTGGGGCTTGCGAGCGGCGATCGCTCCCTGCCGGGAGCCTGCGGCCGGCGGATCGTAGCGCCGCGGGGCTCCGATCTGTGCGGCGCTGGCTCCCTCCGTCGGGGCAGGGCGACGCACCCGTAGGGCCTTCGGCCCGCCCGCCCCGCGCCCGAACCGCCGCCCTCGGCGCCAGCGCCGCTGAGCTTCCGCCGCTCGCCCTCGGCCGCCCCGCGCCGCGGCGGTCCGACCCTTACGTTCACGTGAATTCCTCCTGGGCCGCGGGCGCGGCGATGCTCTACTGCCGGGATGCCCCTCGAGGCCCTGCTCCTGGTCCTGCTGGCGGCCCTCCTGCACGCGATCTGGAACATCGCCGCCAAGCGCGCCGGGGGCGATTTCCGCTTCACGCTCTTCGTGGCCCTGTTCGTGACCCTGGTCTGGGCGCCGGTGGCGCTCTGGCTGGGGGCCCCCGCGCTGCCCACCTGGGGGCTCGAGGTCTGGGCCCTGCTGGCGCTCAGCGCCGCCGTGCATTTGGCCTATTTCGTGGTGCTGCTGCGGGGCTACCGGGCCGCGGACCTGACCGTGGTCTATCCCGTGGCGCGCGGCAGCGCCCCGCTGATCACCGCCGGGACGGCGGTGCTCTGGCTGGGCGAGGACCTGGCCCCCGTGGCGGCCCTGGGGGTGCTGCTGGTGTGCCTGGGCGTGTTCCTGATCGCGGGCGGCCCGCAGCTTTGGCGCGGCCAGCGCGAGCCCGCCCGCGTGCGCGCCGGCCTGCTCTGGGGCGCGGCCACGGGGCTGTTCATCGCCGGCTATTCGGTGATCGACGGCTACGGGGTCAAGGTCCAGGGCGTGCACCCGGTGCTGCTCGATTATTTCGGCAACCTGCTGCGCCTGCCGCTGCTCCTGCCCGCGATCTGGCCGGCGCGCTCCGAACTGCCCGCGCTGTTCCGTCAGCAGTGGAAGGCCGCCCTGACCGTGGCCACCCTGGGCTCCGCCGGCTACATGCTCGTGCTTGAGGCCATGACCCTCGCGCCCCTGGCCCACGTGGCTCCCGCGCGCGAGATCTCGATGCTGCTCGCCGCCCTCCTGGGCGGCCGCCTGCTCGGCGAACAAGACCGCGGCCCGCGCCTGCTCGGCGCCGCCGCCATGACCCTCGGCGTCGCCTGCCTGACCTGGTCTTGAGCTCATATTCGGAAGAAACCGTACCGAAGCATGAGTCGCCGAGTAGCTTGAGGAATTACGACGTTTTCGAGAAGCCGCTTTTCTCATTTGATGGCAGGGCACCAAGTTCGGCACAATAAAGGCTTTGTGCTTCTACCAGCCACCGCGGCGCTCCGCTGGTTAGCGGTCGGCCGGCAACCGTCACCCGAGTACACTTTTCTCGGCGCTCTGGAACGACGAGGACCCGCTGGGGTCGGCCGGCAACCGTCACCCGAGTACACTCACTGGGCTGGACGTGACGCGCGCCGTCGCGCTGGGGTCGGCCGGCAACCGTCACCCGAGTACACTCGAGAGCGGAGCGAGCCAGCGAGCGACCAGGCTGGGGTCGGCCGGCAACCGTCACCCGAGTACACTCGGCGCTGCGCTTCGAGGCGCGCACCTTCCGCTGGGGTCGGCCGGCAACCGTCACCCGAGTACACTGGCTCGGTTCCGGGAAGTCCACTGGACCGAGCTGGGGTCGGCCGGCAACCGTCACCCGAGTACACTCGGCGCCGACCGATAATGCGCATATGCGGCGCTGGGGTCGGCCGGCAACCGTCACCCGAGTACACTCGAAGCCCGCGTGGCAGCCGATGAGCACGGGCTGGGGTCGGCCGGCAACCGTCACCCGAGTACACTCGCTGAGATCGACAAGCTGGAATCCGATCTCGCTGGGGTCGGCCGGCAACCGTCACCCGAGTACACTCCCGGACCGGATCAAGCCGATCATCGACATGCTGGGGTCGGCCGGCAACCGTCACCCGAGTACACTGGCGACCAGCTCCTGGCCGAATACGACCTGGCTGGGGTCGGCCGGCAACCGTCACCCGAGTACACTCCATGAGCTGTGCCTCCTCGGTCTCGCTCAGCTGGGGTCGGCCGGCAACCGTCACCCGAGTACACTTTGGAGAGCTGGCGCAGCAGGTCGGCTTCCGCTGGGGTCGGCCGGCAACCGTCACCCGAGTACACTGCAGCCGTGCGATATCCGCGGCAGTAGGGAGCTGGGGTCGGCCGGCAACCGTCACCCGAGTACACTGTAGCGGCGTCACGCCGCTACCGCTGGGCAGCTGGGGTCGGCCGGCAACCGTCACCCGAGTACACTCGGCAGTTGTCGCCCGCGCTGCGGCTTCGGGCTGGGGTCGGCCGGCAACCGTCACCCGAGTACACTCGCTGAGGGTGTGCGTCGTGCGGGCGGTCAGCTGGGGTCGGCCGGCAACCGTCACCCGAGTACACTTCAGCTCGTCGTCTCCCGCCGTGCGGTAGAGCTGGGGTCGGCCGGCAACCGTCACCCGAGTACACTGCGACATCAGAGGCTCGACCTCCCGCGTGGCTGGGGCCGGCCGGCAACCGTCACCCGAGTACACTTGTTCTGCCGGTTGATCTGCTCGATTTGCGGCTGGGGTCGGCCGGCAACCGTCACCCGAGTACACTCCTGCTGGTCGAAGAACGACGCCAAGTCGAGCTGGGGTCGGCCGGCAACCGTCACCCGAGTACACTGCAAACGCTGTGCGGGAGGACCGACCATTAGCTGGGGTCGGCCGGCAACCGTCACCCGAGTACACTCAGCCTGGTTTCGATCCCGGCGAACCCCGAGCTGGGGTCGGCCGGCAACCGTCACCCGAGTACACTTCGGCCCGAAATGACCCCCGACCGACCAAGGCTGGGGTCGGCCGGCAACCGTCACCCGAGTACACTAGCCCAGCTCGGTCAACACTGGAGACAATAGCTGGGGTCGGCCGGCAACCGTCACCCGAGTACACTGCACCACGTGCACCCAGGGCGGGAGCACGTGCTGGGGTCGGCCGGCAACCGTCACCCGAGTACACTCCCGAAAGACCATACGGGGCGCCGGGGGGCGCTGGGGTCGGCCGGCAACCGTCACCCGAGTACACTCGGAATGGTATTGGACAACCCGATGTCTGAGCTGGGGTCGGCCGGCAACCGTCACCCGAGTACACTTGACCGGCGGCACGCTGACCGCGGACGCTAGCTGGGGTCGGCCGGCAACCGTCACCCGAGTACACTCCGCGATAAAGCCGCGCGTCGCGGGATTCGGCTGGGGTCGGCCGGCAACCGTCACCCGAGTACACTCGGAATGGACCATGGCCATCAGAGGATGTTGCTGGGGTCGGCCGGCAACCGTCACCCGAGTACACTGCCGGCTACGTCTTTGGCCCTGGGCCTGGCGCTGGGGTCGGCCGGCAACCGTCACCCGAGTACACTCCGTCAGCTGCGCGAGCGCCCAGCCCATCGGCTGGGGTCGGCCGGCAACCGTCACCCGAGTACACTCTCCGCGGTCAGCAGGCCCGGTCGAGTAGTGCTGGGGTCGGCCGGCAACCGTCACCCGAGTACACTGTCCGGAGCTTGGAGGACTACCCTGTCTTGCTGGGGTCGGCCGGCAACCGTCACCCGAGTACACTAGTGCCTGGGGAGCCACCCGCAGGCAGACCGCTGGGGTCGGCCGGCAACCGTCACCCGAGTACACTCCGGACACGATCTGCATGACCTGGCGCACCGCTGGGGTCGGCCGGCAACCGTCACCCGAGTACACTACGGCGCCCCGCCGCCGCCCGCGCTGGTGTGCTGGGGTCGGCCGGCAACCGTCACCCGAGTACACTACGGCCCTGCGCCGCTGCTCCCGCCGCCTCGCTGGGGTCGGCCGGCAACCGTCACCCGAGTACACTGGCGCGCCAGCACCGCCTCCCCGCGGCGGAGCTGGGGTCGGCCGGCAACCGTCACCCGAGTACACTCTCGACCATGCCGGCGGGCGCGCCGATCATGCTGGGGTCGGCCGGCAACCGTCACCCGAGTACACTGCGCTCGGGCGACACGATGCGCCCGACGGCGCTGGGGTCGGCCGGCAACCGTCACCCGAGTACACTCACAGGAGCTCGATCACGTCGGCGTGGTGAGCTGGGGTCGGCCGGCAACCGTCACCCGAGTACACTCAGCAGCGCAGAGATGATCTTCAGCGGTCCGCTGGGGTCGGCCGGCAACCGTCACCCGAGTACACTTCACCGGCACGGATGCCAGCAACATCCGGCGCTGGGGTCGGCCGGCAACCGTCACCCGAGTACACTCGCGGCGCTTGCGCAGCAGCTGATCGGACCGCTGGGGTCGGCCGGCAACCGTCACCCGAGTACACTCCGGATCTGCCAGAGGACAGACCCAGACTTGCTGGGGTCGGCCGGCAACCGTCACCCGAGTACACTGGGTCTCGCCGCTGCCCGTCTGCTTGTCGAGCTGGGGTCGGCCGGCAACCGTCACCCGAGTACACTCCCAATGTGGGGTTCGCGGCGCTACCATACGCTGGGGTCGGCCGGCAACCGTCACCCGAGTACACTGCTGTCGGCGGCGCGGGCCTGGGCGACCATGCTGGGGTCGGCCGGCAACCGTCACCCGAGTACAC
>ERZ1066137.1110-NODE-1110-length-14524-cov-8.333057_pt1 | contig 14524 bp, 8 predicted proteins | sample MGYA00382784_ERZ1066137 | MGnify/ENA primary metagenome ERZ1066137 (study PRJEB33369, sample SAMEA5778367) | biofilm metagenome | biome: Industrial cooling water; feature: Water cooling tower basin; material: Biofilm | place: United Arab Emirates | collected... | reverse complement strand
CAAAGATGCTTCGTACCTCAGCATGACAAAGATGCTTCGTACCTCAGCATGACATCATTTAAATCTAGATAATCATGGACGAATGCTTTTCTTAGCAACGGGTAAGGTATGTACTCATCATACTTCTGAAGTTGCGGCGCCTCTGCTTCACTTACCAGGTGTTCGGGTATTATACGCTGTGTACATAACGAAGTTATCTCCGGTTCAAGATTATCTACTTTATCTCTAGGTAATCTAACTGTAATATAGTATGGACACGAACCGCCAATACTTTTTATTTCTAACGATTCACGGCAAAAAGTATTTAGCATTCTTTCTAAAGTTTTAAACCCTGCTGTTCCTAACCAAGGAAATATTATACATTTACCTTTCGGTAGTCGCACAATATAGTTTTCATCTAAACCCAAGCCTTGTACTAGTTCGCGTACTTGTTTTAATCGCTTTAAAGCATTTGGTTGTAAATAGCTATATTCAGTATCTTCGCACAATACGCGACGCATACGTTGTAGAACTTTAGTATGTATGGCGCCACTACCACCACGCCAAAATACACTACCTTGTCCTTCAGTTGGTTTGACAGATATTGATTTTTTACGAAAGTCTACATCTAAGACTTGCCATGTTCTTCCTGCTAAACCAAATTCACTACCAACAGTTGGTATCATGGCTATACTACCAATATTAGTTGCATTACAGTTAACGGCAAATTCGAGATTTTCTGGGAAAACTGCATAGAACTGGAATCTATTGACTATTTTCTCGCCGTTCATGCCTAATATTAATCGACCTTTGTCTGTTTTCTGGATATGGTCAATACCTACTAGGTAGTTTAGTAATAATCGATAATCGTCTTGAGAGATATATTGAAAAGTTGATAAAGCTAAAACTCGTTTCGCCAAATTAGCTGGTGATATTTCACAATTAGCTGCAATAATACTCATTGTTTGGTGATATAACAATGAGAACGGATATTTTACTGGTTTAAACGGCTCTACCCAACGTTCTTGCATGTAAAGCTGTATAATGGCGATGCTTTGTATAAGCTGCCACGGTATTTGTTCGTATATAGGCGCCTCATCTAAAACTTCTTCTGCACATACAAAGCGCATATCTGAAGGTTTACCGCGTCTTCCTGCACGTCCTAACCTTTGTAAAAAACTTGCCACAGACATTGGTGCTTCTAATTGAATAACTCGTTCTAAGTTTCCAATATCCACACCTACCTCTAACGTTAAAGTTGCCGCAGTCACAGCAGGTTTATCTTTCTCACGCATAGCATTTTCTGCTTGTTGTCGTAAACTCGCGGCAATACTGCCATGATGGACATGGTAAATATCTGGCTCTTTTTCTTGTGCGGCAATTTGTCGTAATGCTGCTATTATCGATTCGGTTTGGGCTTTATTATTGGCGAAGATAAGACATTTACTGTTTTTACTGAGATTATAAATGTACTGCGAGTAAGCATTTGTTTCATATGAAAGGGCGCCGTCACTTATGTAAAAATGTTCTAAAGCCAGTTTTATATTACGTTTTCCTGCTTCGAGCTTTGGTGTAATTACTTGTTTATCGGTATCTGAACGTAACCACGCTTGAGCTAACTCATAATCTCCTAATGTTGCCGATAACCCAATTCGACGATGTTGTTTTCCTGTAACTTGGGCAATACGTGCAAGTTGGCATAATATTTGACAACCTCGTTCGGTTCCCATAAAAGCATGAACTTCATCGATAATTACAAAGCGTAAGTCTCCAAACAACCTGGGCAAATCATCATTTTTGTTAATTAACAAACTTTCTAATGACTCTGGAGTTATTTGTAAAATGCCACGCGGGTTTTTTAAGGCTTTATTTTTACGACTTTGCGCTACGTCTCCATGCCAAGGTATTACTGGGATATCAGCTTCGCGTAATAATTCATTCAAACGCTCAAATTGGTCATTTATCAATGCTTTGATGGGACCAATATAAATTACTCCAATACTACGGGGATTTTCTGCGTGTAATACCGTGATTACTGGCAAAAAAGCTGCTTCTGTTTTACCTGCGGCAGTTCCAGCAGCAACCAGCAAATGCGCGTCTGTGTCAAATATTACTTCACTTGCTGCCGTTTGAATGGGTCTTAATTCCGTCCAGTTATTGTTGTAAATATATTCTTGGATAAACGGCGCCAGTCTGTTAAAGGTTTTGTTCATGTTAAATATACATATATATAGAGAAATTACTTAAGCTTACATCAAATGCAAACACAAGTAATCTTACAGTGGAACGGCGCCGTTGAATGGAGCTATAAATGCAACATAGATTAAATCTTTGATCCCCCCCAACCCCCCCTTAATAAGGGGGGGCTTTAAACTCCCTCTTATCCCATTATTAAGGGGGGGCTTTAAACTCCCTCTTATCCCATTATTAAGTAGAGGCTTTAAACTCCCTCTTATCCCCCCCTTATTAAGGGGGGCTAGGGGGGATCAAAAGTCTAGATTAAAATTAAATTTAACAAAACCATTATATGAACATATCAAAATTTATCAAGGAACCATGTCAACGTAAGGTGATGATTCTCAAAAACAATGATATCGTTGAGATTTTCATTCCTTCGGTAGGATTTTTCTCGCGTTTTACAATGCTAGCTCTAATTTTTTTGATTTTCCCGGTTTGTTTAATCAATTTTTTTACACTTTCACTCAAACATGATATTAGATTATTTCCACCTGTATTTACTTTTAATTTAGTAATTTCACTTATAGCTATTGGAGTAGTTCTACTCTCTGAGTTTGCTCAAAAACGCTTTTCTATCACTCGCAAAAAAATATCTTGGAGCTATGAAATTTTTGGACTTAAGCTAAGAGAGCCTTTCCCAGCTTCAGTTCCGGGAATTGTTCGCATTGCAAAAACTCGCCAATATTGGAATCGCTGGTTTCTGGAAATTTGGGCTGGGCGCCGACTTTACGAAATTTCTACCAGCGACTTCTCTCCATTTGCAGTGACTAATTCTGAAATTGACTTGCTAGCACGGGAACTGAGTAATTGGTTTGAATTGACGATTCTACAGGAGTAGACTTCACGTTGAAAAGTATACAAGCTGTTAACCAAACTAAACCAGCAGCATAACCAGCCGTAACATCTGTCAACCAATGTACACCCAAATATAACCGACTAAAACCAATTGCCATAATAAAGGCAACCGCAAGCGCAGAAATTTGATTACGGTACTGAGGATATTGTTTCGCTAAAGTATACCCAATATACCCATAAACTATCATCGATACCATCGAGTGACCACTGGGGAAGCTGTGATGACTAACTTCTACAATTCTGTCCCACAATAAAGGACGTGACCGAGCAAATAATAATTTGAGTAAACAATTCAATCCTATTCCACCTAATGCAGCAACCATCAGGGTATTTGCATCTCGGCGCCGATTATGACGCAGTAACCAATGTCTATATAATCCACTAACCAATAGTAAAGTTGTGCCTTCTCCGAATAAAGTGGCACCTACCATAACAGTATCAAGCAACGGAGAATGTAATTTCTGAATTGTCAACAAAACCCTTTCATCAAGACCACGTGAGTATACTAGCAAAGTACAAAGTGCCAACGCACCAACGGCGCCTGTCATTAGAACTTCAGTACTAATTGCGCTTTTAACCTTTTCTGAATTTACAACCTGCGTAGGTATGGTGTAACTAACATCCATACTGTAACTTGAGACAATTTTTTGAATTAGTCCAGCAATAGCGCTTTGACTCCAGTTGGGATGATACAACACAAGAATGTTTCCTGTATCACTATTTGCTTGCACTCGTTCGATAGCTCTGTGCTGTGATAGTTGAGATTCTAAATATTTTTTGAGCGCTTTATTCCCATATAGCCCGTACACTTTATATCTAGCTCTACCTGTAACAGCAGTATGTACAGGGGTAATTAATGAGTCTTTGTGTGTGATAGGGTGCAAAAGTTCGTTATACATTAGTGTAAGTTAGTGGTTTTAAATAAATTGCTTTCCAGAGAGACTTAGTTAATATACAAAGGTTTGGAAGATGTTTACTGCGTCAGAAACTCCTGTAATCGCGACTGTTTTAGTTGTCGCTTTTGGTATTTTAGGTTGGGGCTTTTATCGCGCCAGACCTTTTGGTAAGCTAGGAATCTTAGCCTGGTTGCAATCGCTTGTGCTAATGACTCCGTGGCTACTGTTCTTTGGCTTGTTCGCTGCGGGCATTTATATTAATATTATCGGCATTGTTTTGCTGTTAGTTGTCTCCGCAGGAATATATGTGTACTTAGGGCGCCAACTCCGTGCGGCTGGACAAGATGCTATTTTACGCCAAAAAGCTGTAGATAGGTTAAAGAGTGAAAGTGAATCTAATACTAATACACCGACCGTAGCTGTAGTGATACCCGAAACACTATCAATACCCGATGATGACTTGAGTGCAATTAAAAGTATTTTCGGTATTGATACCTTTTTTGCCACGGAAACAATTCCTTATCAAGATGGCGCCGTCTTTAAAGGTAATCTACGAGGAGAACCTGAAGAAACTCACAACCGTTTAACCGAGAGTTTAAAGTCACGTGTAGGTGATAAATATAGATTGTTCCTCGTAGAAAATGCTGACTCTAGACCTGTAGTTATCGTGCTTCCTAGCCGTAATGACCCACGTCCAATGTCGATAGCACAAAAAGTGTTTGCTGGAGTTTTGTTAACTGCGACACTAGGTACTTGCTTAGAAGCTGCTGGTTTACTCTTGGGTTTTGACTTCTTTTCTTATCCTGCACGCTACCAAGAAACTTTACCTATTGGTGGAGGCATTTTCATTATTTTAATCGCACATGAAATTGGTCATTGGGTAGCTGCACGGCGCCATCAAGTTCGTTTGAGTTTACCTTTTTTCTTACCAGCAGTGCAAATTGGTTCATTCGGCGCCATTACTCGTTTCGAGTCACTGTTACTCAACCGTAAGGTTTTATTTAATATATCCCTAGCTGGCCCTGCGACTGGAGGAATTCTTTCTCTAGTAATGTTAATAGCTGGATTGTTGCTATCAAAACAAAGTAGCTTGTTTCAAATACCTAACGAGTTTTTCCAAGGTTCCATTTTAGTTGGAACTTTGTCACGGGTAGTACTAGGCGCCGCATTACAATCACCAACAGTACCAGTAAACCCATTAGTAATTATTGGATGGTTGGGTTTAGTAGTAAATGCTTTAAATTTAATGCCCGCAGGTCAACTAGACGGTGGTCGCATTGTTCAAGCAATATATGGACGCAAAATAGCTAGTCGAGCTACTATTGCCACCTTAATAGTACTAGCACTCGTATCTCTTGGTAATCCATTAGCAATGTACTGGGCAATAGTAATTGTATTTCTACAACGCGACCTCGAACGTCCTAGCTTAAACGAAATCACCGAACCCGACGACCAAAGCGCAGCTTTAGGTTTACTCGCACTATTTCTAATGATTGCAACACTCATTCCCCTAACCCCCGCTCTTGCAGGTAGACTAGGAATCGGTTAGATAAAAACCACAGAAACCGGGTTTCTTCACCACTAAGCATTACAACTATAAATGTTTATAACAGAAACCCGGTTTCTCAATAGTAAACAAAGTCTACAATAAAAATACTCCTCCCGTGCGTAATTCTTATCCTTAGTCTTATATATAGTATAAGGTTTCAAAACCATACTTCAAATCGATGGTGCAGCTATGATCAATACAACTTCAAGATATTGGAAAATTTGGCAAGTTAACCCTGCTCAAGATAAATTAGGGTATAAACAAGTACCAGTTCCAATTGCTCAAGAGTTCGCTAAAAATCGAGTACCTGACGTAGAAAGTGGAAATAATAGTAACGCCCAAAATGTTCTGTTTTCGTATTTTTACGCAAAAAAAAATAATTCTGATGTAATTAATAGAGCGCAGGCAGGTCTTTGTCTAAGATGTTACGTTTCAGAACCAATACTGAGAGAATGTAAAAAAATAGACTCTTTGTTCAGTGGTGGAAAGCAATTTACGTATCGAGATTTATTACCGTTCGTCCTTAATGATGATGGGCAAAAATTAATTATTTTAGACCAAGATAAAAAAACCCAACTAATGGTAGATGACAACAGTCAAATTAAAACATCTAAATATAAGTTTTTTTCCGTTTCAGTATTACAAACATTTAATCCTGATTCACAATCTCGAATGAGCTTGGATAATTGGGCCTATTTGCAAACCAAGCAAAATCCAGAACTGAAAAGCTTTTTATCTGAGTTTGGTTTCAAACATTTAACTGATTGGGCACTTTTAAACCGAGTCAGGAGAACGCAACTTGAGCGTTTATCAACCCAGGAACGCGATATGGTTAAAGCTTTTCATGCTGTTTATCGTCGAGATAGGCAAATGCAACATCATAAGGGAGCTAAAAAGTGTCCCGACCCCACTTTTGCTCAATTGCAAGAAATGTTAGCTTATTTGCAGCAGTGCCAAGTGTATATTGATACCCCTGTAACGCTGATCAAAGGACTCAAGAATATTGCTCAACAAATTAGAAAATATGATGTTTGGAGTTCTAGAGAATCTTTAGATATATACGATGCTGAAAGTGGTACGTATCAAACAAGACACGATTTACCAGTTGATTCTCTTGATGAAGTGGATGTAGAACAGCAAGAATTTTTAGATTTTTTACAAAAGCACCTTTATACGGTTTTGAGCGACGTAATTCAGCAACAAGTAGAAGCCAATATCAAAAAATTACAAAAAAGTAGTAAGTATGCACCTTTTGCTGATAAATATATCAAAGGGCTGCAATTATACTACTGTCAGGCAATGTCTTTAAAAGAAATTATGCCTGTATTGGGGATGACAAGTTGGGATCAAACTAGACGAATTCTAAATCCCGGAGATTTATTAACTTCTGTACGCGCGCAAACTGTAGAACAGATGTTAGAAAGTATTTTGAAAAAAGCCGCAGAAAAAGGTTTGACTAAAATTCCACCCCTACCCGACTATCTGAAAGCGCTGACAGAACAAATTGAATCTTATGTAGATGGACAAGTGTTTAAAGCAGCAGCAGAAGAAATTCAAGCAGGGAAAAACCGGACTATGGATAGTTTATATGCCCAACAACTTCGCACGTATACGGAAACATGTACATAAATTGCTCCCGACTTAGAAGAATATACTATACTGCTATCGAAAGCTGGTAAAATCCTTCAAGAAGTAACAGCGAGAACTCAAGATAACTATATTCAACTTAAGAACTTTAAGGTTGAACCAGGTATAAAATTTAGTATTCAACTTAGTTTAGGATATGTGAGTGTGAGTGAAAATTTTGAATTGTAAAAGAATTGTGCAATAAAGTAATGGTTCATTCAGTTATCATCAATTTAGGGTGTGGTAATTTATCCGAGGGTTTCCCTATGGTAACTGTTGGGTTACGGGAAGCAAATAATCCTCGTTCGCAGCAAATTGTCGGTAGTTTGGCGCCGGCGCCGAATTTGATAGAATCGTATCAAAATTGGCGATTGATATATCAAAGTTTGTGTGACCGTGCTGCATTTCGAGGCAGAAACCCTCGTTACGACGCATCACTCAGAAATTTTGAGGATGATGATGACGATGAATTAGAAATTAATGAAGCTGATGTCACAAATGTTTCCGTAGTGAATTTTTATGATTTGTGTCAACAGTTACAACTCGAAATTGATAATTGGCTCTTATCACCAACAATTATCAATATTAACCGACAGTTACGCGCTGCACTGAACCCGATAGATGAAATTCGAGTAATTGTCGAAACTCAAGATGATATTATCCAAAAATTACCTTGGCATTGCTGTAACTTTTTTCAAGATTATCCGCGCGCGGAAGTATCATTTGCGAGGACAGAGTACCAAAGTAGTTATCACTTGCAATTGGCAAAGATTCCTCGAACAAAAGTTAGGATTTTGGCGATTTTAGGTAATTCGCAAGGAATTAATTTAGAGAAAGAAAAAACTTTTTTACGAAGTTTACCAGATGCAGAAGTAGAATTTATTATCAAACCTTCGCGACAGGAATTTAATGATAAACTCTGGGATGCTCAAGGTTGGGATATGCTGTTTTTTGCTGGGCATAGCCAAACAGAGCAAGGAAAAGGGATAATTTATATTAACGAAAACCCAACTAATAACAGCTTAACTATTGAACAGTTGACAGAAGCGTTAAAAGCAGCGATTGAGAAAGGCTTAAAAATCGCAATATTTAATTCCTGCGATGGCTTAGGTTTAGCACAAAGTTTGGAAAAATTAAATATACCAACAACTATTGTCATGCGCGAACCCGTACCGAATAGGGTAGCAGAGAGTTTTTTCAATTATTTTTTACAAGCATTCGTATTTGAACAAAAATCTTTATATATCTCAGTCCAGCAAGCACGACGTAGATTACAAGGATTAGAAGATGATTTTCCTGGTGCGAGTTGGTTGCCAGTAATTTTTATTAACCCTGCGGAGGAACCACCGACTTGGCTAAGTTTACAAGAACAATTTTCGCATCCAACTATATCTCAACCTTCACAAATAAGCACTCAACCCAAAAATCAAAACAAACGTCAAGATTGGGGAGATGCAATTGATGTTTCAACATTTTACGGACGGAATGATGAAATTAACACTTTTAAACAATGGCTGATAAAAGATAAGTGCCGATTAATTACAATTATAGGCATAGGTGGCATTGGTAAAACTGCTTTGTCTGTAAAATTAGCAGAATCTGTTCAACATGAATTTGATTGCTTAATCTGGCGCAGTTTACGAAATGCACTACCTGTAGAAGATTTATTAACCGATTTAATTGGTTTTTTAACAACAGAACATCAAATAGTTATCGCTAATTCATTAGATAAACAAATAGCGCAATTAATTGATTGTTTGCGTGCTGCACGCTGTTTAATAGTCTTAGATAATTTAGAATCAATTTTAGACAGTGATCAACAAGTAGGGAATTATCGTCAAGGATATACAGGATACGGACAACTTCTGCGATGCATTAGCGATACCCTGCATCAAAGTAGTGTTTTAGTTACTAGTCGTGAAAAACCCAAAGGATTAAACGCCAAAGAAGGCGAAAATTTACCTGTGCGCTTGCTGACTTTAAAAGGTTTAAATTACAGCGAGGGAGAATCAATTCTCTTTTCAAAAGGTTTATCACCATCAGTATCTGAAATAAATAGCTTGGTTAAGTGTTATGCTGGAAATCCATTAGCGCTAAAAATTGCTGCAACAACGATTGTAGATTTATTTGCTGGCAGTATTACTGATTTTTTACAAGCGGGTACAGTTCTTTGTAACGATATTTTTAATTTGCTTGACCAACAATTTCAACGTTTATCAGTCCTCGAAAAACAAGTGATGTATTGGTTAGCAATTTATCGAGAATGGATGTCTATTAAAGAATTACAAAGTAATATTATTGATATAATTAAACAACGAGACTTAATTGCCGCTTTAGAGTCTTTAGTATCTCGCTGTTTAATTGAAATTCAAGCTGGCAAGTTTACTCAGCAGCCAGTTGTTATGGAATATATAACAGAAGAATTAGTTGAAAAAATAACTCAAGAAATTTATAGTAGTGAAATTAATGCTTTAAATAAGTATGCTCTAGTTCTAGTCCAAAATCAAGATTATTTAGTTAACGCTCAAATACAATTTATTCTTCAACCAATCGCAAATAAATTATTAGATTATTTCGCCACTACGGTCAATATTAAAACTCATTTAAATCAAATCATAGCTCAAATTAAAGTTAAAATTAAAACATCTAAATTACCCCAATTTGGTTACGCTGTAGGTAATATTATTAATCTGTTGCGACAACTGCGTATACAATTAAATAATTATGACTTTTCTGACCTAAATATTTGTCAAGCCAACCTGCAAGACATCAATTTACAACAAACAAACTTTACTAATTGCAATTTTAAAACAACAGTATTTACCCAAACATTAGGTAGTTTACTCATAGCAAAATTTAGCCCCGAGGGTAAGTTATTTGCAACAGCTATCGAAAATAATATTTACCTCTGGGAAGTTGATAATATCCAACAATTATTAAAACTTGATGGTCATACTGCATGGGTGCGAGCTATTGCTTTTCATCCAAATGGTAAAGTTTTAGCTAGTGGTAGTAACGATAACACAATTAAGTTGTGGAACGTGGAAACCGGACAATGTTTGCAAACTCTCTCTGGTCATACATCTTCAGTCGCAACTCTTGCTTTCCATTATGACGGTAATATTTTAGCTAGCGGTAGCGACGATAAAACAGTAAGATTGTGGGATATTTCTACAGGGAGCGTGGAAATATTTGCAGGTCATACTAATAATCTGGTTTTTGTCACTTTTCATCCACATGAACAAATATTAATTACCGCTAGCACAGATAACACGGTAAGATTGTGGGATATTACAACTGGTGAGTGCGCGCGAATTTTTAAGATAGCAATTAATTGGCGTTTGGCTATCGCCCTAAGTCATGATGGTAAAATTTTAGCGACTGGAAGCGATAGTAATGCAGTTAAATTTTGGGATATATCCAAGGGTGAATGCATTCAAACTTTACCAGATTATCACAGTTGTGTCTGGTCGATAGCGTTTAGTAATGACGATAAAACTATAATTACGGGTAGTGAAGATAACACGATTAAAATCTGGGATGTGGAAACGGGCGAATGCTTACAAACCTTGCGTGAGCATCAACAGCGCGTTTGGTTAGTTGACTTACACCCGAATAATTCTACTTTGCTAAGTATTAGTGAAGACCAAACAATCAAACTTTGGGATATTAACTCGCGACGCTGTTTAAAAACGTTAAAAGGTTATAGTAACTGGATATTATCCCTTGCCTTTAGCCCCGACGGTCAAACTTTAGCTAGCAGTTCCCAAGACAAAAAAATCCGATTATGGGATATGAAAACGGGAACGTGTACTTTAACTCTAGAAGGACACGATAATCTTATCTCCACTATCGCTTTTGCTCCCATCCAGATTCGCGATTGTCTGTTAGCTAGCGGTAGCGATGATAATACTATTAAACTATGGAATCATCAAGGTGAATGCTGGCGAACGCTGCGAGGACACTCTACTTGGGTATATGCGGTTGCATTTAGTCCAGGGGGCGAAATTTTAGCTAGTGGTAGTCGCGATAACACAGTAAAAATTTGGGATTGGCGTACTGGTGCTTGTTTGCATACTTTTGTCGGACACGAACACCGTGTCAAATCAATTAGTTTTCATCTTAATGGTAATATTCTCGCTAGCGCTAGCGATGATAAAACTATCAAAATTTGGGATGTAAATAATCGTACTTGCTTGCAAACGCTGATGGGGCATGAAGAAAGTGTTTGTTGTTTAGTTTTCAGCCCTGATGGTAGTATTATTGCTAGTGGTAGCTGTAATAAAATTATTAAACTTTGGGATGTGAGTACAGGGAAATGTACGCGAACATTATCAGCGCATGACTCTAGAATCCGCGCGCTCGCTTTTAGTCCAGATGGTAAAATTTTGGTTAGCTGTAGCGATGACTGTACGGTAAAATTGTGGGGCGCCAATACAGGTGAACATATTAGAACTATTAAGGAACATGACAAAGCTGTTTGGACGGTAGCAATTAGTGCTGATAATTGCTTATTAGCTAGCGGTGGCGAAGACCAAACGATTAAATTATGGGATTTGCATTCCTGTGAACATATTCAAACTTTGAGATGTACTCGACCCTATGAAGGTATGAATATTAATAATATTACTGGATTAACAGATGCTCAGAAAAACATTTTAATATCTTTGGGGGCAGTAGATGCATAATTAATACTGCGTAGGTTTTGGATGATAGTAGGATACATCAAAGCTATTACAATTTTCAACAAAACGAAAAATCATGTGCTTTGATGCAAAACGGTCACACAAACTTTGATATATTAATCGCCAATTTCGATACGATTCTACCAAATTCGGCGCCGATGTCAAGCTACCGACAATTTGCTGCGAACGAGGGTTATTTGCTTCCCGTAACCCAACAGTTCCCATCGGAAAACCCTCAGATAAATTACCACACCCTAAATTGATTATAACTGAATGAGCCATTACTTTACTGCACAATTCTTTTACAATTCAAAATTTTCACTCACATTTATATCTCCGAAACTAACTTGAATGCTAAATTTTGTACCTGGTTTGCCCTTAAAAGATTTGAGTTGAAGGTAGTTATCTTGAAATCTCGCTGTCACTTCTTGAAGGGTTTTACCAGCTTTCGATAGCAATATTAATTTTATATTTGGCGGTAGAAACTTTTCTCCATTAAAAGGATATAGTTGAGCGAGTACATTAATTTTTTCTTCTTGTGTATCCTCAGATATATCGGGAGAGATGCACACTAATAACGCGAATTTTGTGTTTAAATCTAGACCTAAATTAATAATTTTTGCTTTTTTAGTGTCTTGATTTGTATTCCTGGTACTAAAAGCTAAAGCTAGTTCTGGGTTTGCAAGAGCATCTATAGTTTTCCAACCTTCATCAATTATACCTTGCAACCACTGACTGAGCTTAGTTATATTCGAGTGAATTTGCTTAACTGGGTTAACTTGATTAACTTTATCAATAATTGCTACAGTAAATTCAGACGGTTGGGCATAACGGTAATAAGTTACTATATGATTTGGTTCAGTATCAAAGTAAGAGAATGGAATTTGATAGGCGCCATTATGAACTGGTAATTGCAATTCATTTTGTATCTCAATTAATTGCTTGTAAGGTAGAAATCCTCTAATGATAACTTCTTCCTCTTCTTCTAACACTTCGAGCAATACGTAAAAATGGGGTGTTAACTGCGGTTGTTCAATTATTTCTTGAGGTATATTGACAATTTCGTTCAGTAAGTGTTCAGTCGCAATCGCACAAAGTTTGTAATCACCTAATTTTAGACTACCTGCAATTGCTATCTGGCTCAAATCTCGATAGACTTTTACGGCGCCTATATCGGCAAATTTATTATCCAACCATGCCTCAAGAGCTAGTAGTGCTAATGTATTTAAATAAACTTGCCAAGAAATATCGGCATTATTCTTGTCTAAAGCGCTTGTAGAGGATGCAAGTGCGAGATGTTCGGCTTCTAAACAGACGGTTTCTGGCAATAAAAGCCTAAAATCTTGAGTGGAATTTAACTTGGGCATGATGTTAATTTTACCTCACGTTTGAAGGTAAATAGGCGCCAGTCTTTAGGACTGATGCAGTTTATTGTTGGCCATATTACATATAGGTGCCAAATTTTTCAACTGATGCAGTTTTCTGTCATGCCCAAAAACGAAGCATGACAGAAGTCGTTTGCAGTATAGCCACATTTTATTTTGTAGCAAAATTGAGATGCTCCGTTGCAGGTAACGTACATGTTTCTATATAACTACGAAGTTGTTGGGCATATAAACTATCCATCGTCCGATTTTTCCCAGTTCTAATCTCTTCTGCTGCTGCTTGGAATACTTGTTCATCTACATAAGATTCAACTTGTTCTGTCACTGCTTTCAGATAACCAGCTTCGGGTGGCATTTTAGTCAAGCCCTTTTCTGCAGCTTTTTTCAAAATACTTTCTAACATTTGTTCTACAGTTTGCGCGCGTACAGAAGTTAACAAATCTCCAGGATTTAAAATTCGTCTAGTTTGATCCCAACTTGTCATCCCCAATAAAGGCATAATTTCTTTTAAAGACATTGCCTGAGAGTAGTACAATTGCAATCCTTTAATATATTTATCAGCGAAAGGTGCATATCTACTACTATGATGCAATTTTTTGATGTTGGCTTCTACTTGTTGTTGAATTACCTCGCTCATAACCGTATAAAGGCGCTCTTGTAAAAAATCTAAAAATTCCCGCTGTTCTACATCCACTTCATCAATAGAATCAACGAGTAAATCACGTCTTGGTTGATACTGACCACTTTCAGCATCATATATATCTAAAGATTCTTTGGAAGCCCAAATATCGTACTTTCTAATTTCTTGGGCAATATTTTTTAGTTCCCTCATCAACCGTGCGGAGGTATTAATAGAAACTTGATACTTTTGCAAATAAACTAACATCTCTTGCAACTGCACGTTTGTGGGGTCGGGACACTTTCTTGCTGCCTTGTGGTGTTGCATTTGTCGGTCTCGACGATAAACAGCGTGAAAAGCTTCAACGATATAGCGGTGTTGGGTTAATAAACGCTCAAGTTGCTTAGTTCTGACTCGATTTAAAAGTGACCAATCGCTTACATGCTTGAAACCAAACTCAGATAAAAAGTTTTTCAGTTCTGGATTTTGCTTTGTTTGCAAATAAGCCCAATTATCCAAGCTCATCCGAGACTGTGAATCCGCATTGAATGTTTGTAACACAGTCATAGAAAAAAACTTATACAATTCTGGTGTAGTCTGACTACAGTTATCTACCATGAGTTGGGTTTTCCCATCTCGGTCTAAGATAATCAATTTCTGTCCATCATCGTTAAGAACGAACGGTAACAAAT
>ERZ1066137.1083-NODE-1083-length-14741-cov-7.398475_pt1 | contig 14741 bp, 8 predicted proteins | sample MGYA00382784_ERZ1066137 | MGnify/ENA primary metagenome ERZ1066137 (study PRJEB33369, sample SAMEA5778367) | biofilm metagenome | biome: Industrial cooling water; feature: Water cooling tower basin; material: Biofilm | place: United Arab Emirates | collected... | reverse complement strand
GTCGGGCTCCTCTGCTGTCGCCGTGCGCAACTTATCGGCTTCGTGCGCGGCTCGGGTGTTGGAACTGCATGAACGCAGAGGGCGCAGGGCGGTACGGCGGGGGCGCAGCGCGTGCGTGGCGTCGGCGTCCGGGTGCGGTCGGCGTCGCTGGAACTGCCGACCGCGGAGATGCGGGGGGACGCGAGGGGGCGCGGAGGAACTGACTTTGGAAACAGCTGTCTCCGTCCTCCGGTTGTCTCCGTTCCTCCGATGTTCCCTGCAGTTCGAGATCTTGAACCGACTTGGAACTTCGGAGGAACGGAAGGGACCGGAGGACGGAGACGACTTTATCCAAAGCCTTCCTCCGCGTCCCCTCGCGCGCCCCCGCATCTCCGCGGTCGGCAGTTGGAGATCCCGACACGCGCACGACCGCCCGCCATCCGAACCCTCTGCGCCCCCGCCTTCGTCCCTGCGCCCTCTGCGTTCATGCAGTTCCGAGCGAGCGGTCGCGCTACGGGGCGGCTCGATCGGGGAGCGTGAGGAGCGCGGGGAGTGCCTTGCGGAAACGGCGGCCCCAGGCGCGTTCGTGGTGCATGCCGGCGGCGTCTTCCATCCAGCGGAGTCGGTCGCCGAGTGCGTAGCCCTTGGCGACGAGGAGGTCGCGCATGCGGCGGGCGTTGGCGAGCGTGCGATCGCCTTCGCGGCGGCCGGTGTCGAGGTAGAGGCGCGCGTCGACGAACGGCTGCGACTCGACGTAGTCGAAGATCGCGGCCTGCGCGAACCAGAGCGACGGACTCATGACGCCGGCGAAGCCGAAGACGTCGGGGCGGTGGAAGAGGGCGTAGAGCGAGACGAGGCCGCCCATGCTCGAGCCGGCGATGCCGGTGTGCACGCGATCGCGCACGGTCTGGTAGCGTGCATCGACGATGGGGCGGAGCACGTCGCAGAGCCAGTCCACGTACTCGTGCGCGCCACCGCCGCCGACCTGCGGGTCGACGAACGGGCCGTACTCCCACAGCCGCCGTTCCGCGCCGTTCCACACGCCGACCACGATCGCTTCGGCGCCGAGGCGGCTCGCGGAGCGCAGCGCGTCGGTGAGCCGCCACGAGCCCGCGAACGACGTCGCGTCGTCGAACAGGTTCTGGCCGTCGTGCATGTAGAGCACGGGCCAGCGCGCGGTCGTCTCGCCGTGCGCCGCCGGCAGGTGCACCACGACGCGACGCGGCGTCCCGTCGCCCTGCGGCCCGGGGATCCCGTCGAGCACGTGCAGCGTCCCTTCGTGCCGGTGCAGGCGATGCAGTCGCCGCGCCGGCCGCCGCACCGGCGGCGGTGTCGCCCCCTCGTCGCCCACGCTCAGCCGGCGTAGAGCTGCAGGTCGGTGCCGACGGCGTCGGCGATGTTGCACGCCTCGCCGAAATCGGGGTGCCGCACCGTCACGTAGCCGTCGGAGACGAGCGTGAGGATCCAGTCGCGACGGGGCGCGCCGACGGGGAGCAGGTCGACGTTGACGATGTGCTCGCCGTAGCGCTGCGCGAGCGACTCGAGGCCGCGGATCGCGGTGATCCGTCCCTGGCCCTGCGCGCGCTTGAAGATGTTGATCGCCGTGTACTTGCGCTCCACGTCGAGCGAGAACGTCCCCTTGAGCTCCGCTTCGGCGTAGCCCATGAAGAGGTCGATGTCGGAGACGTAGTTCATGAGATCCACCGTGCGGGCACCGGGCGGACGCGCCGCGATCTCGCCGAAGACCACTTCGCCGTCCGACTTGCGATACCACTCCATGTGCGTGAAGGCGGTGCCGGGCTTCATCACGGGGATCACCGCCTCGCCCATCGCGCGCCCGTCCTTCACCCAATCGGTGTCCACGTCGCGCAGGCAGAGCGTCTGCGGCGAGATCCACTCGGTGCTGCGCGCGGCGAGCGGGCGCGGACGATAGAAGCCGATGTTGAAGTAGAGGATCTCGTCGTCGACGCAGATCGTGTCGTAGGTGAACTCCTCGCCGTCGATGAACTCCTCGACGTTCACCTCCTCGATGTGCGCCATCCGCTTGAGCGCGGCCTCGAGGCCGGCCTGATCGTCGGCGCGGAAGGTGTCCATGGAGCCGGCGCCGGCGATCGGCTTGACGATGCACGGATAGCCCACGAACTCCGCCGCCTCGAGCACGCCGGCGACGGTGGTCGCGGCCTTGTGACGCGGACAGCGGATCCCGGCAGCGGCGACACGCGCCTTCATCAGGTCCTTGTTGCGGAAGCAGACCGCGTCCTCGACGGCGAGCCCCGGAACGCCGAACGCCGCGCGCAACTTGGCCGCGAGCACGACGCCCGGCTCCCACAGGCAGACGACGCGATCGAAGCGGACGTGCCGCCACGCGCGCAGCACCGCATCGACCACCGCATCCTCGTCGGCGAGCGACGGCGTCTGCAGGTAGGCCGAGAGATGGCGCTTCGTGAGTTCGGGCAGGTGCGCCTGCGGGACGTCGCTGATCCCGTGCACCGCCGCGCCATGCGTGCTCAACGCCCGGCAGAAGAGCGGCATCTCGTCCGGGTACCCCGGTGCGATCATCAGGACGTTCATGGGGCGTCTGCTCCGTGCATCGGGTGCGAGTGGTGCATCAACAGCTGGGACAGCAGGCAACGACAGGCAACCACGCAGTCGCGCATGTGGAGCGCCTTGGGACTGCGACGAACCGCCAGGGACCACGGCTGCGCCACGGTGGAACGGCCCACGGCTGAACAGCCCACGGTCACGTCCTACAAGAAGAAAAGGTGCACCGTTTCACGCATTTCCTCGTCCGATCGAGCGAACGCCGTGGGCCGTTCCACCGTGGGCCGTTCCGCCGTGGCACAGCCGTGGTTGCATGCGGTTCGCACGCGAAGCAATGAAGCCCGGTCGGTGCACCCACAAGAGCACGTCACCCGAGCTCGACGCGCACGAGCTCGACGACTCGGCGGATCGCGCGTTCGACGACGTCGGTGTCGGGGTGGCGGAGGATGACGTAGCCGTCGCCTTCGTAGGTGCCGGTGGGGGACTGGCCGGGAACGGGGAGCTTGACGTCGCAGAGCAGGTCGCCGAAGTCGCGCTGGACGACGTCCATGCCGTGCACGGCACGCACGACGCCGTGGCCCTGGCCGCGGAGGTAGGCGGCGGCGACGGCATGCGTGCGCTCGGGGACGGTGAACTCGCCGAAGACCATCACGCGCGCCCACGACGCGATGAAGTCGGTGTCGGTGGAGCGGCTCACGAGCGTCGTGATCTGCGCACCCGGCGGCCGCGCGCCCACCTCGCCGATGGCGAGCGAGCCGTCGCGACGACGGAACCACTCCATGTGCGACAGCCCGGTCGTCATGCCGAGAGCATGGAGCGCGTCGGTGCCGACCTGCTTGATGTCGTCGTAGCGCGGGTGATCGACCTCGCGCGGGAGGATCACCACCCACTGGATCCACGGGTTCCGCAGCACCTCGAGCGGCGTGGGGTGGTAGTGGGTGAGCGAGTGCCAGACCGGGACGCCGGCGATGCTGATCGTCTCGAGCGAGTGCTCGTCGCCGGTGACGAACTCCTCGACCTGCACCGGCGCGACGACCGAGGGCTGCAGCAGCTCGAGCGCCTGCGCGAGCGCGGCGCCGTCGTCGACGCGGTAGGTGGCCTGCGCGCCGGCGCCGGCGACGGGCTTGAGCACCAGCGGAAAGCCGGTCCGCTCCGCGAAGTGGACGGCCTCGCCCCAGCTCGCGCACTCGGCGTGCTTCGCGCAGGGAAGGCCAGCGGCGCGGAGCACGTCCTTCATGCGCGCCTTGTCGCGGAAGTTGTGCGCCGCCGCACTCGACAACCCCTCGATCCCCAACGCCTCGCGCACCTCGGCCAGCGGCACCTGCAGCTGCTCGTAGGCACCGAAGAGGCGCTCGCAGCCGCCGAGCCGGCGCGACACCTCGCCGACGGCCGCGGCGAGCTGCGCGCGATCGAGCACGTCGTCCACGCGCCAGTGCTGTGCGATGACCGCGCGCACCGACGGCGGCGCGTGATCGGGCCAGTCCATGCTGATCACGCCGAGGCGCACGCCGGGGAGCCGTCCGATCGCCTCGACCATGCGCGAGGCGTTCTCGGAGAGACGCGGGGCGGCGAAGATGACGGGGATCACGCGAGCGAGGCGGCGAGTGTGGGGAGCACGTCGGGGAAGGGATCGTCGCGCGTCGCCAGCTCGGCCGCGATCGCGTTCGCGCCGTCGAAGGTCGCGCTCCCGTCCACCGCGGACGTTAGCGCGTCGAGCAAGCGATCGAGATCGGCGCAGTGCGAGTGGAAGCGGTGCTGGCCGTAGTCGGCGGCCTGTCCCATGGTGACGATGAAGGGCCAGTCGCTCGACTGCGCGAGCAGGAACGAACGCGCGAGCTGCGCAAGGGCGACGTGGGCGCGCTCGTCGCCCAGGGCGCGCGGCACGAGCGTCCAGAAGCGGTCCTCGAGCGGCCAGAGGCGCCGCCACATGTACGCCACCGGCGCGCCGACCCAGGTGCTCCAGTCCGAATGCGCTCCCCAGCTCCCGGGGGCGACGGGGATCGCGGGGGCATCGGGGTTGTCGTGCAGGTGCCAGCCGGCGGTGGTGGGACGGATCAGCGGCTGGTGGCGGAGGTCGCGATAGAGCGCGGCGAGGAAGTCCGGCCCCTCGAACCACCAGTGCCCGAAGAGCTCCGTGTCGAAGGGCGCGGTGATGAGCGTCGTCCCCCACGGATGCTGTTCGCGGGCGATCGCGCCGAGGAGCGTCGCGAAGTGGCCAGCGTGCTCGCGGATCTTGTTCTCGGCGACTTCGGGCCAGTAGGGGAGCTTGTCGCCAAGGTCGGCCTTGCGGGCGGTGACGCGCCAGAGTTTGAGGCCACCGGGCCAGTGCTGCTTGTGGAACTCGAGGTAGGCCCCGTCGCCGGGGTAGCCGCCGTCGGCGCTCCAGACCTGCGCGGCGGTGCGCGGGTCGCGGACGAGGGCGCGCACGGGAGCGCTGCCGTCGGGCGACTGGATCCGGTAGGCGCGGTACGGCGGACGGCGGTGGCGCTTGTCCGGGCCGGCGACGAGTGGCGCGTCGAGGGTGACGTAGCGGAAGCCGGCCTGCGCGACATCGACCTCGGTGCCGTGGCGCATGCCGCGGTGCGGGGCGTTGTGGAGCGGTTCCCACCACCCGGCGGGGCGGTAGGCGCATTCGGGGAGCCAGCACCCGGCCGGCTCCCGGCCGAAGAGGCGCACGTGTTCCGCGAAGCCGAGCCGGAGCTGGAAGCGGATCGACTCGTCGCGCCCCAGCATGGGGAGGAAGCCGTGCGTGGCCGCCGACGAGGTGAGTTCGAGGCGGTTCTCGTCGGCGAGCCCCTTGAAGGCGCCGAGCACGTCGCCGTCGAGCTCGGTCCAGAGGGTCTCGAGGCCCTTCAGGTGCTCGAGGTGCCAGCGTGCGACCCAGGCGAGGTCGGTCTCGCCGCGTCCCTCGAACTCGCGGGCGCCCTCGTCGTGCGAGGCGATGCGCTGGGCGAGGTAGCGCGACACCACGCCCTTGAAGGTGGGATGCGCGAGCTGGTTGGCGAGGATCGGCGTGATGCCGAGCGTGACCGGGGCGTCCGTGCCCTCATCGCGGAGGGCGCGGAGCTGGCGGACGAGGGGGAGGTAGGTCTCGAGCGTGGCTTCGGAGAGCCAGTCGGAGCCGTGGGGCCAGTCGCCGTGACCGAGGACCCAGGGGAGATGCGAGTGGAGCTGGACGACGAGATCCATGATGGCGCGGGGGCGTCAGTCGGGCGTCAGCGGGGTGGGAGCGGGCGTCGTCGGGCGCGTCAGCGTGCGGCGAGGACGCCGCGGTAGAGGGCGCGGTAGCGCTCCTCGCTGCGTCCCCAGTCGAAGTCGCGCGCCATGGCGGCGAGCATCATCCGGTGCCAGGTGGCGGAGTCGTGGAAGGTGCCGACGGCGCGGCGCACCGCGCGGCCGAAGGCGCCGGTGTCGAACTGATCGAACGTGAAGCCGGTGACGCCGTCGTCGACCGTGTCGGCGAGGCCGCCGACGCGCCGGACCAGCGGGAGCGTGCCGTAGCGCTGGGCGCGCATCTGCGTGAGGCCGCAGGGTTCGTACTGGCAGGGCATGAGGCAGACGTCGCCGGCGGCCATGAGGACGTGTTCCTTGGCGTCGGAGAAGTTGGTGTCCACCACGACCTTGTCCGGGCGGGCGCGGGCGATGCCACGGAGCGCCTCCTCGAAGCGGCGTTCACCGGCGCCGAGGAAGAGCCACTGCGCGTCGAGGTCGAAGAGGCCCGGCGTGTCGACGATGAGCGCGAGCCCCTTCTGGGTGACGAGGCGCGCGGTCATGACGAAGATCGGGACGTCGGCGCGCACGGGGAGGCCGAGAGCTTCCTGCAGGGCGCGTCGGGTCGTGCCCTTGCCGCGGAGATCGTCGGCCGAGTAGCGCTCGGGGATGAGCGGGTCGGTGGCGGGGTCCCAGCGCGACTGGTCGATGCCGTTGGCGATGCCGACGAAGCGGTCGCCCATGGTGAGGAAGGTCGCGTGGAGGCCGAAGCCGCCGGCGGCGGTGCGGAGTTCGGTGGCGTGGTTGGCGCTGACCGTGGTGGCGGCGTCGGCGAAGGCGAGGCCGCCCTTGAGCAGGTTGACCTGGCCGTACCACTCGAAGCGGTCCATGCGCCACATGTCCGTGGGGAGGCCGAAGTCGCCGAACAGGCCGGCGCCGTACTGGCCCTGGTAGCCGGCGTTGTGGACGGTGAGGACGGTGGCGATGTCGCGGTACCAGGGGACGTTCGCGTACCAGCCGCGGAGGTAGGCGAGCGCGAGGGCGGCGTGCCAGTCGTGGGCGTGGAGGATGACGGGGCCGTCGCCGGCGATGCGCGGCAGGGCGCGCAGCGCGGCGGCGCAGAAGTGCGCCCAGCGGCGGTGGTTGTCCTGGTAGTCGCGCCCCTGTTCGCCGTAGATGCCGGCGCGGTCGAAGTAGTGGCCGTTCTCGAGGAAGTAGAGCTCGGGCGTGCCGGTCGCGCCGTGTCCGCCGAGGACGCGGGTGGCGTCGGCCTCGGGGAGCTTCCAGCAGCGGGACCATTCGTCGCGGTAGGCGACATGCGTCGTCCAGGCGTCGCCGACGGGCTCGAGTTCGACCTGACCGAGCTTCGCGCGGGCCTGCCGGTAGAGCGGCATGACGATGCAGGCGCGGATGCCGGCGGCCTGCTGATAGGCGGCGAGCGACGTGACGACCTCGCCGAGTCCCCCGGTGCGGGCGGTGGGGGCGGCTTTGGCGGCGGGGTGGAGCACGGTGGCCGCCCGGCCGTGGCGGGCGACTGGGGGAGACACGGAGGGGCGGGGGGGCGTCCGGGGGGCGGGCCACGCGGGGGTGGCGGGCGCGGCGGGGGCGATGTCGGACGATGGCGACGGGACCGCGGCGGCGACAGCGGCGGGTGCAGCCTTGGCCTTGGGTTGTGCCTTGGTCTTTGGCTTCGGGGCGACCGCGGGATCCGTCTTCGCCTTGGCGTCCACTCTGACCGAGGCACCCGACTTGGCCTTGGCGCCCGGCGTTGCCGAGGGCACCGCCTTGGCGGACACATCGGCCTTGGCCTTCGGTTCCGCCTTGCTCTTGCTCTTGCCCTTGGTCTTCGTCTTCCCGGCCGCGTCGCGTGCCGGCGCCGGCGCCGGTACGAAGGAATCGACGCCGGCTGCCGCGACGTCATCCGCGTACGGTGATGACGAGATCACCGCTGGCTCCCCCGCAGGCCCGTCTCCCTTCACTGACGCCTTGCCGCTGCGCTTCTGCTTCTTTGGTGTCGCGATGACGTCCGGGCTCGCCGCGACGGGCGGTGCAGCAGGCACGACATCGCCGGCTGGCGCCGACTCCGCGTCGGCCGGCGGCGGGGCGGACGGGACGACGGGAACGGGCGACGACGACTTCGACTCGCGGCGGGGACGGCGCGACATGACGGACGGCGGGTGGCGGGGAGGGGCGCACCGCTTCCCCGGCGTCCCGGGGCGCGACACGGTGCGAGCGCCGACCCGGACCAGGGGGCGCTCGCGGGTCGGACTGCGCACGGTAGGCCGTCCCGGTAACCGTCGCCAGTCCCATCCACCCGGTACGCTCGGCCCGGTCCGCTTCGGCCTCGCACCCGATGCACCGCGTGCATCCACCGGCCCGTCGCGCATCCACGCGCCTCACGCGCCACGCCGATCGCGTCACGGGCCGGTCGCATAACCGTCGTCGCGACCCGTCACCCGGTACGCCGGCCCTTACCAGCGCGCCGTTTGCCCGTAGTTTGGGCGGGTGCCGAATACGACACTGCCCCCCCGACTGACCGGGCTCGCCGACCTCGCCGGCAACCTCTCGTGGTCCTGGAACCGCGAAGCCCGCGCCCTCTTCGCCGCCATCGACGATCGTCTGTGGCACCGCGTCCGCCACAACCCGATCGCCTTCCTGCAGGAAGTCGACCCCGCCCGCCTCGCCGCCTGCGCCGACGATCCGGTCTTCCGCGCGCGCTACGACGAGGCGATGCACTGGCTCCGCGCCGAAGGCTCGGACGCCGACACGTGGTTCTCCTCGCGCTATCCTGCCCTCGCGGGACGCACGATCGCCTACTTCTGCGCCGAGTTCGGGCTCCACAACTCGGTCCCCATCTACTCGGGCGGCCTGGGCGTCCTCGCCGGCGACCACTGCAAGACCGCCTCGGACCTGGGGCTCCCCTTCGTCGGCGTCGGGATCCTCTACCGGAGCGGCTACTTCGACCAGAAGGTCGCCCCCGACGGCTGGCAGCAGGACGCCGCCGACCCGCTCGGCATCGACCGGACGCCGATCCAGCCGATCATGCAGGCGGACGGCACGCCGCTCACCGTCTCGGTGACGCTCGATGGCCACCCGACGCTGGTGCGCGCCTGGCAGCTGATGGTCGGCCGCGTGCCGGTGATCCTCCTCGACACCGACCTGCCGGAGAACCGCCCCGAGGCGCGTGAACTCCTCAGCCGCCTCTACGCCGGTGGCGCCGAGCTCCGCCTGCGGCAGGAATGGCTGCTCGGCGTCGGCGGTGTGCGCGTGCTCCGCAAGCTCGGCATCACGCCGCACGTCTGGCATGCGAACGAAGGGCACGCGTCGTTCATGTTCGTCGAGCGCGCGCGCGAGTTCGTCGAGCAGGGGATGAGCTTCCCCGAGGCGGTGAAGGCCGTCCGCCGGCAGAGCGTCTTCACGACGCACACGCCGGTCCCCGCCGGGCACGACGTCTTCGGTCGCGCGATGGTCGATCAGGTCGTCGGGCCGGTGTGGCAGGAAATGGGGATCGACGCCGACACCTTCCACGGCATCGGACGGCATCCGGAGCACGGCCCCGGCGCCTTCCACATGACGGCGTGCGCGGTGCGCATGTCGAGCCGCGTCACCGGCGTGAGCAAGCTGCACGGCGAAGTGACGCGCGAGATGCTGCAGGGCATGTGGCCGACGCGCCCGGCCGAAGCGGTGCCGGTCGGGCACGTGACGAACGGCGTGCACCTCGCCACCTGGATGGCGAACCCGGTGATGCAGCTCCTCGATCGCCACCTCGGCAAGGGGTGGGGCTTCGAGCTCGACGACCCGGCGGTGTGGGATCGCATCCTCACGCTCCCCGACGCCGATCTCTGGGCGGTGCATCGCGAGCTCAAGGACACGCTGTTCGACGTGATGAAGCAGCAGGCGCGCCGCTCGTTCGCGCAGCAGGAGATGACGGCGGCGCAGATCGTCGGCGCCGGGCTGCTGCTCGACCGGCACGCCCTGACGATCGGCTTCGCGCGCCGCTTCGCGACGTACAAGCGCGCCGACCTGCTCTTCCACGATCCCGAACGGCTGCGTCGCATCCTGACCAATCCGGATCGCCCGGTGCAGCTCATCTACTCGGGCAAGGCGCACCCCGCCGACACGCCGGGCAAGACGGTGCTGCAGCGCGTCTACCAGTACACGCGCGATCCGCGCTTCGAGGGGCGCGTCGCCTTCCTCGAGGACTACGACATGCACATCGCCCACCTGCTCGTGCAGGGGGTGGACATGTGGATGAACGTGCCGCGCGTGCCGATGGAAGCCTCGGGGACGAGCGGGATGAAGGCGGCGTTGAACGGCGTGCCGCAGTTCAGCACGATCGACGGCTGGTGGGCCGAGGGCTACGACGGCACGAACGGGTGGGCGGTGACGGGTGGCGGCAGCGCCGACGTCGCGCGCGAGGATGCCGAGCAGGCGGCGCGCATCTACGAACTGCTCGAGACCGACGTGATCCCGCGCTTCTACGATCGCCCGCATCGCATGGCGGAACCCAAGCGCTGGCTGGCGACGATGAAGCATGCGATCCGCGTGGCGGGGCGCATGTTCACCGCGTCGCGCATGGTGCAGGAGTACACCGAGCAGTACTACGTGCCGGCGATGGCCGGGGGCATCCTCCCCGACGATCCGCCGGTGGCCTGAGCGATGACGACGGCGGAGGCCCCGACGGCGTTGCCCGACACGGGCACCGCCCTCGTGCTGGTGCTGCACGCGCACCTGCCGTGGCAGCTGCGCCGCGGGGCGTGGCCGCACGGCAGCGACTGGCTCGGTGAAGCGGTCTGCGATGCGTATCTCCCGTTGCTCGATGCACTCGATGCGTTGGCGGCGGAGGACGTGCCGGTGCGATGGACGCTCGGCGTGACGCCGGTGCTCGCGGCGCAGCTGACCGCGCCCGATGCGCCGGCGGTGCTGCGCGCGTACGTCTACGGCCGCCTGGCCGCGGCGGCCGCGCTGCGCGACGATGCGGCGCAGGATGCCACCACGCGCGAACTCGCCGGCTGGTGGCACGGCGAGTACGCGGACTGCCTGCGTCGGCTCGAGGCGCTCGACTGGGACGTGACGCGCGCCATCCGCGCGCACGTCGCGAGCGGGCGACTCGCGCTCATGGGATCGGCGGCGACGCATGCGGTGCTCCCGCTGCTCGCGTGCGACGAGAGCGTGCGGCTGCAGCTCGATCTCGGTCGACGCGTGCATGCGCGCATCTTCGGGGCGCCGGCCGACGGCGTCTGGTTGCCGGAGTGCGCGTATCGCCCGCGCGGCTGGTGGCAGCCGGCGGCGTGGGCACCGTCACCGCGCGTGCGCGAGGAGATCGACGCGTTCGTGCGTGAAGCGGGTTACACGTGGACGGTCGTCGATGCACACCTGCCGCGCCCCGTGCGTTCGGCGATGCGTGCGGCGGCGACGGCTCCCGCACCGCTCGGCGATCGTCGCGATCCGCGCGCGATCCTCGCGTCGTGGGCGGCGGAGATCGCGTCGGCGCGCGCGCGCGGTGACCTGCCGCCGTCGGTCGTGCGGCGGGCGCCGGTGCGCGAGGCATCGGGGAACGGCGCGTCGGTGAATGGCGTGTCGATGAACGGCGCAGCGGCGAACGGTGCGTCGGCGAACGGTGGCGTGACACGCGGCGACGCGCCGATCGATGCGGGCACGATCGCCGACTGGCGTGCCGTCGCGCGGTCACCCGAGGCCTTGCGTCGCGCGACCGAGTTGCTCGCGGACGGCGACTCGTCGCTCGTGCGTCCGTGGCCGGTGTTCGACGATGTCGAGGCGTTCCTGCGCGCAGTGCGCGGCGAAGTCGCGAGCGAAAGCGGGAGCGCGATCGACGTGCCGCCGACGGACGCACTGCGCGCGTGGCCATGGCCGTCGCTGCGGGCGTCGCCGTACGCCGACAGCGGTGCCTTCGCGCTCGACAGCGGCGCGGCCAGCGAGAGTGGTGCGTTCCCGCTCGACAGCGGTGCGGCGACCGAGAGCGGCGCCTTTCCGTTGGACAGCGGTGCCGCGTACGAGAGCGGTGCCTTTGCGTTCGACAGCGGCATGGCGTTCGAAAGTGGCGCGTTCCCGCTCGACAGCGGTGCGGCGTACGAGAGCGGCGCGTTCCTGCTCGACAGCGGCGCCTCGTACGAGAGCGGCGCGTTCCCGATGGACAGTGGCGTGGCGCTCGACAGTGGTGCGTTCGCACTCGAGAGTGGCGGCGCGCTCGACAGCGGGGCGGCCTACGAGAGTGGTGCGTTCGCGTTGGACAGCGGTGCGGCACACGACAGCGGTGCAGCGCCGCTCGACAGCGGGAGCGCGCACGACGACATCGCATCGTCACGCACGCACGACGACACGCGGTCGCACGCGAGTGCGCGCGCGATACCCGTCTTCGGCGACACACCGCTCGAAGGCGACGAGCGCGATGCACGCGAGTTCGTGCGCGTCGCCACGATGCCGGTGCCCGAGCCCGACGTGCCGTTGCCGGCCGGGTGGCCGCACGGGTTGCATCAGTGGAGCGGGCCGTTCGTCGGGCCGGGCATCACGAGCGCCGGCGAATGGCGCGAGGCGTTGCGACAGGTCGTGCCCGCGGTCGCGCATCGGCCGTGGCGACTCGTCACGGTACCTGCGGCTTCGCCGAACGTCGTGACGGGTCCGGCACTGCCGCTCACCGCCGGGACGACGACCGCCGGCGATACGGCGGCCTCGCTGCACGTGCTCGTGCGCGATCCCGTCTCGGCGCGGCTCGTCTGGTCGAAGCAGGGTGGCTATCCCGGCAGTGCCGAGTATCTCGAATTCCACCGCCGCGATGCGGTGCACGGGTTGCGGCTCTGGCGCGTGACGTCGCACACGACGGCACTCGGCGAGAAGGCGCACTACGATCCCGCCGACGCCGCACGCGCGGCGGAGCGGCACGCGGCGCACTTCACGTCGTCGCTCGCGGCACTGGCGCGCGATGGCGCACGCGTCGTGGTGGCGCCGTTCGACGCGGAGCTGTTCGGTCACTGGTGGCGCGAGGGGCCGGCCTTCCTCGCGCACGTCACGCGCACGCTCGCGGGCGCGCAGTCGCCGGTGCGTCTCGCATCGGCGCGTGACGCGTTCGCACCGGGCGCGGGCGACGCGGTGCTCGACGCGGGGTCGTGGGGTGCGCTGGGCTCGTTCGCGATGTGGCTCAACGAGCGGACGGCGTGGCTCTGGCGGCGGCTCTGGCCGCTCGAGGAGGCGTTCTGGCGGGTGGCACCGTACGCGCTCGCGTCGCCGGCGTGGCATCCGGTGCTGGTGCAGGCGGCGCGCGAACTGCTGCTCGCGCAGTCGAGCGACTGGCCGTTCATGCTCACGCGCACCGAGGCCAGCGATCACGCCGCACGCCGCGCCGAGGAACATCTGGCGGCGGCCGAGGCGCTGGTGGCGACGCTCGCGTCGCCTGCGGACACGTCGCTCGACGCGGCGCTCGCGCTGGCGGCGGGGCATGCGTCTCGCGACGACCTGTTCGCCGAGGAGGACGTGCTGGCCGCGTTGCGTGTCGCCTGTGCCGGTGGTCCTCCATCGGGTGGTGCGGGCGTGCGTCCCGCGGCCACCGCTCCGCCCGTCGTGCCGGACGCCACCGGCGACGACGGCTTCGCCCTGGCCCCGCCTGCCGCCGCATGACCGACCAGACCGTCACGCTCCCGCCGATCGTCATCCACGCGCACTGCTACCAGCCGCCGCGCGAGGACCCGTTCACCGGACACGTCCCCGTGGAGCCGACGGCCGCGCCCTTCCACGACTGGAACGCGCGCATCACCGACGAGTGCTACGCACAGCTCGCGCACGCGCGCGACCTCGACGGGCACATGAAGGTGAACGTGTTCGAGTGGGCGAGCTTCAACGTCTCGCCGACCCTGGCGACGTGGCTCGAACGGCACGCCTCGCACGTGCTGCAGGCGATGATCGCCGGCGACCGGGCGGCGGTGGCGCGCACGGGACACGGCAACGCGATCGCGACGAGCTGGCACCACGTGATCCTGCCGCTCGCGACGCCGGCCGAGCGCGCACGCGAGATCGCGTGGGGCATCACGGACTTCCGGCGTCGCTTCGGGCGCGCGCCGGTCGGCTTCTGGTGTCCGGAGACGGCGATCGACGACGCGACCGCGGCGGCGCTGGCCGATGCGGGGATCCGCTTCACGTTCGTCGCCCCGTCGCAGCTGCACGGCGGGGCGGCACCGGTGCCGGTGACGTGGCGCGACGATGCGGGGCGCTCTCTCGTGTTGGTGCCGTACGACGGCGGCGTGAGCGGGGCGATCGGCTTCACGAATCTCGTGCAGGACGGGCGTGAACTGGCGGCGTCGCTGCTGCGGAGCGCCGCACATCACGGCATGACGACCGTCGCCACCGACGGCGAGACGTTCGGCCATCACAAGCGCCACGGCGAGATGGGGCTCGCGGCGGCGATCGGCACGATCCGTCGTGGCGGCGCCGCACAGATCGTGAGCGGCGAGGCGCTGATCGCGATGCGCGAGTCGTGGCCCGACGCGCGGCTCGTCTCGCCGAGCGCCTGGAGCTGCAGCCACGGCGTCGAGCGGTGGCGCTCCGATTGCGGCTGCCGCATCGACCACGGCCGCCCCCCGCAGCAGCAGTGGCGCGCACCGTTGCGTCACGCACTCCGTTGGCTCGCCGACGCGATCGATCGTGCCGACGGCGAGCCCACCGCCGACACGCTCCCCGGCTGGGACGCGCACGGTGCGCGCCACGCGATGTTCACGAGCTGCGGCTGGTTCTTCGACGACGTCGAAGGCCACGAGACGCGCATCCTCCTCCGCTTCGCGGCTCGCGCGATCGCGGGGCGCGCGGACGCAGCGATGCTCGAGCAGGGCTTCGTCGATCGGCTCGCGATGGCCGAGTGCCACGACCGCTCCCTCGGCACCGCCGCCGACATCTGGCGCCGCGACTACGCGCACCTCGTGCACGGTCTCCCGCTCGCGGTCTAGCGCGGCGGGCGCGACGGGCGCGACGGGCGCGACGGGCGCGACGGGCGCGACGGGCGCGAC
>ERZ1066137.1080-NODE-1080-length-14783-cov-27.610402_pt1 | contig 14783 bp, 9 predicted proteins | sample MGYA00382784_ERZ1066137 | MGnify/ENA primary metagenome ERZ1066137 (study PRJEB33369, sample SAMEA5778367) | biofilm metagenome | biome: Industrial cooling water; feature: Water cooling tower basin; material: Biofilm | place: United Arab Emirates | collected... | reverse complement strand
GGATCGCGCGGGTGCTCGACGCGAGGACGCTCGCGGACGTGTTCGGCGAGGCGGGCTGAGCGGGCTCACCGGCGTGGGCCCGCGCGGGCTGAGCGGGCTCACCGGCGTGGGCCCGCGCGGGCTGAGCGGGCTCACCGGCGGCCTGGTGGCGGGGGCGGCGGGAGCTCGGTCGCCGCGGCCTCGGGCTCGTCGCGGAGGGCGTGCAGGGCGAAGTCGACGGCGAGGTCGATCGTGTCGGACAGGCCGGCCGGGAAGCCGCGGGCGTGGAAGCGGACGACGCCGCGGCGGTCGAGGATGACGATCGCCGCGGCGTGCGCGCGGCCGAACAGCTCGGCGTGGAGATCGACGCGGTCGACGCCGAACTGCGGCGCCTCGGCGACGTGGTCGAACACGGGGAGCGGGCCGCGGGTCCGCGGGTCGTCGCGCAGGGGGCGGGTGGCGAAGCCGGCGAGCGCGGTGTAGACGCCGGCGCGCTGCAGGGCCTCGTGGTGGGCCTGCAGGCGGGCGTGGAGGGCGGGGAGGGCGGCGTCGCGGGCGCGCCGTTCGGCGAGCCGGGTCGGGGGCGGCCAGAGGACGAGCAGGGCGGCGCGGCCGTGGAGCTGGCGGCCGGTGAGCAGCTCGTGCGGGTCGGTGCGGCGGACCAGCCCGAGCGCCGGGATCGCGCGGGCGAACAGGGGCTCGCGGGCCCACGCGGGGGCGCGGTCGAGGGCTGCGGCGCCGACGGTGAGCAGCGGCGGGTCGCTCGGGGTGGCGACGAGCGTGACGTCGCGGGTGGTGCCGGCGCGGTGTGGGGTGATGCGCAGGGAGACCGGCTCGCCGCGGGCGAGGCCGATCGCGTCGAGCTCGGCGCCGCTGCTCACCGGGCGGCCGTCGACGGCGAGGATCCGGTCGCCGCGGCGCAGCCGGTCGCAGCCGCGCTCGCAGCCGAGGTTGTGGGCGATCCACACGCCGCCGCCGGCGAGGTCGGCGGCGGTCGGCGGCGGGCGCGGCGGGTTGCGCTCGCAGGCGGCGAGCAGCGCGGCGGCGAGGGCGATGCGTCTGTCCCAGGAGGCAGGGACAGGCGAGCGCGGGGGCGCGGGAGGCGATTCGGTCATGTCCCTCGGGGCATGTTCGTTCGGCTAGTGCCGCGACCAGGGTCTAACGGCGCCGCCTCGCGCCGGGATCATCGTCGCTGGCGAGGCGGCGAAACGAAGTTGTACTGGACCGTACTACGAGTTTCGCCAACGAAGCCAGCGGCGATGAGACCAAGCGAGGTGGTGTCGTTAGGCCCTGGGCGCGGCACTAGTCGCCGCCGTGCTCGTCGGGCGGGGCGAGCGGGTCGGCGGGGTCCTTCGGGGCGGGGGTCTCGATCGGGCCCAGGGGGGCGGCGCCGGGCGGGGTGGGGGCGTCGACGAGGGCCTTGAGGGCGAAGTCGAGGGCGACGGCGATCGTGTCGTGGGCGCCGACCGGGAAGCCGCGGGCGTGGAAGCGGACGATGCCGCGGCGGTCGATCACGAGGACGACGGGGGCTGCGGAGTAGTCGCGCAGGGTCTCGCGGACGTCGGCGGCGGCGCCCTCGATGCCGAGCGTGTTCGGGTTGTTGGGGTTCGAGGAGAGCTGGAAGATCGGCAGCACGCCGCGGTCGCTCGGCGGCACCAGGCTGCGGGCGTGGTCGCGGAACTTCTCCTCGGCGCGGAACTTGGTGACGAAGTAGGTGTCGACGCCGGCCTCGAGCAGGGTGTCGGCGTACTGCTGGAGGTGGGCGTAGACGCTGGGGACGAGCGCGTAGGAGCGCTTGTAGGCGTCGATCATCGGCGGGAACTCCCACACGACGATCACGGCGGCGCGGCCGTAGAGCTCGCGGCCGTTGAGGAAGCCGCGCGGGTCGTCGGCGCGGTAGAGGCGGAGCGCCGGGATCGCGTGGCCGAACATCCGCTGGCGGGCCCACGCGGGAGCGCGGTCGAGGGCGGCGGCGCCGACGGTGAACAGCGGCGGGGCGCCCTTGATCGGCGGGAGGTCGTCGCGCGGGGAGGCGACGATCGTGATGTCGCGGACGGTCGTCTGGCGGTGCGGGACGACGCGCAGCTTGATCGGGGCGTCGCGGGTGAGGCCGATCGCGTCGATCTCGGCGCCGCTGGTGACCGGGCGGTCGTCGATGGCGAGGATCCGGTCGCCGCGCCGGATCTGGTCGCAGCCGACCTCGCAGCCGAGGTTGTAGGCGACCCACACGCCGCCGGTCGCGAGTTCGTCGTGGGCCGGGGGCGGGCGGGCCGGGTTGAGCTCGGGGCCGCAGGCGCCGAGGGCCAGGGTCAGCAGGGCGGCGCGTCGAAACATGAACGGAGGTTAATGTGGCGGAGGTCGGACGTCGAGGGCGTCGGCCTGGGCGAGAGTGCGCGTGAGCGCGCGTGGGCGCGCGCGGCGGGCTGCTCGTGGGGCGCGGAGCGTGGGGGGAGCGGCCCCCGCGGCCGGGGCGCGCCGGCTGTCACGAGGGGCAGGTCCGTCGGGGCATGTTCCTAGAGACCTGCCCGACGGGACCGACGGCGCAGGCCGAGCAGGCCGACGAGGGCGAGGGCGAGGGCCGACGGGTCGGCGCCGCGGCGGGCGTCGCAGACGCAGCCGGGGTCGACGAGGTCGTCCTGGCCGGGGCCGGTGGCGTCGCTGTCGTCGGTGTCGGTGCCGGTCGCGGGGCCGGTGGTCGGGTCGATGCCGGTGGTCGGGTCGGTGGGGTCGACGCCCTCGACCAGGCAGGTGGCCGTGCAGCCGTCGCCGCCGACGAGGTTGCCGTCGTCGCAGTTCTCGAAGCTGTCGACGATGCCGTCGCCGCAGGTCGGCAGGCGGCAGGTGGCGCGGCAGGCGTCGGGGGTCGTGCTGCTGTTGGCCGGGCCGTCGTCGCACTGCTCGGGCGGCTGGACGACGCCGTCGCCGCAGAAGCCGGCGGGCGGGGCCTCGCTGGTGCCGACGATGCAGACCTCGTCGAGGTTCCAGCCGCCGAACTCGAGGAAGTCGTCGGAGAACAGGGAGAACTCGAGCTGGACCGAGCCGCCCTCGACGAACGGGGTGATGTCGAGGTCCTGGAAGCGCCACTCGCCGTCGAGGTGGCTGAGGTTGCCCTCGAAGCTGCCGGCGTTGGTCCACGCGGGCTGGCCGTTGACGGAGATCGTCGCCTGGTCGAAGGTGCTGTCCTCGACCTCGAGCCAGCGGCGCAGCTGCAGGCGGACGGTCGGGAAGCCGGCGACGTCGATCGGCGGGCTGCGCATCGCGCGGAAGTCGCCGGCCTGGTAGGTGCCCGGCGGCGCGAGGGCGTTGCCGGCGACCGCGAGGCCGGCGAACGCGGCGTCGGGGTCGGTGCCGCCGGCCGGGGCGCCCCACGACCAGTCGCCCTCGACCGACCAGCCCTCGCCCGCGGGGCTGCCCTCGAAGCCGGCGCAGAACAGCAGCTGCGCGGGGCCGAAGTAGGCCTGGTACTGCGGGTCGGCCGGGTTCTGCGGGAAGGTGACGGTCGTGCCGCCGGTCAGGGCGAGGCGGACCTGGTACTCGACGACCTCGCCGTCGCCGGGGTTCGGGATCACGGCGGCGAACCCGGCGGGGCTCGGGTTCATCGGGATCGTCGACTCGTCGTCGCTGCCGCGGACGCGCCACAGCAGCTGCGCGCCGGTCGGGGCGAGGTCGAGGCAGGCCTTCTGCTGGCCGCCGAGGGCGAGCTCGACGGGCATGCCGGTCGGCAAGGGGGTGCCGTGGACGACCTCGGCGGCGAAGGCGGACGGGCCGACGAGGCCGTGGACGTCGAAGGCGACGTTGATCTCGCACTCGTTGGGTGTCCCGTTGGACAGGTCGCCGTCGTCGTCGTCGACGAGCAGGGCCTCGGGGTACATCGTCGGGATGTCGACGGCGCGGCGGATCGACTCGAACCAGATCTTGTTGATCAGGGCGGTGCCGGGGCCGGCGCCGAGCTTCTTGCGCAGCGCCTTGCGCAGGTCCCACAGCGCGCCGCCGATGATCCGGCCGGTGTCGTGGACGAAGCCGTTGTTGTCCTCGGGCCAGTGCCACTCGTTGCCGGTCGGGTCGAGCTCGCGCAGCGGGGCGTCGTCGCCGAGGAAGAAGCCGGGGGCGAGGCTGGCGTCGTCGGTGATCGTCGCGCTCAGGAAGTCGGCGATGCCCTCGGACAGCGCGCCGTCGAAGAGGCCGACGCCGGGGATGAGGCCCTGGATGTGCACGTTGTGGCCGAACTCGTGGTAGACGACGTCCGCGATCCGGGCGGTGTTCTCGCACTGGACGTCGGCGCGGAAGAAGTTGATCGTCTGGCCGTCGGCGAACGCGTTGCAGACGTCGGAGATGTTGACGATCGTCGGCATCTGCTCGTTCAGGAACGCGAAGTCGGGGGCGATCCCGCGGACGAGCTGCTTGACCCTCTCGGCGTGGACGTAGGCGCTCAGCTGGGCGTCGACCAGCTCGTCCTGCGCGGCCGACCACAGGGCGGATCCACCTGGCCCGAGAGACAGGTTGGTGGTCGCGTTCGCGCCGGCCTGGTTCTGTACGTCGACGAACGGGCCGGACACGCCGGTGACGACCGAGGAGGGGCCGCCGTCGGCGACGTCGACGAGGCCGCCCGCGTCGGCGCTCGCGGGGGCGCCGTCGACGAACAGGCTCATGTTCGAGGCGGGGAGGTTGACGCGCGGGCCGGTCGGGCCGCGGACCGGGGCGTCGACGAACAGGGTGCCGCTGGCGAAGTGCAGCAGCTGCTCGCGGGCGACCGGGGCGCCGGTGGCGGCGTCGACGTAGACGGCCCACTTGCCGATCGGGGCGGTCGCGCGGACGACGACGCGCAGGACCTCGCGGTACTCGCGGACGCGGCCGGCGTCGACGATCGGGAGGATGAACGGGCCGTCGATGGCGGCGTCGGCGTCGGCGGTGGCGGCGTCGGACGCGATCCAGTCGCGGGCGCGGGCGCGGGCGAGCGCGGGGTCGACGGGGCTGTCCGCGAGGACAGCCTGCACGTGCGGCAGCGCCTCGGAGCCGATCATCGCCAGGCGGCCGTGCTTGAACCGCAGGCTGACCTGGCCGCCGAGGACCGGGCGGCCGCGGTAGTGCTGGGTGAAGCCGATCGAGCGGATGCCGGACGAGAGGTCGTCGGCGGCCAGCACGAAGTCGGCGGGGCTGCTGCCGGGGGCCAGCAGGTCGAGGTGGCGGGCGAGCAGCTCGCGGGCGCTGCGCTCGGCGGCGGCGGCGGTGTGGATGTCCTTCGGGACGGCCTGCGTCATGCCCCAGATCCGCAGCGGGACCCCGGTCGCCGGGTCCCACAGGGTGTCGGCGCGGCCGAAGGTCGCGGTGAAGCGGCGCAGGGCGGCGTGGGCGGCCGGCGGGGCGACGCCCCAGGTCGGCAGGCGGGTCGCGCGGGCGGGGGGTCCGGCGGCGAGTTCGAAGGTCGGCCGGCGGCCGGGCAGCGGCTGGAAGGCGCCCGCGGGGGTCGGCGTGAGGCAGACGAGCGAGGTCAGCAGGGCGGTCGTGAGACAGCCCGTCGCAATCTTCTTGAAACTCACATTGCTGGCTTACGCGAGGAGCGCGCAGGCGTCAAGGGGACGTCTCCGCGAGCCGCGCCGGCGGGGTCGGGCGGGATGTGAGGACGGTGGTAGATCGCCGCGCGGGGTCGGTCCGGCGGGGCGACGGCGCCTGTGGGGGAGCACGCGGGCGCGGAGTGGGCGAGGATGGTGGCGACCGGCGGGGGCCGGCGGCGACTCGCCCGCGCGGGCGAGCGCGTCCGGCGAAGCGCGCGTGGGCGCGGCAGAACGATGTTCCGGCTGCGAGGCCGGGTGTGCGGTCGATTGACCCCTTCCATGGGCGACGGTCCAATGCCCGGCATGGCACATCGTACGTTGAAGCTGCTTTCGTTCGCCGGGCTGGTCGTGCAGGCCGCCGCCTGCGGCGATGACGCGACCCCCACCACGGCTGCTCTGACGGACACGGGGTCGATGACCGGGACCACGAACACGACGCCGGCGACCGCGACGACGGATCCGACGGCGACGACCACGGAGTCCGCGGGGACGGACGGCTCGGGGAGCGCCTCGGCGACGGAGTCGGGGACCGGGGGCAGCACGACGGAGGGGACGACGGGGCCCGACCCGGTGACGACGACCGACCCGGGCTCGTCGAGCGGGACGACCGGCGCGCCGGGCTGTGGCGACGGGGTGGTGCAGGACGGCGAGGAGTGCGACGACGGCAATGTCGTATACATGGTCGAATTTGTCCGAGGCTGCGCGAATTCGTTAGATTGTGTCTCTTAGGACAGGGCCATTTTCGGCCTTGTGTTGGTTCGTTTTTGGATCGATCTGTAGGGTGTCTGGAGGGTAGCCATGCTCACGAACACGCAAGCCCGCGAGGCAAAGCCGCGCGATGTCAAGTACGAGATCACCTGCGACTCCCTGCCCGGTTTTGTTCTACGGGTGCTTCCGAGTGGCAAGAAGGTGTTTTTCGCTAGATACAGGGACGCTGCCAACAAGGATCACCGGAGGCGGCTTGGACTCATGACGCCGGAGTTCGGGGTCGACGAGGCGCGCAAGGCCGCGATGGTCGTGCTCGCCCATCAGGGCGGGGCCGCGAGCGCCGTCGCCCCGAAGGCCGCCGGGCCGACGCCCGAGACCGCGCCGCCGAGCCGCTCGCAGGCGCCCACGATCCGCGAGTTCGCCAGGCGCTTCGAACAGAAACATATCGACATGTACCTCAAGCCACGTACGGCCGAGAAGTACCGCACGATGCTCCGCCTGTACATCCTCCCCAAGCTCGGCGACAGGCGGATGGACGAGGTCATGCCGGACGACGTCCAGGAGGTCCACAACGGCCTCAAGTCGATGCCGTGCGCCGCCAACTACATGCGCTGCGTGCTCAGCGTCATGTACTCGAAGTGGGCGCTGTGGGACCGGACGACGTACCGCAACCCGGCGACGGCGGTGCAGCGGTTCGAGGAGAAGGAGGTCGAGCGGTTCCTCGACCCCGAGGAGCGGCACGCGCTCGAGCGCGTGCTGTCGGCGGCCGAGAAGATCCGCTCCGGCAAGCCGGGGCACATCGGCCGCGAGGCGATCCGGGGCATCCGGCTGCTGATGCTGACGGGCATGCGGCGCGACGAGATCCGCGACCTCCGCTGGGAGCACGTCGCCTGGCGGCAGAAGATGCTGCGCCTGCCCGACTCGAAGGGCGGCAAGCGCGACGTCGTCGTCGCCGACGAGGTCATGGCGCTGCTCGGCGAGATCGCGGCGGCGAAGGGGAACCCCAAGCGCGGCCTGGTCGTCTGCTCGAAGAACGGCAAGAAGCTGTACAGCCTGGACCGGAGCTGGGCCCGCGCGCGGGAGCTGGCGGGGCTGACCGACGTCCGCCTGCACGACCTCCGGCACTCGGTCGCCAGCGACGCGATCATGAACGGCGTGCCGCTCGAGGTCGTCGGCAAGATGCTCGGCCACAAGAACTACCGCACGACCCAGCGCTACGCGCACATCGCCGACTACGTGCTGCGCGACGCGGTCAACCTGACGAGCAAGGTGATCGTCCGCGCCGGCCGCTCCGGCGCGAAGGCGAAGCGGCCGAAGGCGTCGCCGACCCGCCCGCGCTGCCGGTAGCAGTCCATGGCGCGCACGCGCGCCTTTCGAACGACGGACAACGGCCGGCCCCTCGGCCTGTTGTCCGTCGTCGTCTTGAGCGAATCCCGAAGGAGTCTGGGTAGTTACCCCATGTTGGCCCGATGTGGTCCCGATGTGGTCCCGATGTCGGCGCGATCCGGTCCCGGTGATCGCCGGCCTGGCTAGCGAAGGCGGCCCTGGAACTTCGCCGAGTAGCGTCCGGTGACGGTCAGCGACATGGTCACGCCGTCCTCCACGACGTCGCCCGCGATCTTGGCGGTCCCCGCGGCGGCGCCCTCGAGGTCGATCCCGCGGTCGAGTGAGCGCCGCATCGTGCCCTGAAGCCCGAGCGTCATCGTCAGCTCGTTGTTGTCGGCGTCGACGATCGTCGCCTCGGCCTCGCCGGCGGACTCGATCACGGCGACCTGCTCCCCCTGCTGCGACTCAACGGCGATCAGCGTGTTCTTCACCTCGCCGCGGACGGACAGCACGTCGGAGGTGAGCCACCGCCGCAACTCCGGGCCGGTCTCCGTCCACGACTCGCCGACCTTGATCGCGGTCGGATACATCGCGTCGTCGATCGGCGGGCCGGTGAGTTCGAGGGCCTGCTCGGGCGTCGGCGGGGGCCCCTCGAGGGTCCGCTTCCACTGGCCGCCGCTGCACTCGATCGTCTCCACGCGGCCGTGCAGCGCGCCGAGGTCCTCGGTCGGCTCGGAGTGCTCGGTGCCGTCGGGCAGCTTGATGCGGGTCGTGTTCGTGGCCCTGTCGAGCACGTGATGGAGACGGCCCTTGCGCACGAGGCCATCGCCGACCTCGAGGATCTCGAGATCCTCGGTGGTCTCCGACTTCATCGACATGACGCCGGACAACGCCGCCTCGCCGACCTTCATCGTGAGCTGCGCGTCCTGGAGGTCAAACGCGAGCTCGGTACGGCGCGTGGTCCCCTGCACGGGTGTGCCGCGGAGGTTGTAGGTGTCGTTCGTCGGCGTTGCTGTCGTCGGCGGGGCCGACCGCACCGGCGGCACGCCGCCGGTGTTGGGGGCGTCCTGACCGTTGAGACAGCCGAGCACGAGGAAGAGAGTTAGGCCGACAAGCTGGACGGAGGGGCGGGTGTGTTGCATGCGCCACGTCTACTCCGGTTCCCTGCTGCGTGGGAAGGACGCCCCGACCGCGGACCGCTCCGTAATTTCTGTAATTTCCATACACGTCTTACTGCTTGGCTTCGCCGCGAAGTCGGCTACGTTACGGCTGCGCCCGCCTTGCGGGCGCGGCAGACGAAAGGACAAGCCGTGCGTGGTTGTTCGAACCCGCCGCCGTTCGCTCGAGCGGCGGTCGTGCTCTCTCTTGTGCTGGCATCAACGCCGGTTTCCGCGGCGCAGCCTGCGGCCGAGGCGATCGAGACGACGCCCGGGCCGAGAGCCCTGCCCGCACCTCCCCGGCCGGTCGCCTACGCGAGCGACAAGGAGCGGCTTGAGGCCCTCGACGAGCGCTACGGCGACGCCTACCCGGACAGCAAGGGCGTCGGCATGCGTAAGGCCGGGCTCATCCTGACCGCCGTCGGCGGCGCCGCGCTGGGCGTCGGGATCCCCTGCCTGGCGGTCGGGTTCGCGACCGACAGCGACGACGGCTACGGGTCGGCGATCCTCCTTGGCATGTCGAGCTACCTCGTCGCGCCCGGCGCCATCGCGCTGGCGGTCGGTATCCCCATGCTCGTCAAGGGCAGCAGGCGGCGCGCACGGTACTATGAATGGCTCGACGAGCAGGATCGCCGTGCGCGCCTGTCCCGTGGGAGCTGGCGCGTGCGGCCGCTGTTATCTGCGGGTCGAACGGGATGGGGGCTCGGACTGCGCGTGAACTTCTGACGGCCGGTCGTCCGCGCGGCGAGTAAGTCGCCGCTGAAAGCGGAGCGGCGCTCGCTCGTGCCCGTGTGCTCCCGGAGCCCGGCTCCGCGCGGGCTCGTCGATGCGCGCTGCCGCGACCGGGGACCTCGGCGCCACAGCGGAGCGCCGACGGAGTCGCCGCGGAACGGGTCCCCAGCGGGGACAGACGGGGACGCGCACGGCTGCGCAAAGCGAACGCCCGTCGAAGTTAGGTCGGCGTTGCCGACCGAGCGCGCTCGCGGCGCGGTTCAGACGGCCTGCACGAACGGTCTGCATCCTTCGCCCGGCGACTCGGGTATCGTCGTGGGTGGGGAGGACGGCGGATGGTGGTCGAGGCGAAGGCCGGCGCGCGGGTGCTGCCGCGGTATGCACGAATTCTCGGAGTGTCGCAGGGCCGTGCCCAGCGCGAGGCGTCGGAGGCCGCGCGCGCGTGCCTCGTGGCGATGCGGTTCCGGTTCCCCGGGGCGCTCTACCTCGTCGAGCTGGTGATCCGGCTCGGGGAGATCGGCGCGGTCGACCTCGCCGGTTCGGTCAGCCAGATCGCCAAGATGATCGGCGAGATCCTCGGCGAGCCGCCGCCCGACGTGGTCAAGTTGCAGCGCTCGCTGCGAGCGTTGGAGGGCCGAACCTGCCTGATCAAGAACGAGAGCCGCCTGCGCTGGAGGCTCTGCCTCGCCGGGATCAGCGATCCCGGATCGGAGCGACACCGCGCTCTGCTCAAAGAGACGCCGATCCCCTTTCGGATCGGCACCGCCGCCGCGCCCTGCCCCGAGGGTCCCGACGACGCCAGCGCCGAGGCCCTGGCGCTGCGACAGCGCCTCGAGGAGAACGTCTCGAAGCTCTGCGAGGCGGAGGCCGAGCGGGATGGGGCTCGGGCTGCGCAGGCGGACCTCGAGCGCCAACTGCGGGCCGCGCGGGCCGACGTCGAACGCCTGAGCGGCGAGGTCGAGGGGCTCCGCGGCGAGCGCGACGGGGCCGAGGCCGCCGGACAGGACCAGCGCGCGGCGCTCGAGGTCGTGCGGGACGAACTTGCGCAACGCGTGCGCGAGCAGGAGGCGACCCTCGGCGTAACGCGCGACCAGCTCGCCGCCCGTGACGGGGAGCTCGCCGCGGAGCGTGAGCGCCGGCGGCTCGCGGAGGAGACACGCGCCCGCGAGGTCGCGGCGCTCGAGGACGCGATGAAGGCGCAGGCGGCGGCCGCCGCCGCCGAACGCCGGCAGCTCGAGGAGGCCGTACTCGACCGCGAGGTCGCGCTCGAGGACTCGGGGCGGCAGATCGCGGCGCTGCGCGCGGAGGTCGAACGCATCGAGGCAGCGGCGAACGCTCGGGTGCAAGCGGCCGAGTCCGCGGCCGCCGAGGAGGCGAAGAAGATCGCCGGCCTTAAGGCGAGCCTGAAGGACGAGCGCGAACGCAGGCGGGCAACCGAGTCGCAGCTCCGTCGCCTCGAGGGTCAAGCTCGCCGGCAGCGGGAACGAGGTGACGGAGATCGACCTCGATCGTGATGCCTGCACCTCGCGGTGATCCGCCGCGTCGTCGAGGAGCACGTGAACGCCACGCGCGACAGGCGTGAGGCGCTCGCGCGGGAGCCCGAGCATGAAGACCTCGCCCAGCTCGACCAGGACGCCTCGGCCGAACGCTCGGCCGCCTCCTCATGCAAGCGTTCGACGAGGACGCGGGGCGCCGCGCTTCTTCTCGGTGCCACGCGGTCCCGGCACGACTACACTCGCTCCCGATGCTTCCGCCACGTCTTCGCCTGGCGCCCGCCTCGTTCATCGTCGTGCTCGCGTGCGCCGATCGGCCGAGCGGGCGGCCTCCGCCACCGCTGCCACCGCCGGCCCGGCCGGCCTCGACGGTGGAGTGCGCGGTCGATGTCGATTGCGTCGCCGACACCTGCTGCCATGCAGCGGGCTGCACTCCGCGCGACCAACCTCCCGATTGTCGTCTCGCCCGATGCAATGACGATTGCTTGCCCGGGACGCTCGATTGCGGTGGTCGTTGTGAATGTCGAGACGGGCGATGTCGCGCCGTCCTGGTACCTCGGCCGAGCCAGGGCGGACCGAACGCGGGGCCGGGCGCGGCTCGAGCGAGACTGTGAGCGCTTCTGCTTCAAGGCCGCCACGTGCCGGTTGGGACTCGCGGCGGAGTGACCGCGGAGTGGGTCTCCAGCGGGGACGCCAGGGTACGCCCACGCCCGCGCAAGTCGAGCGGTAGCCCAGATCTGGTGTCGCTCTCTGACTATCGCGCTCGCGACGCGTTCGACGTGCGGTCTGCACGATCGGTCTGCACGCGGCCGGGCGCACGCGGCCCGTGTCGGCGTTCGGCGGAAGCGTCCGGCAGGCCGCGCGCGCCGTCGTGCGCCGCAGGCGCTCGGCCGGGCCTCCGCGGCGTGGGGGCCGTGTTCCTGCTCGCCGTCGTCACCGGCGTCCAGCGGGGCGTCCGTGGCTCGCGTGCAGCCGCGGGTGGACCGCCGCCCGCGTGACGCACAGCGGCGGTGGAGCTTGCTCGGCGATCAACGCGTGCGCTCGAGGTACTCGCGCAGGAGGGCCTGGAACACGTCGCTGTTCGGGTCGCGACACTCGTCGAAGCAGATCCGATGGTGCTGGGTGTCGATCCGCCGGTAAACCGGGCTCGCCTTCACGACGCCGAACGTCGTGCGCGCCGTCTTGTCGCTCGGCAGGTTGTCGAAGTGGCCGCTCTTGACGAACGCACCGAAGACCTCCTTCCACGTCCCCTCGATGCTGGCCCAGCCGTGCTCGAAACCGTAGGCGATCCCCGTCATCAGCACGCGCGCCGTCGCGGACCCGTCCTGGCCGTTGGGGATCGCCTCGACGAAGGACTTGAGGTGATGCATGACGACGCGCTCGCAGTCGATCGGCGGGGACTTCGGTTTGGCGGGTGCTGGACGCGCTGAGGGCGGCGGACTCCGTGACTCCGTCGAACTCTCGGGGCTCGTCTCGACCCCACCACCGGAACGCGGAGCCGGGGCCGCCGAGGGCTGGGGAGCCGGAGCGCTCGAGGGCACGTCTGCACCTACCGGACGAGGCGGCGCATGGCCGGCGAGCCTGAGCCACGACTCGAGCGCGTGGCGTCCCATGATCTCGGCGAGGACCGGCCCGAGGTCGAACTTCTGGATCGTGTCGATCTGCCGCGCGGCGAGCGGGAACCACTCGCGCTCGCCCTGGGAACAGACGATCCCATAGACGCCTCCGGGCAAGCTGAGCAACACCACGTCGGTGACCGGGGTCGGGATGATGCCCAGGAAGAATGCTCGACCGAGATGCGTCCACGGGAGCGAAAGATCGCCGATCCGGACGGTCATGGGCGGGAGTCGATCCGGCAACAGCTTGTCACTGGCGAGCTTGTCGCCGAGCGGCATCAAGTTCCGATCGGTGCCGCGGGCGACGATCGCGAAGGTGCCGTCTCGGTAGACGACTACCAGCTCGTGATCGACGTCGGTGCGTCGTCGGGGGTACCCCCTATCGATCACGAACTCCCCGCTCGATCCGGCGCGGATCGCCAAATGATCGATGCAGCGCCACCCGTCCCAGTCGAACGAGAGTCGCGCGGATTGCTCCGGATCGGGTCCACCGAAGGGCCCGCCCTGACGCACGATACTCTGGGCCAGCTCCTTGAGCGGCTCCGCAGCTGGTGCTCGCGCCTTGATGACTCTGCAGCCGTAGTAGTTCCAGACAGCGATGAGCCCGAAGCCCTCCTTGTTCTGGAAGATGACGAACCTGCGTTCGTGGCCGAGGTCGGCTTCGAGTTCGCCGCGGGCGTTTCGGTCCCACGCAAGCGTCTCCTGCGCCTGTGCTTCGCGCTCCTGTAGCAGCCGCTCGAGCGGCCAGAGTCCCAGGTTGAGCTTCGTCGCGTCGCGCCTGACCTGCTCCTTGAGCCAACACCGTTCGTGGTGAACCGAAGTACCAGGTTGCTCTTGGGATGCGAGGATCGCGTCGAGCCGTTCCAACATCTCGCCTCGAGCGTAGGTCCGCGTGGGTGGCGCCGGAAGCCCCCGGCGCCGGCCGGGGAGCCGCTCGTCGGGTGTGGCGCGCTCGATCCCGCACAGCCGCGGGGGAGTGCGCCGGTCATTGCGGCGCAGGAGCGCGCTCCGCCTGGCGCGATTCTGAGGGCCCCCGAGGCGCGACCCGGGCGCGGCAGCGAGCATCCCGGGTCCAGGGGGGTTGACCCTCCGACCCTCCCCCCGGCGCGGCAGCGAGCAGTGCGAGGAGCGCAGCTCGGCATCCGGTTCCCTACCGTCGCGCGTTTACGAACCTTCCCGATCGGGAAAGTCGGGGTTTCCGTGTGCGCGGCCACGAACCTTCCGGGCCGGAAAGCGGGCTCTCCGAGGCGGAATTCCGCGGGTTTCCGTTTCCGTGTCGTACCTCGCCGTGAACGCGTTGAGTCGGGCGACGACCGCGGCACCGCCGTGCCGGCCGCGCAACATGCGGGGGCGACGTTCGGGCACGTCGCTGGCCGCGAGGGTCCGGCTCGCGCCGCATCACGACGGCGAGGGCGACCGGGTGTCGCGCGCTTTCTGGCGGTGCCCGTCGGCCCGTGGAGGTGGGGAAGGGCGACGGCCCAGTGTTCGGCGCCGAGCTGGTGTGCGGCGTGGAGGTGCGCTTTGGGCCGGTGACGTGGATCTCCGTCCGGTCTCCTTCGCGACCGGGCGGAGACCGCAAGCAGGTTCCGGGGCGCCGGGTGCCGCCGCCGGTGTCGCGCACCTCTTCAGGTCGAACGGCGGCCGCCGCGACACGCACCTTCCGGTCGCCGACGGGGAACACGTCGGAGCCCGGCGACGACGATCCTGTTGGACCGCCCGCCTCGCCGTTGTTGCCGGCGCGCGTCGGACGACGGCGCCGACTGACTGCACGTCGACAACCATCGGCCTGGTGATCCTGACGACGACGCCAACCAGGACGGGCGAGCTGGCCAGGTCGGCGTCGCAGTGAGCGGCCGCGGCGGCGATCGTATGGCGACCAACGAGGCGTTGGTGTCGTCGGCGCAACAGGCAGGACAGGACGACAGCGAAATTTCTGTATGCTCCTCACCAAAATTTCTGGTTGGCGTCGGTACCCGGACCGCGGCGCCTGCCGGATGAGCGTGTCCGCGCACGGTCCGAGCCGAGACGTCGCGGGAGCATGAAGTACGGTACTCTCGCTTCCCTGCCGGACCTCCGCGGCAGGGAAGCGAGGCCGGACATGACGTGGGTGCGACCGACCCAGACGCCGAGCGACGAGGTGCAGGTGTTCTACCTCGGCAACCGCACGTCGACGAACCACGTCGGCGCCGTGCTCGGCAAGCGGTACGAGCTGCTCGAGGT
>ERZ1066137.1054-NODE-1054-length-15086-cov-16.526312_pt1 | contig 15086 bp, 8 predicted proteins | sample MGYA00382784_ERZ1066137 | MGnify/ENA primary metagenome ERZ1066137 (study PRJEB33369, sample SAMEA5778367) | biofilm metagenome | biome: Industrial cooling water; feature: Water cooling tower basin; material: Biofilm | place: United Arab Emirates | collected... | reverse complement strand
CCCGGGTGGGCCCCGCTCCTCGCCGCACAGCGAACCTCCCTGAATCGACGCCCCCTGCCCGCCGGAGCATAGACCCGGGTGGGCCCCGCTTCTCGCCGCACAGCGAACCTCCCTGAATCGACGCCCCCTGCCCGCCGGAGCATAGACCCGAGTGAGCCCCGCTCCTCGCCGCACGGGAAACCTCCCTCGTCCGCCGTCCCTTCCCGCCGGAGCATAGACCCGGGTGGGCCCCGCTCCTCGCCGCACAGCGAACCTCCCTGAATCGACGCCCCCTGCCCACCGGAGCGGAGACCCAGGTATGCCCCATTTCGCGTCGCAGCGAATAGCACATTCCGAGACCGACGCTTCGACCTTCCCCGCGAATCTCCCCACCCCTTCCCGAGACCGGCGCTCTCCAATCCCCCCGCTTCGACCTTCCCCGCGAATCTCCCCACCCTTTCCCGAGACCGGCGCTCTCCAATCCCCCCGCTTCGCTCCCCTCCGCGGATCCATCTTCGCCTTCCCAGAAGCGGGGCCCGCCCGGGCCTCTGCTCCGGCGGGCAGGGGCCGGCGAACTGGGACGCAGGCGGGGTGGGGGCCATGGCTCGCGCGCAGGCGCCCGCATGCCCTCCGCCTGCACGAAATCGCACGTCCCTCCAGACATGGCTCCATCGACATGCGGGCGCCGAGCACGAGTCATGGCGGGGACCCGCCGACCGCGAGGGACCCGGCTTCGCCGGCCCCCGCCCGCCGGCCAAGACCTCCGCGCCCCGCGTCCCCTCTCACTGCAAGACCTCCGCGCCCCGCGAGCCGCGAGCCTCCGCGCCCCGCGTCCCCGCGAGCCGCAAGCCTCCGCGCCCCGCGTCCCAACGAGCCGCGAGCCGCGAGCCTCCGAGCCCCCGCGCCAGCACCTGCAAGAGCCGATACACTCCCCTGCATGACCGGCGACGCGCTGCTCGAGGCCTGCACCGACGCCACCTCTCTGCTCGTCGTCACCGGCGCCGGCGTCAGCCTGGCCAGCGGGATCCCGACCTTCCGCGGCAGCGATCCCGGCGCCGTATGGGCCAACGACATCACCGAGCTCGGCACCCGCGAATTCTTCGAGCGCGACCCCGTCACCTCGTGGCTGTGGTACCTGCGACGATTCGCCGCGATCGGCGACGCCCGCCCCAACCCGGCTCACCACGCCCTCGCCGCGCTCGAGCGCTGGCAGCTCGCGCGCGGGCGCGAGTTCTTGCTCGTCACCCAGAACGTCGACGCCTTGCACGAGCAGGCCGGCTCGCAGCGGCTCGTCCACGTCCACGGCCGGGCCGACCGCGTCCGCTGCAGCCGCCCCGGCTGCGAGCACGCCGCCCCGCGCGGCACCCTCCCGCGCGACCTCGAGGTGCAGGCCGCCTTCTTGCGCGCGCCGACCTCCGCCACCCTCCCGCGCTGCCCCGCCTGCGGCGCCGTCCTGCGCCAGCACGTCCTGTGGTTCGACGAATACTACACCGAGCACCACGACTACGAGATCGAGCGCGTGCTCCGCGGCGCCAAGACGGCCTCGACGGTCGTGTTCGTCGGCACCTCGTTCGCCGTCGGCGTCACCGACATGATCCTCGAGCGGGCGCTCGCCCGCGGCCGGCCGATCGTCTCGATCGACCCCGCCGGCCGCGCCCCGCACCGCCGCGTCGACATCGTCGCCGCCCCCGCGGAGCAGGCGCTGCCGGAATTGTGCCAGCGGCTCGGCGCCGTCTGAGCGCGCCCCGGCCCCGCGCGCGCCCGGGCGGCCGCGTCGAGGCCGCTTGACATCGCCCGTATCCGCCGAATGCTCGTGAGGATTCGAGACACGCCGCGGGCGACCCGCGCGGCGCCCTCCTCGAGGGCCACGACATGCATTCCTACGAATCGGACCGGCCCGCGGAGCCCCTCGACCTGTCGACCTGCGACCGCGAGCCGATCCACATCCCCGGCTCGATCCAGCCGCACGGCGTCCTGCTCGCCGCGACGACGCCCGACCTCGTCATCGTCCAGGCGAGCGCCAACACCGGCCCGCTCCTCGGCCGCGAGCACCGCGACGTCCTCGGCGCCCCGCTGGCCGCCGTGCTCGAATCGCCCGACCCGGCCGAGCTCGACCGCGCGATCGCCTCCCGCTCGATCCACCCGCACGCGATCCGAATCGGCGGGCGCGCGTTCGACGGGATCCTCCACCACGCCGACGGCCTGGTGATCCTCGAGCTCGAGCCGACCGACCTCGCGGACGGGTTGGAGCCCCCGCCGCGAGACCTCTACGAGCTGATCCACGACGGCCTGGCCGGGCTCGATCGGGCCCCGCGGCTCGCCGACCTGTGGCAGCGCCTCGCGGCCTCGATCCGCCGGCTCTCCGGCTTCGACCGCGTGATGATCTATCGATTCGACGAGCGCGACGGCAGCGGCCAGGTGATCGCCGAGGAGCGCGCCCCCGACATGGAGCCCTACCTCGGTCTGCACTATCCCGCCTCGGACGTGCCCAACCAGGCCCGCCGGCTCTACCGCCAGAACCGCTTGCGGCTGATCCGCGACGCCGCCTACGAGCCCGCCCCGCTGGTCCCCGCCGACAACCCGCGGACCGGCCGCCCCCTCGACCTCGCCGGCGCCGTCCTGCGCAGCGTCTCGCCGATCCACTGCCGCTATTTGGCCAACATCGGCGTCCGCGCCTCGATGTCCGTCTCGCTCGTCAAGGACGAGCAGCTGTGGGGGCTCGTCGCCTGCCACCACCGCGCCCCGCGCTTCGTGCCCTACCAGACGCGCGTCGTCTGCGGCTTCCTCGGCGACTTCGCCTCGTGGAGCCTGCGCGGCCGCCTCGAGGCCGAGGAGAGCGACCGGGCGCTGCGCTCGCACGCCGTGCGCGCCCAGCTCGTCGAGGCGATGACCGCCCGCGCCGACATGCTCGCCGGGCTCGTCGGCGGCGACGCGTCCGCGCTCGACCTCGTCGAGGCCCGCGGGTTCGCGGCCGCCCACTGCGGGCGGATCGAGACGCGCGGCGCGACGCCCTCGCGCGAGCAGCTCGCCGCGCTCGTCACCTGGCTCGAGGGCCAGCTCGGCGGCGACCCGCTGGCGACCGACGCGCTGCCCGCGATCTACCCGCCCGCGGCGGCGTTCAAGGACACCGCCAGCGGCCTGCTCGCGGTCGCGGCGTCGACCGCCCGCTCGGCGTACCTCCTGTGGTTCCGCCCCGAGTGCGTCCGCGACGTCGCCTGGGCCGGCGACCCGCGCAAGCCGGTCGAGCTCGCGGGCGAGCAACTGACCCCGCGCACCTCGTTCGCGCTGTGGAAGGAGACCGTCCGCGAGCGCTCGCTGCCGTGGGCCGCCTGGGAGATCCGCGCCGCCACCGAGCTGCGGACCGAGGCCGGCAAGTTCCTCCTGCAGCAGATCGCCGAGGCGCTCGACATCGAGCTCGGCCGCGTCGTCGACAGCCGCGACGAATTCTTGTCGATGGCCTCGCACGAGCTCAAGACCCCGACGACGACGCTGCGCCTCCACCTCGAGATGCTGCGGCGGCTCGCCGCCGGGCGCGAGCCGACGCCCGACAAGCTGCTCGCGCGGATCGACAAGGTCGAGCACCAGGTCGGGCGGCTCGAGCTGCTGATCGACCACCTGCTCGACGTCTCGCGGCTCGCGGCCGGGCGCCTCGATCTCGAGCGGACCCGCTTCGACCTCGGCGAGCTCGCGCGCGAGGTCGTCGAGCGCTTCGGCGACGCCGGCGCCGCGATCCACCTCGACGTCGCCGGCGACCTGTCCGGCGCCTGGGATCGCTTCCGGCTCGGCCAGGTGCTGACCAACCTGCTGACCAACGCCCTCAAGTACGGCGAGGATCGGCCGATCGACCTCACCCTGCGCGGCGAGCCGGACCGCGTCCGCTGCGCCGTCCGCGACCGCGGCCTCGGCATCCCGCCCGCGGACCAGGCGCGGCTGTTCGAGCGGTTCGAGCGGGCCTCGCCGGTCAAGTTCGCCGGCCTCGGCCTCGGCCTGTGGATCGCCCGCCAGATCGTCGAGGAGCACGGCGGCCGGATCACCGTCGACAGCGAGCCCGGCGCGGGCTCGACCTTCACCTTCGAGCTGCCGCGCGGCGGCCGAGCGGAGGCCTGATGCACATCCTCGTGGTCGACGACGACACCGACCTGCGCGAGACCCTCGCCGAGATGCTCGAGGACGAGGGCTTCCGCGTCACCCAGGCCGCGAGCGGCCGCGAGGCGCTGCGCCGGCTCGACGCCGAACCGGCGGACCTGATCATGCTCGACTACATGATGCCCGAGATGAGCGGCGCCGAGTTCCGCGACGTCCAGCGCACGCGCGCCGACGTCAAGGAGATCCCGGTCGTGCTGATGACCGCCGCGAGCACCGTCTCCGAGCTGGCCACGATCTCCCCCGACGCGATCGTCCACAAGCCGTTCGACGTGCCCGCGCTCCTGCGCTGCATCCAGCAGGTCACGGCGCGCCACGCGTGAGCGCCCCGGCCGCTCCGTCGAGCCGGCCCTCGACGACCATCCGACCGTCGGCCGGCCCCGCGTTGGCCGCCCGCACCCGCCCGCGATCGGGCCGCAGCGTCGCCAGCCGCAGCCGGAACCGCCGCAGCAGCGTGCCGAGGACCAGCCGGATCTCGTAGCTCGCCAGCGCCGCCCCGAGGCAGCGCCGCGCCCCGCCGCCGTACGGCAGGAACTCGAACGGCGAGAACGGGCGCCCCAGGAACCGCTCCGGCAGGAAGCGCAGCGGCTCGGGGTACACCGCCTCGCGGAAGTGCGCGATCCCGATCGCCGCCGCCACCGCCGTCCCGGCCGGCAGCGTGTACCCGGCGAGCTCGAGCGGCCGCAGCAGCCGCCGCGGGTTCGGGGCCGGCGCGAGCGGGAACCGCCGCAGCGTCTCGTCGCACACCGCTGCGAGGTACCGCGAGCCCTCGAGCGCGGCCGGCCCCGGCTCCGGGCCGAGCGCGACCAGCTCCTCGCGCAGCCGCGCCAGCGCCCCCGCGTTCTCCGGCCGGTGCAGCGCGTACAGGCCCCAGCCGATCGCCATCGCCGTCGTCTCGTGCCCGGCGAACACCAGCAAGATCAGCTGATCGCGCAGCTCCGCGTCGGGCATCGGCCGGCCCTCCTCGTCGCGGGCCGCCAGCAGCAGGCTGAGCACGTCGTCGCGCGGCCCCGCCGCGCGCCCGGCGGCGATCAGCGCGTCGAGCTGCGCGTGCAGCCGCCGGCGGCGGCGGGCGTACGCCGCGTAGGGCCCGATCCCGCCGAGCTCGCGGCGCAGCGCCGGCACCAGCGCGAGCAGCGGCGAGATCCTCGTCGTGATCTCGAGCAGCAGCGCCGCGAGCTCCGCCGTGCGCCCGGGCTCGGTCACGCCGAAGATCGTCCGCAGGATCACCGCGAGCGAGATCCGCGGCAGCACCTCGAGCATCCGCACCACCTGTCCCGCGCGCCAGGTCACCGTGTGCTCCTCGGTCAGGCGGACGATCACCTCGCCGTACGCGCGCATCCGGGCCGCGTGGAACGGCGGCGCCATCAGCTTGCGCGCCCGCCGGTGCTCCGCGCCGCGCAGCAGCAGCAGCGAGCGGGCGCCGATGAACTCGCCGAGATCGACGTTGAGCGGCTCGACCGCGTCCGGATCCGCGGTGTAGATCGCGTGGATCCCCGCCGGATCGCCGGTGCACACCAGCGGCGGCGACCCCGGGAACAGCAGGGTCTCCCCGTACTCGCGCGCCATCGGCAGCATGCAATGCACCGGGTCGCGGAGGTACTGCAGGAGGCTCCACAGCTGGCTGCGGGGGCCCGGCGGGAGCGCGGACATGCCGCCGATCATACCGGCTCGCGCGGCGCCGCGATCGACGAATGTCCCAAAGTTCAGGAGCCGTCCTGCGGGCGCCGCCCCCCGCGCGATCCCGCGAGCGCGCGGGACCGCGCCGCCGCGGATCGCCGGCCGCCGCCCGAATGCGACGGGTACAATCGGCGCCCGGCGGCGTGTACGGAGCGGACGACGAGACCCTCGCGCCCTCGGGGCGACCGATCACCCCGGCGCCCGCCTTCGATCCGGAGGCCGAGACCGCCGAGGGCCCCGCGTCCGGCGTCCCGCCCGCGGCCGCGTTCGACCGGCCCGAGCTGCCGCGGTCGATCGGCCGCTTCCTGATCCTCGGCGAGCTCGGGGCCGGCGGCATGGGCCAGGTGTTCGCCGCCTACGATCCGAAGCTCGATCGCAGGGTCGCGCTCAAGGTCGTCCGCGGCGCCCCGGACCACGACGGCTCGGCCTGGCGCGCCCGCCTGATCCGCGAGGCGCAGGCGATGGCCCGCCTGTCGCACCCGCACGTCGTCGCCGTCCACGAGGTCGACACCGACCGCGACACCGACCAGCTCTACGTCGCGATGGAGCTGATCGACGGCACCAACCTCGCGCAGTGGCTGTGCGACGCGCCGCGCGACTGGCGGGAGATCCTGGACAAGTTCCTCGCCGCCGGCGAGGGCCTCGCCGCCGCCCACGCCGCCGGCCTCGTCCACCGCGACTTCAAGCCGTCGAACGTGCTCGTCGGCGCCGACGGCCGCGTCCGCGTCGCCGACTTCGGCCTCGTCCGCGCCCGCGGCGAGGTCGACCGCGGCGACCTCGCGTCGAACCGCCTGCGCGACGAGTCGCTGACGCAGGTCGGCGCGATGATCGGCACCCCCGCGTACATGGCCCCCGAGCAGGTCGGCGGCCACCTGGCCGACGAGCGCTGCGACGTGTTCGCCTTCTGCGTCGCGCTGTGGGAGGCGCTCTACGGCGTGCGGCCGTTCTCCGCCGACAGCTCCGTCGATCGCCTCGCCGCGATCAAGCGCGGCGAGCTCGGCCCGCCCGCGCTCGACGCCGGCGCGCCGCGCTGGCCGCAGCCGCATCTACGAAGGGGCATGTCCTATGAGCCAGCCGACCGCTGGCCGGACATGCGCTCGCTGCTCGCCGCGCTCGCGCGCGACCCCGCGGCCGAGCGGGCCCGCCGGCGCCGCGCCGTCCTCGGCGCCGCCGCGGCCCTCCTCCTCGGCGGCCTGCTCGTCTGGGGCCTGTCGAGCCTGTGGACCCTCGCCCGCGCGCGCGCCCGCGAGGCCGACGCGCAGCAGCGGCTCGACGCGACCACCGGGCGGATCGCGGCCCTGCGCGCCGAGGGCCGCGCCGACGAGGCCGCCGCGCTGTTCGACGCCTTCGTCGCCGCGCCCGAGCACCAGGGCACGCGCGCCCTCGCGCAGGCGCTCCGCCGCCGCGCCGAGGACACCCTGCTGGCCGGCGACGAGGCCGGCGCGGTCGAGGCGTTCGCCCGCGCCTACGTCGCCGCGACCGACGACGAGGACAGCGACGCCGCCCTGCTCGGCCTCGCCGGGCTGTTCCACGAGCGCCGCGCCTATGTCCCGCTGACCTGGGTGCTCGCCACCCTCGAGCGCCGCCCCTCGGCCGCGCGCGATCGCCAGGCCCCGCTGCGCCTCGACGCCGCGCTGTACCGCCGCGACGTCGCCGCCGCCGAGGCGATCGCCGCCGAGGCCACCGGCGACCCGGGCCTCGCGCGGCTGGTCGCCATGCTCGGGCGCGGCCGACCGACCGAGCACCGCGCCGAGTTCGGCGGGCTCGTCGACCTCGAGGGCGACGGCGCCGTCGAGGTCCTCTTGCTCGCGGACACGTCGCCGACCGCCCGCGTCGTGCTCGCCCGCGCCGCGCCGGACCTGCCGGCCGTCGCGTCCTTCACCCTCCCCGAGCTCGGCCTCGACGCCCTGCTGCCGCGCCCGCGCACGACCCCGGGCCCCGGCCACCTCGTCGGCTGGGTCCACCCCGGCGGGTCCGCCGGCATGGTCGAGGGCGAGGCCCACCTGCTCGCGTGGCAGGACGACCGCCTCGTCCCGATCGCCGCGTGGATCGACGCGCGCCCGCTCGCCGCCGTCGACGGCGACCTCGACGGCGACGGCGTCGCCGAGCTCTACGTCGGCACCGGCCCGACGACCCGCCAATTGCTCCGCCTCGACCCGCGCACCTCCGATCCCTCGGTCCGCTCGCCCTCGCCGCGCCTCGACGGGACCGTCTCCGACATCCTCGCCCTCGCGCTCGGCGACCTCGACCTCGACGGCCGGCAGGAGCTCGTCGTCGCCGCCGGCCCGTGGCGCGCCTACGACCTCCGCGTCCTGCGGGCCGAGGCCTCCGGCGCGCCGCTGCGGACCGTCGCGCGGCGCAAGCTCGGCGTCGTCCACGACGTCGCGCTCGTCCCGCTCGGCGACGGCCCGCCCCTGATCGCCGTCGCCAAGGGCAGCGAGCCGCTCTACGCCGCCGAGCGCTACTTCCCCGACGGCGATCATACCGGCGCCCCGCCCGGCCTCCACCTCTTCCGCCTCGACGGCGACGAATTGCGCGACGTCGCCTTCATCCCGCTCGAGCCCGAACATCGCCTGTTCCGCCTCGTCGTCGCCGACCTCGACGGCGACGGCCGCCCCGAATTGCTCGGCCGCGTCGATTCGCTGCACGAGACGATGGGCCACCTCGAGGTCTATCGATTCGCCGACGAGCGCCGGCCGACCCGCCACCGCGTCGGCGGCCTCGTCCCGCTCGCCGCCGTCGAGGTCGACGGCGATCCGGCGAGCGAGCTCGTCGTCATGGACTGGACGCAGGGCAAGCGCGTGTCGCTGCTCGGCGCCGGCGACACGCGGATCGCCCCGCTCGACCTCGGCCGGCCGGTCGTCGGCGCCCCGCCGCCCGACGCGCTCGCCGGCGACTCCTTCCTCCGCCAGCACTGGCTCCGCGCCGACGAGCTCGCCGGCCTCGGCCTGCTCGCCGCCGCCTCGCGCCGCTTCGCCGAGATCGGCCACGCGCTCGCGCCCGGCGACGCGCGCGGCCAGGCGCTCGTCCGCGCCGCCGAGCTCGCCGCCGAGGCCGCCGACCCGACCCGCGCCGCCGCCCTGTTCGAGGAGGCCGCCCGGACCTCCGGCCACCTCGGCCTGCTCGAGCGCGCCGCCGCCACCCACGAGCGCGCCGGCGAGCTCGCCGACGCGCTCCGCCTGCTCACCGAGCTCGCCGCCGCCGGCGAGGTCGACCCGACGCTGACCGCCCGCGAAGGGCGCTGGCGGGCCCTGCTCGCCGACCGCCGCGAATTCGCCTTCGACCGCCCGCTGACCGCCGCCTGGCAGATCCGCGATCCGCTGGCGCTGCGCCACGATCGCCTGCGCGGGGTCCTGCTCGCCGACCTGCGCGCCGACGACCCGCCGCTCGCGCTGCCGCTCGCGCTCACCGGACCCGATCGCACGATCCGCCTCGACTTCGCGCTGACCGACATCAATTACGGCGGCAGCTTCGGCGTCGCCCTGCACCCGACCGATGACTCGCCAGCGCTGCTCGTCACCGCCTATTCCACCGGATCGCTCCAGGCCGGGCGCCTCGGCCTGTACGTCCAGCACGGCGACGGCCTCGCGACCAGCAACATCGTCGACCTCCCCGCCCCGACGCAGACGCTCACCCTCGAGATCGCCGAGCTGGCGACCCTCGGCGAGCTGCGCGTCTCGCTGGCGATCGACGGCGCCCCCCGGATCACGATCCGCCGCCCCTTCGCCGGGCGCGCCGGCGAGCGCGCGACGCTCGAGCTGTTGCGCTCGGCCCCCCTGGCCGGCAAGACCCACGACCACGGGCGCAGCCGGCTCGAGCTGCGCCGGCTGATCCTCCACGGCCTCCGCGAGGACCCGCCCGCGACCGCCGACGATCCGTGGGACCTCGCCGCGCGGGCGCTCGTCGAGCGCGAGCCGGCCGCCGCCCTCGCCGCCCTCGACCTCGCCGCCGCGCAGGCCCGACCCGCCCCGCCGGCGGCGCTCGCCTGGCGCGCGCAGGCCCTCGTCGACGCCGGCCGCTGGTCCGACGCCGCCGCCCTGCTCCGCGGCGCGCTCGCCGGCCGCGGCCCCGGCGACCCGCTCTACCGCGCCGTCGTCCGCCTACTGACCACCCGCGTCGACACCTTCGCCCCCGTCCTCCGCGAGGCCCTCGGGCCCGCCTACCCCGCGCTCTTCGCCGACACGTGGTTCACGCCCACGCTGGTCAACCACAAGGATCCGGCCGTCGAGCGCGCGCTGCTCGAGCACCTGCCGGACCTCGCCGACCCGGGCGACGGCGACCTGCCGCCGCACGCCCCGCCGCACGCCATGCTGCGGGCCGCCTTCGCGGCCGCGCGCGCCTACACCTACGCCCGCCTCGGCCGCGAGCAGGCCGCCCACCGCGAGCTCGCCGCCTGCGATCCGACCGCCCTCGCGGGCTCGCTCCACGCCGAGACGATCCACAGCGAGGCCCTGCTCGCGCTCGCCGCCCTCGACGTCGCCGACGGCCGGCTGGAGCATGCCCTCGATCACCTCGAGGTCGCCGCCTCGCGGTCCCGCTCGCGCGACGTGTTCGCCGACGGCATCGCCGTCGACCCGTCGCTCGCCCCGCTGCGCGACCACCCGCGCTGGGCCGGCCTCGTCGCCGGCGACCGCGACTGATGCCCCCCAGGTCATGCCCGCTCGGACATGCCCGATCCAACATGCCCGATAGCACATCCAGCGCGCCGGCCCGCCCCGGCCCGCGCAGGTCAGGCTTGCCTGTCCTCGCGGACGCGGCGCTCGCACGCGAGGAGCCGCGGGCGCGCCCTCGCCGACGACCTCGCGCAGCCCACGGCACCATAACTTCGAGTCGCCGGCGCCGGGCCCGGTCACCGGCGCCAGGCAGCGCGCCGCCCTCGCCGCGCGCGCGGCCACCCCCGCCCGCCGGGTCGTGCTATACAACCGCCCGTGCGCCTCCTCGCCAACGTGCTGTGGTTCCTGCTCGCCGGGCTGCCGCTGTTTGTCGGCTACTTCGTCGCCGGCACGCTGATGTGCCTGACGATCGTCGGCCTGCCGTTCGGCGTCCAGGCGTTCAAGCTCGCGCTGTTCACCGCCTGGCCCTTCGGTCGGGTCGTCGTCAGCCTGCCGCACGAGTCGGGCTGCCTGTCGGTCGTGTTCAACGTCCTCTGGCTGCTGATCGCCGGGATCTGGCTCGCGCTGTGGCACCTCGTCGCCGGCGTGCTGCTGTGCCTGACGATCATCGGGATCCCATTCGGCCTCGCCAGCTTCCGCATGGCCGGGCTCGCGCTGGTGCCGTTCGGCAAGACGGTGATGACCGTCGAGGAGCTGCGCCGGCTCCAGCGCCCGCCCACCGTCTACCTCGGCGCCCTCGAGGCGCCCCGCCGCCGCTGAACCGCGGGCGCGAATCGTCGCACGTCGAGCGACCGCGCGCGCGGGCCCGAGCGGGCCCGCGACGACGGCGACGCACACGAGGCCGGCCCGCGCCGGCCCGCGCTCACCAGGCGATCGTCACCTCGCCGTCGCCGAGGCGCGCGCCCGGGGCGTTGTCCTGATTGGTGCCGCTGTTGAACGACCCGCCGCCGCCGCCGCCCGCGCGGCACGACTGGCCCTCGCCCGCGCCGCCGCCGGAGTACCCGCCGCCGCCGCCGGCCCCGCAGACCGCCCCGCCGCCGCCGCCGAAGCCGCCCTCGCCGCCGGGGCCGAAACTGTTGCTGCCCGCGCCGCCGGCGAACGTCGGCGGCGGCTTGCCGCCGGTGCAGCCGGTGCCGAACGTCGAGTCCTGGCCGGCGCTCTTCCAGCCGGCGCCGCCGGACCCGGTCCCCGACGGCGCGTTACCGGCCCCGCCGTTGCCGTTCATCCCGCCGGCCGCGCTCGGGTTGCCGTTGCCCTTGGTCCCGTTGACCGTGATCACCCCGTCGAGGCCCTTGCGGCAATTGACGTCGCCCCAATTGGTGTTGCCACCCCCGCCGCCGCCGGCCGCGATCAGCGGCTCGGTCGCGTTGGCGATCCGCCAGACGAACGACCCGCCGCCGCCGCCGCCGGTCGCGTTGGCGCCGCCGCAGTTGTTGACGACGCCGCGCTTGCCGACGACCACGCCGAGCTTCTCGCCGGGCGTGACCATGAACGTGCCGCTCATCTTGGCCCCGCGCCCGCCGTCGTTCGAGCCGCCCTGCGCGCCGAAGGCCGTGATCTTGAGCGAGCCGATGCAGGTCGGGACGACGAACTCCTGCAGCGCGCCGGTCGCCTGGAACGTCTGCATGCCCGGCCCGCCGCCCTGGATCGCCACGTCGAGGCAGGTCTGCGTCGACTCGGCGCAGCCGTCGTTGACCGTCACGCACACCGGGCCCGCCTGCGCGCCGAACTTGATCGTCACCTTGTTGGTGTCCTGGCCCGCCGTCACCATCGCGCCCATCGGCGCCGTCCAGGTGTACTTGACGATCCCGGGGATCATCGCCACCTCGTAGTCGCCCGTCGCGTTGGCGCACAGCATCGCCGCGCCCGTGATCGCCGGCGGCGCCGCCGGCGCCGGGTTGGCCTCGCACGTGCCGGCCCCGCAGGTCTCGCACACCCCGCAGACGACCCCGCAGTCGCCGCAATTGTTGTTGTCGACCTGGGTGTCGACGCACATGTCCATGCACGCCTTCTGGCCCATCGGACAGTCGAGCACGCACACGCCGTCGCCGCACAGCTCGCCCTGCTCGCACGGCATATTGCACCCGCCGCAGTTGTTCGGGTCGGCCTTCACGTTGACGCACTCGTTCATGCAAAACACCTCGTCCTGCCCGCAGATCGAGGTGCAGCTGCCCGCCGTACACTGCTCGTCCGGGCCGCAGACGACCCCGCAGCCGCCGCAGTTCTCGCCGTCGACCGCCGGATCGACGCACGCGCCGTCGCACTCGATCAGGCCGCCCTCGCAGGCCGGCCCGGTCGTCACCGGCATCGTCGTCGACCCCTCGGTCGTGTCCGTGGTCGACGTCGACGTCGGCGCCGTGGTCGAGTCCGGGTCCGTGCTCGAGCTGCCGGGCTCGCCCGTGGTCGGCGTCGCGTCGGTCGTCATCGTGCCGGCCGTCGTCGTGTCGCTCGCCGACGTCCCGCGGCTCGTGACCTCGTCGTCGCCGCAGGCGATCACGGTCAGCGCGAGCCACAGCGGCGCCGCACGGAGAGAATTGGGGGAGCGGGTAGTCATGGCGGAGATCCTTCGGGCTTGTCGCGGCGACGAGGTGTCGCCGGAGAGCCGCAGTATCGGGGACCCCACCGCCGGCCCGCGGGCTTTTTGCCGCCCGCGGGCGCGATCGCCGAGCGCCGCGAGCGCTCGCGGAGGGCTCGCACACGCGAGCCCCGCGCTCAGCGCAGCCGCGGGTGCAGCGCCTTGCGCGCGCGCGTCTCGACCAGGAGCGCCTCCATCTGCGCCTCGACGGCGCGCGTCCTGCGGTCGTCGTGGCTGCGGTGCGCCAGGTTGGTCGTCTCGTGCGGATCGGCGTCGAGGTCGTACAGCTCGCACGCCTCGCGCTCGGGCCAGCGCGACGCCTCGGCCGGATCGCCGATCAGCGAGCGCTGATAGGCGCGCGCGTACTTCCACAGCCGCGGCCCGTCGCCGGCGTCGAGGCGCGCGACGATCGCCTCGACCTTCGCCGGCTCCGCGACCGCCTCGTAGCTGCGCCCGATCGCGGACGTCTGGTCGAGCCCCTCCGACACCTCGTCCTCGGTCATGAAGTAGATCGGCTCCTCCGGCGCGGTGCCGCCGCGCACGAGCCCCGCGAGGTCGCGCCCGACCAGCGGCTGCGCCTCGGTGTGGCCCGCCGCGAGCGCGCGGCCCAGCGCCGCCGCGTCGAGCCCGGCGAGCCCGATCAAGGTCGGCAGCAGATCGACGTGGCTCGTCACGTGCTCGACGCGCCCGCCCGCCGGCACCCCCGGCCCGGCGACGATCAACGGGACCCGCAGGCTCTCGTCGTAGGCGTTGTGCCACTTCTGGTGCATCCCCCCGTGCGCGCCGAGCATGTCGCCGTGGTCCGAGGTGTACACGATCACGGTGTCCTCGAAGAACCGCGAGGCCTTCAGGCGGCGGAGCACCCGCTGCACCTCGCGGTCGGCGAGCTTGTGCAAATAATAATAGAACCGGCGATACAGCGGGATCTGCGGCTGCGGCAGGAACACCGCGCCGTACTTGTCGACGAAGTCGGCCTGGCAGCGCGGCTTGGTCCGCAGCGACTCGCGCTGGGTCGGCGGCTCCGGGATCTCGGGCACCGTCTCGTCGTCGAACGCGTAGCCCCACGAGCGCCACAGCAGGCCGAACAGGACGATGTCGTGCGGGTTGACCAGCGAGACGACGGTCAACCATGGCGCGTCGTCGTCCGCGCGCTCGAGCTCGTCGAACAGCCGCTCGACCTGATCGCCGAACAGCGGGTCGCGCAGGAGGCCGCAGTTCGAGCGCGCCGGCCCGTGCGGGTCCGGCCCGATCCACCCGCCGAAGCCGTACTCGCGCAGGCGATCGGCGGCGCGGTAGAGCGAGGTGTTCGGCTCGAGCGCGGCCCCCTGATCGTCGCTCGAGGCGATCGGGGCGCGGGTGTCGGGCGCGACCAGGTCGGCGTGCGAGACGTGCCACTTGCCGCGGTAGAAGGTGCGATAGCCGGCGGCGCGGAAGTAATGACCCATCGTCGGGACGCTGTTCGGGTCGAGCCAGAAGACGTCGGGATCGTGGGGCGCCTTGGCGGCGCCGTCGGTCGCGCGGACGCCGTGGAGCGTCGGGTAGTGCCCGGTGAACAGGCTGGCGCGGCTCGGGGCGCAGGCGGTCGAGGCGACGTAGTGCCGGTGGAACTCGACGCCGCGGGCCCGCAGCTCCTCCTGACCGGGGAGCTGCTCGCGCCGGAATCGCCGGATCTCGTCGGTCTCGTAGCTCGGCGGGTAGCGCTCCTCGTCGGTCATGATCACGAGGATGTTCGGGCGTCGGTGCATCGGGGCTCCTCCAGGGCCCGGCAGGATATCGCAGGGCCGCCGGGCGCGTCGCCGGGCGGGAGCGCCCGGCGCTCGCAGTCGCGCACGGGGAGGCTCGGCGCCGAGCGTCGAGGTGGGGCGCGCCGACCTCGGCTCGATCGTGGTGCATCGATTCGCGAAGGCCCGAGCCGGCGGTCTGGCGTTGTGCACCGACGCGGGGCGCGGAGGCCTGGGCCGGCGGTCTGGCGTTGTGCACCGACGCGGGGCGCGGAGGCCTGGGCCGGCGGTCTGGCGTTGTGCACCGACGCGGGGCGCGTAGGCCTGGGCCGGCGGGCGGGGGCCGACGAAGCCGGGTCCCTCGCGGTCGGCGGG
>ERZ1066137.1043-NODE-1043-length-15296-cov-11.362050_pt1 | contig 15296 bp, 13 predicted proteins | sample MGYA00382784_ERZ1066137 | MGnify/ENA primary metagenome ERZ1066137 (study PRJEB33369, sample SAMEA5778367) | biofilm metagenome | biome: Industrial cooling water; feature: Water cooling tower basin; material: Biofilm | place: United Arab Emirates | collected... | reverse complement strand
GCGCAATGGGCCGCCTACCTCGTCTACTCGCCGGGACTCACCGACACGCTGCCGCACACCCCGCAGGGCGTCGCCGAGCTCAGCGCGTTCATCCGTCTCACCGAAGCCTGACCGGCGCAGAAGCCTGACCCGCAGCCCGCAGCGCGCGTGACGCTCAACCGGTGACGGCCACCGTCGACTCGAACGCGTAGGTGAAGTCGCCGACACCCGTCCACGTGACGCGGATCAGTGCCGCCGGCCCGACATCGTCGTAGGCCGTGCAGACGAACGACGACCCGAGCGACGCCGACGCCTGCGAAGGGCACAGCACCTGGTAGTCGATTCCCTGCTCCTGCAGCTCCACCGTCAGGCGCTGCTCGACCGAGCGCAGGTCGGCGGCCGACGCCTCGCGCGGCAGAGCCAGCGAGCCCAGCCCGACGGCCGCGCCCACCACGGTGGCCAGCACGAGGTAGACCCAGGTGGGCCCGGTGCCGCGCCGCGCGGTGCGATAGACGTGGATCGCCCGCGCCATCAGGTAGAAGAACGGGCCGAGGAGGATCCACGCCACCGACGGGCGGAACTCGTGGCCGAGCGAGCCCAGCCGCCGGTAGTCGAGGATCGCCGACAGCACCACCCAGAGCAGGGCCACCGTCGCGAGGGCGGTCGCGATCACGCCGGTGGCCGAGGATGCTCCGCCCTCCGTCACCGCCCACCCGAGCCCGAGCAGACCCAGCTGCAGCACGGGCGAGAGGGCGAGCATCCACGCGCCCGCGGTCGTCACCCCGGTCACGGTGCGCTGCGCGGTCGTGCCGCGGCCCGAACCCCAGGTGCGCGTCATCGGCTCGTAGTCGACGCTCGCGAGGTCGACGCTGCCGGTCGGCTGCGCGAACGTACCCGTCGACGTCCACGGCGTCGTCGCCGACGCCGGCAGCGGAGTGCCCGCAGCCACCGCGGAGGGCACCGCGAGCGGCGCGGGCCCCGCGAGCGGCGCGCCCGTCGGCGCCGCACTGAATGGGCCGGTGCCGGAGGGCACGGCCAGCGGCTCGGGGCCGGTGCGCGCGGGCGGCAAGGGCTCGTCGAAGCCGGGGATCGTCACCGGCACCGAACCGGACGTCGGCGGTACGAGCCGAACGGGCTCGGAGATCGGCAGCGAGCTGCCCGACCGGCGCGGACCGGGCGGAGCCTCGACCGGCGGCGGAACGACCGGCGGCGCGGCGGCAGCCGCGGTCGAGGCGGCGGAGGTCGCCGTCACCGGAGCGGCGGGTGCGAACGCGGCCTCGGGCGCAGCAGCGGGCGCCGGCTCTGCGGCGGGCGCCGGTGCCGGCTCGGCGAACGGCGGCGGCACGTACGGCGCCGAGGAGACGGGCATTGCGGGCGGCTGCGGCGCCGAGGGCTGAGGGGCGGAGGCGGCCGACGGATTCGGCTGTGTGTGCTCCGTCCAGGCAGCGCCGTCCCACCACCGGATCAACCGCGGATCGGCCGCGTCGGCGTACCAGCCCGCGGCCGTGGCCCCCGTCGTCATGCGCGCCCTCCCGACTTCGCACTGAGAGTGCCAGTGTAGGCCTGAGCGCCGCTCAGGGCTACGGGTGGTGCGGTGGCCTGAGCGCCGCTCAGCCATGCGCCTGGCGTGTGGCTCGATGCGCCATACTCACCCCATGCGTCGGTTCTTCGGCATCGTCGCCGACTACGCCTACGTCGGTCGGGCGCGGCTGCGCTACTGGCGCTACGGTGCGCGGCCGCCCGCCCCGATCGATGCCGCGCCCGATGCCCCGCCTCCCGTTCTGCTGATCCCGGGCGTCTTCGAGACCTGGCACTACCTGAAACCCATCCGCGACCGCCTCGTCGCCCTCGGGCACCCCGTGCACAGCGTGCCCGAGCTCGGCTTCAATCGGCACCCGATCCCGGAGATGGCCGCCCTGCTCGCCGCCTATGTCGCCCACCGCGAGCTCGCCGACCTGCGCATCGTCGCCCACTCGAAGGGCGGGCTCATCGGCAAGCTCCTGCTCGTCGGCGACGACCCGCAGGCGGGCGGCGCGGGACGCGTCGACCGCATGATCTCGATCAACACCCCGTACGGTGGCAGCCCGCTCGCCCGCTACGGCCTCGGGCCCTGGCGCGAGTTCACGCCCACCCGGCCGGTGATCCGCGAGCTCGCCGCCGCGCTCCACGTCAACGCGCGCATCACGGCCCTGCGCAGCGCCTTCGACCAGTACGTGCCGCCGGAGAGCGCGCACCTCGACGGAGCCGAGAACGTGCCGCTGCCCCACGTCGGGCACTTCCGGGTGCTGGGCCTGCCCGATGTGATCGAGCAGGTCGCCCACCGCGTGGGTGCGCGGCCCGTGTGAGGGGCGCCGCGCGGCGAGCATCCTGAACGGTTGTCATCGCGCGCCGGGCCAGACCTGACAGAATGCGCCCATGCCCGCCGCCGCCCCGATTGCCTCGACGGATGCTCCTCCCGCGATCAGCCTGAAGCTGCTGCCCGCCGCGCTGGTGGTGACCAGCGCGATTCCCCTGTTCGGCTTCGAAGAGCGCCTCGTCGGCTACCCGTGGCTGCTGATCGGCCTCGTGGTCGCCTACTTCGTCGACCGCGAGCTGATGCGCGACCTCGGCATCATCGCCGCGGGCCTCATCGTCGTGAGCACGGTCAGTGTGAAGGCCGACATCTCGTGGCCCAACTTCTTCCTGCTCGGGTTCGTGCTGAGTCTCGCCGTCGCGGTGCCGTTCGTGCTCGACCGGTTCGTGTTCCGGCGTCGCGTGATTCGCTTCCCCTGGCGGGGCGGGCAGAAGTGGCAGCCGTGGGAGAAGTCGTACCTGTTCGCCGTGCCCTTCCTCGGCTGGCTGATCCTGCCGTTCTACTTCATCCAGTCGGGCTCGTACCAGAACTGGCCGGCGGTCAGCGAGTTCTCCGAAGTGCTGCGCCTCTTCATCGGCGTCAACGCGGTCGGCATCTGGGACGAGCTGTTCTTCATCTGCACGGTCTACGTGCTGCTGCTGCGGCACTTCCCGGTGCTGACGGCGAACATCCTGCAGGCCATCGTGTTCGTCAGCTTCCTGTGGGAGCTCGGCTACCAGGCGTGGGCGCCCCTCATGACGATCCCGTTCGCGCTGCTGCAGGGGTGGATCTTCCACCGCACCAAGTCGCTCACCTACGTGATCATCGTGCACCTGCTGTTCGACCTCGTGGTCTTCCTCGCGATCGTGCACGCCCACAACCCCGGCGTCTTCTCGTTCTTCCTCATCGAGAGCCCGGGGTCGTAGCCCGGCATCGCCGCCGGGGCAGTGGGGTGGCTCGGCAGTAACGATTGCTCATGGCGGCATCGTCGTCGTCGCCGCAGGCTGGGTGCATGACCTCAACGACACTGCGCGTGCTGGCTGTCGCCGGCGCGCTCGCCCTTGCCCTCACCGGATGCTCCGCCACTGCCCCCGTCAGCACCGACGACCTCATCCCCGACGTCGTCGACCAGGGCGACACCGGAGGTGACGCCGGCGGCTCGAACGACGGCGAGGTGACCGTGGTCGGCGCCGACCTCGTCAGCTCGTTCGCCGCGATCGCCGCCGAGACGTACGCCGAGGGTCGTGACCCGATGCCGGCTGTCGAGTTCACGAGCGCGAGCGCTGTCACCTTCACCTTCCCCGGAACCCTTGACGAGGCCGCCCGCATCGGCAACTGCCAGATTGCCTACGGGGTGCTCGACGCCGAGGGCATCACCATCACGATCGTCGACGACTCCGGCTCGCTCGACTGCACCGCCCTCATCGAGGGCTGAGCCCCCACCGCGCGAGCTGCGCGGCCCCCCGCCGCGCGGCCCCCCGCGCGCCCCTGGCTGCATCTCCACAATTCAGGAGTTCGGGATGCTCGCGCCCGGTCGACACGCCGTGCGAGCATCCCGAACCCCCGTTTCTCGGCCGCCGTTCCTGAATTGTGGAGAAGTTGAGGTTTCGGGCCGCCCGGCAGGGCAGCGTCAGGTGTCGATGTGGTGCGTCGAGAGCGCCGCGGCCAGCGTGGTGCGGGCGGCGGCGTAGCGAGACCGCACGGTTGACGCCGGCACCCCGGTGATGGTCGCGATGTCTACCAGCGGCAGGCCCTCCCAGTGGTGCAGCTGCACGACCTCGCGCTGTGCGGCCGGAAGTTCTGCGATGGCGGCCCGCACGTCGAGCGCCAGGTCGGTGCTCGACGCGGCCTCCGGATGCGCGCCAGCCTCGAGCACGACGCGCAGTCGTTCGACCTGAGCGGAGCGGCGCGCCGAGAGGCGGCGAGTCGCTGTGAGGATCGTGCGGGCGATCCCGAACATCCACAGCCGCGCTTCGTGCGCATCGTTCGGAACCCGGTCGCGGTCGCGCCAGAGAATCAGCAGCACCTCACTCAGACAGTCGGCCGCGTCGGCGCGATCCGTCACACGGCGCTCGAAGTAGCGCAGCACGTCGCCCGCCGTCGCGGTGATCAACCGCTCGAGGTCGTCTGCCTTCACGGGCCTGCCGGGGTGGTTAACGGTCCGTCGCACTCGGCCGCGCCGTCGAGCGACACCGAGTCGGGGTCATAGCCGGCCGCAGCGACTGCATCCCGGATGTGGCTGCTCAGCGCGACGAAGAGGGCGAAGTGGTCAGTGAATGCGGTGGTCGGCGCCCAGGGTTGCCCGCCCTCGACATATTCGGCACCCGCCAGCTCGGGCTCCAACTCGCGCAGGGTCTCGGTCAGGTCGAGCGACTCGAGGTCGATGGCAACCAGCGCGTCGCGGGCGATCTCGAGCGCGGCAGGGTCGGTGACTCGCTCGGGCGTTGCCGACACGCGGAAGCCCTGCGTGCACAGTGTGCCGTCGCGGGTCTCCTGCACGGTCGACGCCTCGGCCCACCATCCCAGGTGGGTGAGCAGAGGCGGCCCTGCGGCAGCAGCGGTCGCACCTCCGAGAACCAGCACGCCCGTGATGGCCGTGACGGTCAGCGCGCGCGGGCGCCGGCCGCGCGGGTGCGCCTGCTCGGCGAGCAAGGCTTCGAGGGCCTCGTCGCGTTCCGCGCCCTCCGCGGTCTCCGGCGCCGAGGCATCGAGCAGGCGGGTGAGCATCCGGTCGTCCATGGGGTCTCCTTCTTCAGCAGGTCCTACTCGTACATGTCTGCTCGACGCCCCAACGTCCACGCCCGACCCCCACAATTCAGGAGTTCGGGATGCTCGCGCCCGGTCGACACGCCGTGCGAGCATCCCGAACCCCCGTTTCTGGGCCGCCGTTCCTGAATTGTGGAGACGGGGGCCGGGGGCGTGACTCCTGAATTGTGGAGGTCGGCGGGTGGGGCAGACTCGGGGGGTGAGCCTTCTCGAGTCGATGCCGCGCCCCTACGAGGCCGGCGCGGCGTTCGACGCGATCGAGAACTGGGCCGTCGGGCAAGGGCTGAACCTGTACCCGGCGCAGGAGGAGGCGATCTTCGAGCTCGTCGCCGGCGCCCACGTCGTGCTCGCGACCCCCACGGGAAGCGGCAAGAGCCTCGTCGCGGTGGCCGCCCACGCCATCGCCCTCGCGCAGGGGCAGCGCACGTACTACACGGCGCCGATCAAGGCGCTCGTGAGCGAGAAGTTCTTCCAGCTCGTCGAGATCTTCGGGGCGGAGAACGTCGGCATGGTGACGGGCGACTCGAGCGTCAACGGGGATGCGCCGATCATCTGCTGCACGGCCGAGATTCTCGCCAATCAGGCGCTGCGTGAAGGCCCCGAACTCGCGGCGGGCATCGTCGTCATGGACGAGTTCCACTACTACGCCGACCCCGAGCGCGGGTGGGCGTGGCAGGTGCCGCTGCTGACGCTGACGAACGCGCGCTTCCTGCTCATGAGCGCGACGCTCGGCGACATCACGCCGATCGCCGCCGACCTCGAACGCCGCACCGGGCACCCCGTCAGCGAGGTGACGCACACCGAGCGGCCGATCCCGCTGACCTTCGAGTACGTGCGCACCCCCGTGCACGAGACCGTCGAGCGGCTGCTCGACGAGCGCCAAGCGCCGATCTACATCGTGCACTTCAGCCAGGCGGCGGCGATGGAGCGCGCGCAGGCTCTGACGAGCATCCGCATCATCACGCGCGAGCAGCGCGACGAGATCGCGGAGGCGATCGGCGACTTCCGCTTCGCGCGCGGCTTCGGCTCGACCCTCAGCCGCCTCGTGCGCGCGGGCATCGGCGTGCACCACGCCGGCATGCTGCCCAAGTACCGGCGCCTGGTCGAGGTGCTCGCTCAGCGTGGGCTGTTGCGGGTCATCTGCGGCACCGACACCTTGGGGGTGGGCATCAATGTGCCGATCCGAACCGTGCTGCTCACGGCGCTCAGCAAATTCGACGGCGAACGGATGCGCCAGCTCACGGCGCGCGAATTCCACCAGATCGCCGGGCGAGCGGGTCGGGCCGGCTACGACACCGCGGGCCTCGTCGTGGTGCAGGCGCCCGACCACGAGGTGGAAAACCACCTCGCGACGACGAAGGCCGGCGATGACCCGAAGAAGCGCAAGAAGATCGTGCGCAAATCGGCGCCCGCCGGCTTCGTGACCTGGGGCGAGGGCAGCTTCGAGCGGCTCATCGGCGGCGCCCCCGAACCGCTCGAGAGCCGCATGCAGGTTTCAGCGGCCATGCTCATCAACCTCATCGCGCGCGGGGGAGACGTGTTCGCCAACGCCCGCGCGCTGCTCACCGAGAACCACGAGCCGCCGCACCGGCAGCGCGAACTCGTGAAGCGGGCGCTCGGCATCGCGAAGACCCTCGTGCGCGCCGGCGTCGTCGAGATCGACCGCAGCACGACGCCGGCGGGCGTGCGGCTCACGGTCGACCTGCAGCCGAACTTCGCGCTCAACCAGCCGCTCAGCCCGTTCGCGCTGGCTGTCATCGGGGTGCTCGACCACACCGATGCCGACTACCCGCTCGACGTCATCAGCGTCATCGAGTCGACGCTCGACGGCCCGCGCCCGGTGCTCGCCCAGCAGCAGTACAAGGCCCGTGGCGAGGCGGTCGCGGCCATGAAGGCCGAGGGGGTCGACTACGAGGCGCGCATGGATGCGCTGGAGGACGTCGAGCACCCGCAGCCGCTCGCCGAGCTGCTGCACGCCATGTTCGAGACCTTCGCCGCCAGCCAGCCCTGGGTGCGCGACGTCGAGCTGCGCCCCAAGAGCGTCGTGCGCGACCTCTACGAGCGCGCCATGAGCTTCACCGAGTACGTCAGCTTCTATGGGCTCGCCCGCAGCGAGGGCCTCCTGCTGCGCTACCTGAGCGACGCCGACCGGGCGATCCGCCAGACGGTGCCCGACGAGGCGAAGACCGACGAGCTGCGCGACATCATCGAGTGGCTGCGCGAGCTCGTGCGGCAGGTCGACTCGAGCCTGCAGGACGAGTGGGAGCAGCTGAGCAGCGGCGCCGCGGGCGGGCACCCCGACGCGGGGCCCGTGCTGCCGCCCCGGCCGCCGGATGTCATCGCCAACCGGCGGGCATTCCTGGTGCTCGTGCGCAACGAGCTGTGGCGGCGCGTGCAGCTCGCGGCCCTGCAGCGCGACGACGACCTCGTGGCGCTCGACCCCGACGCGGGCTGGCCCGAGGCGCTCGACGCCTACTACGCCGAGCACGAGGAGGTGCGCACGGGGGGCGACGCGCGCAGCGCATCCCTGGTGCACATCGATGAGAGCCCGGCACCGCACGACGCCGGCGACGAGCGCGACGACCGCGACGACGCGGCGGCGGATGCGGGGCGCACGTGGCGCGTGCGTCAGGTGATCGACGACCCCGCGGGCGACCACGATTGGGGCATCGACGCTGTCGTCGACCTCGACGCGAGCATCGCCGAGGGATCAGCCGTGGTGCGGGTGCTCGGGCTCACTCGGCTCTGAGCAGAGCGGCGGCTCTAGACGAGCGCGCCGAACATCATCGCGAACACGGGCGTGAAGATGCCGACGTTGATGAGCGCTGCGATCAGCAGCAGGGTGACGACCAGCGGCCACCAGCCGCGCCCCTCCGCCTGGCGGCGGATGACGACGGTGCGCGCCGCGAGGTAGCCGACCTCGGTCAGGAAGGCCCACCCCCAGTGGGCGCGACGCAGGTGACCCCACTCGTAGAGGGTGAGGCGGTCGCGGCGCACCCAGATGATGATCCACAGCACCGGGATGACAGCCGCCCCGACGATCCAGATCCACGGCGTCGACTCGAAGCCGCTGAGCACGACCGCCGCCGTCTGGGCGGCCACGGTCACCAGCGGCGTGAACGCGAGGGCCCACGCTGCCGGCGTGGTCGTGCGCTCGGGCGTGTAGTCGATGGAGGTGCTGCGGGTGTTCCAGATCTCGTCGGGCGTGCGCGCCCGCAGGCCGTAGGTGCCCAGCGGCTGGGCCGACGGTTCGGCGGCAGACCCCGGAGCGCTCGGGATGGCGGGGGAGACGGGGGTGACGCCGACCGACCCGGGCGACCACGAGTACGGCGCCGAGTAGGCGTACGGCTCGGCCGCGGAGGGCTCGGCGATGACGGTCGATCCACCTCCGACCGCGTCGGGGGCGGAGCCCACTGACGCCGCGCTGCGGCCCGTGATGGCCTGTTCGGCCGGGTGCTCGACCACCGGCTTCGGCCGCGTGTGGGTGGTCCACCGCACACCGTCCCACCAGCGCAGGCGCAGCGCCATCTCGGGGTCGTCGTACCACCCCGCGGCAGGGGAGTGCGCGTCGCTCATCGGGAGTCCTCGGGTGTGCGCGAAAGCACGGTTCGGGCGGGGTGGAGTGCTCTGCTGGTCCGCCCATGGTATGCCCGATCGGGGTACATTCCGAGACTCGAGCGGTCCCCAATATGGGGGACCCGGAGGTTCACTTTCGGGCGCGGATGCTCGGTCTCAGGCCGAGAGCCGGCCGAGCATCCGCCAGACCGTCGTGGTGAGGGGCGGGTGATCGAGGGCGATCTGCCGCAGCAGCCGGTAGTCGCGCGCTGCCGACGGCAGGCGACCGTCATCGTCGCGAATGCGCTCGGCGCGCAGCATCCACACCACGAGCTCGTCGACGGTCGGCAGTTCGCTCATGAACTCCCACGGGTCCTCCCCGCCGCGAGCGCGGGCGAGGATGACCGTCTGCAGCTCGTCGTGGGCCTCGGCGCGCAGCACTTCGAGGCTCGCACCCCGCCGCCGCGCGTCATCCATGCTCCGAGCCTACGACGGGCTCCTGAGCGAGCGACGGGGGCGGTCAGCCGAGCAGGCCGAGCGCGATCGCGACGACCGTGGCCGGGTCGAGCACGAACCACGCCGTCAGCACCGAGAGCTGCGCACCCAGCCAGACGACGAGGGGCCACGACCGTGCGCCCGTGGTGCGCGCCACGCGCACGCCGCGGACGGCGAGGAACACCGGGGGAGCCAGGAAGGCCGTGACCCAGGGCGCCGTGCGAAGGTGGCCCGAGAGCTCCATGAGGCGTCGGTCCTGACTGGCCAGCGCGGCGCTCAGGATGAACGGGAACACGACCGCCAGAGCACGCGTCCACGAGGAGCTCTCGGCGGGCAGGGTCGTGAACACCCAGAACACGAGCAGCGCCTGGGTCAGCGGCATCGTGGCGATCAGCCAGACGGAGACGGTGTGCACACGCAGCTGCAGCGGGTTGCGGGCCGTCGCGGCGGGTACGGAGACGACGCTTGCGCGCTCGCGGGCGGCGAACGGCACGTACTCGGAGGTCTCGGCGTTCGCCGGGCTGAGCGGCGAGGCGGCGCTGCGGGTCGGTGCCGACGCGGTGCTGCGGAGGCCGGCGGCGGGGTCGACAGCGTGCAGCGGCATGCTCTCGGCAGCACGCGCCGACTCGCGCGGCGACGGCGTGGCGGGCGCGACGACTGAGAAGGCGCCCGTGCTGACGCTGCCCGGCGCGGAGACGGGCGAGACGCCGCTGACGGACGGCATGTCGATAGGGGCGACGTGGTGGGTCCAGCGCTCGCCGTCCCACCAGCGGCGCTGCGTCGCGGCCGCGCCGGAGGCGCTCTCGACCGGGTCGGCGTACCACCCCGCTGGTACGCGGATCGCTGTCGTGGTGCTCATCGTGGTTCCCCCTCGGGCCCCGGCTCCCCAGCCGGGTCTCGTGTACCGGTCGACCCCCCTGGTCGTCCGGTGTGCCGCAGTGTTGTTCGGGTTCACCGCGAAGAACGATTGCTCGTTCCGGTATTCAGTTGCTGTTCGATTGTGCCGCACCCGCCGCGCTCATGCCTGTCGGGGCATTCGCTTAGCGAACGATGCTGAAGATGCCCCAGTCGTCGACCTGCCACGCGATCCAGCCGTTCGACCGCTGCAGGCTCGCCGTCACCACGACGGCGTTGCCGCTCGCATCGATCGCCGGGCACCGCAACTGCTGGCCGATGAAGAGAGGCGGTGTCGGCGGGCAGGTGACCTCCATCTGCCCCCCGATGCTGCGGGCCGCCAGCTCGATGCTGTTCGACGCCTCGGCGGCGAACACCCCCGGCAGAGCCGCGATGACGAGACCCGGAACAGCCAGCACCGAGGCGCCCACCAGGCCGTTAAGCAGCAGGAAGACCGCGAGAGGACCGTACCCGGCGCCCGAGATGCGGCTGAGCGCCACGGCCCGTGCCGCGAGGTACACGAGAGGTGAGGCGAGAGCCCACAGCCAGCTTGCCGGGCGGTCGACCCCGCGTCGGCGCAGCGAGCGGTGGTCGAGCGCGGCGAGGAGCACGCCCAGCGGCAGCGGCCCGAGCCAGATGATCGCCATGAACAGCACCGACGGGCCGGTCGAGAACGCGGCGAGCACGAGCAGGCTCAGCAGCAGTTGCAGCATCGGCATGAGCGCGAGAGCCCAGACCTCGACGCTCTGCAGGTGCGGGGCCGTGGTGCCCACCGACTGGTGGGTACCGCGTCGCCCGGGCTCGGTCGCCGAGATCGGCGACTCCGTCCAGGTCGGCGCGTAGGCCGGTGCGCCGGGGGCCGAGCCGTACCCAGGAGCGGAGCCGTAGCCCGGAGCGGAGCCGTAGCCCGGAGCGGACCCGTACGACTGCGGAGCAGAGCCGCCCTGCGCCGCCAGCGGAACCCACGGCATGCTCGGCTGCGGGGCCGAGGCGCCCGTGCCGAGCGGGTCGGCGAACGCGGCGGCGGCGAAGGCGTCGGCGGCGCTCGCGGCCGACTGCGCGCTCTGGGCGGATTGCGTGCTCTGGGCGGATTGCGTGCTCTGGGCCGACTGCGCGCTCTGGGCGGATTGCGTGCTCTGGGCGGATTGCGCGCTCTGGGCCGACTGCGTGCTCTGGGCCGACTGCGCGCTCTGGGCCGACTGCGTGCTCTGGGCCGTTTGGGCGCTCTGGGCGGACGGCGCGGCAGCGGACGGCGCCGCAGCCGATTCCGCGGCGACACTGGCCGCCGAGGGCGCGCTGAGAGCCGGATCGGCCAGGCCGCTATCGCTCGGCGGAGCCAACTGGCGCAGAACGGCGGCGGTGGGCTGCTCGTACGGCAGCTCGGTCTCGGCGGCCGACTCGGCGCTGCGGCGACCGCGGCGCGTCTGCGCCTCGTCGTCGGCGAAGATCGTGGTGGCCGCGGGCTGGGTCGGCATCATCGGCTGGCGGGCATCGGAGACGTGCTCCGTCCAGGCGTGGTTGTCCCACCACCGCAGTTGCGGCAGGCCCAGCGGGTCGGGATACCACCCGGCCGGCACCCTGCCGTAGTCGTCGTCAGCCACGCCCCTGATTCCCCCCAACGCACGGACGCGCGTCCGGCTCGGTCAGTCTACGGTTCAACGCTTCCGATCGGGGAGGAATCGTCACCCCCCCAGTAGGGGTGTCCCCCGCACGGGGTACAGCGCCGACTCGGCCGCCGCCAACCAGCGGCGTGCGCGGTCGAGACGCACCGGAGGGGCGAGCTCCGGCCCCCCGACCCAGGCCGTCGCGCCGCGCACACCGTGCAGGGCGCTCAACACCCACACCTCGCACCCGGCGAGCTCGGCGGGGGTAATCTGCTCGGCCCCGATCGTGACACCCTCGGCGCGGGCGGCATCGAGCACGAGCGACGCCGTCACGCTCGGGATGCGGGCCAGCGCCGCATCGGGCTGCACGAGCGTCGCGCCCCGCCACCAGAGCAGCGCGGAGTAGGCGCCCTCGACGACGTGGCCCTGGGCATCCACGATGACGGCCTCATCGGCGCCGAGCGGCTGCACGGCCACCCGCAGCCGCTGCAGGGCCGCCAGGTCAGGGCCCTTCACGAGTGGCTCGGTGCGGGGGTCGGTCGCGGCGGTCGCGAGCACGGCCGTCGCCGAGGTCGGCGGGGTGGGCCGCAGCCGGAAGCCGAGTGCGAGGCCGTCGGCGCGCCCGCGCAGCTCGAGGCGCGGAAACCAGTCTCCGGCGCGCGGGATGGCCGCCAGCGCCGCGTCGACCGCGGCCTCGGCATCGCGCGGCGCACCGTCGACGGCGGCGACCGAGCGCAGGAAGCGCTCCCGATGCCGCTCGATCCCGCGAACGCGGCCGTCGCGCACGCGCCACGAGTCGGCCACCACGAGCGGGCCCTCGTGCGGATCGCACCAGTCGATCACCCGCCAGCCCTCGGCCGTCCAGGCGTGCAGGCCCTCCGCCGCGGCCGTCATGCCACTCCTGCGCTCATAGCATGGAGCGTATGCGGCGCGGCCTCCTCGAGCATCCGATCGCGGCGCCGCTGAGCGCCGAGGCCCTGCTCGTGGCGCTCGCCGCGGCGCACCCCGATGCGGCCGGCCTGGTCTGGCTCGACTCGGGGGAGGGCGCGACGACGGGGACGAGCCTGGTCGCTCTCGGCGAGCCGGTGCCGCTCGATCATGATCGGCCCGTTCTGCCGCAGCTTCGGGCGGAGCTCGACGCGCTGGGGGCCCCGCCGCCGCGCCAGCCGGTGGGTCGCCAGCCGGTGGGTCGACCGCCCGCGGGCCCGCTCGGGCTCATCGGGTGGTTCGGGTACGAGCTGCGGGCCGAGACCATGCAGATGCCGGCGCCGGTCGTGGCGCCGGCGCACCGCGCGGCCTGGCTGCGCGTCGACCGCGGCGTGCTCTTCGACCACGGCACGGCGACGGCCCGACTGATCGCGCTCGACCCGACCGGCGACGGGCGCTGGCAGGGTGAGCTCGACGACTGGCGGCGCGGGATGCTGGCGCTGGCCGCGCGCGCGAGCGCCGCATCCGCCCCGCCGGTCGCCGAGCCGCGCCCGCTGGGGCTCGTCGTCGAGCGTGACGACGACGCCCACTACGCGCGCATGGTCGCCGCCTGCCAGCAGTTCATCCGCGAGGGCGAGGCGTACCAGCTGTGCCTGACGACGCAGACCGCGGTCGAGACGGCCGACGGCGCACCGTTCGACGCGGTCGAGCTGTATCGGCGGCTGCGGCGCGGCAGTCCGGCGCATCACGGTGCGCTGCTGCGTATCGAGGGGGTCGCCCTGCTCAGCGCGAGCCCCGAGACCTTCCTGCGGGTCAGCGACGGTGTGGTGCAGACGCGGCCGATCAAGGGCACCCGACCGCGCGCGGCAGACGCGGCGCGAGATGCGGCGCTCGCCGCCGAACTGGCCGCGAACGACAAGGAGCAGGCCGAGAACCTCATGATCGTCGACCTCATGCGCAACGACCTCTCGCGCGTGAGCGAGGTCGGCTCAGTGGTCGTCACCGGGCTCCACGAGGTGGAGAGCTACCCGCACGTGCACCAGCTGGTCAGCACGGTGGAAGGGCGTTTGCGGGGCGGGCTCGACGCGCTCGACGCGGTCGCGGCGTGCTTCCCGGCCGGGTCGATGACCGGAGCGCCGAAGCGGCGCGCGATCGAGCTGCTCGACGGCGGTGGCGATGACGGCGCGGGCGGGCACGGCGGTCTGGAGCGCGGCCCGCGCGGGGTCTACTCCGGCGCCTTCGGCTACCTCGGGCTCGACGGGGGAGCAGACCTGGCCATGGTCATCCGCAGCATCGTCGTCGACGGCGCGCGCGCGACGGTCGGGGCGGGCGGTGGCGTGACGGCTCTCAGCGAGCCGGCCGCCGAGGTGGCCGAGATGCGCCTGAAGGCCGCCGCGCTGCTGCGGGCCATCGGGGTCGAGCGGCAGGGCGAGGGCGGCGGCCCGCGGTAATCTGGGGTTTCTGCCCGGTGCGCTGCGCGCTGCGGCGCCGCCACACGCCCCGCCGGGCATTCCGCCGTGATCCGAAACGAGACTGAGCCGTGACCGACGAGCTGCACCCTGACGATCCTCACAGCGCTGGTTTCCACGCCGACGAGAACGCCTACGATTTCGCCCGCATCGAGGCGCGCTGGGCGCCGGTGTGGAACGAGCTGCAGCCGTTCACCGTCGACGACGCCGACACCAAGCCGCGCAAGTACGTGCTCGACATGTTCCCCTACCCCTCGGGCGACCTGCACATGGGCCACGCCGAGGTGTACGCGCTCGGCGACGTCGTGGCGCGCTACTGGCGCCAGCAGGGCTTCAGCGTGCTGCACCCGATCGGGTGGGACAGCTTCGGCCTGCCTGCCGAGAACGCGGCGATCAAGCGCGGGGCCGACCCGCGCGAGTGGACCTACGCGAACATCGCCCAGCAGCGCGCCTCGATGCAGCGCTATGCGACGAGCTTCGACTGGAGCCGCGTGCTGCACACCTCCGACCCCGAGTACTACCGCTGGAACCAGTGGCTCTTCTTGCGCATGTACGAGAAGGGCCTCGCCTACCGCAAGGCCAGCTGGGTCAACTGGTGCCCCAACGACCAGACGGTGCTCGCCAACGAGCAGGTCGTCGACGGCGCGTGCGAGCGCTGCGGTGCGATCGCCGAGAAGAAGAAGCTGACCCAGTGGTACTTCAAGATCACCGACTACGCCGACCGGCTGCTCGATGACCTGAACCAGCTCGAGGGCTCGTGGCCCTCGAAGGTGCTGACCATGCAGCGCAACTGGATCGGCCGCTCGACCGGCGCCGACGTCGACTTCGTCATCGAGGGCCACCACAGCCCGGTGACCGTCTTCACGACGCGCCCCGACACGCTCTTCGGCGCGACCTTCATGGTCGTCGCCCCCGACAGCGACCTCGCCGCCGAGCTCGCCTCGGGCTCGACCCCCGAGGTGCGCATGGCCTTCCAGGCGTACCTCGACGAGGTACAGAAGAAGACCGAGATCGATCGGCAGGACACGACGCGCGAGAAGACCGGCGTCTTCCTCGACCGCTGGGCGATCAATCCGGTCAACGGCGAGCGCATCCCCGTGTGGGCCGCCGACTACGTGCTCGCCGACTACGGCCACGGCGCGATCATGGCCGTGCCCGCGCACGACCAGCGCGACCTCGACTTCGCGATCGCGCACGGGCTGCCGGTGAAGGTCGTCGTCGACACGAATGCGCCCGTCACCGGCGCGATTCCCGTCATCACCACCGAGATGCTCG
>ERZ1066137.1028-NODE-1028-length-15465-cov-6.878975_pt1 | contig 15465 bp, 18 predicted proteins | sample MGYA00382784_ERZ1066137 | MGnify/ENA primary metagenome ERZ1066137 (study PRJEB33369, sample SAMEA5778367) | biofilm metagenome | biome: Industrial cooling water; feature: Water cooling tower basin; material: Biofilm | place: United Arab Emirates | collected... | reverse complement strand
GCTCGGCATGGCGTGCCGCGCGGGAGGGATCCACGGTCATGCCGCAGACCGGGTCGACCGACGCGGCGGCCGCCGCAGAGGGCGCTTCGTGAAGCACGGCTCGAGTCATGTCATTCTCCTGATCAATGCGTGCAAAGGTGGGTGGCGGGTCTCACGGCATGCGGCGCGCGGCGCCCTCCCAAGCGGCCGCACCGGCAGCCAGAGCCGTCAACCCGCCGGCGATGAGGAATGGCAGCGGCGGCGCCAGCGCGAACAGGCTGCCCGTGGCTGCGGCGCCGACCGCCTGCCCGAGGTTGGCCGCCGCAGCCTGCCGCCCCATCGCCCAGCCCTGCCGCGTGCCGGCTGCGCTCGAGATGCGCACGGCCAGCGAGGGGATCAGTACGCCGATGCCGGCTGCTGCCAGGACGAACGCCGCGGCGGTCACGCCCCTTCCGTTCGAGCCGGCCAGAAGGGCGAGGCCCGCCGACAGCACGAGGAGCGCGGCGACGACGAGCCGCGGCTCGCCCAGCCTGCGTTCCAGGTGCGGCAGGGCCCAGAACTGGACGGCGATCATCACGCCGCTGCACAGTGCGAAGTACAACGAAACCGGCCACCCGTCCGCGGCCGGCGCCCTGCGCGCTGCCAGGGTGGCACCGACCTCGGCCACCGTGATCGCCAGCACGACGACGGCCGTCAACAGCAGCGAGCGGGCGATACGCCGCTCGTCGCCGGGCGGCGCACCGTCCGAGCCGGACGGCACCGCCCGGTTGACCGGCAGCGTGAGCACGCCTGCGGCCGCCACCAACCCGACCACAGCGACGACATGCAGCGCCAGCGCACTGATCGCGCCATGGCCACCCACGGAGAGTATCGGTGCGGCCAGCCCGTCGCCGAGCGCGGGACCGAGCAGGAAGCCCAGAGCCGTGGCCGATGCGATCCAGGCGAAGCGGCGCTGCAAGCGGGACGGCGCCGACGCGGTGACGACATAGGCAAACACCGCCGGGAGCACCGCCGCCGAGGTCAGCCCGGCGATGGCACGCGCCGCGTACAGCCCGCGAAGTCCGAGCGACCCGGTCACGGCCCACAGCGCCGCGCTCGATCCGGCCAGCCCGGCGATGAGCACCCAGCGGCGGTCGATCCGATCGGCCAGCGCGCCCCAGGCGGGCGCAAACAGGAACAGGGCGAGCGTGTACGTGCCGGTGAGCCAGCCCGTGTGCCCTTCCACGTCGGCTGCCGAACCGACCCCCGCGCGCTCCACCAACCCGGGCAGCACAGGCAATGTCACGCCATACGCCATCGACACCGCCATTGCGGCCGCGAGCAGCGCCGCGAAGGCGCCGGCCGAGAGATCCGAACGCATCTCGCCCGCCGGCCGCGGAGACGGCACCGTCCATGACCCATCACTCACGGTAGAGATCGCGGCGGGTCAACGGGACCGGCCACGTGCCGCGATCGCGCTTCGAGGCGACGATCTGGTAAATGCCCGTGCCGCCCGCCTCGAACTCGAGCGCACACGCCGCCATGTAGAGCCGCCAGATGCGGTAAGTGACCTCGCCGACCTCCTGCAGCGCCTCCTCGCGACGCGCCTCCAGCCGCTCAACCCAGTGCCGCAGCGTCAGCGCGTAGTGCGGACGCAGCCCCTCGACATCATGGATCTCGAAGCCGGCCCGCTCCATCCCGAGCTGGATGTTGCTAACGCAATCGAGCTCGCCGTCCGGGAAGACGTAGCGATTGATGAATTCCGTCGCGACCGTCCGGTTCCAGCCCTCCTCGTCGTGGGTGATCCCATGGTTGAGGAACAGCCCGCCCGGTCGCAGCACCCTCTGCACGGCGGCGTAGTAGGTCGGCAGGTTCGCCAGGCCGACATGCTCGAACATGCCGACGCTGGACACCTTGTCGTAGACCGCCACGCCGTCGAGGTCGCGGTAGTCGCGCAGCTCGACCGTGACGAGACCCTGCAGGCCTTCGACCCGGATGCGCTCGCGTGCGTACTCGAACTGCCGTTCGCTGAGCGTGATGCCATGCGCCCGGACGCGGTGGCGGCGCGCCGCCCAGCACACGAGCGCGCCCCAGCCGCAGCCGATGTCGAGCAGGCGGTCACCGGGCTGCAGTCGCAGCTTGCGGCAGATGTGCTCCAGCTTGTTGTGCTGTGCCTGCTCGAGCGAGTCGTCGGCGGTCTCGAAGTAGGCGCAGGAATAGACGCGCTCGACGTCCAGCCACAGACCGTAGAACGCGTTGGACACGTCGTAGTGGAACGAGATCGCCGCCCGGTCGGTCCGGCGGGAATGGCGGTGCGCAAATCGCCGCGCCATGCGCGAGGCCAATCCGCCGGACGGCTTCAGGCCCTCCTGCTCGGACACCCGCAGCATCAACGCATCGCGCCACAGCGCCAGCTTGTCGCGCCAGGTCAGCGAGACCGCCTCGAAGTGGTCCTTCAATGCCAGTGCGCTGTACAGATCGCCTTCGACATCGATCACACCGCGGAAGTAGGCGTCGGCCAGCAACAGCGGATCGGGCCGCAGCACGAGGCGACGCAGCAGCCCGGGGTCGCGGATCACGAGCGTGTACTCGGGGTGGGTCTCGAGCTCGTGCAGGATCGCATCGCCCAGCCTCAGCGCCGGTGGCCGTTCGATGCCTGCCAGCAAGCGGCGCAGGATGCGCAGCGCCGGAGCGTGCAGGTCCGGCGGCAGGGGTCGAGCGAGCGTGGTCGAGTGGTCCATCGGTTGGTCCCTTCAGTGCATGTCTTGTGGTTCGGCCAGGGCCGCGGTAGACACGTCGTCGACGGAAATCAGCGGTGCGCGCCGCAGATCGTCCGTCACGGCCGTGAGGCACTGCCGGCTCGCTGCGTGAACGGTGAACAGCGGCTGGCCCCGGTGCACCCGCTCGCCGATCCGGGCATGCAGCACGACGCCGGCGCCGGCTCCTTGCGCTGCGCCAGCCAGCACCGCGACGCGCTGCACATGCGCGCCGTCCAGCGACCTCACGTGGCCAGCGTGTTCGGCCGTGATGGTTTCGGCGATCGGCGCCAGCGTCGGCTCACGCAGCCCACCCTGGGCCTCGCACAGGGCCTGGAAGCGCCCCCATGCGGCGCCGCTGTCGAGCAGTCGCCAGGCGTCGAGCTCGCCATGTCCGGGTCGGCTCGCGCCGCACATCTCGAGCAGCAGGCCGGCTTCGGCCAGCGCGTGCATGCGCAGGTCGACCGGCGCCGCCGCGGCGCCGCGCAGCACGGCCAACACGTCCACCGCCTCGGGTGCCGGACCGATGCCCAGACCCACCGGCTGAGTACCGGCCGAACGAGCGACGCGAACCTGCACGCCGACCGCTGCGCCCACGGCCCTTAGCAGCGCTTGCAGGCGATGGAAGCGTTCGTCGTCGGGCACGCCGGTACCCCGTCCGACCGTCACGTTGACGAGCAGGCTCCCCACGCCGGCACCCACCCGACGCGACAGTGCCGACGCCACGAGGCTCGCGTCATCCGCCGTGGGACTCCACGGCACGTCAGTTGCCACTCCCGCGGCGTCCGCGCGGGCGACGCACATGCCCTCGCGCGAGGTGATGATGGCTGCAGTCGCACGATCGAGTTCCACCCCGGTCAGCGTCGCCATCGAGTCGGCGCTGCTCCAAGTCCCCGCGCCGGACCGCAGCGAGAAGTGCGGCATCGTCGCGCCCGCTGCAGCCACGATCGCCGCAACGATCGGCGTCGTCCGGTGCCCGGGGAACCGGTCCAGTCCGTGCCGGTCGACGACGCGGTTCGTCTCCCAGGCGAGTGCCGGACTCGCTTCGGCCGTCCAGGCGCGCGCGAGGGCGATGGCCCGCCGGGCAGCCGGGTCACTGGACGGCTCCGAATTCCAGAGCTCGTGGGTCTGGCCGGCGGCTTGGCTCATCCCTCGCTCCTTCGCCGAGCGGAGGCTCCGCGGTCGCATCGCGCGGCCGAAGCCGGCTCCTGCGCGAACCCCTCGATGAGGCCACACACGGAGTGGCCGTCGGGCACGCCATCGGGACGCCGCTTCCAGTCGGCCACCGCCCGCTGCATGCGCCGATGCAGCCGCATGGCGGCGTCCAATTGACGACCCTGCTCCGCGAGTCGCTGGTCGAGCAAGGTGCGCGCACGCGGACACGGCAGTTCGCCACGCTGCCCCATCTCGACGAGTTCGCCAGCGTCCCTGAGCGTAAAACCCAGCGCCAGCGCGCCGCGGATGAAGCGCACGCGCGCGACACTGCGCTCCGAGAACGTGCGGTAGCCGTTCTCGGTCCGGCCATCAGCCTCCACCAGGCCGACCCGCAGATAGTGGCGCAGCGTGTCGGCGGACACGCCGGCCTGCCGCGCGCACTCGATCAATCGCATCGAATTTCTCCGTCGCCGCAGGGCCGCGTCGACTCCCGGGCAGCGAGTCTCGACCCGGGTGCTGCACATGGGTCAAGTCCCTGCGTGACCGGGCCGGCTTGCATTGCTCAGATCCGCTCGAGCGCCAGCGCAACGGCCTGGCCGCCGCCAATACACAGCGTCACGATGCCGCGGCGCAGGCCGTCGCGCTTCATCGCGTGCAGCAGCCGGGTGGTGAGGATCGCTCCGGTCGCTCCGATCGGGTGCCCGTGCGCGATGGCGCCGCCCTCGACGTTGACCACGTCCTCGGCGAAACCGAGTTCGCGCTGGCAGGCCAGCGCGATGGCCGCGAAAGCCTCGTTGATCTCGACCCGGTCGACGTCCCCGATCGTCCAGCCGGCACGCTCGAGCGCCTGGCGCACGGCCGGCAGCGGCCCGAGCCCGAAGAAGTTCGGGTCCACGGCGCCGATGCCGAAAGCCGCCAGGCGCGCCTGCGGCTGCAGCCCCTGGCGCTCGGCCCAGTCGCGCTCGGCCACCACCATCGCGGCCGCGCCGCTGTTGAGGCCTGGCGCATTGCCCGCGGTGATGGTGCCCTCCTTGCGGAAGGCGGGCTTGAGCCGCGCCAGCGACTCCATTGTCGTCTCGGGCCGGTTGTGCTCGTCGCGCGCGAACGGCACCGGCCCCTTCCGACCAGGCACCTGCAGGGTGACGATCTCGCCGTCGAAGCGGCCGGCGGCCTGCGCGGCCGAGAACGCCAGCTGCGATCGCAGCGCCCAGCGGTCCTGGTCTTCCCGCGAAATGCCGCAACGGATCACCAGGTCCTCGGTGTGCCAGCCGGCATGCTGCCCGCTGACGGCGTCGTGCAGGCCGTCCAGCAGCATGCTGTCGAACAGCGTCACGTCGCCCATGCGCGCACCCCACCGTCCCTGCGGCAACAGGTAGGGCGCGCGGTCCATGTTCTCCATGCCGCCGGCCACCGCGCAGTCGACCATGCCGGCGGCCACCTCGAGCGCTGCGCTGACGACGGCTTGTGCCCCGGATCCGCAGACACGGTTGACCGTCAGCGCGGGCACTTCGACGGGAAGCCCCGCCGCGAGCCCTGCCTGGCGAGCCGGGTTCATCCGGTTGCCGGCCTGGATGACGTTGCCCATCACGAGCGACTGCACCTGGGACCCGGCAAGGCCGTTGCGCAGCAGCGTCTCGCGGATCACCGCCGCCCCGAGTTCGCTGGCGGGTACCTCCTTGAGCGCACCGCCGTAGGTGCCGATGGAGGTGCGGACGGCGCCGCAGAGGACGACTTCGTTGAGTGCCATGACTTTGCTCCTTGTCGATCAATGCGCCTCGCAAGACGCGTGGTTCTCGTGGTCGGCCCCGCCGCACACGCGCGCCTTGCAGCCGCTTCGCTGCAGCACGCCCTCGCCGGCACCGCGCAATCCAGCGGCGTTGGCCTCGTCGGTGTCCAGATGCAGTTCGAGCACCGCGCCGTCGTCGACACGCAGGGCGACATGGCGCAACACCGTGCCGCGCGGCGTGTCGAGCGCGACCTCGATCTCCCCTCGATCCTGGACACCGAGCCGCCGCGCATCGGCGCTCGTCAGGTGCAGGTGGCGGCGCGCAACGATCAAACCCGGGGTGCGCAAGGCCCCTGCCGGGCCCGCCAGCGTGACCTCGGCGCTGCCCGCGAGATCGCCGGACAGGCGCAGCGGCGCCTCGATGCCGAGCCGGATGGCCTCGGTGCGGCTGACCTCGATCTGGTTGGCCGCGCGGCAGGGCCCGACGACGCGCACGCGTTCGAGCCGGTCGCGCTCGCCGATCACGACAACGGTTTCCTCGGCGGCGAAGAAGCCCGGCTGGCTGAGCGGCTGCAACACGCGCAGCGCGTGGCCGGCGCCGAACAAGGTCTCGACGGCGGCCTGCGTGAGGTGCGCGTGGTGGGCCGAGATCGCCACCGGCATCGAGAAGTGCTGCGGCGGCGCGGCGCGCTCGGCGTGGCGCAGCACCGCCGCGGCCTCGCGGGCGATGACCCACTGCTCGCGCGAGCGCACCGCCAGCACCGCCAACTGCGAGCGCGGTGCCTGCAGTTCGGCGACCGCGGCACCGGACGCGCCGAAGGACTCGTTGCGGTCTTCGTCGAGACGCACGCCGAGGAACTGCAGGCCCTCCAGGATGCGCCGGCGCAGCGCGGCAGAGTTCTCCCCTGCTCCACCGGTGAAAGCGACGGCGTCGCAGCCGCCCATCGCCGCGGCATAGGCACCGATGTACTTGCGAACCCGGTAGGCGTGAACCTGCAGCGCCGTGCGGGCGCCGGCATGCCCCTGGCGCGCCCGGGCCTCGATCTCGCGCAGGTCCGCCCCGATGCCGGACAGCGCCTTCAATCCACTGTCGTGGTACAGAGCCGCTTCGATCTGCGCCGGGTCGAGTCCGAGCCTCCGCGCGACGAACGCCTGCACGCCAGGGTCCAGATCGCCGCTGCGCGTGCCCATCACCAGCCCCTCCAGCGCCGTCATCCCCATCGAGGTGTCGATGGACCGGCCGCGGTCGATCGCGCAGACGCTGGCACCGTTGCCGAGGTGGCAGCTGACGATGCGCAGATCCTCAGGAGCCCGTTCCAGCGCACCGCTCACCGCTTCGAGCACGTGCCGATGCGACAGGCCATGAAAGCCGTATCGGCGCACCCCGGCGTCGCGCCAGGCCTGCGGCACCGCATAGAGCGACGCCTCTTCGGGCATGCCGGCATGGAACGCGGTGTCGAACACGGCCACCTGCGGGAGGCCCGGCCAGCGCTCGCGCGCCAGGCGGATGCCGGCCAGCGCGACCGGGTTGTGCTGGGGCGCCAGCGGGGCGGCCTGGTCGATCTCGCGCTCGGTGTCCGCGTCGACAAGCGCGGCCTCACTCAGGCGGGGTCCGCCGTGCGCGACACGATGGCCGACGGCGTCGATCGCCGGCATGCCGGCATGGCGCAGCCGGCGCTCGATCTCGTCGAACGCCGCGGCATCGACCGCGGGATGCTCGATCGTCGCCTCCATCAGCGGCGTGGCCGAGGCCGGATCGAACACGCCGAACTTGAGCGTCGCGCTGCCGGCGTTGAGCGAGAGGATGTGCATGGCCCGGTCCGCCGCCCTCAATGGAACACCATGCCTTCGACATGGAATCCGGCGTCGACGTGCACCACTTCGCCGGTGATCGCCGACGCGTAGGGACTGGCCAGAAGCAGCGCCACACGGCCGACCTCGCAGCCGTCCACGGTACGCCGCTGCGGCGACCGGCGCGCGGCCTCGTCAAGCAGCTCGTCGAAGTGGGTAATGCCGGAGGCCGCGCGCGTTCGCACCGGGCCCGCGGAGATTGCGTTGACGCGGATGCGGGCGGGCCCGAGTTCGTGCGCGAGATAGCGCACCGAGGCCTCGAGCGCCGCCTTCACCGGCCCCATCACGTTGTAGTGCTCGACGACCTTCTCGGCGCCGTAGTAGCTGACCGTCGTCAGGCTGCCGCCCTCCCGCATCAGCGGCTCTGCGAGCTTGGCCATGCGGATAAAGGAGTGGCAGGACACCAGCATCGCCTCGGCGAACCCGACGCCCGAGCAGTCGGCCAGGCGGCCCTGCAGGTCTTCCTTGCGCGCCGACGCGATCGAGTGGAAGACGAAGTCGAGCTTGCCCCAGCGGTCGCGTAGGGCGTCGAAGACCGCCTCCAATTGCCCCTCCTCCAGCACGTTGCACGGCAGCAGCTGCGCCTGCACCTCCTCCGCGAGCGGCGCGACGAAGGACCGAGCCTTCTCGTTGTAGTAGGTCATGGCCAGCTCCGCACCGGCATTGCGGAAGTGCCGCGTGGCAGACCAGGCCAGGCTGTCGGCATTCGCGACGCCGACCACGAGGCCCCGGCGGCCGGAGAGATCGATGGTTTCCATTGAATAGCCTTGCTGTGTTGCTTCGCGGGTCGACCGGCGTTCAGCGCGGACCGCTCTTTCGTGCGCCGTCACCCTGGAATCGCACGAGGAGGTACAGCAGCACGATGCACAGTCCGAGCAGCGCGTGCAGCCACCAGCCGAGCACATGCGCCCGGTGTTCCAGTACCAGCAGCAGCAGCGCCACCGCCGCGAACGCCCAGAAGATCCACCGGGCCCGGGCCCGACCCGGGTCGGTATCGGAAGGCTTCGTCGGTGTGGTCATTGCCTTCTCCTTCAGCGCTCGGCTCGGTGCGGCGACCAGGCGTCGAACCTGAACTCGATCTCGTCGGTCCGCGACGGCAGCCGCACCCAGAGCCGGAACCGGTACGGCCCGTCCTTGGCAACGCCGAAGACCTGCCCGTAGCTGGCCTGCTCGTTCACCTTCATGGGCGGGAGGTACTTCGCCGGCTCGTCGACGATGCCGGCTTCGCTGAGTTGCGCGCGCACCACCGCGTCCTCGATGCGACGGCCACTCGCGCTGTCGTAGAGCGCCACGACGAGGTGGTGCACCTGGCCGCCGCCCTTGGGCGGACCGCCGTGCAGTTCGGCCAGCGCGTGCTTGTCGGCCACGACCGCGGCCGGCACCAGCCCCCAGTAGAGGGTGACGCCGGACCGCTCCATCCGGCTCTGGGCCAGCGCCGGGCTCAGCATCGTGGCCAGCAATAGCAACAGCCACGTCGCGGTGAGGAATCGCCAGCCTTGTGCCGGCAGCGGGATGGTTCTCATGGCGTGACTCCTCTCGGCGATCGGCCTGCTGGTCATCGGGCATAGATCTGCTGGAACACCAGCTCGGCCCAGAGGTCGCGGCTCGTGCGCCACGACTCCCAGGCCTGCGCGTAGGCGTCCGCGCCGACGCGCTCCAGCTGGTACCAGGGGTTGGCCTTGCGGTCCGGGTCGTGCGCACCCCACTGGTCGAGCCACTGCTGCATCCACGGCAACCAGGCCAGCGCCGGCGTCGCCCTTTCGGACCAGACCTGCCGGCTGACGCGCATCGGATGCAGTTCGCGCAGCAGGCGTGCGGATTCGGGCGTGACCGCCATGCGCACCCACGGCGAGACCCATTGCGCATAGGCACGCTCGGCGGCCTCGGACAGCGCCTGCACCTTGTCGAATCCAGCCGGGTTGGCGTCGAACGGCAGATCCTCCAGTCGGCGTGGTTCGAAGCGGGCCGCGGTGGCGGCGTCGCCCGGGGCGGCATCGTCGAGAACCATCTCGTAGAGGCCGGGCGCAAGGTCCTGGATCGTTCCGGCGTGGTGGAGGATGGCGCGGTGCTCGCGCCGCGCCACGCCCGCCGACACGAAGATGCCGAGGTGGCCCACCTGCTTGTGCAGCAGGTAGACGACACGCTGGCCGGCAGCCACCAGGTCCTCGGTCGTGGCAAACACCTCCTTGAGCCAGCCCAGCGCCTGGTGCGGCGGCGTGATGTTGTCGCCGTAGGAGCTGAAGATCACCAGCGGCGCCCCGATGCGCTTGAGGTCGGCGCGGCAGTGGCCGTCGACCACGACCTCCCCGTTCTCGAGGCGGTTGCCGACGAACAGCTCCCCGGCGATGGCCAGCATCTCCTCTCGTGCGAGTTGGTAGAAGCCATTCCACCAGCGCTCGAACTCCAGGAAGCGATCGCGCTCGGCCTCCGGCTGCGCAAAGAGCGTGTCGTACTTCCTGAACACGCCCTCGGGCCGCAACGCCTCGAAGTTCTGCACCAGCCACGCGCCATCGAAGCGGCCGTTGCCCAGGTCCGACATCCAGTGCGCCGGCCAGACGCCACCGGTGAAGCCGCCCAGCAGCCGCATCGGGTTGACGCCGCGCTCACCGGCCCAGTACGACAGCGGCGAGCCGTTCAGCACCGCCAGCGCCGCGCGATGCTGGCAATGCGATAGCGCCAGCGTGATCGCCCAGCCGCCCTGGCAGTTGCCGTAGACGATCGGTGCCTTGCCGCGATGGCGCCCGGCAACGATGTCGATGAAGGCCGCCAGCGTCTGCACGACGGCCCCCATCGTCTGGCCCTCGACCGGCTCCGGGTCGAAGACGACGAAGTAGACCGGGTGGCCTTCGAGCAGCGCCATGCCAACTTCCGAATCGCGCTTGAAGCCGCCGATGCCGGGACCATGCCCGGCGCGCGGGTCGACCACGATCACCGGTGCGGCGCCCTTGCGCACGTGCTTCTCGAGCGCGTCAGTGCCGCAGCGCGTGACGCGCAGCAGCCGGTAGTTCGACGGCGGATCGAGGTCCCGCCCGTCTGCCACCAGCTCGGACTCGAAGTGCAGCAGCGGCGGCATACCTGCGGCCTCGTGCGCGCTCATGTTGGCCGCACGCTCGCGCAGCGTGTCGGCCGCCGCTGTGGCGCGCCACAGCGCGTCCAGCCAATAGCGGACGACCAGGCGACCAGGCGTGAGGCCCGCGGAATCGGTCGCAACGGCGGTGTTCGATGTCGACATGAGTCTCAACCGCAGCAGCAACCGCCGCGACCCTTGGTGGCCGCACCGGCACCACTGCCACAGCCACCGGTCGGATGCTGATGCGCGGTTTGGGCGCCAGCCGCAGCGTCCGCTTGATAGCCAGCCTCGCCCAGCGCAGCGACGAGTTCCGGCACCTGATGCGCGGCGTGCTCGCCGCGGACACGCGCGATGCCGCTGCCGAGGTCGACCTCGACGTCCTGCACGCCGGGGACGCGCTTGAGCGCCTTGGTGACCGACGCGACGCAGGACCCGCAGGTCATGCCGTTGACTTTGAGTTCAGTGGTTTGCATGTTGGGACTCCTTGGGTTTCAGTGCTGGTGGCCACCCTGGCCACCGGGGGGAAGCTGGCGCGCGTCGTCCTTGGCCTTCGTCTCCGACCCGCCGCCATGTCCACCGTGGCCACCATGCCCGCCGTGCCCGAACAGGTGCATCAGCGGGCAGGCCAGCAGGATCAGGAATGGCAGCAGTTGCCCGAGGTGCGCGTTGTGGCGGAAGAACATCCAGGCGACTGCGGCAGCCAGACCGATCCACAGCACCCATTGGTTGATGCGGGACCAGTTCGGGCCGGACGGGCGACCGTTGCCGTGTTCATGGGAGTGGTTCATGGAGGATCTCCTGGCTGCATTGAGGCGTCGGTCACTGGTTCTTGTGGAACTTCGCGTGGTCGTGCACGGGCTTGGTCCTGGCCTTGGCCTTGGCGCCGGACGCCGCTTCGGCTGGCGCACAGGGCATGGACCTGGCCGAAGGCGCATTGCACTCGGCGCCGTGGTCATGGCGCTTCATCGCGCCGGCACTGCAGTCCATGGACATCGGCATGGAAGCCGCGGCAGCGGCAGCCTGGGCGACCGCAGGACGTTCCTGTGCCACCGCGGCAGAAGCGCCGAACGCGAGGACGACAAGGGACGACAAAACGAAGGGGGTACGCATGACAAGACTCCTGCTGAGAGGACGGACACGGAACGCAGACACGAACGGGGAATGCCGCTGCCTGACAGCGCCGCTGCGGGCGCGATGGCGAACGGAAGGCAGGACGCGGCGCGGATCAGATCCGCGCGGCGTCCGGGGGTGTCAGAGCGCGAGGCGCTGGAACGCGATGCGCGGCGGGGGTCCGCCGGGCAGGGTCGGCGAGTCGACCATCAGCCGACCCACCGCGGGCTCGGCCCGGCCGGCCACCGAAAGCGTGCGTGAGATCGGCAGCGCGAAACCCAGCGCAGCCAAGCCATCACCGACCACCTTCAACTGCGGAGCACCGAGAGAGGGCTTCTCGCAGAAGTCCAGGCAGTTGACCTTGGCGAGGTCACCTTGCTCGCTGCCGTGTTGATGCTTCTGAGGAGACTCGGGAGCGGCCGTCGTCACCACTTCGGAGCGGTGATGCGCCTGCTCGCCCAGAGCGCAGGCATTGGCCACACCCATCGCGAGGCCGAACAGCCATACGAGCAGCACCTGGGCTGCCCATCGGCGGAGACGTCGGCGATCACTGAACATGATGACGGGCGGGCGAAAAGAGGCAACTTCGTTGAATTAAGAATAGGCGCGAACTCGCCAATGCCGTTTGATCGGCATCAACAATGCCTCCGTAGTCGACTACGGACTCCGGTCCTGCCCGATGACTCCAAGCGTGAGGCACAGAGGTGGTCGTTTCAGCGCGTCGCACACTTCGGCGCGCACGCACCGACGAAAGCTTACCGTCTCGTCATGTTGCTGACGGCTTCTTGTAATCCGCGGATGGGCAAACTCGATTCGATGCGCTGAAGACACTTCACGCTTCAATTTGTCAAACCCATCAACCCGGAGAAATCAATGCTCAAGAAGCTCGCAATCATGGCCTCGATGCTCGCAGTCGCAGGCGCCGCCTTCGCAGTCGACATGGGCAATGTCGCCCAGAAGTTCGACCTCAAAGACGGCTCGACCGTGTACGTGTTCAAGGACGGCAAGATGGCCATGGAGGATCGGCTCGGCCGGACCGTGGGCATGAAGCCCGGACACGTCATGGAAACCAAGGACGGCCAGAAGATCATCATGGTCGGCAACGAACTCGCCCGCCTCGAGATGATCAAGGCGGAGAAGCGCGGCAACTGACATCGGCAATCTCGCCGGAGGGCACTTGCCCTCCCCGCCGAGCCGTCGCGCGAACATCGGCGCGACTCAGCCCAGTGCCAGCGCCGCTCCGACACCGACGAGCGCCATCAGCGCATAAGCCGGCAGCACCTTCAGCGCCAGCGATCGACTGTCGAGCACCCACAACAGCCCGACCTTGGTGACCTGGTTGACGGCGGCCGCTAGAAAGACCGCCACGCCCGCGACCGACGCACCGACGACCCCATCGCCGACCATGCGGCCCACCGACAGCGTGATGGCGTCGACATCGACCAGACCCGAGATCGCCGCCGTGACCAGCAGCCCGGCGTCGCCGAACCGGTCCGCGAGGAACCGGCCTGCGAGCAGCACCGCTGCAAGGAACAGCGCGAACTGAACGGCTGCCGTCAGCTTCAGCGGATTCTGGGTCGACAGATCCGGAAGATCTCGCGCATGCTCGCGCGTGGTCAGGTACGCACCGAACGCGGCTCCGGTGACGGCCATGGCGCCCAGGGTCCCGACTGTCGCCGTGCCGAGCGCTGGCGCGGCGACGGCGACGAGCACCGCCATGCGGCCGAACATGGCCGCGCACGCGAGCGTGGCTCCGCCGGCCGCCAGGGGCCGCCACTGCGGGGCTTCCTTGGCCCAGCGTGCCAGCGTCGCCGTGGTGGCGGTGCTGGACACCAGTCCGCCGAGCAGTGCGGTGAGGGTGAGTCCGCGCCGGGCCCCGAACCAGCGCATCAGGACGAACCCGAGGAACGAGAGCAACGCAAGCAGCACGACCGCCCACCAGAGCTTGTAGGGATTCAATGCCTCGAATGGGCCGAACCCGCGATCGGGTAGGACCGGAAGGATGACGACGCTGATCAGCAGCAACTGGATGCCGCTGGTCAACTCGCTTTCGGTGAGCTTGCCGATGCCGCTGTGCATCGGCCGTTTGAGTTGCAGCAGTGCCACCGTCACCACTGCGACGGCGGAGGCGAGCAGTGTGCTGCCACCTGCCGCTAACACGCCGACAAGGAACGTTGTGATGGCTGCCATCGCCGTGGTCAGGCCCATGACGCTGTGCATGCGGGCCGTCACGATGTAGCCGGCCAGGATCAGCAGCGCCACCACGGCCAGCACGACGACCAGGACGATCGCTCCCCAACGTTGCGCGAGCAGACCGCTCAAGCCGCCGAGCAAGCCGATCAGCGCAAACGTGCGCAAGCCGGCCACGCGGTGTCCGTCGGGCAGATCGCGCTGATGCCAGCCTCGTTCCAATCCGATGAGCAGGCCCGCCGCCAGCGCGATCCCGACACCCAACAGATCCGACAGGGACACGCCGCTCATGATTGCACCCTCACGCCGAGCCCCGCGGCGCGATCACTGGGCCCGGCAGGGCTCGCAGGCGCCTGCACGCTGAGTCGCGACAGCCACTGCTCGATATGCTGCAGGCATTCCTGCGGCGCCCGCAACCAGGGATGGTGGTCCACGCCGTCGAGGACACGCATCTCCCACGTCGAACGCGCCACCGCGAGTTCCTGTGCGCCGGCCAAAGGCGCAGTCAGATCCGCACTGCCGTGCAACATCAGCACCGGCAGGATCTGCGCCGTCGCCTCCGCCTCGGCGCGCAGGTCATGTCGGTACAGCGCTTCCCACAACGACGAAGTCGACGACACCATGGTGTGCGCCACGAGGTCCTCGGCGACTTCGCGCGGGATGTCGCGAAGAAGACGCGGCAACAGGCGTCCGACGACGCGCCGCGTCAGGATGCACGCGATTGCGGTCGCCCACATGTTCGTGTAGATCCAGCCGCCGCGTTGACGGGCGAACCAGGCGGTGGCCCCTTCGGCGCCGCCGAAGTTGGGAAGGCTGATCAGCACGAGTCGCCTGACGACCGACGGATAGCGCGCCGCATAGGCGAGCGCCAGCGCTGCCCCGAGCGAGTGCCCGACCAGCGTCACGGAGCGCTCCCCGGCCAGGCTCGCATGCAGCGCCGCCACGTGGCGCTCGACGCTGTAGCGGAACCAGGGCTTCGGCGACTCACCGAAGCCGAGCAGGTCGAGTAGAACAGTGCGGTGCCCCGACAGTGCGAACGAGACTGGCCCGCAGGTCCAGTAGCGATGGGTCCCGCCCAGTCCGTGCAGCAGGACTGCGCAATGCCGACCTTCCCCCGCATCGAAACGCTTCAGCGGAAGTGTCTCGGTCCCCATGCGCATCGCCCGCGACGGTGTCAGTTCTGGCGCTGCAGTCGAACGTCGATCCGCGCCCGGTTCGACGACTTGTTGCTCCACATCCAGCAGTAGTCCTCGCGCACCGCCACACGCAAGGTGTCCTGCCCGGAACTCACCTGCGCTTGTTTGGCCGGGAACTCGGCCTCCTTGCCGACGTGATAGTGAATGTTGAAGTCGACGGGCACGGACGCAGCGAACTCCCAGTGAATGGCGTCTCCCGGCGCAAGCTTGCCGCACAGCTCGACGAACTTCCCTGGTTCGACGCTCGCGCTGTGCGCAAACGCCCCGTCGCGACTCCAGGCAATCTCGACGATGTGGCTGGCCGCGAAGGCTTGCTGGGCCATCACCAGCGCCATGCCGGTCAGTGCAATCTGGGTTTTCTGCATGAATCGTGATCCTTCCTGGTTCAGCATGATCTTCCACTACTGTCCGGTTCAGCGCGGGGTCTGAAGCCGGCAAGCGAGTGTTGATGCG
>ERZ1066137.1021-NODE-1021-length-15530-cov-17.193021_pt1 | contig 15530 bp, 12 predicted proteins | sample MGYA00382784_ERZ1066137 | MGnify/ENA primary metagenome ERZ1066137 (study PRJEB33369, sample SAMEA5778367) | biofilm metagenome | biome: Industrial cooling water; feature: Water cooling tower basin; material: Biofilm | place: United Arab Emirates | collected... | reverse complement strand
GCAGCGGGCCGGGCATGCGGGTCGTCGAGGGGCGGAGGGCGACTCGCCGGAGGCGACTCGCAGCGGGCCGGGCATGCGGGTCGTCGAGGGGGCGGAGGGCAACTTGCCGGAGGCGCCTCGCAGCGGGCCGGGCATGCGGGTCGTCGCCCAGGCTTCGGCATGGAGGTCGACTTCGTCGCCCTCCATTGCCTGCAGATGGGCGACGACCCGCATGCCCGGCCCGATGCACGGTGACTCCGTGAGATGCGTCGTCGCCGGTCCGTCGCTCCGTTCGAGTCCGTCGTGACGCGACGGCCTCAGCCGCGAGACGGTCGCTCGTGCCTCGCGCCCGGCTCGCGGCCCCCTGGCGACCCATCCGGCTCCTCGATGTCGGACCGCGACGGCCCGCGCGGGCCATTCCGTCGACATGTCCTGGAGTTTATGCGTCGGGTCGGTCGAGGGAGCGGGCGATGGGGCTGGCGGTCGGGCGGTCGGGCGGTCGGGCGGTCGGGCGGTCGGGCGGTCACAATGGACGACCTGTCCCGAGAGGCATATCACAGTCTCGTTCGGCCTCGAGGATGCAATCGCCGTTCTGTCCGATCTCGTAGGTATGCTGGTCCTGACGCGGGTCTTTGGCTTCCGCCTGGAGGGAGCCAGCCTGACCCGTGAGAGGGCCGCGGAGCGGGCGCGAGGGACGAGCGTCCGACCCGCGGCGAGGGCCGTCGGGCGCTCCGGGCCATGAACGGAGCCGGGGGCCGGCGAGCCGCTTCTCACGGTCGAACCGTGCCTGCGGGTGGGCCTGCGGTCCGGCGCCCATCTGCAGGCGATCGGGGGCGACGAAGTCGACCCCGATGCCGAAGCCTGGGCGCCGGACCGCAGGCCCACCCGCTTGCGAGGAGCGGCCGGCAATCAGCCCTGTCGCTGGGCGCGCGATCGCCCGCACCCTGTCGCTGGGCGCGCAATCGCCCGCACCCTGTCGTCGGGCGCGCGATCGCCCGCACGCGGCCCTGGGCGCGATCGCCCGCGCCCGGCCCGGGCCGTCAATCGATCAGCTGGAACTCGATCCGGCGGTTGCGCGCCTTCCCGGCCGCGGTCGCGTTGGTATCGATCGGCTCGTCCGGCCCGAAGCCCTTGGGCACCAGCCGACTGCCGTCGATCCCGCGGTCGATCAGGTACTTCTTGACCGACTCGGCGCGGCGCTGCGACAGGTCCATGTTGTGCTCGCGGCTGCCGTCGGAGTCGGTGTGGCCCTCGATCTGCCAGCGCGTGTCGGGGTACTGCGTGAGCACCTTGACCGCCTTCTCGAGCACCGCGCGCGACTTCGGCTTGATCGTGTCCTTGTCGACGTCGAAGAAGATCCCGCGGAGCACCCCGCTGAGGCGCTGGACCTGCTTCGGCACCTCGTCGGGGCAGCCGTCGCTGTCGTTGACCTGATTGACCGTCTCCGGCTGGTCCGGGCACTGGTCGATCCGGTCGAAGATCTTGTCGCCGTCGCGGTCGGGGCAGCCCTTCGATTCGCGCGGGCCCGGGTCGCGCGGGCACTCGTCGGTCTCGGCGGCGGCGACCGGTTGGCCGGGGTCGTACATCCCGTCGCCGTCGGCGTCGAGCAGCGGGCAGCCGCGGTTGGCGAGCGGGCCGGGGACCAGGTGGCAGGCGTCGATGCTGCCGGCGGGCGCGCCGGGCTGGCCCGGGTCGAGCAGGCCGTCGCCGTCGGTGTCGCGCAGCGGGCACCCGCGATTGTCGCGCGGGCCCGGCTCGTTCGGGCACGCGTCCTCGTCGGCCGGCGGCACGCCCTGGCCGGGGTCGTAGAGGCCGTCACGGTCGCTGTCGATCAGCTGGCGCGGGGGCGGCGGCGGGGGCGGCTCGCTCGCCCGCGGCGCCTGCTTGCCGAGCCGGAGCGACAGGCCGAGCAGCACCTCGAGGTTGTTCGAGCGGTCGTTGCCGATCCCGTTGGCGGTCGCGACGTTGTTGACGACGTCGAGGCGCAGCAGCAGCAGCTGGTTGATGTAGAACTTGACGCCGCCGCCGATGTTGAACGAAGGGTCGAGGTCGCGGCCGAGCACCGCCGCCGAGATCCCGAGCAGGCCGAAGCCGCCGCGGATGAACGGCGCGATCCGGTACGGCAGCTGGAGGACGGCGACCGGGCGGAACGTGTAGAGCGTCGCGCGGCTCGCGTCGCTCGCGCGCATCGGCATCACGCCGCCCTCGAGCTCGAGGCCGAGGACGCGCAGCGGATAATATCCGACGCGCGCGCCGAGGTCGAAGCCCGCGCGGGCGAGCGGCTGGTGCCCGAACCCCGGCTCGTCGATCTTCGGCGCGTAGAACTCGTGGCGCGGCGACGGCAGGAACACGCCGCCGTAGATCCCGATCTCCCACGAATTGCGGACCGGGCGGTGGCGCTCGATCCAGCGCGGCTCGCGGGTCGGCTCCGCGGCCGGCGTCGCGGTCGTGGTCGGCGTCGCGGTCGTGGTCGCGGTCGCGGGCGCGGGCGCGGGCGCCTGCGCGGAGACGCTGGCCTGGACGGCGGCGCCCTGGGCCTGCGCGGCGCCGACGGGGAGCGCCGCGGCGAGGATCGCGGCCTGGACGAGGAGGGGGGCGCGGGACGTGCTTGTCATGATGAGGTTGCCCGGGGGGAGGGGGGAGGGGCGATCATTCGCACTTGGGGCCGTAGCCCAGGTCGTCCGCCGGCGTTGCGAGGTCGGGGAGCTGCGTGAAGTCGCTCGAGCCGTCGAGCGCGATCGACAGGAGCGACGACTGATTGCACGACAGGCCGCGCCGGGCCTTCGGGTCGTACTCGAACCCGGCGCCGAAGTCCTCGGCCGGCAGGTCGGCGATCCGCGCCGTCGTGCCGTCGGCCGGGTTGACGTGGTAGATCCCGCCGGAGCCCGAGTCGGAGATCAGCAGCCGGTCCTCGTGGCAATCATGGGCGAGGCCGCAGTCGGCGACGTTGAGCGTCTGGCCCTGGAAGGTCAGCGGCTTGACCTGGGCGATCGAGCCGTCGGGGTTGAACTGCAGCAGCTGGTCGACCTGGCCGTCGACCCCGTAGAGCTGGCCGGCGCCGTCGAAGCCGAGCCCGCACAGGTTCTTCTTGTGCGGCATGGCGAGCAGCGTCGGCGTGCCGGCGCCGCAGTAGTTCATGGTCGCCAGCCGGTCGACGAACGCGAGCGCGACCACCACCGAGCCGTCGGTCGGGTTGACCGCCATGCTCGTCGGGATCCACGGGTTGAGCCCGGCGACGTCGACCGTCGCGTACGGCGTCACGGAGCCCGAGGCCGGGTCGACCTCGAGCAGCTCGCCGGTCGTCAGCGGCGCGGTCAGCAGGACCATGTCCGCCGGGTTGAGGTTCGGGTTGGTGTCGTAGCAATCGCTGCCCGACACGACGCCGGGCTTGTCCGGCGTGGCGTCGCCGTGGCCGTCGCCGTCCTCGTCCTGCATGCAGGCCGCGAGGTCGTCGGCGGGCGCGGCCCCCGGGAAGGTCTTGGCGCTCTGGTCGTCGCAATCGGTGCCCGGCTCGACGCCGGGGCCCGCGGGCGCGTCATCGCCCCAGTCGTCGCCGTCCTCGTCCTGCATGCACGCGTCCGGGTCGTCGTTCGGCGCGGCGCCGGGGAAGGTGTTCACGTCGGTGTCGTCGCAATCGGGGGTCGGGTACTCGGGCGGGTAGCTGTCGCAGCTCGACAGCCAGCCGTCGCCGTCCTCGTCCTTGCAGCCGGCACAATTGGCCCAGGCGTTCGTGTTCGCGTCGTCGCAGTCGGTGCCGGGCACGACGCCGCCGCCACCGCCGCCCGGGGGCGCGGAATCGCCCCAGTCGTCGCCGTCGGTGTCCTTCATGCAGGCGTTCGCGTCGTCGTTCGGGGCGGCGCCGGGGAAGGTGTCGGCGCTGGCGTCGTCGCAATCGGTGCCGGGCACGACGCCGCCGCCGCCGCCGCCGCCGCCGGGCGGCACGGCGTCGCCCCAGTCGTCGCCGTCGGCGTCCTTCATGCAGGCGTTCGGGTCGTCGTTCGGGGCGGCGCCGGGGAAGGCGTCTGCGTCGGCGTCGTCGCAGTCGCCCGCGTTGTCGACCGTCCCGGGCGGCGGGGCGTCGCCCGGCGGCACCTGGGTGCAGTTCAGCGGATCGCCGAAGCCGTCGCCGTCGGCGTCGACGCACCAGCTGCTGCCCCCGCCCATCGTCGGATCGGAGGTGGGATCACCCGCGGTCGTCGGGTCGGTCGCGGCGTCGGTCAGCGACAGCTGGGCGAGGCAGCTCGGGTCCTGCTGCCAGGCGAAGCCGTCGTCGGAGCAGACCTTCGGGCAGGCCGACAGCAGCGGCAGCGCGAGCAGCAGGCCGGCGCCGAGCGACAGCGACCGCAGGTTCGTCGGGGGGATCGGGCCACGAGGACGCTCGACGCGTGGGGTGTTCATCATCAATCCTGCCGCGCCACCCTACACAGGGATCGCAACAGCGCGCAAGGATGCTGTTAGGTGGCGAAATCGCGCGTCTGCGCGGCCGGGGGCTTCGCCACCCTGACCCACCGACGATGCATCATCGACCCGATCGCGTGATGTACAGGCTCGCGGTCGAGCTCCCACGACCAGCCGCGCTGCTCCGGCAGCCGGCGGCCGTCGATCACGGCGACGCGAGCGCGGGCGGGACGGGCATCGCGGCGCGGGCGATCGCGCCTCAGCCCAATCGTCGGCCCGCCTGATAGCTGCCGCCGCCGCCGCGATCGTGCCGGATCACCAGGCACCGCGGGTGCGTCCGCGAGAACGCGCGCGCCTCGGGCACGGGCACGGACTCCGGGACCGCCAATTCCTCGAGGTGCTCGAGGGGCGCGTCGATCAGGCCCCCGAGGGTGCCGAGCTGCGTCCTGGACAGGTCGAGCCATTGCAGCAGGGAGAGCCCGGCCAGCGCGGCGGCCTCGCGGATCGGCGCCCCGGGCGTGTCGCCGAGGGCGAGCGAGCGCAGCTGGCCGAGGTGGACCAGCGCATGCGGCTCGACCGACAGCCCCCCGAGCCAGCCGACGACCCGCAGGTGCTCGAGCTTGCGCAGCCGCTCCAGCGGCAGCCGGGGCTCCCTCGCCAGGACGCCGCACACGCCGAGGTGCTCGAGCGACAGCTCGCGCAGCTGCGTGCATTCGGCCAGCGCGTCGAGGCCGGTCAGCGGCATCGAGCGGGTGCACAGGCTCCGCAGCTCGCCGAGCGCCGCCAGCGGCCGCAGATCGTACGGCGAATGTCCGGAGTCGCCGTAGACCTCGAGGCGCAGGTCGGTCCACGGGCGCGACTCGGCGAGCGCGGGCAGATCGGTCGGCAGCAGGCGAGGGCGCGCGAGGGCGAGCGCGCGCAGCTGCGCGAAGCGGCGCAGCGGCGCCAGGGTCGGGCTGGTCCAGCGGCCGTGCACGTCGCCGATCGCCAGCCCGGTGGTGTCGCGCAGCCGCCTGCGTAGGGCCGCCAGCTGGGCCTCGCTCGGCCGCTCGAGCTCCGCCCACGCCGGCGCGAGCAGCCGCCGCCAGTCGGCGTCGAGCTCGGCCCAGTCGTCGCGCGTGAACGGCTCCACGGGTGCGACGATAGCAGCGACGGGCCGCCCGTTCGCGCGCCGGACGGCGGCGCGAGATCGAGCCGACTTTCCGCACGCGTCGATTGCAATCGGCTCGCCGGCTCCGGACGCTTTAACAAGAGACACCATGGCCCGCACGACCGTCGTCCTCGCCGCGCTCCTCCTGGTCCCGCTCGCGGCCTCGCTCGCTCATTTCGCGCTCTCTCCCGCGCCCGAGGCCGCCGACGTGGGGCGGGTCGCCGCCCCGGTCGCGCCGGTGGTCGCGACCGCCGAGCCGGCCGCAGCCCCGGCCCCGACGAAGGCCGCCGAGCCCACCGCGCAGCCCGCCCCGGCGCCGACCCCCGCGCCGGTCGGGCCGCCCGAGGCGCTGCCGTCGTTCGCCTCGCCCGAGGCGCTGCTGCTGCACGACGGCGCGCTCGTCCTCGCCGCCGCGCCCTCGCTCGAGTGGGGCGCCGGCCCGACGACGGTGACGCCGATCTCGTACGGCTTCACCGTGCGCCGCGCCGTCGAGGCGGCCAAGCTCCCCGCGGCGGTGCGGGCCGCCGACGGGGCGCGCTACACCCTCTATTCCGCCGACGGGCGCGCCTGCGAGGCCACGGCCGCCGGCCTGTCGCTGTTCGGCGAGGAGACCGGCCAGCACTTCGAGCCCGGCGAGGACGACGACGGCGAGCGGCAGCCGCCCGACGTCGCCGCGGCGGCGCAGGAGCTCGCCAATTCGGCGTATGTCCTCGAGGCCAGGCTCTCGGCCGCGGGCGAGTGCGCCGGCGTGTGGGCGCGCCGCGCCGACCTGCCGGCGCCGACCGTGTTCGCGCGCGCCGCCGACGATCCGTCGCTGACCCGCCGCGTGCTCGCGCGGCTCGGCGGGGCGCCGGCGATCGAGCAGCTCAAGGGCGAGCGCCGCCGGTGGCTGCGCGAGCAGGGCGCCGAGGCGCGGCGCGGCGCGGCGCCGTGGGAGCGCTTCCTCAAGGACAACCTCGCCGTCGCCCGCTGGGACGAGGTCGGCGGCGATCGCAGCTTCGTCACCGCCCAGATCAAGCACGACGAGGGCTGCGGCGGCTTCTTCGCCGAGACGGCGCTGCTGTTCGAGCTGTCCGGCGACCGGCTGACGCTCCGCCCCGAGGCCGGCTTCCTCGATCCGGTCGCGTTGATCGACGCCGATCGCGACGGCCACCTCGAGGCCGTCACCGCCGGCGGCCGCAGCCTCGTCACGCGCGGCTCGGACGCGCTGCGCTTCGAGTACTCGTTCCCCGCGGTGTTCTGCCCGTGCTGACGCCGGCCGCTCGGCGCGGCGCGGATCGGGTATCCTCCGGTCGCCGCGCGTGAAACCCGCGGGCGCGCCCGGGCGTCCCTCGTCTCGCCATGTCTCGACCGTCTCGCCGCGCCTGGCCCGCGCTCGCCCTCGCCGGGGCCGCGCTCGTGGCGTGGTTCGCGTGGCCGGCGAGCGAACCCGGGGGACCCGCGCCCGTCGCTGGAGACGAGCCCGCCGGGCCGTCGCCCGTCGATCGTCCGCGGCCCTCGCCAGGGCTCCCGGACGGCCCGGCCGCGGGGATCACCGGCACCGTCCGTGACTCCGGCGGCGCGCCGCTGCCGGGCGCCCGCGTCTGCGCGTTCCCCCGCGGCGCGCTGCTCGTGCTCGCCGACGTGCGCGCGCCCGCGTGCGCCGAGGCCGGCCGCGACGGCCACTACGCGATCGAGGGGCTCCTGCCCGGGCGCTGGCTCGTCCACGCGAGCGCCGCGGAGCACCAGCCGGCGGGGTGGCCCGGTCCGGCTGGCCGCAGCGACCTGTTCCTGCGGCCAGCCGAGGTGCGGACCGGCGTCGACCTCGCGCTCGCGCGCGGCGGGGTCCTGCTGTCCGGCGTCGTCAAGGACATCACCGGCGGCGTCGTCGAGGGCGCGCTGGTGACCAACTTCGAGGCGGCGCCGCAGTACGAGCCCGGCGGCGCGCTGGTCGCCGCGCGCACCGACGCCGCCGGGGCGTTCGCGCTGTGGCTGCGCCCGGGCGGCACGCCGGTGTTCGCCGAGGCCGACGGCTACGCGAGCGGGCTCGCGTTCACGACCGCGCCGAACCGCGGGGTGCAGATCGTGCTGACGCCGGAGTCGGTGCTCGTCGGGCGGGTCGTCGAGCCGGGCGGCGCCCCGGTCGCCGGCGCGCGCGTCGAGGTCTCGGCCGACACGAGCGACGGCGGCTACGGCCTCGCCGCGGCGGCGACGACCGGCCCCGACGGCCGGTTCCGCCTCGGCCGGCTGCTGCCGGGCCGCTACAAGCCGACGGCGGTCGCGGACGGCCGCCTCGGCGAGGCCGCGGCCGGCGTCGTGCTCGGGCTCGGCGAGGTCTCCGGCGACATCGAGGTCGTCGTCCACCCCGCCGCCAGGCTCTCGGGGCAGGTCCTCTACGCCGGGTCGAGAGAGCCATGTCCGTACGGACAGGTCTCTCTGGGCAGCCTGTCGGGCCCGCGCTCGGGCTTCGAGGCGATCGGCCCCGACGGTCGGGTCGAGTTCCCCGCGCTGCTGCCCGGCGCCTACGAGGTGGCGGTCCTGTGCGCCGGCGCGGTCGCGCCCGCGGGGCCGCAGCGGCTCGAGATCACCGGCGTCGAGGCGATCGAGCGCGTGTGGGAGGTCGAGCGCGGGCAGACGATCCGCGGCGTCGTCGTCGACGCGAGCGGCGCGCCGGTCCCCGGCCTGTCGGTCTCGGCGGCGATGATGACCCCGGCGACGGAGTTCGCGGTCGCCGGCGGCGGCGGCTTCGACGAGGCGACCGACGCGGCCGGCCGCTTCGAGATCGCGGGCCTCGTGCCCGGCGCCTACGTCTTGCACCCGTTCGCCGACGGCGTCGCCCCGCCGCGCGAGCCGGTCGCCGTCGAGCTGCCCGCGGGCCGCGACGTCGACGACGTGCGCGTGACCCTGCCGCCGCAGGGCCGCGTCCGCGGCGTCGTCGTCGACGACCTCGGCGATCCGGTCGGCGGGGTCTTCGTCGTCGCGATCGGCGAGCAGGGCGGCGGCGCGCAGTCGAGCGAGGACGGCCGCTTCGAGATCCGCGGGCTCCTCCCCGGCGACTACCAGGTCCGCGCCGACCGCCCCGACGCGCCGCCGCCGATGTTCGAGGGGCCGCCGCCCGGGGTGCCCGCGCGCGTCGAGGTCGATCGCCCCGCCGAGGTCCGCCTGGTCGTGCCCGCCGCCCGCGGCGAGCTGCGCGGCCGCGTGATCGACGACGGCGGCGCACCCGTGGTCGACGCCCACGTCGTCGCCGTGCGCGAGCCGGAGTCCGGCGGCCCGGAGCCGGTCGACGCGCGGACGATCGCGCGGTGGGCCGGCGGCAACAATGCGGTGCTCGTCGATCAGGACGGCCAGTTCACGATCGGCCGGCTCACCGACGGGCCGTACACCGTCCGCGCGTACCGCCGCGGCGGCGGCGAGGCGTTCGCCGAGCACCTGCGCCCCGGCGCCGACGTCACGCTGACGCTCGTGCCGACCGCGACCGTCGGCGGGCGATTGCTCGGCGAGCCGCCCGAGGCGTTCGCGGTGGTGCTGATCGACCCCTCGACGATGTTCGCGCGCACCGAGGAGTTCCTGCGCACCGGCGGGCGCTGGAGCCTCGCCGGCGTGCAGGCGGGCCGCTACGAGCTGCGGATCGAGTCGCCGGCCGGCAGCGCCTCGCGCACGCTCGAGCTGCGCCCGGGCGAGCAGCGGAGCGATCTGCAGATCGACCTCGACGACGCCGGCCGCGTCCGCGGGCGGGCCGTCGACGCCGAGACCGGCGCGCCGCTGGCGGGCATGCGCGTGCTCGTGGGCAGCGCCGCGGCGCGGACCCGCTTCGGCAGCCCGGGTCGCGAGATCGTCACCGGCCCGGACGGTCGCTTCGAGATCGCGGGCCTGCTGCCCGGCGAGGCCTGGCTGTCGGCGATGCCGAACGACCCGATGGCGACGCCCGGGCTGATGGGCGGGCATACCACGGTCACCGTCGCCGCCGGCGCGACGATCGACGCGCCCGACATCCAGGTCCTGCACGTCCCGCGCGGCGACGGCGGGCCCGTCGACGGGCCGCCGGCGCCGCTGCCGTGGCCGCCCGTGCTCGGCCATTGATCCGGGGAGCCCGCCCCCGCGAAAAACGCAGTACGATCGCCCGGTGCCGCCCTCGTCGTCCACCGGGTCCTGCTTCTGCAACGCCGTGCGCTTCACCGCGGCGGGCCCCCCGAGCACCGTGTCGGTGTGCCACTGCGCGATGTGCCGCCGCTGCGTCGGCTCGCCCGGGGTCTCGTGGGCGACCTTCCGCCGCGACGCGCTGACGATCGAGGGCTCGCCGGTGTGGTTCCGCTCGTCCGATCACGCGCGCCGCGGCTTCTGCGGCGCCTGCGGGACGTCGCTGTTCTTCGAGACCAGCCGCGAGCCGCACGAGATCGACGTCACCGTCGCCGCGCTGCACGACGCCGCCAAGTTCGCCCCGCGCTACCACGTGTGGATGGCCAGCAAGCTCGCGTGGGAGACGGTCGGCGACAGCCTGCCGCGGTTCCGCGAGGACGGCGGCTCGCTGAACCGGCAGGGCTGACCCCTGGTCGCCTCAATCCGACGGCGTCGAGCCGCATCAGGCCGGGGCGCGGGCCAGGACCGCTCGCGTGGGCGAGGGCGCGCGCGCGCGCGCCGTGAAAATTTGCGCCGGGTCGGGTCTTTCGGACAAGATGGGCGCGAAGCGGATGGAATCGGCGATGCGGGATCAGGTCATTCTCGTCACCGGCGGCACCCGCGGGATCGGCCGGGCGATCGCCGCGGAGGCCGCGAGCGCCGGCGCGTGCGTCGTCGTGACCTCCCGGCGGCCGGCGGGGAAGCCCACGCCCGGGCCCGGAGTCACCTGCATCGAGCTCGACGTCACGTCCGAGGACAGCGTCCGCGACGCGTTCGCGGGCGTGTTGAAGCGCCACGGCCGCCTCGACGGCCTGGTGAACAACGCCGGCGTCGGCGTCTTCAAGCCGATCGGCGAATTGACGCTCGCGGAGTGGGAGCGGATCGTGGCGACCGACCTCACCGGGGCGTTCCTCTGCTGCCGGGAGGCCTTCCGGGCGATGGAGCCGGCGGGCGGCGGACGGATCGTCAACATCGGCTCCGTCGCGGACTACGTCCCGCTGCCCGGCAACGCCGCCTACGGGAGCGCCAAGGCCGGCCTCCGCGCCCTGTCGGCGATCCTGAACGAGGAGGGGAAGGCGAAGGGGATCCGCGTCACGCACGTCAGCCTCGGCGCCGTCCACACCGACATCTGGGAGGAGCGGCCCGGGTTCTCGGCCGCCGACATGCTCCCGCTCGAGGAGGTCGGGCGCCAGATCGCCCAGCTCCTCCGCCTGCCGCTCGCCGTGCGGATCGATGAGATCAAGCTGCTGCCGCCGAAGGGAGTGCTCTGATGGCCGCCCCCCGACCCGGACGGAGACCTGGGCGGACGACGGCGCTCGTGACCGGAGCCGGCCAGGGCATCGGCGCGGCGATCGCGGAGACGCTCGCGCGGGCGGGCCACGCGGTCGCGGCCGTCGATCGCTGCGAGGACACGGTGCGCGCCGTGGCGGCGCGGCTGCGGCGTCGGCGGCTCGTCGCGCGGGCCTTCGTCGCCGACGTGTCGCGGTCGGCGGACGTCGCCCGGCTGCTCGAGCAGGTCGACGCCGAGCTGGGGCCCGTCTCGATCCTGGTCAACAACGCGGGCGTCGGCGGCCCCTTCCATCGCGTCGATCAGGTCTCGGACGAGGAGTGGGACTGGATCTTCCACACCAACGTGAAGAGCGTGCTGCACTTCTGCCGGCCGCTGCTGCCGGCGATGAAGCAGCGCGGCTTCGGTCGGGTCATCAACATCGCCTCCATTCAGGGCCTGGTCGGGGCGGCCCGGTCCTCGACCTACGTCGCCAGCAAGCACGCGATGATCGGCTATACGCGGGCGATCGCGGCGGAGTGGGGCCCGTTCGGCATCACCTGCAACGCGATCTGTCCCGGCTACGTGGAGACGCGCATGGGGATCCAGGAGGAGGCGGTCTCCGGCCAGCGTCGCCGGGTCCTCGCCCGCACGCCGACGCGGCGGGTCGCCACCCCCGAAGAGATCGCCTATCTGGTGCTGTCGCTGGTCGACGACCGGGCCGGTCACGTCAATGGGTCCGTCCTCGTCGCCGACGGCGGGATCCTGGCCGACGCGGGCGTGAGCTGAGCGCCGCCCCCGCGAGCGGGTCTGCCGACCGCGGCGACGTCGCGGGAGCCGGTCAGGTCTCGTCCTGCGGGCGAAGGAGCCTCTTGGTCATCGTCGTTTGCGAAATGGTGCGCCCCTCGATCCGAAACATCTCCTGCACCTCGCCGACCTTGACGAACCCGGATCGCTGGTACAAGCGGATGGCGCGGAGGTTGGTGGAGAGCACCTCGAGGTCGATCCATTCGAGAGCGCATCCGAGCGCCCACCTCTCCGCATGCTCCAGGAGGCGCGAACCGATGCCGACCCTCCGGTGGTCGCGGTCGACACCCATACCCAGCAGACAGCGGTGCTCCGTCAGCCGTTGGGGGCGAGCCCTGAGATCGATATGCCCCAGGATCCTTCCGTCCCCCGACCGGGCGATCCACCCTCGACGCCAGCCAGGCGTGCCTACCGGCACCCCGAGCCCCTCACGGAAGGCGTCTGCCAGCGCTCCCGGCGTGGAGGCACCGCGCGGGAGAGGCAGGAAGTACCCCCCGGCCGCTGCATCGCCGTTGTCCGAGATGTGATCGTCGAGGTAGGCGAGGAAGTCGTCGACCGCGGCGACGTCGATGGCCTCGATGTTCATCGTCAGCATTGTCGTTACCTGTTCGTCGACGATCGCAATCAACGCGCGAGCAGACGCGATCCGGCGGCGTGGGCGTTCTCGGCGGCGAGGTGGGCGCGGACGGCCCGGTCGTCGCGGTGCTCGCCGCCGTGCCGCACGCGCGGCGGGACGTCGACGGTGCGAGCCGCGGGCGGACGGGGGCCCGCCGGCGCGGCGAACTGCGGCGCCGCCGCGAGCGCGAGGCAGAGGCAGAGGCTGAGCATGCCGCATGCTCCCAGAAGCGGCGCGCAGCTGTCCATCGGGCGCCCGGGCCCGGAAGCAGCCGTGATATGCTGGCGTCCGCTCCGTCATGCTGCCCGTCACGTCCCTCGGCGCCGTCGTCCTGTCCGCCCTGTTCGTCGCGCTCACCGTCCGCGTCATCGCCGGTCGGCGGAGCGAGCGGGTCGGGGTCGGCAGCGGCAGCGATCGCCTCGCGCGCGCGATCCGGGCGCAGGGGAATTTCGCCGAGTGCACGCCGATCGTGCTGCTCCTGTCCGCGCTCGCCGAGCTGAACGGCGCGCCCACCTGGCTCCTCGGCGCCGTCTTCGCGGTGTTCGTCGCCGGCCGCCTCGCCCACGCGTACGGCCTGTCGGCGGCGGAGCTGCGCCCGAGGCCCGACTTTCGCTTCCGCGTCGCGGGCATGGTGACCACCTTCGCGACGATCGGCCTGCTCGCGGCGACCCTGCTCGTCCGCCTCGCCCTCGCCGCGGGCTGAGCGGGACACCCTCGGAGCTCGCTACGGCGCGTCGTCGCCGAGGTCGTCCGCGCCGAGCGGCTCGCCCCTCGCCAGCAACCACGCCTCGCGCCGCGCCTGCGCGCCCTCGCGCGACTCCTTGCCGCTCGGGCGGGGCTCGATCCAGCCGCGTCGCGCGAGGACCTCGGCGCGGCGCGGGGTGCAGCGGGCCTCGTCCGGACCGCACAGCAGGCGGACGTGGATGTGCCCCTTGTGTCCCCGCGCGTGACGGACGATCGCCTCCCACTTCCGCTCCTTGCGCGGCCAGTGGATGATCGGCGCCAGCTCCTCGGGCGTCTTGCCGTCCCAGCGCGCGGCCCAGTAGAGGCGCTCCTGAAGGCGGCGGTCGAGGAAGATCATCGACACCTCGCCGGTGTCGAGCAGGGCCTCGACGAGCTCCCACAGCGCCGGCCAGTCGACGGCGTCGGGGGTCGGGTAGGTCTCCGGCGGGACCGTCGGCAGGAGCGGGAGGCGGATGTCGAAGTCGAGGCCGGTGCGGTGCGAGCGGTGCGGCGGGAACTTGCCCCCGCGCCGGCGGCTGATCGCGCCGATGAACACCTCGCCCGCGTAGCCGCGGTCGACCCGGAGGCGGGTGAGGGCCTCGATCATCGTGGCGAGCGCGTGCGAGCTCGTCCACAGGCCCGCGTCCCTCCCTCGCGTCCACAGCGGCGACTGCGGCAGCAAGATCCCGTGCTTGAGGCGACCGCCCGACGGGTAGCCCAGGCTCTCGGCGTCCTTGCGGAACTCGAGCGGCGGCGGGGCCTCGCCGCGGCGGCAGCCGACGGTCCGCGGCGCGCCGGGGTCGATCCAGATCGTCAGCGCCGTGCCCGGCGCCAGCGGGCGATCGGCGGCCTCCGGGTTCCACCCCTTGACGTCCGCGGGCAACACGCGGTGGCGGACCGCCACCGCGGTCCAGTCGTCGCCCGCGGTCGTGGTGTAGGTGATCGACTCCCACGGCGGCGGCACCCGGGCGGTGTACACCCGGAGCTGCTTCCCCGCGGGGACGCGGGCGCGCGGGCCGGAGAGCCTGTTCCAGGCCGCGAGCTCCTCGCGGGTCACGCCGTAGCGGACGGCGATCTGCCCGAGGCGTTCGCGCGGGCGGACGACGTGGACGGTCCACGCGGGTCGGTCGAGGACGGTCGTCTCGGCGAGCCAGCGGTGACACCACGGGTCGCCGCGCACGACCGGCGGCGCCGCCGGTTCGGCGCCCGCGACCTGCACCCAGAGGGTCAGCAGGGCGGTGAGGTGTCCCACCATGGGCCCGCGCGAGGCTATCGCGGATCGCGGGGGGGCATCAAGGCGGGCCGCTCGCGGCGCCCGGGTGGCCCCGTCCTCCGCGTCCCTGGTGGCCCCGGGCGGCTGGTGCGCCGCCGGCGAGCGTCCGCGGCGGGCTCGCGGCGGCCGGCGGCGCGCGCGGCGCTCAGCAGTCGTTCGGGGAGCAGATCACCCAGCCGGTGATCGCCATCGTATTGTTCGCGTCGTTCCAGTTGCCCTGCAGGTTGCAGCCGAGGCTGCGGCGGTAGATCCGGTGATTGACGTTGTTGTCGCCGTTCGGCTCGAAGTTGGTGCAGCCGACGTCGCCGTTCGCGTTGTCGGTCATCCAGAACGTGCACGGCTGGCCCTGGCACTTGCCCTGCCAGTTGTTGATCCCCTGGGCGCCGTTGACCTTGGGGAAGATGTTGAGCACGTTGGCCTGCTGGTTCATGTTCCAGTCGAATAGCGCCTGCGCGTGCGCCTTGGTGCGGGTGACGACGATCTCCATGCCGACCGCCGCGCACTTGGCCGCGTAGGCGTCCTGGTTGGTGGTCAGCGCGTTGTCGTTGAAGCGGACCATCGTGTACCCGCACGCGTCGGCGTCCATCTCGCAGCGGACCGTCAGCGGCGCGATGTTGCCGCCGCCGTCGGGATCGATCGTGTAGTCGCCGTCCGGCGTCGCGGGCGCGAGCTCCTTCAGCTCCTTGCAGCTCTTGACGTACCCGCAGGTCCCATTGATGCAATTGCCCTGGCCGCAGTCCGCCTGCACGACGCACGCGTCCCCGAGCCCGCACTTCGGGCAGTCCGGGCCGCCGCAGTCGACGTCGGTCTCGGCGCCGTTCGTCTGCCCGTCCATGCAGGTCGGGGCCTTGCAGGCCGAGGTGCACGCGTCCGCCTCGTCGGCGTTGCCGTCGTCGCACTCCTCGACCCCGGCGTGCACGACGCCGTCGCCGCAGGTCGCGTTCGTGCAGGTCGACAGGCAGGCGTCGGTGTCGACCTGGTTGCCGTCGTCGCACTGCTCGCCCGGCTGAAGCTTGCCGTCGCCGCACGAGGCGAGCGTGCAATCGTTGCCGCACATGTCGTCGTCGACCTGGTTGCCGTCGTCGCACAGCTCGCCGGGGCCGACGAAGCCGTCGCCGCACGCGGCGTTCTTGCAGCCGGCGACGCAGGTGTCGGTGTCGTCAGCATTGCCGTTGCTGTCGACGTCACCGGCTAGCGGGCCCAATTCCCGCGTATACGG
>ERZ1066137.1007-NODE-1007-length-15736-cov-8.716791_pt1 | contig 15736 bp, 10 predicted proteins | sample MGYA00382784_ERZ1066137 | MGnify/ENA primary metagenome ERZ1066137 (study PRJEB33369, sample SAMEA5778367) | biofilm metagenome | biome: Industrial cooling water; feature: Water cooling tower basin; material: Biofilm | place: United Arab Emirates | collected... | reverse complement strand
GCTCGGACTCGGTATCGGCGAGGAAGCCGGCCACCTGGGGACGGTTTTGCCAGCGGTTGATCCACACGAATCCGATGGCGAACAGGGTCAGGCCCACCAGGAAGGCCCAGTTGACCTTGATGTTGACGATCGGAACGACCAGGCCGCCCAGGGGATCCTGGAAACCGGGCACGTGCACGAAGAGCTGCTGGAAGACGAAGTGGCAACCAAAGATCAGCAGGAACACGGCGGACCAGAACGCGAACATGCGCGCCAGGCGGCCTTGATCTTGGTTGGTGGTCATCGCGGGGTCAGCGACCTTGGAGGTCGGCGGGGAGCGTGGGAGCGAGGGCTTAGGCTGGATACGGGGATCGCGGCGGTTGTCCCGCTCGGGCGGGCGGGCCCCAGGGCAGCCAACCGGAGCGATCGTCGGGAGCTGGCGGCGCAGGCGGCTTAGGTCGGGTTTCGGCCGGGGGCCGCGGGCTGGGCGCCCGGCGGTCTCCACCGGCGTGCGGGTCCCGATTTCTCGGGGCGCCTCCATCGAGGAGCCCGAGCGCCAGGGACCCAGCGCCAGGGAAGCCCGGTGCGGGCGGGAGGGTGTTGCTGCGGGGGCCTGTCGCCATGGGCGCCTGCGGCTGCGGGACCCGGCGGAGCGGGCCCCGCAGCGCGGGTGCCTAGGCGGTCAGGACTTCACTTGACGATCTTGGTCACCACGCCGGCGCCGACCGTCTTGCCGCCCTCGCGGATGGCGAAACGCAGCTGCTCGTCCATGGCGACCGGAGTCTGCAGCTGGACCTTGAGGCGCACGTTGTCGCCGGGCATCACCATCTCCGCGTCGCCCATCAGGCTGGCGGTTCCGGTGACGTCCGTGGTGCGGAAGTAGAACTGCGGGCGGTAGCCGTTGAAGAACGGGGTGTGGCGGCCGCCCTCTTCCTTCTTGAGGATGTAGACCTCGCACTCGAACTCGGTGTGCGGGGTGATCGACTTGGGGGCCGAAAGCACCATGCCGCGGCGCATCTGGTTCTTTTCGACACCGCGCAGGAGCAGACCGACGTTCTCGCCGGCCTGACCCTCGTCGAGGGTCTTCTGGAACATTTCGACACCGGTGCAGGTGGTCGCACCGATCTCGGCCTGCATGCCGACGATGTCCAGGTTGTCGCCGACCTTGACGCGGCCGCGCTCGACCCGGCCCGTGGCCACGGTGCCGCGGCCCTTGATCGAGAAGACGTCCTCGACCGGCATCAGGAAGGGCTTGTCGATCTCGCGCGTCGGCTGGGGGATGAAGCTGTCGACCGCTTCCATGAGCTGGTCGATGGCCTTGAGGGACGGGTCGTCCTTCTTGCCGGCGTCGAGCGCCTCCGAAGCCTTCAGGGCCGAGCCGCGCACGATCGGGGTGTCGTCGCCCGGGAAGTTGTACTTGTTGAGCAGGTCGCGGATCTCCATCTCGACCAGGTCGAGCAGTTCCGCATCGTCGACCTGGTCGACCTTGTTCATGAACACCACCACCGCCGGCACGTTCACCTGACGGGCCAGCAGGATGTGCTCGCGGGTCTGGGGCATGGGGCCGTCGGCGGCCGACACGACCAGGATCGCGCCGTCCATCTGGGCGGCACCCGTGATCATGTTCTTGATGTAGTCAGCGTGGCCGGGGCAGTCCACGTGCGCGTAGTGGCGCTTGGGGGTCTCGTACTCCACGTGGGTGGTGGAGATCGTGATGCCGCGGGCCTTCTCCTCCGGCGACTTGTCGATCTGGTCGTAGCTCCTCGCGATCGCCATGCCCTTGTTGGCCTGGTGGCGGCAGATGACCGAGGTCAACGTGGTCTTGCCGTGGTCGACGTGGCCGATCGTGCCGACGTTGCAGTGCGGCTTCGTCCTCTGAAAGGCTTCCTTTGCCATCTCGGTGGGGTGAGGTGAGGGCGGGGGCGAACCCGCGGGTCGTGTGGGGGTATGGGCGAACGGAGGCGTCGCGCGACTGGGCGGCGACATCCGGACTCGGGTTGTGTGACCGATCGGGGACCCCCCTGGGCAGGAAGCCCGCAGGCGGCGCCGGTCGGCGAGCCGCGCGCTGGGCGCGCGGTGTGCGGAAGATCCACGTCTGGGGCGGCCCGGGGTCCGCTGGAGCGGGCAGCACGGGAACGGAGCGGGCAGCACGGGAACGCCGCCGGGCGGCGTCGCAGCGGGGTCCCGCAGCCAGAGGCTGGAGTGGAGCTGCTGATGGGGCTTGAACCCATGACCTCTTCCTTACCAAGGAAGTGCTCTACCACTGAGCTACAGCAGCATCACCACTTGTTCTTTGTGCGGAATAGGAGCTGGGGCGGGCTTGCCGGCGGCGGTCGGGTCGGCCGGAGCCGAGCGCGAGGCTGGGGCGCGGTCGAGTGGAACGGGGAGGCGAAGCAGCATAGCGGCCGGCCCGGCCCGGTTCCAGGAGGGGAATCGACGCCGCGTCCTGCGGCTCAGCCCAGGGTCGGCGCCGATCGGATGGAGCGGGTGATGGGAATCGAACCCACGCGTTCAGCTTGGAAGGCTGACGTTCTACCATTGAACTACACCCGCAGGGGTGGCCCGCGGCCGCTGTCGACCGCGGCCGCTGGTCTCTAGGGGCGGCGAACCGGGGTGCGACTCGCCGCCGCAGCGCCGTCGAGGAAGGCGGAGCGGGGGGCGCAGGCTCGGCTTGCGGGCACCGCGCCGCCGCCGGACCTCCGCGGCCGCGCCGCTCCAATCGGGCTTCGGCCGGGCGCTCGGCTCGAAACTCCGCCGTATCGGGGAATGAGCCCGGTCGGGGCTCGAACAACAACCTGCTCGCGATCGGTTCTCCGCGATCGGATGTTCTCGGGCCGCCACGGGGCCCGCCGGCGCTGGCCTTGGGCGCGTCGCGGCACTGAGTCGCGGCGCTGAGTCGCAGCACTGAGACGCGGCGCTGCGTCTCAGGACTGCAACGGAGCCCGGCTCGGGCAGCGGCCCCGCCGCTGCGCCTCAGGCGCCACTGCGGACCGATGCGCCCAACGGTGCTTTGGGGGCGGGCAGGGGCCGCCCCGGGCACAGGAGCCCTCGGAGGCACAGGAGGTCTCGGAGGCACGGGAGCCCTCGGAGGCACAGCAGACCGACCGGGGTCCCCGGCGGGGATCTCGGAGGCGAGCTCGGCGCTCTGCCCGGGCGGCGCTGCGCGGATTTCGTGGCGCAGCTTTCGCTGCGTCATCGGTCAGGCAGCGTCCGCAGGCAACCTCCGCAGGCAGCACCCCGGCGGACTACCTTCGAGGGGCTGCTAGCTGCGAGGGGCTGCTAGCTGCGAGGGGCTGCTAGGCCCTGCTTGCAGCGAGGCCTGGCCGGGCGGCGCGGGTCGTTCGACGCGGGCCGCGCCGGCGGACGCCAGCGCGACTCGGACCCAGACCCGTGCGGGCGAATGGGCGGAGCAGGATTCGAACCTGCGAAGGCATGTGCCAACAGATTTACAGTCTGTCCCCTTTGGCCGCTTGGGTATCCGCCCGGAGAACATCCGTCTCGGCCGAGCGGTGCAGGCGCAATCCGCCCTGCCGACCCGGCCGCGGGCAAGCCCGCGGGGGGCGGTCGAGGGGATCGCTCCCAACTCGTCCAGACGTGGATCGCGTTGTCAGGGAGCACCCTGGCGCGGGGGCGCCGGGAGCCGCTGGCGACCTGGGGGTCGTCCGGCGGTGTGCTAGGGGCCAGCGGTGGGACTCGAACCCACAACCGCCTGATTACAAATCAGGTGCTCTGCCAGTTGAGCTACGCTGGCGAACGCGGTCGGAGGGCCGGCTCGCAGCGCCCGGCCCGGGGCACCGGGGGGCCGGTGCCGCCGTCGGCGGCGGGCTGTCGAGCCAGGCGCTTCCGCGCCGGGCTGGGGCCGGTCGGGGCCGGCAAAGGAGCGGAGAGGATAAGGACCTGCCGTGGCTGCGCAAGGGTTTGGCCGCTTTTTTTCCGCGGCGGTCCCCCGCCGGCCCCGGGCGCCGGTCGCCGCTGGCCCGGGAGCTCCGCTCCTCCGGGAGCTGCCCATGTGTTCCCGCCGCCGGCCCGGGCGGCCGGCGGGCTCGCGCGCGCCCCCCCCAGGCCGGTCGGCGCGGGCCGATCGGGCTGGCCCTGGTGCCGATCGGGCGGGCCCTAGGGCCGGCAGGCGAGGCACAGGGCGGTCAGGGCCTCACCGGCCACCGAGGCCGCTGGCACGGCGGTGACGTCCGAGCGCTGGTAGGTGGCGGAGACCGCCTGCCCGGTCTCGAAGTCGACGCTGGGGAGGCCGCGGCGCAGGGTGGAGATCGGCTTCATGGCCACCCGGAACCAGAGCGGCTCGCCGGTGGTCATGCCCCCCTCCAGGCCGCCCGAGCGGTTGCTGAGCCGCGCGAAGCCATGGCCGGCCGGACGCCGTTCCGGGGGAACGCTCTCGGCCGGCGCGAAGGCGTCGTGGACCTGGCTGCCCGGGCGCCGGGCCGCCTCGAAGCCAAGCCCAAATTCGATGCCCTTCATGGCCGGGATCGAGAGCAGGGCCCCGGCCAGGCGCCCGGTCAGGCGCTCCGGGCCCGAGAAGTAGCTGCCCAGGCCGATCGGCAGACCGAGGACGACCACCTCGAAGACGCCGCCCAGGGTGTCCCCGCCGCGCTTGGCCTCGTCGACCGCCGCCAGCAGCCGCGCTTGCGCCGCGCCGCCCAGGCAGTAAAAGGGGCTCGCGTCCCGGCGCGACAACCATTCGGGCTCGAGCTGGCGCCGGCCCGGACGCTTGAGCTCGCCGTCGAGCTCCAGGTCCGGTCCGCAGGGGATCCCGCCCAGCTCGACCACGTGGGCGAACAGCACGACCCCCTGCTGCTCCATGGGCTGCCGCGCCGCGGCGCCCAAAGCCACGCGCATGGCCAGCTCCCGGGCGCTGGCGCGCTCCATCACGGCGCGCGGGTCGGCGCTGCCCAGCTTCTGGGAACCGACCAGGTCCGCATGCCCGGGCCGCGGGTTCTTGGGCACCGGCAGCGCTTCGATGCTGTGGTCGCGGTTGCGGATCGAGAAGCACAGGGGCGAGCCCAGCGTGCGCCCCTGGCGCATGCCGGCCAGGACCTCGACCTGGTCCTGCTCGATCTGCATGCGGGCCCCCCGCCCGTACCCCCCCTGCCGGCGGGCGAGCTCGCCCTGGATGCGCTCGAGCGACAGCTCGAAGCCGGCCGGGAAGCCCTCCAGGATGCCCACCAGGGCCGGCCCGTGGCTCTCGCCCGCGGTGGTGTAGCGCATGCACTCGAAGGTTTTCGGGAGAACGCTCACAATTCCTCGTAGGCCGAGATGTCGTCCAAGGGCAGCTCGAGCTCCTGCTTGCCGAGGCGCAGCTTGACGCGCCCCTTCTCGCGGTCGAGCTTGAGCACGGGGCAGCGCTTCTGGTAGCGCGGCACGTAGACGGTATCCCCCTTGCGCAAGCCCGCCAAAAACTGCTGGCGCGCGCTGGACAGCGCCGCCCCCGAGAGCGCCCGCCCCAATTCGGCAAAAACCGGCTCGAAGGCCTGACGCTGGGCCGCGGGCAGTTGCTCCAGCAAACGCAGGCCCCGGTCGTGGGCCGAGCGCGCCGCGGCCAGGCGGCCCTCGAGCACGCGCTCGGCATCCCCGAGCAGGGCCTGCTCGCGGCGCAGCAGATCGCCGCGCAGCAGCTCGAGCTCGCGCTCCATCTCGGCGATGCGCGCCCGGGTCGCATCGGCGCTCGAGCGCGAGCGTTCGGCCTCCGTGCGCGCCTCGCGGATGTCCTCCATCAAGCGCCGCGATTCGTCGGGCGGCCGCTCGACCAAGGCCTCCGCGCGCTGGATCAGGTCCGGGGCGAAACCCAGCCGGCGCGCGATCGCCAGGGCGCGCGATTCGCCCGGCGTGCCCAGCAGCAGCGTGTACAGGGGCCGCAGGCTCTGGGCATCGAACTCGGCGCAGGCGTTCTCCACGCGCGCGTGGCGGAAGGCGAATTCCTTGAGGCGGCCGATGTGGGTGCTGGCCAGGGTCGGTGCGCGCTGTCGCCGCAGGTGGTCGAGCAGGGCCGTCCCCAGGGCAGCGCCGTCGGCCGGATCGGTGCCGCCGCCGAGCTCATCCAGCAGGAACAGGGTCGTCGGCCCCGCCAGGGGCAAACCGGCGGCGATGCGGCGCAGGTGCGCCGAAAAGGTCGACAGGCTCTGCTCGATCTCCTGCTCGTCGCCGATGTCGGCCACGATCGCCCCGTACAGCGGCACCTGGCTGCCGGCCGCGCAGGGAAAGGGCAGCCCGAGGCGCGCGAGCAGCCCGGCCAGGCCGGCGGTCTTGAGCGCCAGGGTCTTGCCGCCCGTGTTCGGCCCGGTGATCACCAGAATGTCGAAGTCGCCGCCCAGGCGCAGATCGACCGGGACGCAGCGCTCGAGCTCGCCGCACAGCTCCTGCTCGACCAGCAGCGGGTGGCGCGCTTGGCGCAGGATCAGCTCCTGGGGCCCCTGCTTGTCGGGCAGGGCCGGCGCCCGGGCGCCATAGCGCTTGCAAAAGCGCGCCCCGACCAGAGCCAGCTCCAATTCGCCCAGGGCCACGGCTTGGCGCTCGACCGCCGGGGCCCGATCCAGGGCGCTGCGCGTCCACTCGACCAACAGCCGCTGCACCTCGTGGCCCTCGTCGGAGCGGGCCGCCGCCAGCCGGTTGCCCTCCTCGACCAATTCGGCCGGCTCGATGAACACGGTCTCGCCGCTTTGGCTGCGGTCGTGCACCAGCCCGCGTACGCGGCCGGCCGATTTGGCCTTGACCGCCAGCACCAAACGCCCATCCCGCAGTCCGACGCGGGCCACCGCCCCATCGGCCAGCGCCACGCGCACCTCCGGTCGATTGGCGATCGCCTGGGCGCGCCGTTCGAGCGCTTGGGTCGCCTGGCGCACGGCTTCGCGCAGCCGCGCCAGCTTGGGGCTGGCGTCGTCGCGGATGCCGCCGCGCCCGTCCAGCCCGCGCTCGAGCTCGAGCGCCAGGCTGGATAGGTCGGGCAGGGCGGAAAACAGCGCGGCGATCTCCGGCAGGGTCGCGGCGCGCTCCCGGCCCCAGGCCGCAAGCCGCACGGCGCCGCGCAGGAAGGCGAGCAAACTCGAGAGTTCCTCCGCGGACAGGGCGCGGCGCTCTTCCCGAGCCGCCGCGAGCAGCGCCGGCGCGTCGCACAGGTCCCCCAGCGAGGGCTCCTCGCCCCCCGCCACGGCGCACAGCTCGCGCACGCGCTCCAGCGCCGCGCGGGCATCCGGCCCGTGGCGGGGCGCCAGTTCGGCCAGCGTTCGCCGGCCCAGGGCCGTGCTGCACAGCCGCTCGAACAGGGCCCGCACCGCGGGAAAATCGAGGCGTTGGGCGCTGAAGCGCTCCAGCCCACGGGGTTCCTCGGCGGCGGCCGCCAGGGGCGCGGAGCGCCCGCCGGCGGGGGCCGGTCGCGCGGGGCGGTCTCGGGGTTCGGGCTTCATCGCGGGGCGCGCCGCAGGGCGAACAGCTGCACGCGGGTCGGGGCTTGGGCCGGCCGGGCGACCTCGATCGTGGCCAGCTCCCGATAGGACCACTCGCCGGTCTCGAACAGGGCCGAACGGTAGCGGGCCAGGAACTCGCGGCCGCGGCGTCCCTTCCAGTCGATCGGCTCCGTGGACAGCACCAGGTCGAAGCCGCGCGCCCAGGACCGCACGGCGTCCGCGCTCCAGCCGGGGTCGGCCGCCTCGAAGGTGACGACCATCTCCGGCTGGCCATCGGAGCGCACCCGAGCCGCGTCGTGGAACACACGCGCCGGGCTGCCGCCGCGGGCCAGCAGCCCGAGGTGCAAGGCCGCCGGGGAAAGCTCCGAATTGATCTCGAGCCAGGCGATGCGTTCGGCGGGACCGAGCTCGGCGGCGATCGCCCCCAGGAAGCCCTCGTAGGCCGCGCGCTCGAGGCCTGCGGTGGGCAGGGTGCGATCGGGCGACAGGTCCAGGCGCTCGCGATGCAGACCCGCCACATAGCTGGCCGCGGCCGGATCCCCCTCCCGGATCAGCCCCAGGGCGCCCGCGAAGCGGTCCGCCAAGGGCGCGCGCCCCAGCAGGGCCCCCAGGGCCAGCGCCGCGAACAGCCCGGGCCGCAGCAGGGCGGCGGGCCGCCAGGGGCCGAAATCGCCGCACAGGCGCGCCCAGCCGAGGGCCGCCAGGGGCATCCAGGGCAGCGCCGCCGGAAGCAGGAAGCGGTCCAGGTGGAACGGGTGGCGCAGGAGCACCGCGGCGCAGACGAGCCCCGCGAGCCAGAGCGCGCGCACGCCCCCCTGCCGGGCCGTCCCGAGGCCGGCCAGGATGCCCCCCAGGGCCAGGGCCAGGGCCAGGGGCCCGGGCGCCAAAAAGGTGCCGAGATCCCACAGGCGCCGCGCGACCGGTGTGTACGGAACCGCTTGGTTGCCGGCCAGGAAGCCGAGCAGCGCCCGGCGGTGCTCGGCGCCCAGGGAGCCATCGCCCGGCCAGGGCCAGACGAACCACCACAGGCACAGCAGCAGCACCGGCAGGGCCAGGCGCAGGGAACCGCCGAGGAACGCGGCGAAGCGCCGAGCCCGCCAAGCAGCCCAGCCATCGAGCGCGTGGTCCAGGGTCAGGCCCAGGCCCAGCAGCAGGCCGTAGTTGAACTTGGTGAACAGGGCCGCCGCCAGCAGCACCCCGGCGGCGACATCGAGGGCGGCGCGCGGCGCGCCGCGGCGCGGGCCTCGGGCACACCAGGCCCACAGCGCCAAGGCCCACAGGGTCGCGCTGGGCGCCTCCAGGAAGAAGGTGCCCGAGTAGGCCAGCCACAGGGGCGAGAGCGCACCGGCCAGCAGCGCCAGCCAGGGGGCCAGGGCCGCGCCCGGCCAGGGTTTTCCGCGGGCCGCCTCCAGGCGGCGGACGAGCGCCCCGGTCAGCCCGAACAGGGCCCACAAGCCGAGCCCCTGGAGCGCGCGTCCGCTGCGTCGCCCGACGCCTTCGTCGATGCCGAAGGCCCCGTAGGCCCCCGAAAGCAGCAGCGGGTAGACGAACGGGTACTGCTGGCACGCTGAGAGCGCGGAGAACCAGGCGCCGGGGGCAGCGGCGCCCGCAGCGCCCTCGAGCGCCAGCGCCAGCCGGGCCGCGGGCAGGTCGGCGTGCATGGACTCGTCCCAGCCCTGGCTGCGCGCCAGGGAGGTGGGCGGCACGTACAGCAGCGCCCACAGCAGCGCCGCCAGGCCGGCCAGGGCCAGCCCGAGTCGGCCGCCGCCGCGGCGTTCCCCGGGGGCGCTCACGGCCGCGGCTCCAATTCGCACTGGAAGTAGAGACCGCAGGCATGGTGGCCGGTCTCGCCGCGGCGCGTCGGCAATTGCACGAAGCCCAACCGGCGGTACAGGCGCTGGGCGGCCTGCATCTGGGGCAGGGTTTCGAGGTACACGCGCCGGTAGCCGAGCTGCCCGGCGGCCTGCAGGCAGGCCTGCAGCAGCGCGCGCCCCAAGCCCTGTCCCCGGGCATCCCCGTGGGCGTACATCTTGCGCAGCTCGGCGGTCTCCCCATCCGCTCGGGGCAGAGGCGCGATCCCGGCCCCGGCCAGGACCGCGCCGGCGGGATCGACGGCCACGAAGTAGCGCCAGCGGGGCTGGGCGTAGGCTGCGCTCATGGCCAGCACCTCAGCGTCGTGGAAGGCCGTGCCGGGTCCGGCCGCGCCGAACTCGCGCATCACGGTCTGGATCAGCCGGGCCACGGCGGGATCGTCCCCGGGCTCGATCGGGCGGATCCTGGCGGGCGTCACGCCGCACAGGGTAACCGCAGGCCGGGGTCCCAAGGCCGCAACCGGGCCCCAGACCCCGGCGCGCGGACGACCGCCGGACGTCATGCTCGGTCCATGGCACCGCTCCCCTGGCCGCTGCTGTTCCCCGCTGCGATCCAAACGGCCGAGGCCCCGCCGGCCGCGCCGAAGGTTCAGCAGGCCGAGCCCAAGCAGCCCGCCTCGGCCGTGCCGAGCTGACCGATGTGACCCGGCGAGGGGTCGCCCGTCCGTGGGGCGGGCAGCAGCGATCCGCGGCCCTGGGTCTTCTCGGCCCGGCTGCTCGAGGGCATTCCGGTCGACCGGGCGCGCCTGCGCCTGACCGCCACCTACCAGGTCCTGCCGGAGCTCAGCCTGGGGGTCGAGTACAACCCGCTGGGCTCCGGGGACATCGGCCCGCTGGCCAATTGGCGCGCCCTGGAGGAGACCCAGCGGCGCCCGGCGCTGATCCTGGGCACCAGCTCCGACCGCATCGGCACCCCCACCGGCCGGGCGGTCTACGCCACGCTGTCCAAGGACCTCGAGTCCTGGACCAGCCTGCCGATCGCCCCCTACGCGGGCCTGGCCTGGGGCTCCTTCGACGACACCTGGCGCGAGCTGATCGGCCTGCGCGTGCGCTACGGCGAGCGCCTGTCCAGCACGCACCTGTGGGACGGGGTCAACCTCCACCATCTGCTCGACTACGCGCTCGACCCGGGCTCCAGCCTGGGACTGGTGTTGGCCCAGCAGGACGAGCAGCACTACCTGGGGCTGTCGCTGTCCCTGCGGGCGGCCTGGCCCAGCTGGCTCGGCGGGGATCCGTCCAGCGAACCGGACCGACCGGGCCCGGGCGCGCCGTGAGGGCCTGCGGGCCGCAGCGGGTTAGGCTCTTGGCTTCCCCACCCACGCCATGAGCCACGCCCCCGACGCCCGTTTCGAGACCCGCGCCATCCACGCCGCCCAGGAGCCCAATGCGGACAACGGCGCGCTGATGACCCCGGTCTATTTCAATTCGACCTACGCCCAGGACGCTCCCGGGGAGCCGCGGCAGGGCTACGAATACTCGCGCACGACCAACCCGACGCGCACCGTGCTGGAGCGCTGCTTGGCGGACCTCGAGAGCGCGCCCCACGGGCTGTGCTTCGCCAGCGGCCTGGCCGCGATCGCCTGCCTGCTCCAGCGCCTGGAGAGCGGCGCGCGCATCGTCGCCGGCAACGACCTCTACGGCGGCACGCACCGCCTGTTCATGAAGTGCTTCGGGCGCTTCGGGCTGCGCTTCGACTTCGTCGACACCAGCGACCTGTCCCAGGTGGAGCGCGCCCTCAAGGCCGGCCCGAGCGCCTATCTGTACCTCGAAACGCCCACCAACCCGCTGCTCAAGCTGAGCGACATCGCCGCCTGCAGCCGTCTGGCCAAGCAGCACGGGGCGCTGACCGTGGTCGACAACACCTTCGCCACGCCCTATCTGCAGCGTCCCCTCGAGCAGGGGGCCGACGTGGTCGTGCATTCCCTGACCAAGTACCTGGGCGGGCACTCGGACGTGGTCGGCGGGGCGCTGCTGCTGCGCGACGACAAGCTGCGCGCCGAGCTGGCCTTCCACCAGAATGCGGTCGGAGCCCAATTCGGGCCGATGGACGCGTTCCTGGTGCTGCGCGGCCTCAAGACCCTGCATGTGCGCATGGATCGCCACGTGTCCAACGCCCAGGCCGTCGCACGCCACCTGGAGCAGAGCCCGCTGGTCGACCGCGTGATCTACCCGGGGCTGCCCTCTCACCCCCAGCACGCCCTGGCCCAGCGGCAGATGAAGGGGCCCGGGGGCATGGTCTCGTTCGAGCTCAAGGGCGGCGTCGAAGCCGGGGTGGCCTTCTGCAAGGCGACCCGGGTCTTCACCCTGGCGGAGTCCCTGGGCGGCGTCGAATCCCTGATCGAAGTGCCGCCGATCATGACCCACGCGGCGATCCCCGCGGAAACGCGCCGCGCGGCCGGTCTGGCCGACGGCCTGGTGCGGCTTTCGGTGGGCATCGAGCACGAAGCCGACCTGCTGGCGGACCTCGAGCGCGGCTTCGCCGCGGTGCGCGCCCTGGGCGGAGCGCGGGCCCGGGTCTGAGCCGCGGGCTGTGCGGGGCGCGGCCGGCGACGATCCAAGGCCCGCCCCGCGGGGCCCCGGGCGCCGGCCTGCCGCGGGCGCTCAGGCCGAGCGCTGGCCGTCCCGGCTGCGCAGCTCGAAGGCGCGCTGCAGGGCGGCCTTGAAGGCCTCCAGCCGCAGGGGCTTGGTGGCGTAGGCGTCGCAGCCCGCCGCCAGGCAAGCGCGCTCGTCCTCCGACAGCGCGTGGGCGGTCAGGGCCACCACGGGAAGATCGAAACCCTCGGCCCGCAGCTGGCGCACCAAGGCCAGGCCGTCCAGCTCCGGCATCTGCACATCGGTCACCAGCAGGTCGAACGGCCGCGGGCCGGCCCGGGCCGCGCGCAGCGCTTCCAGAGCCTCGACGCCATCGCCCGCGGTCGCCACGTGCGCCCCCAGGCGCCGCAGGTGGTGCGCGATCAGCCGCTGGTTCTCCGGCCCATCCTCCGCCAACAGAACCGAAAGATCCGCCAGGGGCGGCCGCTCCTTGGCCGCCGGCAGAGCCGGCAGGGGGTCGGGCTTCGCCTGCCGGCGCTGCGGCGCCCCGAGGCTGTCGACCGCCTCGAAGCCCGGCACCACCTCGACCGGGACCTCGAAGCGGAACAGGCTGCCGCGCCCCGGTTCGCTGCTCAGCAGCTCGACGTCGCCGCCCATCAGCCGCGCCAGCCGACGCGAAATGGCCAGGCCCAGCCCCGAGCCCCCGAAGCGCCGCGTGGTGCTGCCGTCCGCCTGGGCGAAGTTCTCGAACAGGCGCGCCACCTTGTCGGCCGGGATTCCCGGACCGGAGTCCTCCACACAAAACCGCAGCCGCGGCGCCTCTCCGTGCTGCACGGCGACGCGCAGGCGCACGCCTCCTGCAGCGGTGAACTTGACCGCGTTGCCGGCCAGGTTCAGCAGCACCTGGCGGATGCGGGTCGGATCGCCGCGCACCCGCGCCGGCAGGGGGGTCTCCAGCTCGAGGTCCAGGCGGATGGCCTTGGCCCGCGCGCGCGGCTCGAGCAGCGCCAGAACGTCCGCGATGCAGTCCGGCAAGGCGAACTCGAGGCGCTCGCACTCCATGCGGCCGGCTTCGATCTTGGACAGGTCCAGGATGTCATCGATCACGGTCAGCAGGTGCTGCCCGGCGGCCAGGATCGTCTCCAAGGTCTGCTGCCGGCGCAGATCGTCCGCGGCGAGCGCGCGATCGTCCACGAGGAGTTCCGCGTACCCCATGATCGCGGTCAGGGGCGTGCGGATCTCGTGGCTCATGTTGGCCAGGAACTCGCTCTTGGCGCGGTTGGCGGCCTCGGCCAGGTCGCGCAGCCGGGCCAGCTCCTGTTCGCGTTGGCGCTGGGCGGTGATGTCCGAGGTGATGCCGAGCACGCCGAAGGGCTGCCCCGCCCGATCGATCAGGGGCACCTTGCTGCTGTCGATCCAGGTCTGGCTGCCATCCGCCAGGGTCTGGCTCTCGACCTGGTGCAGCCGCGGCTGGCCCGTGAGCATCACCAGGGTGTCCTGATTGCGATAGGCCTCCGACTCGGCGCGGGTCCAGGGCAACTCCTGGTCGCTGAGGCCGACGATCTCGGACGGCTGCTCGAAGCCCGCCAAGCGGGCGAAGGCTCGATTGCAGCCGAGATAGCGGCTCTTGCGGTCCTTCCAGAAGATTCGGTACGGGATCGTCTCCACCACCAAGCGCAGGATCTCGGCTTGGGCCCGCATGGCCTGCTCGCGGGCCTCATGGTCGCTGACATCGCAGTGGGTGCCGACCATGCGCAGGGGTTGCCCCGCGGCATCGCGTTCGATGATGCGCCCGCGGCACATCACCGCGCGGTAGCGGCCATCGCTGTGCTTGATCCGCAGCAGGGCCTCGTAGTGCGCCGCGTGTCCGGCGGCATGCTGCTCCAGCGCCCGCATGCTGGAGCCGCGGTCGTCGGGGTGCACCCGGCGGCGCCAGGTCTCGATGTCGGAGGAGCGCTGGGCGTCGGACAAACCCAGCATGGCCGCGGAGCGCGCGTCGCACAGCATCCGGTCCTCGCGCCAGCGCAGGTCCCAGAGCCCGAGGCCGCCGCTGTCCAGAGCCAGGTCGAGCCGCTCGCGTTCTTCGATCGCCGCCTGGCGAGCGGCTTCGAGCTGGGCCTCGCGCTGCTTCTCGGCTGTGACATCCTGACAGAACCCGATCACGCGCGCCTGGCCGTCCTCACCGAACCGGCGGCTGACGCGTTTGGCCAGCCAGAGCTCGCGGCCATCGGCGGTGCGCACCCGGTTGTGCAGGCGCCGCTCGCCGCCGTCGCGGGCGACCTCGGCCAGAGCGGCCTCGACCGCGGGCAGATCCTCGGGATGCACCACGCGCGCGATGAAGTCCTCGCGATCCCAGTCCTCGCGCGGATAGCCCCAGGACTCCGCCGAGGGCGATAGGTAAAGAAAGCTGCGCGAGACCGGATCCCATTCCCAGGCGATCACGTCGCGGTTCTCCTGCAGCAGGCCGGAGAGCCGCGCGTCGCTGTCGGCCAGCAGGGCCGCCGCGCGCTTCTCGACGCTGATGTCCAGCACGACCGAATCGATCACCTTGTGGCCGCTTTCGTCCACCAAGCGGCGCCCCTGCTCGCGGATCCAGCGCCGTTCGCCGTGGGCGTCGCACAGCCGGTACTCGATCGAGAACGGGCCTTCCGATTCAAGGGCGGCGGCGCGCCGGGCGCGGTCCTCCGGATGCACCAGATCCGCCCAGGTCAGCTCGCCGCGCTCGAACTCCCCCGCGGCGTAGCCAGACAGCAGCGCCACCCGGCGACTGGCGGAGAGCACGCGCGGAGAGCCCTCTGCGCGCACGCGCAGGTAGCCGCCGTGCAGGTTGTCCAGCAGCGCCTCGAGGCGGCGCTGGGCCGCCTGGCGCGCGGACTCCTGCTGCCGCAGCTCCTCGACCTCGATGCAGCTGCCGACGAAACCGAGAAACTCGCCGGCCGATCCGAAGCGCGGCGCGCCCTGGTCCAGGATCCGTCGGAATTGGCCATCGTGGCGCCGCAGCCGATACTCGATCGAGAACGGCCGGCGGGCGTAGAAGTGTTGCAGATAGCTCGCCAGGCAGGCCTGGCGGTCCTCGGGGTGCACGGACTGCTCCCAGCCCATGTCGCGCTCCTGCTCGATCGTGCGGCCGGTGAAGGCCAGCCAGCGGAGATTGAACCAGTCGACGCGCGCATCGGGCGTGCTGGTCCAGATCATGAACGGAGCGCTGTCCGCCAGCCCGCGGAAGCGCTGCTCCGAGCTGTGCAGGTTGCGTTCCAACCGGCGTTGTTCGGTCAGGTCCTGGAAGCACACCAAGGTCCCGATGGCCCTTCCGCGGCGATCGCGGCGGCGGCGGGCGGTCAGCCGACAACAGCGGGCCAAGCCGCTCAATCCGGACAGCTCCAGCTCGAGCTCGGCGCTGCCGTGTTCGTCCAGCTCGCGCTCGAAGGCTGCGAGCGCCTGCGCTCCATCCGGCCCGGGGGCGACCAAACAGCCCAGCTGGCGGCCCAGGAGTTCAGCAGCCGAGCGGCTGCAAAGTCGCTCGAAGGCCGGGCTGCAGACGCGCATCCGGCCGTTTCGGTCCAGCTCGACCAGGGGCAGGGGCAGCTGGTCCAGGGCCAGGGCAGCCCCGGAGCGGCGCGGGCGCCAGGCGGCCCAAGCGGAGGCGGCGAGCAGTCCGAGCAGCAGCGCCGCCGCGGGCTCGACCTGGGCGCCCAGGCCGGCCCAGAGGGCCGCGGCCGCCAAGCTCGCGACGAGCAGGGCCTGGCCGGCCCTGCGGCCGGGCCCTGCGGCCGACGGTCGCCGCCCCTCGGGGGGCTCGCAGGCGGGGGCCGCGCGGCGGTCCGCGAGCGAAGGAATGGTCATGGGATGGGAAAAAAAAGGCCTGGGGCTGGGCCCGGTATCGAGAAAGCCCCCGGCGGGTCTGAACTCGATTCAGCCTGGCCAAGCCCCGCTCCCCGGGGC
>ERZ1066137.995-NODE-995-length-15996-cov-32.277147_pt1 | contig 15996 bp, 13 predicted proteins | sample MGYA00382784_ERZ1066137 | MGnify/ENA primary metagenome ERZ1066137 (study PRJEB33369, sample SAMEA5778367) | biofilm metagenome | biome: Industrial cooling water; feature: Water cooling tower basin; material: Biofilm | place: United Arab Emirates | collected... | reverse complement strand
GAGCCGCACCGCTGGCCGCACCCCGCGGCGGCAGGCGAGCCGCACCGCCGGCCGCACCCCGCGGCGGCAGGCGAGCCGCACCGCCGGCCGCACCCCGCGGCGCTAGGCGAGCCGCACCGCTGGCCGCACCTTACGGGCGGCAGACGAGCCGCACCGCCGGCCGCACGGCATGAGAGAGGAGCATGAGTGCGCATTCGTCGTCGATGCTCGTGCGGGCGAGCGTGTAGGCTACCCGCACAGGCGTGCGCTCGCCCGTGACCGGACGACAGCACGGGAGCGAGGTTGCGCCAGATCAACGAACGCGGCGAGGGCGACGTCGCCCGCGAGCCCACCCCCAGGTGCATCGGCGCGCCGCGCGATCACGTGGTCTGGTGCCACGGATAGCCACATGGGAAGGTGGCTCCCGATGCCCAAGATCATCGGTGTCTACAACAACAAGGGCGGCGTCGGGAAGACGATGACGACGGCGCACCTCGCCTGGTACGCCGAGTACCAGGAGATCCCCACGATCGCCGTCGGTATCGACCGCCAGGGCGACCTTTTCCGCATGCTCTCGAGCAACAGCGGAGTGATGCGCGAGGACACGTTCTTCGAGCGCAGCAAGTTCCTACGGGTCGTCTACTCGCCGATGAAGGTGCCCCGGTTCAGCAACGTCGACCTCGTCCTCGTCGACTGTCCGCCGGCGATCGAGGTCGCCGTCGCCTTCAACCCGAGCCTGTGGCTCGTGCCTGTACATGGTCGCCAGGGCTTCGAGAACATGCACAACGTCCTCGGCGAGCTGAAAGCCACGGGGGCGGAGGTCATGCTGCTGGTGAACATGAGCGGGCGCGGCGGGAAGCGGATGGATCACGAGCTGCGCAAGGCGATCGCCGCGATCCCGAACGGCAAAATGTGCGAGGTCGCCGTGCGGGAGCACGACGCGATCACCCGCACGGGCGACTTCTACAAGGCCGTCTGGGACGTCCCCTACGGCAAGGACACGGAGGCGGCGCTCGACGTCGAGTCGATGTGCCGGAGCGTCCTGACGCACTGCGGCTTCAAGATGAAGAAGCGGAGGATCCACCATGGGCAAAACCAGCAGTAGGGGAACCGCGGGAGGGCGGTACGCCCAGCAGACCCATGAGGGCTTTGCCGGCGCCTGGAATCCGGCGGGCCTGACACCCGACGCCGAGAAGAAGCTCGCCGAGCGCGGGCTACTCTCCAAGCCGGGGGGGAAGACCAGCGGCCGCCAGTCGTCCGCTGCGAAAAAGGCCAAGGCGCCCCAGGTGTCGGTCCTGCCGCGCGACCTCGAGGCCGAGCTCCCCGCGCGGGCGAAGAAAAATCGGGCGGTCAAGTCGCGTCACTTTCGCCTGCCGCTGGAGATCGACGAAAAGCTCTCCGAGCTCGCCAAGCAGCACGAGACCACGATGGTCTACATCGTCTGTCGGGCGATTCAGGAAGAGTGGCTCAAGACCCAGCGTCAGTTGAGGCGCGACGAACGAACTGCCGAAGGACGCGCGAGCCAACCAGCAGAGCCGACCAACGACGACAGCACGGGCGAAGGCCCGTAACGACGGGCCGTCTACGTCCGCTCGTACCGCCGCAGGGCCGCGCGGAGCGGCGACTCCGGATCGAGCAGATCGCCGAAGGCCAGGCACCACCTCCGGTAGTGGAGTCGCCGAACCAACGGCGTGTGCTCGACGAGGATCTTGAGTGCGTCGCGACCGACCTGATCGCTCGGCATCGCCTTCAGGTGGCCGCGACGGTGGAGCTCCGCATACAGCTCCGCCGGGGACCCGGTTGTGGTCATCTCGCCCGCGATCGCGGCGCGCGTGAGGGCCCAGATCAGCTCACGGGCGAACTCGGCGCCGGTCCGCCGCGTCGGCAGCTCTCCCTCCACGACCGCCATGTAGGCCGCGAGCGCGTCGGCGAGGGCCGCGGGGGGCTTCATCGGCTCGGCTGGCTCGACTCGCTCGGCGACGGACCTTGTCGGCGATCGGGTCGCGCGACGTGGGCCCGGAGGCTCGGGCGGCGAGGGATCGTCCGGCCATCCCAGCACGAAAGGCTCCGGGTCCGCTGGCGGAGCCGCAACGGCCGGCGCGGTGCGCTGCTCGGCGATGCTGCTCAGCCATCGATCGACGTCCAGCCCGCGGACCTGCGCCCAGGTGCCGACGAGGGCGCCCAGCGGCCGGTCCCCCACGGCGACGATCGCTACCTCATCGGACGCGAGCCAGCACGCCAGCAGATCGAGGGCGGGCGCGCAGATCGTCCCCAGCACCGGCCAGACCTCGGTGAAGATCCAGGGTGTCCGTCGCCCGTCGAGCACGAGCGTCTCGCGGTCGCTCGGGCCGTCCACCTCGACGGACTCGGCGGGATCGAGGAGTCGGTACGCGAAGGTCCCGTCACACTTCACTTTCAGCGCGACCAGGAGGCCCCGCACGAATTCTCGGGTGCGCAGCTCGCCGTCTGCAGCCGCATGACGCAGCATCCCGCTCGCCGGACATCGGGGCGTCGGAGTTCCGCGGCGAAAGAGGTTCTCGGCCCCGCCGAACGGCCCCCCGGTACGTGCGAGCTGCAACGCCTTCGCCTTGAGCTCGCGGACGCCGCCGCGCCCGAGCTCGCGCGAGCCCCACCCGGGCCACTCATGCGTCAGCACCCACCCGTCCCGCTCGTCGGGGTCGATGACGAATATGCCGTTGTCGTGCGCGGCCTGATGCCGCGGTGGGAACAGCGAGCACGGCTCGTACTCCCACTCCAGCGACACGAGCTGGTGTGCCGAGACGTGCTGCCGCCAGCGCTCCACCAGCGCACGGACCCCACCCGCGAGGCCCCGGGCTGCAAGTCTCGTCTCGATCTCGGCGGGCCCGTACATCGTCGGCACACCCAACGATCCTGCGTCTGCCGCTGCAAGGAAAGGCGGATTCGCCGACGACTCCGCGCGCGAATGCCCGCAAGGGCGCGGCCGCGATCACGGGCATGAGCGCGATCGGGCACGCGAGCGTCGGCAGCGCGCGTGCGAGCGGCCCCGCGGGCGCTGACGCCCGCGGGACGAGCGCTTGGCACGGGGCGGCGGACGCGCGACAATCCGATCGTCGTGGCGCCCAACAAATTGCCCCTCCTGCTGCGCGAGCTCGCGTACTGGCGCGCTCGCCTCACGTTCACGCCAGCGACCCGCGCGCTGTGGGACGACGCCGTTGCGCGGTTCGAGACGATCCCGGTGTTTGACGATGATCAAGGCATCGAACGCGGATGGATCGTCGGCGTCCTGGTCGTGATGTGCCTCGAGAACGGGGCTGGCCAGCCATTCAGGCGCCAGGTCATGAGGCTCGCGGACAGCGTCGCCGCGCGCAAGCGTTGGAGCGAGCTCGACTACTACGCCTTCAAGATCTTGATCGGCGAGGCGCTGTTGCGCTCCTATGCTTTGGAGACTCCCGTGCCGCAGGATAATATCGACAGTGTCCAGAAATCATTGACGGCACTTCGGGCACGCCTCGCCGAGAATGATGTCACGATGCCTGTCGATTGGCGCGACATGGACCCCGACGTCGCGCAGGCTATTATCCTCAACCAGAGCAGGCCGCGGAGCGGGGACAGCTGAGCGGGCACACGCGCACGAGGAGGTCGCGGTCCACCACCCCAGCCGACGATCCACGCGCGGAGATAGTTCCGATCGTCGCTTCCTGCCTCATCTCGCGGGGGCGCACACCGCGCCAGGCGGCGGACCGGCGCTACCCCGTCGATCGCGCCAGTGGCCGGGCTCGCCGGGGCCACCCGTTCCAGAGGACCGAGCCGACGAGCAACGCTGTGCCTGCGTGGCCGACGGTCGGGAGGTCGGAGGCGAATTTTCCCACGAGGATGCAGACCGTAGCGACGATGCCCGCCGCGAGCGGACCGAAACCGCGCCGCCGTCGCGCACGCCATCCGAGCCCCCCGAGCGCAAGCGTCAACGCGAGGGCCGTCAGCAGTAGCAGGTGGTCGTCGTCCATCAGGAATGGGACACCGAGGGCGGCCAGCACGGCCGCGTACGCGGGCCAACAGGACGGGCAGCCGACCACCGGCAGAAGCGACAGGAGGACCGCCGGCACCGCTGCGAGACGACTCCCGAGCGCGCCGTCGCGTGGGGGCTCGGCAACGAGGGCCGCGAGGATCGCTCGCGTGGGCGGGACGCCGGCGACCTCGCTCCCCGGGTACAGCCGACACGCCGACCCCTCGGCGGGTGACCCGCCGGCGACGTCTCGACCGTCGACGAGGATCGTCGGCGATCCGTATCCCCGCGTATGCGCCGGGGCGTCGCTGGCGCTGACGTCGTGCTCGACCCACCGCGGCGGCAGCCCAGCGAGAGCCAGGGCGCGGGCGAGCTGCTCGCGTGCCGCCTGCACGTTCGGGCAGCCGGGGAAGTAGAGCAGTTCGATCCGGGATCGTGAGCGCGGTTGTGCCACGGGTCGATCGTGCGGGATGAAGTCGACTCCAGGTCAAGCCCGGGCCGGCGGTGCGGGACCACGCGCAATTTTGCGCTTGAACCTGAAGTCGACTCCAGGTGCATTCTCTCCGCCATGAAGCGCCTCCTCGCCGCCTGCAACGCCGAGCCCGCCGGCTCGCCGGCGCCGGTGCTCGCGCCGGCGCCGACGGCCTCGCTGACTGACCTGCCGGACGAGTTGGCGGAGCTGCTGTCCCAGGTCGCGGGGAGGTTCGCTCGGTGAGGTGCCGGTGATGTCCCGCGCGTCCGCGATGCGCATCGGCGAGGTCGCTCGCCAGAGCGGGCTGTCCGTCGACACGGTGCGCTTCTACGAGCGGGAGGGGCTGCTCGGCCGCGTTCGCCGGCGACCGTCGGGCACGCGAGAATTCGGCTCGGAAACCGTGCAGCGCCTCGCCTTCATCCGCCAAGCCGCCGCGCTCGGCTTCTCCCTTGCCGAGATCCGAGAGCTACTCGTGCTCCGTGTGTCCTCGCGCACCACGTGCGAGGAGGTCCAGCGGCGGGCGCAGGCGAAGCTCGACGGCGTGCGGGCACGCATCGCGGAGCTCGAGGCGCTCGGCGCTTCGCTTGCGCGCGTCGTCAAATCCTGCGCGTCCGTTGGAGCTGATTGCCCGTGTCCGTTCCTCGAGGCGGTCCGCGCCCCCTCACCGGCTGCCGACGAGCCACGGCCCACGAGCCGCTGAAGAGGGGGCGCATCGACCTCGGCGACCCAAGGGCTACTTCTTGCCCTTCTCGCGGTCGTCGCCCCAGCGCTCGCGCACGAGGGCCTCGATCTCGTGCAGCGCGTAGAACTTGCGCGCCTCGACGATGAAGTGGGCCCGCTCGAGCGCCTCGGCGGGCCAGCGCGAGCGGACGCCCGTCTTGCCGTCGGAGAGCCGCGTCGGCGCGGGCAGCAGGCCGCGCTTGACCCACAGGTTCAGCGATTGCCGCGATACGCCGGTGACGGCGATCAGCTCCTCGTTGGTGACGAACTTCGGCCTCGGCATCGGTCAGTCCTCCGGCTGCTGCTTCTTCTTGCGGCCGCGCTTCGCGGCCTCGGCGCGGCGCGCCTTGTCCTCCTCGGTCGGCGGGCCCCACTTCTCGGCCACCAGCTCGGCGATCTCGGTCAGCGTGTAGAACTCGCGCTTGGCTAGGACGAAGCGCGCCCGCTCGAGCGACTGGACCGGCCAGCGCGACTTGATGCCGCGCCGGCCGTCGGACACGACCTCCGGCGCGGGCAGAAGGCCCTTGTTCGCCCAGTCGTACATCGTTTCGGCGGTCAGGCCCGTGATCTGCACGAGGTCGTCCGTCGTTGCGAACTCGGGTAGGGGCTTGCGTCGAGACATCGTGGCCAGAGTAGCCGGTCCTTTCGATAGCTGCCACGCCGCAGCGGGCTAGTAGGGCCTGGGCACCCAGAGTTGCGCGGAATCGCCCTCGGTTGGCGCGAAAATAGGCGTTGCTGGTTCCTTTTTTCAATTATAGTTAAGGACCTTGCAGAAAGGAGACGACGATGGCCCCGCTTCTCGCCGCTTTGCCAGCTCCGCCGCGGTCCGCCACACGGCCCCAAACCGAAGCGGCTCAGCCACCGCTGGCGTCCTGCGCGGGGCGCCGTGCGGCCCGTCACGCGGAGGTCATCCGCGACGCCCAGGTCGTCGCCGAGGGCCTGCGCGATGCACTCGGCCGCATCCTCGAGGCGGCGCTACCCCCGGAGCAGATCTGGATCCGGGTCGGTGAGGCGGTCGCGGCGAGCCGCGCGGCCCACCGCGCCCTCGGCGACGCCCGGATCACCCTGCGCGCCTGCCGGAGTGCGGTTCACGCCGATTCGGCGCCGCTGCCTGCGTCGCTCGCGTTCTACCGCCACCACGGCAACTACCGCGGCGCGTTCGCGTCGATGGCCGAGCTCGGCAACTGCCTCCGCAGCGCGCTCGGGATCACGGCGGGACTTCCACCGCCGGCGCGGGCGGCCCTCGCCCGCGAGTTGCACCTGCGCGGCGATGTCTGGACGCTCGTCCACGAGGGCGCCGTGCATGTGTTCGGGCGGCCCGGCAGCGGCGCCGATCTGATCCTCGCGTGCGAGCGACCCCGGCCCGACGATCCCGCGCCGACGCTCGTCCCCCTGGAGGCGCCGGCCTCCTGATTCACGTCGCGCCCGTGGGCGCCCGACGGCGGCGATCGCCGCCGAACCAATGTGCTGACCACGCGCTCGCACGGGCGCCACGGGAGAGGTGTGCCTTGAGACGAACCATCCTCCGAGGGGCCGCATCGGCCCTGCTCTTGTCCTTCGCCTGCACCGGCGAGTCCGCCCACGATCCGCCGCACGCTCCTCCGGGGGCGAGCACGGACCTGTCCGAGCCGGACGCGCCTCCGAACCCGCCGACGCCGCCGGCCGGTTCGGACGGTGTCTGTCGCGTCGACGCCGACTGCGGCGCGGGCCACTTCTGCGAGCTGCGGATGTGCGTCGCCGGCTGCACCGACGACGACAATTGCGGATCCGGGGCGACCTGCGATCCGCACGGCCGCTGCATGCAGGACGGCGACGACGCCCCGGCGTCGCTCGGCGCGGTGCCTGTGCTGCCGGACCGCGTCACCGTCCTCGCGTTCGGCGAGACCGAGGCGCGCACCATCCTCCGCAACGACGGCCCCGACGTCCTCACCTACCGCCTACAGGCCCAAAACCCCGCGCTGGCCGTCGACCAGGCGCCGGCCGAACTCGCGCCGGGCGCCGAGATCGAGCTCGTCGTGACGGTCGACCTCGCCGCGCTCGCGCCCGAGGATCGCCTGCTCCCGGTCCAGATCCTCACCAGCGGCGGCGCGATCGCGTGGACGATCGAGATCGAGGCCGTGCCCGCATCGGGCAACTTCCGCGGCGCGGTCACTTTCGACGCCGGCGGCGTCAGCCTCGCCAGCAGCGATCTGGTCCTCGACCTCGACTTCCGCGACGACGGCACGATCGCCGGCCGCATCGACACCGACGCGAGCCTCCTGTGGCCGCAGCCGGTCGCGATCACCGGCGCGTGGACGCCCGCCGGCGAGATCACGATCGAGCTGCGCGACCGTCTGCCCGCCGAGGGCTGGCGCAGCAGCCCGGTCGCGCGCGAGCTCGGGCGCGCGTTCGTCCTAAGCGGCACGCGCACCGCGGCCGGCCTTCAGGGCACGATCACCGAGTCGCTCACCGGCCTGCGCGACGCGCCCGTGCAGGTCAGCGGCGCGTTCGCGCTCCGCCGCCACGGCCCGCTGACGGGCCTCGTCCACGCCGCCGAGGACATCCCGGGCGAGGCCGCGCCGCCGGCCTGGCTCGCACCGCCCGGCCTCGACACCGACGCGTGCAAGGGCCTCGGCGCGGCCTACGGCACGCCGGACACGCTCGCCGAGCCGACGCCCGCCTGCGACGCCTGTGCGGACGGGAGCTGCACCGCCGGGGACAAGATCCAGTGCGGCGACGCGCTGCACGCCGCCGCCTACGGTCTCCCGGCGGTCCTCGCCGGCCTGCACAGCGGCGGCAAGGTCCAGCCGCCGAGCGCCTGGACGTGGGACGAATGCACGGCCACCGAGCCGCCCTACGAGGCCGGCCAGGCGTGCCTGGACGCCGCCGCCCTGCGCTGCGGCCTCGCGCTGCTCCGCCGCGGCAGCGTCGAGTACGGCGGCCCGTGGGGCGAGGCGTTCGCCGCCTACGCCGCGCTGCTCGCCGCCGACCAGGCGCACGCCGCCGCGCTGCTCGCCAGCGAGGCGCAGATCGACGCCGCGTTCGCGTACAAAGACGAGCTCGGCGAGCCTGTCTCCGGCGCGCTCGCGCGCGAGGTCGACCTCCTCGCCGCAGACCGCGAGCGACTCGCCGCCGCCCTCGCCCCGACGCTCGCGCCGGCCTACCTGGACGGTCTCGCCTACGTCGAGTCGCAGGGCACCGAGACCACGGCGGCCCGCCTGGCGCCGCTCGGCCTCGTCCCCGCCTTCGCCCGGACCACCAGCCAGTGGGCACGCCTCGCCCCGCGCGCCGGCAAGAACCTCGCCGACGTGCGCGCCGCCGTGCGGCTCGCCGCGATCGCCACGCACGCAGCCGGCGCAGAGCTGCACGCGCGCCTTGCCGACGACCCCGACGCCGAAGTCCAGCTCCGCGCGCTCGGCCCCGCGCTCGAGTCGCTCGCGGCCGTCCACGCCGAGCTCGGCCCCGACAGGGCGGCGTTCGGCTACCCCGCCGCCTACGTGCCGCGCGCCCTCGGCCCGCAGGACATCGCCCAGCACCGCAGCAACTTCGAGGCCGTCCACGCCCTCGCGGCCGACGACGTCGCCCAGCTCGACCAGATCGCCGCCGCCGCCTGGCAGGCGATCCGCGACTACGAGCAGAAGACCCACGCCGTCGACGCGACCGCCTTCCAGATCGCCGCCGAGTACAACGGGAAGCTGCGCGCCCTGTGCGGCAGCCGGCCCGGCGAGACCGAGCCGGCGCTCGACGCCTGCGGCCAGCACGGCGGCCAGATCGCCGAGCTGACCGCGGCGGTCGACGCCGCCAGCCTCCGCATCAAGCACGCCGCCCAGGCGGTCGACAACAACCTGCACGCCGTCGCCGTCGAGGAGAAGCGCTTCGCCATGGAGCTCGCTGCCCTCGAGGGCCTCGAAGAAGAGATCGCCAAGGTCCAGGGCCGGATCTTCACCGTGATCTACAACTACGGCGAGGAGCGCTCGGCCCTCGTGCAAGCCGAGGCGATGGCCGAATGCACCCGCATCCGCGAGACCGCGCAGGCCGAGATGGACGCGCTGATCGCCGGCTGCAACAGCCGCTTGCAGAAGGAGTTTGTCTCGGGCCCGTCGATCTTCGGGTTCACGACGCCCGACGTCGCCGCGATGATCTTCGGCGAGAAGGAGTGCGAGGCCCAGAAGGCGTCGCTCGAGACCGCGACCAACAACCAGTGCGAGAGCATCTTCGGCAAGGCCGGCCTCGACACCGCGCTCGAGGAGCTCGGACGCAACGAGGACATGGAGCTGCGGACGATCAACGCGGAGATCGACGCGGCCGTCCGCGCCAGCGATCTCGAGGTCCGCCGCGCCGCCTCGGTCGCGCTGATCAAGAACCTGCGCGCCGAGGCGCTGCTGCTGCAGATCGAGGTCGAGGAGGCCGAGCTCGCGCGCGAGGCCGCGACGACCTCGCTGTGGAGCGCCTACCAGGAGGCCGCCGCGCTCGCGCAGGAGCGGGCCGCCGCGGTCGGCCTGATGGTCGAGGACAGCCCCGACAACGCCCTGACGCGCCCGCACTTCCTCCAGGCGCGCCTGGAAGCGGCCCGCCGCGTCCTCCCCGTCCGCGAGCAGACCACGCGCCGCGTCTACCTCGCGCTGCGGGCCCTCGAGTACGAGCTGAACCAGCCCCTGCCGAGCCTGCGCGACAAGCTCGCCGCCGCCCGCTCGCCGGCCGACTTCGCCGAGCTGCTCGCCTGCACGGACAGCATCTTCGAGGACTACCGCCTGGAGCACGGCTACGGCCAGTCCTACGTCACCGAGGTCAGCCTGCGCGCCGACGTCTTCGGCATCACCACAGGCGTCCCCGACGTCGACGGGTCGTCCGTCACCCCCGGCGAGCAGTTCGCCGCGCTCTTGCGCGACCCGCTGCACCGCCAGCCGGACGGCGCGGTCGCGCTGCCGTTTTCGCTGTCGGCCTTCGAGCACGCGCTGTTCTCGTCGGCGCTGTGCGACGACCGGATCGAGGAGATCGAGGTCAAGCTCGTCGGCGACTACTTGGGCGACCGCGAGGCCGAGGTTTGGCTGACGCGCCAGGGCCTCGCGGGCGTGCGCCGCTGCGACGGGGCCGACCTGCCCGACTGGTCGGCCTACGTGCCCTACAGCTTCGAGCGCGAGCAGATCGTGATCCAGGCCGGCACCGGCGACTTCGGCGCCGCCGGCCCGAATTCGGGCTACGCCGCCTGGCCCGTCCACGGCGAGCAGTGGACGCTGACGATCCCGCCGCCGGGCAAGGCGCCCGCGAACCTCGACCTCGACCTCCGCCACGTCTCCGATGTCGTGCTGCGCCTGCGCCACCGCGCCGGCTCGATCGCCCCGGCGGGTCAGGGCCTGTTCACGCCGAACTGCGGGGGGTGAGGCTGACCATGATCACCCACCGCATGATCCCCGCCCGCGACCTCGAGCCCGGCCTGGCGACGATCGTCGTCGCGCTGCCCGGCAAGACGATCCGCAGCCGCGTCGCCATGGTCCAGCTCCGCGACGACGTCGTGCAAGTCGCGTTCGCCTCCGGCGACATCCTGACGCTGGGCGCCCGCGCGATGGTCGGCCGCATCGACGCTCGCCACGCCGCCGGCCGGCCGGCCGGCGCCAGGCGGAGGGCCACGCCATGAGGCCGCTCCGCCCGTTCGTGCTCGCGCTCGCGTGCGCGGGCGCCTGCGCCGGCCGGATCCCCCCGGGCCAGCGTCCCCACCTCGCCATCGTCACGGCAGTCAGCTTCGCCAAGGACAGCGGCGTCAGGGCCGACATCCGCGAGTGCGACCTCGCCGCGGAGCTGATCGAAGAACTCGAGGATGAAGCCGATCGCTACTTCCAGATCGGCCTCGTCGGCGACTACAAGGGCCTGCGCGGCCGCGTGCTGGTGATGCGCTTCGCCCACGTCCAGGGCGCCGGCGGCGGCGGAATCTCGGGCTCGAAGTCCGTCACGCTGATCGGCCGACTGCTCGAGGACGGCGAGGTCATCGCCAGCTTCACCGCCCAGCGGTCGACCATGAACGCCTATCTCGGCGGCTACTACCGCAGCACGTGCGACCTGCTCGAACACGTCACCGGCGAGCTCGCCGAGGACGTGACGGACTGGTTGCGCGAGCCGACCCTCGGCGCCCTCCTCGGCGACCTGTAGCACCCCCCACGACGCGCCCCCGCGCGGGGCGCCACGCGCTACGGACGGCGCGTCCTTTCCTCCGCCCGCTCTCTGCCGCGAAAGGCCCGACATGTCCCTGCGAACACCTGCGATCTCCCTCGCGCTCGTCCTCGCCGCCGGCACTGCCCGCGCCGACACCAGCGCCACGCTCGCGACTGCCATCAATCTCCCCAAGGGCCCGGCCTCGGTCGAGGGATTTGGCCAGGGCTACGACGTCAGCTCCGCGAGCGGCCTCCCGTCGCTCAGCTACCCGATCGACGTCCCGCCCGGCCGCGCGGGCCTCCAGCCCGAGCTCGCACTCAACTACAGCGCGGGGGAGGGCGCGGGCGCGCTCGGCCTCGGCTGGTCGCTGGGCCTGCCCGCGCTCGAGCGCTCGCTGCGGCTCGGGATCCCGCGCTACGACGACACCGACGCCTGGGTCCTGCGCGGTCTCGGCGGCGGCGAGGAACTGAAGGAGATCGAGCCGGGCGTCTACCGCGAGCGGATCGAGCAGGGTCCGCCCGTGATCGTCCGCGCCTTGCCCGGCGGCGCGATGTCGGCCGTCACCACCGACGGCACCGGCTACCTGTTCGGCCTCACGGACGACGCGCGCCTGTCCGGCGACGCCGGCGACTATCGCCTGGAGCTGTCGGCCATCACCGACGTCCACGGCAACCGCATCGACTTCGACTACATCCGCGCGCCCGGCAGCGCGGCGCCGCTGCTCGCCGCGATCACCTGCAACGACGGCCGCGCGGCGGTGCGCCTCGAGTACGAGGAGCGCCCCGACGTCGTGCGCACGCGCGCCCCCGGCTTTGTCGTCGAGCTGCGCCACCGCCTGCACGCGCTCGTCTCCGAGGTCGACGGCGCACCCGTCCGCACGACGACGCTGACTTACGCGCGCAGCGTCCTGACTCCGGCGAGCGTGCTCGCGCGGATCGACACCGTCGCCGCCGACGGAACCGCGCTCGCGCCCTGGCACCTGGACTACACCCGCGCGTCGGACGAGCCCCGCACCTTCGAGATCGCGCACGCCCCGCCGCTCGATCCGACCGCGGACGGCCGCGCCTGGCTCGATCTCGACGGCGACGCGCTGCCCGACCTCGTTGACGCGACCGGCGGCGCCTGGCGCTACCGCAAGGGGCGCGGCGACGCGTTCGCCCCGGCGTGGATCGAGTTCCCGGCGCCGGCCGTCGCGCTGACCAAGACCGCGCGCTTCGCCGACATCACCGGCGACGGCGTCGAGGATCTGCTCGCGCAACCCGGCGAGGGTGAACTGTGGGCATTCACCGGCGGCCTCACGCCATTCAGCGAGGCCGCATCGATCACCGTCGAGCTCGGCTTCGATCTCACTGCCCCCAATGTCGCGCTCGTCGATCTCAACCTCGACAGTCGCGTCGACGTTCTGCGCCACGACGACGCCGACGCCTGGATTTGGCTCCGCCACCATGACGCCCCTGGCTACCAGCCCGCCGAGCCGGTCCCGCCGCCGCCCGCCGGCATGCGCCTCGGCGATTCGGGTGTGAGGCTCGCCGACGTCGACGGCGATCGGCTGCCGGACCTCGTGCGCATCCTACCGGGCGAGGGCCGCGTCCTCATCGCCGCCGGTGAGGGCACCGGGCTGTTCGCCGAGCCGGTCGACCTCGTGGGCGTGCCGGCGATGCAGGACAGCGAGCGCTGGGAGCTCGCCGACCTCAACGGCGACGGCGCCGCCGATCTCGTGCGGCTCGGCGGTAGCGCGCTCGACCTCTACGTGGGCCAGCACGACGGCTCTGTCGCCCTCGCCGCCAGCGTCGCCTGGCCGGCGCTCGAGGCCGACGAGGTCGTGATCCTCAGCGACGTCGACGCGAGCGGCACCGTCGACGTCCTGCGCGTCGACACCGACGGGTCGCAGCCCTGGCGCGTGTGGTCGTTGGGCGAGCGCCCCGGCCTGCTCGCCCGCCTGCGCACCGGCCTGGGCTACATGCGCGAATTCACCTACGCCCCGGCCGCAGCGCTCGCCGCCGCCGATGCCGAGGCCGGCGCGCCGTGGGCAACGACCCCGCCGACCGCGCTGCCGGTGCTGACGCGCTCGCACGAGACCGACGCGCACACGCCCTGGTCGCACACCACCGAGCATGCCGTCCGCAACGGCTGGTATGACCCCGCCCGCGGCGAGTTCCGCGGCTTCGCCGAGCTGCGCGAGACGAGCACGGGCGACGACTTCACCGAGCCCCGGGTCACGATGACCCGCTACGACCTCGGGCAGACCGCTGAGGCGCGTAAGCTCCAGCTCCTCGCCAGTGAGACCGCGAGCGCCCGCGGTGTCCTCGTCCGCGAGGAGCACGCGCTCGAGGTCGAGACCCCCGCGCCCGGCGTCCTCGCCGTCCGCCGCGTCGCCACGGACACGATCCACGTGGAGGCCGGCCCCGGATCCGCCGCCGCCCGCGTGCGCACCGAATGTGACTACGACGAATGGGGCAACGTCCTCGAGGAGCGGGCCCTAGGCCGTGTCGATCTCAAGACCGGCGCCGAGCTGCCGGGCGATGAGCGGATCACGACCTACGTCTACGCCGTGCCCGCCGCGGACGGCGGCCCGCGCGACCGCGTCGCCGAGCAGTTCGTCGCCGACGGCGACGGCGCCCAGATCACCGCGACGCGGACCTACTACGACGGCGAGCCCGAGCATGGCTTACCCTTGGGACAGGTCGGCGCGCGCGGTGTCGTCGCCCGCACCGAGACCTGGCTCGCGGGCGACGCCTGGGTGATGACGCTGCGGCAGCGCGTCGACGCGCACGGCAACGTCACCCAGATCCGCGACGCCGAGGACGGCACCCTACGCCGGCGCTACGACGACGCCGGCCTCTTCCCGGTCGAGGAGCGATTCGTGCTCGGCGGCGCGGGCGACCTCGTCACCACCGCGACCTGGGACGCGCGCTTCGGCCAGCCGCGGAGCGTCACCGCGCCGAGCGGCGCGACGACCCGCGCGGAGTACGACGGCCTCGGCCGCCTCGTCGCCGAGATCGAGCCCGGCGACACGCTCGAGCTACCGACGACGCGCCACATGTACCACCTGGACGGCGCGACCGCGCGCCCGTCGATCGTCACCGAGCGTCGGCGAGTCAGCGGCGAGCCCGACGTCGAGCGCGCCGTCACCCACCTGGACGGCCTCGGCCGCGCGGTCCTCGAGGTCACGCAGGACGACGTTGGCACCGCCGCGATTCTCCGCGCGGCGCGGCGTCTCGGCGCGCGCGGCGAGGTCGTCGAGCTGCGCGCGGGCGCACCGCTCCCCGCGTCGGCGCTGATGCCCGGCGCGCGCGTCGAGCTCCCGACCGCGCCGCCGCCGAGCGTGACTCACTTCGACGCGCTCGGCCGCGCCCTGTGGACGCGCGATGCCGACGGTTACGAGACCGTGACGACCTACTTCCCGCTCGCGCTCGAGCGCCGCGACCACGAGGACCTTCACCCCGAGCCGCCGTACACGGGCACGCCCGAGCGCACCGAGCACGACGGCCTCGGCCGCATCGTCGCCATCACGACCGCCCTGGACGGCCGCAGCATCGTCCACCGCTACGAACACGACGCGGCCGGCCGGGTCGTCGCCCACGTCGACCCGGAGGGCCACCGCACCGTCTACGCCCACGACGGCGGCGGCCGCCTCACTGACGTCGTCTCGCCCGACGCCGGCCGGGTCCGCCAGCGCTTCGACGCCACTGGCCGCCTGGTCGAGCGCATCGCCGCCACCGGCGCCCGCGTGACGTGGACCTACGACCCGATCGGTCGCCTCACCGACGAGCGCGCCCTCGACCCGAGCGGCGCCGAGGTCAGCGCGGTCCGCCGCTTCTACGACGACGGCGGCCCGTTCGCGCGCGGTCAGCTTGTCGCCGCCGAGGACGACGCCGGCCGCGTCGACTTCACCCACGATGCCCGCGGCCGGGTCGTCCGCACGACCCGACGATTCGACACCCCGCGCGGCGCCGTCATGCTGTCCACCGCGCACGAGTACGACGCCCAGGGCCGGCCGCTGCGCGACATCTACCCCGACGGTAGCGCCCTCGAGCACGCCTACACCGCGCGCGGCCTCGAGGCGCCCGGCGCCTTCGGAGGGGCCGAGTACGACGCGCTCGCCCGCTGGAACAACATGTCCCTCGCGCCAGGTGTCGAGCTCACCCGCGAGCTCGACCATACCGGCCGCGTCCTCGGCCAGCGCGTCGCGCAAAAGTCGACGCTCCTCCTCGACCTCACCCACCGCTACGACGTCGCCGGCCTCCTCGCCGAAACACGCGACCAGATCGCCGCCGAGGGCTTCTCGCTTTCGCAGACCTACGTCTACGACGACCTGCGCCGCCTGGTCGCCAGCGCCGCCCACGGCAAGACGTCGCGCTGGCGCTACAGCGACGACGGCAACCTGCTCGAGCAGGCCGGCTGCGCGCTCGCCTACGGCCCCGCACGCCCGCACGCCGCCGTTCGCCTGGACGGCCAGCACCTCCGCTACGACGACGCCGGTCAGCTCGCCGAGGTCGCGGGCGAGGGGCCGCTCGCGCCCGGCGCCTGGCGCTTCGACCCGCACGGCCGTGTGCAGGCGTTCACCGCCGAGGACGGCCGCCGCGTCGAGCACGTCTACGACTACGCCGGCGAGCGGGCGATCCGCCGCGAGTTTGGCACCCGCGGCGAGCCCCTGCGCGAGACGCTGTACTTCGGCCAGGACGTCGAGGTCCGCGACGGCCAGCTCGTCCGC
>ERZ1066137.986-NODE-986-length-16126-cov-46.028934_pt1 | contig 16126 bp, 13 predicted proteins | sample MGYA00382784_ERZ1066137 | MGnify/ENA primary metagenome ERZ1066137 (study PRJEB33369, sample SAMEA5778367) | biofilm metagenome | biome: Industrial cooling water; feature: Water cooling tower basin; material: Biofilm | place: United Arab Emirates | collected... | reverse complement strand
CCCAACAAGTGTTGTCGTAGTTCTAAGGCTTGGCGGTACAACGGTTCTGCTTCGATATAACGCCCTTGGGCACGGTACAACTCTGCCAAGTTATTGAGACTGGTTGCAACATCGGGATGATCATTACCCAACAAGTGTTGTCGTAGTTCTAAGGCTTGGCGGTACAACGGTTCTGCTTCGATATAACGCCCTTGGGCACGGTACAACTCTGCCAAGTTATTGAGACTGGTTGCAACATCGGGATGATTATTTCCTAAGCGTTTCTGAGAAAGTTCTTGGCATTGCTTGTACCATGGTTCTGCTTGAGCATAGAGTCCTTGACCCTGATAAAACCAACCTAGATGGGTAAAAGGGACAATTAAATCCTCATTGCTAAGCCACTCAGTTAGACCAGCGGCAACTTCAATGTGGGGAATAATAGGTGTAACAGTTGTTATCAACGCTTGAGTTGAAGCTTGGGGAATTTGCCTTGCCTCTGCTACCATTGCCCTACAGAAAGCTCGTTTCAGATCATCTACTTGAACTGATTGATTGAGTTTTTTCAGGAGAAACTCTCGAATCAGTTGATGCAAGCGATAGGTGCCCTCACCAATGCGTCTCAGAAGGTGCAAGCTGATCAAATTATCATCACGAAGTGTTTCAAGGTCATCTGGATCTTGATTAAGGGCAACCCTCTCTACTAAAAACCAGGGGATAGGAGCAAGAGCAAACATGCCTAGCAGATACCCTAATTGCTTTGTTGCTTCGTCTAATCCTTCCCAACTCAGTTCGAAGGCAGTAGTGACACCTAAGGGAGCAGTCATGCCAGCATCAGGTTTAAGTAGCGATCGCTCATTTAGCCCCTTCTCCCTTAACCGCTGCTGCATTTCTGCAAGGGATAGATCGGGTTTACGATCGAGATATCGCCCTACCAATTCTAATCCCAAGGGGAGAAATTCTAACCAGGTACAAAGTTTCTTTGTGCTGTCTAAATCTTGCTGAATACGTTCTTTACTCACTAAAGACTCTAATAATGCTAGTGCTGCTGCTTCATCCAGTACATCAATTTCTATTTGTTTGACAGCTTTACCCAAACGTAATCGAGTCGTAATCAACACTTTGAAGCGGGGATCAGCAGGAGGTAGGTAGAGTATGATCTCTTCATAGCTAATGACATCATCCAGAACCACCAACACGTCTCCTGGCTGCCAATGTGTCCAGCAGAATTTCACTTGAGCTAGTACATCTAATTTATCTGGCGGATCAAGTTGCAGGTTCAAGCGCCCAAATTGAACAATTTGAGTCCCTACATCTGCACTCTTTGCTCGAATCCAACAGACACCTCCGTGATAACATTGCTTATATTTTAGGGCATACTGCAACGCCAGTTCTGTTTTGCCCACACCACCCATACCTGCAATAGCTGATGGTGTCCCCTGCTCATTCTCCTGAAGCTGCTGATGTATATGACCCAGTTCCTGCTCCCGACCAACGAACTGCACTACACCACTTCGAGGTAGGTTTTCAGGAATGTTAATTGGTCCACTAGCCGGAATATTCGATGGCTTAAAGAGGTATCCATCCTGCACTCTCATGAAAATTACTGGAGTTGCAAAATCTCGCTTTCGAAATTGTGTGGGACCTTGGGAGATAGCTCTTCGTCCAGATTGAGCTGCAATATCAACTGGCTCACCTTCAGCTAGCTGTTTATAGAAGCGAAGAGCAAACCGACTGGCAGTAGCATTAGTAACCATGTACTGCATTGCAACGACAATAGGAATATTCTGTTGAATTACTTTGGATGCAGTTCCTACAAATGCTTGCGATGCAGATAACATTCCTCCCTCGCAAGCTTGTAGCATCACAACTTTTGGACGATGTTGATTAAACAGTTCAGCGAAGTATTCATCATCGACCCAGTTAACTGCATTAAATTCATCTGAAAGAGCTATCTGTCCTCTCTCCCTATTCACTCCATCCGTTATCAAACGACCATGACCGATGAAATGAAAAATATCAGGTTTCCTGTTCAGAGCGTCATTAATTGTCTCAGCATCGGCTGAGTTTACAATTGGCAGTAATTCTACTTGGTTTTTGGGATCACTCTCTAGCTTCTTCAAAGCATCTTTTACAGGCTCATAAACAACTGGAGTTAAGTCTGTGGGAGTTGACACAACTAAAGCAATCCGGAGCTTTTCATTCCGTTCTATTTGAATCGGTTCAGCAGCAATCCATTGTGATCGCCGACGTGAGAAAACTAGATCGGGCACTGTTCCTACCCAAATTATGCCCAAATTCGCACTGCTTGGTAAACGCAGAAATTCCCAGGGTAGAGCTGCAAGGTCAGGCATTTCTTGCTCATCAATATCCAACTCCACCCGTAATAGCTGCTTTCCCTTTATTACCACCTGATCAAAAAAAGACACAAAATCTGGGCGCAATCCATCATCAAACAACACATCAAACAACAGCTCACCTAAGAGTTGTGCTTGGCTGGAGTCACTAATGTCTTGCTCCTTCATAAGCTGCAACAGCGGAGTGAGTTTCGACAATTGTTCTTGATAACGTAAAACTCCAGAGGGTTCACCGAGAAATTGCTGTTGTGAATCCCTTTTCTCAATTTGAACACGCCTACTATTAGCAACACGGATGCGGTAAGTGTAGTACGTTCTCAGCATTACCCGTACTCCCCTTGTTAATCTATTGGTTTCAGGTACTACACTTTTACTACACATATCTACTAACAAGAACTAAAAATTTTGTTAGAAATTTAATTAATTTACTACCAATTGTTTCTGGTATTTCCCCTTATATACATAGCTTAGTTTTTGTAGCTAACCCTTAATCTTTGTGGTAAACATCTCCAATATTGATGCCACTACCTTGACCTATGTTGACGTTGTATTTTCCGTGTTGCTGAACATTTTGAATTATGCGAGCTTTATTCTCGTTGTCATAAGCCTGCTCAGCTTGAGCAGCAGACTTAGAGTCTGGGCGCTTAAATAAGTAGCCGTCAGGTACTCGCATAAATATGACAGGTGTTGCAAAATCTCGTTTTCGGTATTGAGTTGGACCAAGAGCGATCGCTCGACGACCATACTGAGCAGCAATATCAACTGGGTCGTCCTCTGCCAATTGTTGATAGAAGCGACGCGCAAATCGACTGGCTGTGGCATTTGCCACCTCATACTGCATTGCCACAACCACAGGAATATTTTGTTGAACCACCCTAGATGCCAATCCTACAAATGCCTGGGATGTTGATAGCATTGCACCTTCACAGGCTTGTAACATGACAATCCCAGGACGGTGTTGATTAAACAGTTCACTGAAATAATCGGCATCAACCCACATTGCGTCACCAAAATCTGGATCGACTAATGCGATCTGACCAATCTCTTGATTGTTCTCATTCTCCAATTGCCCATGCCCAATGAAGTGAAAGATATGGGGTTCTTTGGAAAGAATAGTGTCAATTGTCTCAGGATTAGCTGATTCCACTATTGGAAGTAGTTCCACCCGATTAGCCTGTTCACTCGCTAGTTTTTCTAACGCTTCCTGAACAGTCTTATACTCTACGGGTCGCAAATCAGGAGGAGCAGAAACCACGAGAGCAATCCGCAGCTTTTCATTCTGCTCTAATTGAATAGGCTGAGCCGGAATCCATTGTGACCGCCGACGTGAGAAAACTAGATCGGGCACTGTTCCTACCCAAATCGTGCCCAAATTTGCTCTAGTAGGTAAAGACAAAAATTCCCAGGGTAGAGCTGCAAGGTCAGGACTGCCCTGTTCATCAATATCTAATTCCACCCGTAATAGCTGTTCTTCTTTCTGGACCACTTGGTGATAAAATGACACAAAATCTGGACGCAGCCCATCATCAAACAATACATCAAACAAAATTTCACCCAGAAGCCTGGTTTGGCTAGAATCATTGATCGTCCCATCCTTCACAAGCTGTAATAGCGGGGTAAGTTCTGATAATTTTTCCTGGTAGCGCAAGGCTCCGGCCGGTTCCCCAAGAGACTGATGTTGTGAATCTCTTTTCTCAATCTGAACTCGATCATAATTGGATAACCGAATACGGTAGGTGTAATACGTTTTTGACATGACTGGCGTTTCCTTAGAATTCAATCGTGTTACAACTTCATCCAAATTAAGCTGTCGTTCCTTTAGGAAGCTGCAACTGCCATTTCTCAGCATCCCACCGCTTAAACTGGTTAGCTGCTTCCTCTTTATTCCGGAACAGTTGCTTGAAGCGATCAGATAGTTCACTCGCTACATCACGAACATCAGCAAATAACCAGTTCACATTTGGTTCTACCCAAACTTTACCCACCAGTTCTATTTCCTGAACCGCCTTTGGAACCTTGAAAACTGTGGCAAATTCCACCATTCCCGTTTTCTTTAAGGCTTCATCCTGAATCCGCCAATAAGCTGTTGAACCTACACTAGTCGTCAAAATCTCAAAAAGACCGAATTCATACTTGTAGGCAGGCATCGTCACAAACGCTTTAAACTCATTCTTGTTTGCGACCTCTCCCTTGATCTCACCTGGCACTTGCTCCAGCACAGCCGTCAGATCTGACGTATCTATCCCAGCCGTCCAGTCCAGATTGCCGTTTAAACCAATATCCATACCCACACCGCCACTGAGAACCGATCGCCACTTTTCATTGGGAAAGACACTCTGAAGAATCGGTTCCTGCTCACCCTTGGGACCAAAGTCTAATTCACAAATCAATCTCCAGAACTGGACAGTCGGCTGAGGACGTAACTCCACCTTCAAGGTCAGATAATAGAAGTCATACTGATCCTGCATCTGTTGACGATAGATGTTGCTCAGTTCAGTTCCTGTCTCTTGAAAAGTTGCTTCTGTCAGTAGCGTTAATTTGTCCTTTGGGCTGCCCAAGGTAACCTTACTTTCTTTAAGGTTTGTAACAGCCGCTACACCAGGTCCTAGTTTGGTTCCTCCTGAAAGCGTTCCTTCCCAAAGTTGAACCTCCTCGAGCAAGCCGGACAATAGCTTATCAGACTCTTGGAAGTTCTCGGGGGATAGTTTGTCACTCATCTCAACGTCTCCTTACAGTTTTCAGTTTGTAAAAATCTAAATACATTGAGTTCTCAATACCTACTAAGAAGAAGGTGATCAGCATTATGGGCAGCTTGGCCCAGCAGAAATTGACACATCTATTACATAATTACCACCTGATTACGAGCCCAAGTAACCGCTATAGGCTATTCAGCGCCATCCGACAACTTAGGAATTTACAGACGATCGAGCTGTATTAATATACTATACGGCCGTTCTTAAAAGTGTTGTCGGTAGAGCTCACGCCTGCATGTTGGATACTTTGAAGTTCTGTAGAACCAGGTTGTCGTGAAGCTATATATCCATACTGATGGGACTGATTAGTTACATAAGACGAAGGATGATCCTGTACAGGCCTAAAATTTCTTGGAGTCTTATCTACATCTTTACTTTAGTTTTTCTTATCTTAAAAAAGTTATTACTACTTCATCTTAGGTGTCCGTTAGGGTATGGTCTACGGACAGAGGAAGCTGTGTAGCTGAATGTGGGGAACTTTGATGGCATCGGCTTAACAATTCGACAAACCAATGATAACAGTACGGGGATAAATACTGCTGACTAAGGAAAGGGATAGTGGTTTGCTTCTTTAGGTGATCCAACAACCCTGCTTCGGAACCAGAAATCTACACTGGTTCATAGCCACATTAAAGTGCAGAGCTTGGAGATTCCTCAAAATTGTCCAACTATACTAGGTCTATCTCAATTTACGTATCGCTCTTTTGCTCAATGGTGAAACGATGAGCCGCTTAACCTCTCATTCGCAAACAGTTCTAAAAATACCTGAAAAAATAATTATTTTTTTATATTTAGTATTGTTTTTCTGCTACTGTACAGATACAATATCTTAGACAAATATAAAAGTGGGACTGCAACACTTCCTCTTAAAAGAAAATAGGTTTGAAGCTAGACGGAATTATCGGTCCTGTCGCTCGTTCTAAGCTTGGTTTATGATTAATTGGTGATGGCGTAGAGAATTTCTAACTAAATTCTGGGTTCCAGATCATTTACTAAATTTTAATTTAAAGCTGAAGGAAATTTATATGGCTACATTACAAGAAGATTCTCAGGGTAATGAGGTTAAAGAACTCCAAGCCAATCTGGAAAAGCTAGGCTTTTATGCTGGTCAGCTTGACAGTGATTTTGGACCAGAGACAAAGGGAGCCGTTCAAGATTTTCAAGCAAGGTATGGAGGGTTAAAAGTTGATGGTATTGTGGGTTCTAATACATTCAATGCAATTCAAGCAGCTTTAGTTTCTACACCTCCAACTCCTTTTAGCTTTTTTTCCAAGTTTAAGAAGGAGGAGGATAAGGCAAAAGCAAATGCTGACAAGCTTGTATTTCTAGATCGAGGACTTGACAACCCTGAATCACCTTTTAAAGAAGAAATTATTAATTATCCTGCTCATCTTCAAAGAAAACCTGATGGCGTAACACTGCTTTCTCACTTAGACAAATCGGGCAAGTTTAGCCCTTATCCGCCTCACGATGAGTATCCCAGTTCTGGTATAGAAGAAAACGGATTAAGTTTTCTCAGCCTTGACGTTCAGCAAGCTTGCGTTTGTATTGGCAGTTTTGATGCAAGCTCTAACCTAAAGGCACGGTGGGTGGGGAGGAATGCGCTAGAGCCTGTTCAATTCTGGAGTGCAACTAAGTTTATTCCTGTTTTAAATCTTGTGTGTCAAGCAAACCGGAGAGAGCTATCTATTCCAATTGAGGAGTGTACTATAAGAGGTAGTGCAGAGACGGTAGGTACGCCATTCGCCGAGTTAGTAACTGATTTAGTGAGCTACAGGGAAGGAGTAGATCACTCAAATGTTGTAGCTGAGATGTTTAAGAGGTTTGAAACTACTCCACACTCTAATCTTGAAACATGGCTTCGTCGCATCACGCATAACGATAATTTGAAGTTTCAAGGTGGTTATAGTTCTAGTGAGCCTTTCATAAAAAAGCCAACTCTTTATCATCCAGCTTCTGACAAGTCTATAGTTAAGTTTCAAGATCCAGGGACTGGTTCTAATTATCTATCTGCCTATGACCTCGTTCGCATGATCTCAATGCTTGGCTGGCATAACTATTTGCCTAGCGTAGGCTTACCTAATGCTGAGTGGCATAGTTTAGCAAGTGTTGTTAAATGTATGGGAACTGATACAGCTCGTTATGTTGATGTAGCCATCAAAACGCTAGGTTTACAAAGCACTACAGGTGCTCCAGTAATTATCTCGAAACTTGGCTTTGGAACTACAGGGCGTGGTGAAGATGCTCTCACCTATACTGCGTTCGTCCAGTTTATTGATGGTAACTCTAGTCCTGCCAAACTGAGAACCTTAGCAATGGCGTTGAGAATTCCAACAACGGCGGCAGCGGCTCCTAAACATGATGCAAAGATGGCATCTGAAGTCACTGAAATTATTCGTCGAATTGTGACAGAGGAGCTTGCTTAGGTAGGAATTAGATCACGAACATCAAAAGTTTATTTAATTGCTTAAATCTTTCAGAGAGGTGGCGAGATGGAGTTTCCAGTATTACAGATTGGAAGTCACGGACAGGATGTTAGGAAGTGGCAAAAGTTTCTTAGCCGAGATCAAGGCATCGAACTTGATCATGAATCAATGGGTTTAGATGGAATATACGGACCTGGAACGTCTCAAGGTACTAAAACCTATCAAGCCAGTAAGAGTTTAGAGCGCAATGGTATTGTTGACCCTAAAACCTATAACCAGGCTGTAAAAGATGGGTTTGTTCCGAAGATTAACGTTTAGATCTTGTTATCTTTAAAGTCTTAGTGAGAGATGTATGGCACTTCCAGTGTTAAAGCGGGGTAGTACAGGCGAAGCTGTAGAGCGTTGGCAACAGTTTCTAATTGGCTTGGAAATTCTTAAGGATGTTGCTGATGGTAGATTTGGTGAATTAACGGAGGAAGCAACGAAGACTTACCAGACTAGTAAAGGACTCAAAGCAGATGGAACTGTTGGAGCCAAAACCTATGCAAAAGCAATAGAAGATGGCTTTGATGTGATTGAGTTAGACCCAAATTTTCCTGACAAACCCGACTTTCCTCCCTTACTCAGCACTGCTAGCCGTCAAGCAATCTTTGGTAAGTTTAGTTTTGTGGCAGATCCAACCCCCAGTAATCCGGAACGTATCAATATTCTCAGTACTTGGAAACAAGATAATATCACATCCGTTTATATTCCAGAACTGATTGGAATTACTGGGGCCCCAAGCAGCGGCAAGATTGAGTTTCATCATTTGGCAGAACCTCAGTTAAACGGTTTATGGGCTGCTTGGAAAGCTAAAGATCTGATCAAGCTAGTGCTGACCTTTGATGGTAGTTTTGTACCGCGTTTTATCCGTGGCAGTCGTACAGTTTTGAGTAACCATGCTTTTGGCTCTGCATTCGATATTAACTTTCAGTGGAACAAATTAGGCCAAACTCCAGCGTTATTGGATCAGAAAGGCTCTATCAGGCTTTTGGTACCAATTGCAAATGATTATGGCTTTTACTGGGGAGGACATTTCAGTAGCCGAAAGGATGGGATGCACTTTGAAGTGGCAAAGCTTTTGAGCAGTAGTAATTTAACTACATTGGCAAGTAAGTACGGTATTTCATAGAAATGGAGATGGGAAAATGAGCGTACCAGGTATTGATGTTTCCGATTATCAGGATCCTGTTGGCTGGACTGCTGTAGCAAGTCAAGGCATCAAGTTTGCTCTGATTAAGGCAACTGAAGGCAAATCTACCAGAGCAGATACATTCAAAGATAAGTGGCAACAGGCAAAATCAGTTGGTATTTTACGGGGTGCCTATCACTTCTTTAGACCGACCAGAACGGGAGAAGATCAGGCAGATAACTTTTTGCAGGCACTTAATTCGGCCGGAGGGTTGGAAGCAAATGATATCTCACCTGTACTTGACATTGAAGTTAAGGATGGAGTTAGTGCTGATCTAATTCGTGAACGATGCCTGATCTGGCTAGACAAGGTAGAAGCGGAAACTGGACGTAAATCAATTATTTACACAGGAGCTAGCTTTGGAGACACAAATTTAAGTGTAAATACTCAGTTCGCTGAATACCCGTTGTGGGTTGCCCATTACACCTTAGGTAAACCCTGGGTGCCAGGTAAATGGAAAACCTGCGCTATTTGGCAATATGCTGACGAAGGAAAAGTGAAGGGAATCCGCGGAAACGTTGACCTCAATTGGTTCAATGGTTCGCTGGATGCATTAAAAACATTTGCAACAGGTGACTATTCTCAAGTTAGGAGTGACGCTGTGTTCGATAACCTGGTTAACTGGGGTGATAAAGGTACAGCAGTGCGTCAGGTTCAAGAATTGCTAATTGCAAAGGGATATGATGTTGGGTCTAAAGGAGCAGATAGTGATTTTGGAGTTAATACAGCAGCGGCTGTAACGCGATTTCAACGTGATAATAACCTTCCAATTAATGGAATTGTTGATCCTGCAACTCTGGAAAAGCTCAACTCATAAAGACTAGTTTTCTTCATTAACTTTGGAGTCGGGTATGAAAAAAGTGCGCGGTGTTTGGCTGACAAACGTAGCCAGTGATGTCTATACTTCGGAAGACAAGATTAAGAAAGCAATTGAACTTCTCGCGTCAACAGGTTTCAATGTTGTCTTTCCAGTCGTTTGGAATAAGGGATTTACCCTTTACAGAAGTGAAGTCATGAGGCGGTATTTTGGTGATGACTTTATTATCGATCCAACCTATTCAAACCGAGATCCCCTAGCCGAGATTGTTGAAGCAGCCAAGGCGTTTAAGCTCAAAGTCATTCCCTGGTTTGAGTATGGATTTGCTGCTGCTGCAGTTCAAAAAACGTTAACAGGGTTAGAAGAATTTGGCAAACATATTCTTGAGAAGCAATCTGGCTTTGCGGCTGTTAATCATAGTAACCAACCTCTCATTAAACCTGTGCCTGACACTGTGGGAGATATTGGCTTCAAATGGATGAATGCTCTTAATCCTGAGGTTCAAGCCTTTATGATTGAACTGATGGTTGAGGTTGCACAAAATTATGATGTTGATGGAGTGCAAGGGGACGATCGTCTGCCAGCCTTTCCAGTAGAAGGTTTTGACCAGGCTATAGCAAACCAGTTTAAGACTAAACACGGTAGATTGCCTACAGGGCCTAAAGATGAAAAATGGATGAAATTCCGTGCTGATATTCTGACTGATTTTTTAAAGGAACTATCTGCACAAATTAGGCAGGTTGGGAAAGCAAAAGGTAAGGAAATTCTCATATCAATGGCTCCCCACCCGAGAGGCTTTGGCTTTAGAGAAGCTTTACAAGATACTAAAGAGTGGCTTGAACATGTGGATATGCTGCATCCACAGCTTTATCGTCAAGTCTTTAGTGGGGGAAATAGCTATCAAACGTTGTTAGCGGATGAGCTAAGCGGTTTAACTACGGCTCAGGCCGCTAAACTCTCTCCTGGAGTTCTAATGAAGGAAGGAGACTACCGCATTAGTGATGTGCATCTTGATGCGGCGGTCGGACTTAACCGAACCCAAAAGTTGGCAGGCCAAGTCTTCTTCTTTTTTGAGGGATTGCGAAAACCAGATAGTATTCTGGCTAATAAGCTACGAGATCCCCTCTATGCAGTGAATCAGAAAGATGATGAAGGCCCTGATGTCTTTAGAATCCAAAAACTTCTTAAAGATCTAGGTAAACCAGAGTTTGATCCAGGCGATGTAGATGGAATTTTTGGGACAAAAACAGAAACAGCTGTAAAAAACTTTCAAACAGCTCAGTCGCTCACAGTAGACGGAAAAGTCGGAGCTAAAACGCTGGAAAAACTGGGAGTTCTCAGCTTAGCTAAATTTGGATCTCTTCCAGTTGCTTGAACTCAAAGATAAAATAACCTGAGATTAAAGCTCAATACTACCTATCTGCCTCAAAATCAAACCATCATTGTTAATATTGCTCTATGATCAAAAATTAGGAATCTGATGGAACTGTAACTTGTACATCTCTATAGCAGGAGATAATTTAATGGAACTGTTTACTTTGGGAACATCATCTAAAGACATTAAACGGCTTCAAGAGCGGCTGCAGGAATTTGGGTACTATCAGGGAGAATTCACAAGTACTTTAGATGAAGCAACCCAGAACTCCCTTACAAACTTCCAGGAAGCTAATGGGTTGGCAGCTGACGGAACGGTTGGCTTGATAACCCTCAATGCGCTAGGTTTACTAGAACTTGGATTAACTGATGTTGGTTAAGCATTAAAAACTGAGGAAAAGCAAGAAAATGGTAATGATAAAGGATATTATTGGGTGCCCATCAACGACGATTGTAGATGGATTATCCCGACAAATTGTTGCTGAAATGAACAATGCTGTTCCCGGAGTTCTTTTAGATTGTTCTGATTTAGATATTTCGATTGATCTGTTGCAATTTCCGCTTCTACAACGTCCTGCCAAAGAGGCTTTAGCGAGAGCAATTTTAGCTAGAGGGAGACGTATGGAGATTAATTCAGCCTATCGAACTTGTGCTCAACAGTTCTTGCTTCGTCGGCGTAAGGAACTCAGGACTTGTGGTATCGCTCAAGCTGCATTGCCGGGAAATAGTTTGCATGAAAGTGGTTTAGCTTTAGATATTCCTGATATTAGCGGCTGGAAACCTTTTCTCGAAGAACAAGGTTGGGTTCATACTGGGGCAAGCTTGCCTGGAGATCCATTTCACTTTGAATTTCGCGGCAGAGGTATCCAAATTATTGGTAATGTAGGAGTACTAGGATTTCAGCGCCTTTGGAACAAAAATCACCTGAGCGATCAAATCGCTGAGGATGGCATTTATTTGCAAGGCCGTGACACTGACAAACGCTTACAGATATCACCAGCAGAAGGATTTGGTGCGGTCATACCTGGAACGAGTAGAATTCTGCGATTGGCAACTCCCCTAATGCGAGGTGGGGACGTTCGATTGGTTCAAATGAAATTGAGGCAACTCACTCCTCCGCTACTTTTAGATGACAAAGATGTGGATGAGATTTATGGTTCGAAAACAGAAGCTGCAATTCGGCAATTCCAGGCTGCTCAAGGTATCGCAGTTGATGGAATCGTGGGTTCAAAAACCTACGAAAAACTGGGAATCACTTAATTTACTCAGATTACACCTAAGTCTACAAAGGAAAAGCATCGTGACAAGTAATCCAGATTTTGTAGTGAAGCAAAGAGCTAGCGGCTATCGGGCTATCGAAAGTCAAGCTTGTCTCCTCAAAAGTATAGTTGGATTTCTTCAGCCAGATGCTGGAATTTCTGAGAATTTATCTAAAATTCAAGAAAAATTCTATGAATTAGTTTCTAAATCGGCAGAGTTGGATATTTAGTAATCTGTAAAGGATTTTTAGAGATGGAACTGCTGGCGTTTGATCCAATTATCTTGCTGTAAATGCTACTTAAATCCTGGTGGCAATTCCCTCAATCATTTTTTAGTTAATACTTGGGAGTAGAATGCATGGTGCTTTCTCGTGGTTCAACTGGTTCTGAAGTCCAAGATTTGCAAACAAAACTTGTAAAGCTAGGCTTTTTAAGCTCAAGTCCATCGGGAACTTTTGATGCAGGAACTGAAACCGCTGTCAAAAGCTTTCAAACTCAACGCCCCTGGCTCTTGATTGATGGCGTTGTGGGTAATATGACGTTGGGTGAAATCAATGATGCTCTGTCAGAGCTGGATGGACAAGATGCATTAAAAATGTTTGCGTCAGGTTCCAATTCTCTAGATATGACATCTCTTAGGGGAAACCAGCTATTAGGTTTAGCAATTCAAAGACGCTTAAGAGGGCTAGGGTTATATCCAGGTGGAAAGTTAATTGATGGTAATTTTGGTCCCCGTAGTCAGGCAGCACTAAAAGATTTTTGTAATGGAACTGGTATTTCAGTGACTACACCTTTGCAACTTACTCCTGCAATCGCAGGTAAGTTATTAACCACGCCTCAAATTCTCTCCGTCCTGGATGACGCAAAAAACACTAGTCGCATTTCAACGCAGTATCTTGATTTTGAGAAAGCTGTTGGTGCCAATGATGCCAAGCTAGGATTTCTAGATATGGGCGCACAACAATCCCCATTCAAGAAAAATATCCATCGTGGCAAAGAGTTTTTGGCAGCAACAAGTTCAACAGGAGTTAAGAGTAGCTCACCCACATCACTTAGTTTTTCTAACCACCCCAATATTGGCAGCGAACCAACAATTAACATTAGCAGTTTAAATTTCTTAGGGTCTGACATTACAGAAGCCTGTATTTGTCTAGGGCATTTTGATGGGACCCAACTCACCACAAGTTGGTTAGGCAAAAATCCTGTAGCTCTTGTTGAATGTTGGAGTGCCAGTAAAATTATCCCCATCCTGAACACCCTCTGTAAAGTTGGAAAAAAAGTTCCGAGTAACCCACGTGACTTGATTCTGAAAAATACAGGTAGTACTGGACGGCAATTCGAACTTCCTGACGCACTGGCCGATATCTGTTCCTATAGAGCGGATGTTCCTCATTCCAATGCTTTGTCTGCAACTTTGAATGCTTTTGAAAGTAATCGAGAAAAATGGATTAGAAATCAAACTGGTAATACTAGAGCAATTCAGTTTGGTGGAAAATATGGGTTTGCGGCAACAATTGGAGTTCCAGAAATTAGAGATCGCTCCAGCAATAGTCAAATCCTAAGTTTTCAATCGACTGCTACTGGAGGAAATTTAATTTCTGCTTATGACTTAACCAGATTGATTTCCCTGGTTGGGTGGCACAAACTCCTGTCTAGTGACCAGAAATTAGCTGGCATTTCTGATCAAGGCATCGAGCAAGCCGTGATTGCGCTAGGTACCGATACCGCACGATATATAGATACAGCCATTTCAACACTTGGTCTTGAAAATGTGGTGGACTCGCTTGTTGTTCTTTCTAAACTGGGTTTTGGATTCTCATCAACACGTAATGTAACAGAATTAGTTTATACTGCGTTTGCTCAATTCATTGATAAACAGAATCCAAGTAAACCAAAACTTAGATCTTTTGCTCTAACATTGCGTACCAGTAAGTCGCGTGGGGGAAGTGCTGTAGCAATTGAAACGGATACAGCCATAGCTACTGCTGTGACAGAAATCATCCGGCGGATTGTAACCGAAAACTTTTCTTGAGCACTGATTTATTGCACATTTCATTGATTTCTAGGAGTTGGATATAGTTCTTATATTGTAAGAACGTAGCAGCATTAGTGCAGCTGTTGAACTTTCACCAGAGCGGAAAGGAGAATTTATGAAGCTGAGTGACATTATTGCAACTGATCAAGTAATTACGTTGAACGATCTAAAATTAGATGAGGAGTTAGTTAAAGAAATCCAAAGTAAACTCAGCCAGTTAAGGCTCTACCCTGATGGCCGATGGATCGATGGTGATTATGGCAATCGTACAGAAACAGCGCTCCGGGAATTCTGTGACTTGTTCGACCTGACTAATTTCCAAAACAGTAAGTTTGATAAGGTTTTTGCAGAAAAGCTGATGACGGCGTCAGTTGATGACTTACCCTCTCCTCAGCGACTAACAATGCAAAACTATGTTGATGCCGCTCAACTGTTAGGAATTGAAGTTGAAATTATCCGAGCTGTTCATGAAGTCGAAGCTGCTGGGCAAGGGTTCCTTGCAGACGGGAGACCTAAAATTTTATTTGAGCGACACATCTTTTTCCGAGAAACAGACGGGCGTTTCGCTACTTCCCATCCCCATCTTTGTAATCGACGTTCGGGAGGCTACTTAGGTAATGAGCGTGAATGGCCTCGTTTAGAAGAGGCTAAGACCTTGGATCGAAAAGCAGCCCTTCGATCTGCTTCTTGGGGACTGGGGCAAGTGATGGGGTTTAATCACAAACTTGCAGGCTATGGCAACGTGGAAGATTTCGTGCTTGATATGTACGAAAGTGAAAGCAAGCAATTTACCGCTATGTTGGGATTTATCCAAAATGCTACCGCAACAATGGTCCCAGCATTAAGAGCTCGTGATTGGAGAGTTTTTGCACGAGATTTTAATGGTTCAGGTAACATTGCAGTATATGCACCAAAGCTTGAGAAAGCCTACAATAAATTTATTGTTTTAGGGGTTCAGCAACGACTGATATATTTATCAGATAAGGATAGTAATCCTAAACTATCTCCTGGAAAACCTGATGGCAAATTTGGCGATAAAACAAGAAATGCCCTAGTGGCATTTCAAGAACAACAGGGTTTAAGCCAGACGGGCCAAGTAGATTCTAGTTCCATAGCAAAATTAAAGTCTTTGGTACCAGATATTTTGCTACCGCTCGTCTAGCAAAGAAAATACACTTTAAGAAGGTGTGCAAAGGCATGTTAGATAAAACATAGGAGAGGAAGATGGTCGATCTCTACACTGTCAAAGCAACAAGTCTGAATGTTCGCTCATTGCCTAAGGTAGAGGAGGATAACAAAATTACATCTATTCCTCAAAATCATGTTGTCTCCAAGCTTAGTGCCACTGAAGGGAATTCTTGGTGGAGGATTTTAACGATCAAAGATGAGCAACCCTTGGAGGGGTATGTCGCGAGTCACTTTCTAGTACTTCAAGGCTTAAGTAAGCTTACTATCTAAGCGGTCAAGGGCTTGCCCTTATAAGTCCACTGGAAAGGCTTTGCCATGGTGCGGTTGAAGTAATCGATAAACTCCAGGATACGGGTTTTGAGCTGAGTTTTACTTGTGAAGCTTGAGCGCCGCAATAACTTACGCACCAAAATGCTAAACCAAATCTCAATCTGATTGAGCCAAGAGCAATGTTTGGGGGTGAAATGAACCACCAGAGAGTCTGTCAAATGGTTTGTGTCAGAGCTAGGAGATTAATCAGGAAAACGGTCAGCAAACATCAGGGCAAATCGATTCAGCGCTGGTTTCCAATCTCGGATCGGCATGGTCCAGCGTTGGGCAATATTGTGGATGGCCAGGTAAACAACTTTGAGCGCGGATTCATCGGTCGGGAACCCTCGACGGTTTTTCAAGACTTTTCTCAGGGTCATATTCATCGACTCAATGGCATT
>ERZ1066137.960-NODE-960-length-16450-cov-7.359561_pt1 | contig 16450 bp, 14 predicted proteins | sample MGYA00382784_ERZ1066137 | MGnify/ENA primary metagenome ERZ1066137 (study PRJEB33369, sample SAMEA5778367) | biofilm metagenome | biome: Industrial cooling water; feature: Water cooling tower basin; material: Biofilm | place: United Arab Emirates | collected... | reverse complement strand
CGGCCTCGCCGCCTGGGAGCTGGGCGCCGTGGCCGTGAAGGCGGCCGTGGAGCGCGCCGGCGTGCCGGGTGATGCCGTCGACGAGGTGCTGCTGGGCAACTGCCTCATGGCCGGCCAGGGCCAGGCGCCTGCGCGCCAGGCGGCGCTGAAGGCCGGCCTGCCGCTGAGCGCCGGCGCCGTGACGCTGAGCAAGATGTGCGGCAGCGGCATGCGCGCCATGATGTTCGCGCACGACATGCTGGCCGCCGGCAGCGCCAACGTCATGGTGGCCGGCGGCATGGAGAGCATGACCAACGCGCCGCACCTGGTGTTCGCGCGCAAGGGCGTGAAGTACGGTGCCGCGCAGCTGTTCGACCACATGGCCATGGACGGCCTGGAGGACGCCTACGAGCGCGGCAAGGCCATGGGCGTGTTCGCCGAGGGCTGTGCCGCGAAGTACGGCTTCACGCGCGAGGCGCAGGACGCCTACGCCATCGCCAGCACCACGCGCGCCAAGAGCGCCAACGAGGACGGCAGCTTCGACTGGGAGATCGCGCCCGTGGCCCTGCCGGGCAAGGGCGGCGAGACGCTCGTGAAGCACGACGAGCAGCCCTTCAAGGCCAAGCTCGACAAGATCCCCACGCTCAAGCCCGCGTTCAAGAAGGACGGCACCATCACCGCGGCCAACGCCAGCAGCATCAGCGACGGCGCCGCCGCGCTGGTGATGGTGCGCGAGAGCACGGCGCGGCAGCTGGGCCTGCAGCCCGTGGCGCGCATCGTGAGCCATGCCGTGCACGCGCAGGCGCCGGAGTGGTTCAGCACCGCGCCGGCGGGCGCCATCGAAAAGGCGCTCAAGAAGGCCGGCTGGGACGCCAAGAGCGTGAACCTCTGGGAGGTGAACGAGGCCTTCGCCGCCGTCACCATGGCCGCGATGGCCGAGTTCCGGCTGCCGCACGAGATCGTCAACGTGCACGGCGGTGCCTGCGCGCTGGGCCACCCCATCGGCGCCAGCGGCGCGCGCATCGTCGTCACGCTGCTGGGCGCGCTGCGGAAGCGCGGCCTCAAGCGTGGCGTGGCGGCGCTGTGCATCGGCGGTGGCGAGGCCACCGCGATGGCGCTCGAGATGGTCTGAGCGGCGCGTGCAGCGCGCGTCAGGCGGCGGTGCCCACGACCACGCGGTTGCGGCCGCCGGCCTTGGCGGCGTACAGCGCGTCGTCGGCCTGGCGCAGCGCGCGTTCCCAGGCCGTGCCGTCGGCAAACGGCGGCGAGACGCCGATGCTCACGCTGCAGGGCCAGGGCCGGCCGTCGGGCCCCGCGAAGGGCAGGGCGGCCACGGCGGCGCGCAGCCGCTCGGCCAGCGCCTCGGCCAGGCCGGGCGTGGGCGCGATCACGCCGACGAGGAACTCCTCGCCGCCCAGCCGGGCCACGAGGTCGGCGCCCCGCACATGGGCCTGCAGCGTGGCGGCCACGGCCTGCAGCAGGCGGTCGCCGCTGCCGTGGCCCAGGCTGTCGTTGACGCGCTTGAAGTGATCCAGGTCCAGCATCAGCCACGCCACCGGCGCCGGGTGCCGCGCCGCGAAGTGCCGGCGCAGCGCCTGCGACAGGCCGTTGCGGTTGAGCACGCCGGTCAGCGCGTCCTGCGTGGCCAGGCGGTGCAGCTCGCTCGTGAGGCGCGTGAACATCCACCACAGCACGCTGGGGCCCATGAGCAGGATGCAGATCGACGACAGCGCGTAGTAGGCCTGCGCCGTGGGGCCGGCGAACAGCGTCTCCACGCCGCGCAGGCCGGCGTCGACGGCGCGCAGCAGCGTGGCCGAGCCGAGCACGGCGCCCACCACCAGCATCAGCCGCTGCGCCGGCACCTCGATGGGCGACAGCCGCCGCGCGGCCACGCCGGCGTGCCAGGCCATGGCCAGGTAGAGCAGGCCGAGGCTGGTGTTCAGGCTCATGTGGCGCAGGGGCTGGCCGAAGGCCGTGGTGGCCAGCGCGTGCAGCAGGCCCCAGGCCAGGCCCGCGGCCAGCAGCGTGCCGAGCCCGGGCGCGCCCAGCGCCAGGAACTGCCGCTGCCCGCGCAGGAACAGCCCGGCCGCGATGACCATCAGCGTGTCGGGCAGCAGCGCCAGCGGGTGGCCCGCGTCCAGCCCCAGCGACAGGCGCACGCCGAAGGCCATCGCGAACAGCCCCGTGCTCGCCGCGCACTGCAGCAGCGGGCGCTGCGAGGGCTGCTGCCGGGCCACGAGCGCCACCAGCGCGCCCGTCACGGCCAGGTTCAGCGTCATCAGCACCACGGTGGTGGTCGGGTCCATGAAGCGGGCGGTGCGGCGGGCGGTGGGGCGGCGGGCGGCGGGCCAGTGTGCCGGGGGTGGCGGCGGTGAGTGCGGGCATCCTCGACACCGCCGGGCCCTTCGTGGCGGCACTATTCCCGGCGGGCCCGGAGGCGCTGGTGTTTGCGCTGGCGGTGCTGGTGCTCAACGCCACGCCGGGCGTGGACTTCGCGCTCACCGTGGGCCGCACGCTGCAGGGTGGCCTGCGCGCGGGCCTGGCCGCCGCGGCCGGCATCACGGCCGGCTGCGTGCTGCACGCGCTGGCCGCGGCCTTCGGGCTGGCGGCGCTGCTGGCGCTGCACCCGCAGGCCTTCGTCGCCATCCAGTGGGCGGGCGCGGCCTACCTGGCCTGGCTGGGCCTGCAGCTGCTGCGCAGCGCGTGGCGCGGCGCGGCGGCGCCCGGTGCCGCCCCGGTGGCGGCGCGCCCGGCCTGGGCCGATTTCCGCGCCGGCCTGCTGACCAACGTGCTCAACCCCAAGGTGGCGCTGTTCTTCCTGGCCTTCCTGCCGCCCTTCGTGCCGGCCGGCTCGCCGTCGCGGACCGCGTCGTTCCTGCTGCTGGGGGCCTGGTTCGTGCTGCAGGGCGGCCTGTTTCTCGCGCTCCTGGCGCTGCTGGCGGCGCGGCTGGCCCGCCTGGGGGCCTCGGGGCCGGCGCGGCGCGCCCTCGAGGCCGCCGGCGGCGTGTTGTTCATCGCGCTGGCGCTGCGCGTGCTGAAGGAAAGGCCGGTGGGCTGATGGCTTCGAAGGTGTTGATCGTGGGGGCCTCGCGGGGCATCGGTCTGGAGTTCGTGCGCCAGTACCGCGAGGCCGGCGCGCAGGTGACGGCCACCGCCCGCGGCGACGAGGGCCTGGCGCGCATCCAGGCGCTCGGTGCGCGCGCGCTGCGCGTGGACGTGGCCAGCGCCGCCGGGGCCAGCGCGCTGGCCTGGCCCGTCGACGGCGAGGCCTTCGACGTGGCCATCCTCAACGCCGGCGTCTACGGCCCGCGCAGCACCGGCCTGCAGACGCCCACGCAGGCCGAGTTCGACGCCGTCATGCACACCAACGTGCTGGGCGCCCTGCGCGTGCTGCCCATCGTGGCCGAGGCGCTGGCGCCGGGGGCGCGGCTGGCGGTGATCTCGTCGCGCATGGGCTCGATGGCTCTGCGCACCAACCCCTCGGGCTGGCTGTACCGCGCCAGCAAGGCGGCGCTCAACTCGGTGCTCAAGGACGTGTCGCTGGCCCTGGCCGGGCGCGCGCTGTGCGTGGCCCTGCACCCGGGCTGGGTGCGCACCGACATGGGCGGCGGCGAGGCCGATCTCGACGTGGCCGAGAGCGTGGCCACGATGCGCGCCACGCTCGCCGAGCTGACGCCCGCCGAGCACGGCGGCTTCCTCAACCACGACGGCCAGCCCCTGGCGTGGTGAGCCCGTGGCGGCGCCGGGCCCGCGGCGGGCCGGCCGTGCCGGGCGCGGCGGCGGTCGTGCCCGCGCGCATCGCCCCGGACGCGGGGCCCTGATCGCCGGCCGCGCCGCGCGCCGGCAGAATCGGGCCGACCCCCAGCCCCCACCACCCGACCATGCTGCTTTCCGAAGACCACCTGGCCGTGCAGGACGCCGTGCGCGCCTTCGTGCAGGCCGAGATCGCGCCGCACGCCGCGGCCTGGGACAAGGCCCACACCTTCCCGCGCGAGGCGCTGCGCGGCCTGGCCGAACTGGGCTGCTACGGCGTGGCCGTGCCGGCCGAGCTGGGTGGCGCGGGGCTCGACTACCGGGCCCTGGCCGTCATCCTCGAGGAGATCGCCGCCGGCGACGGCGCCACCAGCACCATCGTCAGCGTCAACAACTGCCCGGTGTGCTCCATCCTCATGGCCTTCGGCAACGCCGAGCAGCAGCAGCGCTTCCTGGTGCCGCTGGCGCGCGGCGAGATGCTGGGCGCCTTCTGCCTGACCGAGCCGCACGTGGGCTCCGAGGCCGGCGGCCTGAAGACCACCGCGCGCCGCGAAGGCGACGAGTACGTGCTCGACGGCGTCAAGCAGTTCATCACCAGCGGCAAGCACGGCGACGTCGCCATCGTGATGGCCGTGACGGACAAGGCCGCCGGCAAGAAGGGCATCAGCGCCTTCCTCGTGCCCACCGCCACGCCGGGCTACACGGTGGCGCGGCTGGAAGACAAGATGGGCCAGCACGCCAGCGACACGGCGCAGATCCGCTTCGAGAACTGCCGCATCCCCGCGGCCAACCGCCTGGGCGAGGAGGGCCAGGGCCTGAAGATCGCGCTGTCGGGTCTGGAGGGTGGCCGCATCGGCATCGCCAGCCAGGCCGTGGGCATGGCGCGCGCCGCCTTCGAGGCCGCGCTGCGCTACAGCCACGAGCGCACGAGCTTCGGCCAGACCATCTTCAACCACCAGGCGGTGCAGTTCAAGCTGGCCGACATGGCCACGCAGATCGAGGCCGCGCGGCAACTGATCCACCACGCCGCCGCGCTCAAGGACGCCGGCCGCCCCTGCCTGAAGGAGGCCGCCATGGCCAAGCTGTTCGCCAGCGAGATGGCCGAGCGCGTGTGCTCCGACGCCATCCAGGTGCACGGCGGCTACGGCTACGTGAGCGACTTCCCGGTGGAGCGCATCTACCGCGACGTGCGCGTGTGTCAGATCTATGAAGGCACCAGCGAGGTGCAAAAGATCCTGATCGGGCGGGCGCTGATCTGACGCGTCAATGCGCGGTCGGCGCTAGTAGCCGCCCTCATCGGGGTTTCCTTCGGCTGCGGCACACTCCCGGGCATGTCTGCCCCCCTAACGCACGAAGGGCTGCCATCGACGCTGGCACTGGTCGATGACGACAGCGAGTTCCGCGACTTCCTGACCCAGCACCTGCGCGCGCTGGGCATCGAGGTCACCGCCTTCGCCGACAGCAACGACCTGCTGGTGAGCGACGGTGCCTATGGTTTCGACTTCTACGTGCTCGACCTGGGCCTGCCGGGCGTGGACGGCGTCGATCTGATCAAGCTGCTGCGCAAGCGCACCCAGGCCGGCGTGCTGGTGGTGTCGGGCCGCCTCGGCCCGGACGTCTTCCGCCAGATCGTCGACGCCGGCGCCGACATGTACCTGGTCAAGCCGGTGCAGTTCGAGCAGGTGGCGCTGGCCGTGCGCGCCGTGCAGCGCCGCGCCGCGCAACCCGCGACCCGCAAGGACGAGGCCTGGCGACTGAACCGCCACGTGCCCGAGCTGCTGGCGCCGGACGGCGCGCGCGTGCCGCTGTCCGACACCGACCTGCAGGTGCTGCTGTGCCTGCTCGACGCGCAGGGCGAGACCGTCACGCGCGACGCGCTGCGCCAGCGCCTGGGCCGCGTGCCCTCGGCCCAGGGCGACGACGGCCTCAACGCCATCATCTACCGCCTGCGCCGCCGCATCGAGCGCGCGACGCCGCTGATGGTGCCGCTGCAGAGCCGCTCGCGCGTGGGCTACGTGTTCAAGGCGCCGCTGGTCGAGTAGGGCCCGGCGTCGCCGCCCTGCGCCAGCACGAGGCGGAACACCGTCTCGCCGGGGGCGCCGGCCACCAGCTCGGCCGTGCCCCCGTGCAGCTGCAGCGCGCGGCGCGCGATGTACAGGCCCAGCCCCTGGCCGCGGCTGCCGCTGCCGCGCACGCCCCGCTCGAACAGGCGCGCGCGCAGCGCCTCGGGCACGCCCGGGCCCTGGTCGACCACGTCGATCAGCAGGGCCAAGGGTTCGTCGCTGTCGGCGATGCGCAGCGTCACGGCGTCGGCAGCGCCGGCGTGGCGCAGCGCGTTGGCCAGCAGGTTGCGCAGCGCCAGGCGCATGAGCGAGAGGTCCATCGAGGCCGTGCGCGTGGCCGTGAGCCGCTCGACGCGGATGCGCTGGCGCTCGGCGGGCGGGAAGTCGGCCAGCACCAGCTGCAGCAGGGTGTCGATGTCGGTGTCGGCGCGCGCCATGGCATGGCGGCCCACCAGCAGCGCCGCGGCGGCCAGGGTGTTGTCGATCTGCGCCACGACGTGGCCGATCACGCCCTGGGCGCGGCCCAGGCGGTGCAGGGCGAGGTCGTCGCGCTGCGTGCCGGGCAGGGCCACGGCGCTCTGCAGCGCCGCCGAGGCGTTGTTCAGGGGCTGGCGCACCTCGTGCGCCAGCACGTCCAGCATCTCGCGCCGCTCGTCGGCCAGCTCGGCCAGGGCGCGGGCCTGCTGCTCGAGCTCCTCGCGCAGCGCACGCTCGCGCGCCAGTTCGGCCTGGCGCAGGATGGACTCGGAGATGTCCTCCAGCACGGCGAGCAGCCGGCCCTCGGCGCCGTCGCCGTCGCGCTCGACCACCGCCGACAGCAGCGTGTGCACGATGCTGCCGTCGCGGTGCACCAGGCGCAGCGGCCAGCCGCGCAGGCGGCCCTCGGCGTGCACGCGCTCGCGCACGGACGCCAGCGTGGCCTGCTGCTCGGCCGGGGTGCCCGGCAGCAGTGCCGTCGCCGGGCCGCCGACCACGGCCTCGCGCTCCATGCCCAGCCGCTCCAGCAGCATGCGGCTGGCCGAGAGCACGCGGCCCTGCGAGTCGACCGAGGCCATCAGCGCCGGGGTCTCCTCGTACAGCTCGCGCAGGTGCTCGCGGCTGGCGCGCAGGGCCGCGGCCGCCGCGTGCTGCGCCGTCACGTCCTGCAGCGCGCCGAACAGGCGCACGGGCTCGCCGCCTTCGCGCTCCACGTCGCCCACGGCGCGCACGCGCAGGTGGCGGCCGGTGGCGGTGACGAAGGGCAGCTCCACGTCGAAGGGCTCGCCGTCGCGGATGGCGCGCTCCACCAGCGCCGCGATGACGGGCTGCGCCTCGGGGGCGTAGTAGTGCATGCCGTCCTCGATGCCGGGGCGCCAGTCGAGCGGGCGCTCGTAGATGCGGTAGGTCTGGGTGCTCCAGCGCACCTCGCGCGTGCGCAGGTCGATGTCCCAGCCGCCGACGCCGGCGATCTGGCCCGTGCGGTCCAGCAGCTGCAGCGTGCTGCGCAGCTGCCGCGCCTGCTGCTCGACCTCCGTCACGTCCTCCACCGTGCCGACGAAGCCGCCGGGCACCGCCCAGGCGCGCGAGCGCACGTGGCGCACGACCCCGTCGCCGCGGCAGACGCGGAACACGCGGTCGAAGGGGCGGGCCTTCAGCGCATCGTCCAGCCACTGCCGCGCCACGGCCTCGCGGTCCTCGGGGTGCAGGCCGCGGGTCCAGCCGTCGCCCAGGCTCTCGTCGAACGTGAGCCCGTAGATGGCCTGCCAGCTGCGGTTGGTGTAGAGGCAGCGCCCCTCGGTGTCGGTGCGGAACACGCCCACCGGGGCTTCGTCCGCCAGCGAGCGGATGTCGTCCGGGGGCAGCGGGCCGGCGCGGCCGGCGTCAGGCGGAGGGGAGTCCTTCACGGGCAAGGGCCTGCGGCAGGCCGACGGGTTCGAAGCGCGCACCATACCGCGCCGCCAGTGCGTGCGCACGCGCGGTGAAACGGTCCACGCCCGTGCTGCGGATGAAGCGCAGCGTGCCGCCATGGCAGGGCGCGAAGCCCCAGCCCAGGATGCTGCCGACGTCGCCGTCGGTCTCGGAGCGCAGCACGCCCTCGGCCAGGCAGCGCGCGGACTCCACGGCCTGCGCGTAGAGCAGGCGGTCCACCAGTTCCCGCATCGGCGGCTGCTCGGCCGCAGGCGGGTAGAGCGTGGCCAGGCCAGGCCACAGGCGCTTGTCGCCGCTGTGCTTGTCTGCCGGGTAGTCGTAGAAGCCCCGGCCGGCCTTGCGGCCCACGCGCCCCAGCTCGCAGAGGCGGCGGGCCACGGCCATGCCCGGGTGCTCGGCGGACGGCTGGCCCTCGGCAGCGAGATCTTGCTTCGTCTGGTCGGCCACGTGCACGGCCAGCGACAGGCTCACCTCGTCCTGCAGCGCCAGCGGCGGCATGGGCATGCCCGCCTGCAGGCCGGCTTCCTCCACGCTGCGCGGGTGCACGCCCTCGGCCAGCATGGCCAGGCCTTCCATGACGTAGGTGCCGAACACGCGGCTCGTGTAGAAGCCGCGCGAGTCGTTCACGACGATGGGCGTCTTGCCGATCTGCAGCACGAAGTCGAAGCCGCGGGCGAGCGTCTCGTCGCTGGTCTGCGCGCCGACGATGATCTCCACCAGCGGCATCTTCTCCACCGGGCTGAAGAAGTGCAGGCCGATGAAGGACGCCGGTCGCGCCGAGGCCCGCGCCAGGCCGGTGATGGGCAGGGTGCTGGTGTTGCTGGCGAACACCGCGCCCGCGCCCAGCACGGCTTCGGCCTTTTGCGTGACCTCGGCCTTGATGGCGCGGTCCTCGAACACGGCCTCGATGACGAGCTCGCAGCCGGCGAGCTGCGCGTAGTCCGTGGTGGGCGTGATGCGCGCGAGCAGCGCGGCGGCCTTCTCGGGGGTGCTGCGGCCCTTCTTCACCGCCGCATCCAGCAAGGCCTGCGTGTGCGCCTTGCCCTTGTCGGCGGCGTCCTGCGTGGTGTCGATCATCACCACGGTGATGCCGGCCTTGGCCGCCACGTGCGCGATGCCCGCGCCCATCATGCCGGCGCCGAGCACGCCGAGCTTCGTCACCTTCTGCGGCGCGATGCCCGACGGGCCGATCTGAGGGCGCGAGGCGCCCTTCTTCACGGCGTTGAGCCCGTACCACAGCGTGCCGATGAGGTTCTTGGCCTCGGGCGAGATGCAGCAGGCCGCGAAGTAGCGGCTCTCGACCACGCTGGCGGCGTCCACGTCGAGCAGGCCGCCCTCGAACACCGCGCTCATGATGTGGCGCACGGCCGGGTAGAGGCCGCGGCCCTTGCCGTAGGCGATGGACGGCGCGATGGCCCACAGCTGCGCCATCGACGGGCTCTTGCTGTCGCCGCCGGGGAAGCGGAACTTGGGCAGGTCCCAGGGCTGCTTGGCCTTGGGGTTGGCCGCGATCCAGTCGCGCGCGGCCTGCATCAGCGCCTCGGGCGTGGCGGCCAGCGCCGTGACGAAGCCCGTGGCCAGCGCCTTCTGCGGGCTGAAGTCGGCGCCCTCGCCGCAGATCTGCAGCGTGGCCTGGATGCCCACCAGCCGCGACAGCCGCACCGTGCCGCCGCCACCGGGCAGCAGGCCCAGCTTCACCTCGGGCTGGCCGAGCTTGAGCTTCGGGCTGTCGAGCACGATGCGCGCGTGGCAGGCCAGGGCCAGCTCCAGCCCGCCGCCCAACGCGTGGCCGGCGATGGCGGCCACCACCGGCTTGCCCTGGGTCTCCATCTGCCGCAGCACGCGCTTCATGGCCATGCTGGCCTCGAAAGGCTCCTGCGGCGTGGTCCAGCGCGACATGCGGTCGATGTCGCCGCCGGCGCAGAAGTCGGCCTTGCCGCTGGCCAGGATCAGGCCCTTCACGCCCGGCTCCGCCAGGCGGACCACGGCGGCGGCGATGCCTTCCATCAGCGCGTCGGTCACCACGTTCATGGGCCGGCCGGGCAGGTTCATCGTCGCGACGAGGATGCCGTCGTCGCCCAGGGTGAGTTGAACCGCGTCCGACATGCTCAGACCCTCTCGATGATGGTGGCGATGCCCATGCCGCCGCCCACGCACAGCGTGGCGCAGCCGGTGGTGAGCTGGCGGCGCTCGAGCTCGTCGAGCAGGGTGCCCAGGATCACGCAGCCCGTGGCGCCCAGCGGGTGGCCCATGGCGATGGCGCCGCCGTTGACGTTGACGCGGTCGAGCGGCACGCCGAGGTCGCGCGCCGTCTTCATGGGCACGGTGGCGAAGGCCTCGTTGATCTCCCAGAGGTCGATGTCCGAGGGCTGCATGCCGCACTGTGCCAGCGCCTTGCGCACGGCGGGCGTGGGGCCGGTGAGCATGATGGTGGGCTCGCTGCCGATCACCGCCGCGGCACGGATGCGCGCGCGCGGCTTCAGGCCCGCGGCGCGGCCGGCTTCGGCGTGCCCCACCAGCATGAGCGCCGCGCCGTCGACGATGCCGCTGCTGTTGCCGGCGTGGTGCACGTGCTCGATGCGCTCCACCGTCGTGTATTTGCTCAGCGCCGTGGTGTCGAAGCCCATCGCGCCCATGGCCGCGAAGCTGGGCTCCAGCTTGGCCATGGCCTCCGGCGAGGCGTTCTCTCGGATGGTCTCGTCGCGGTCCAGCATCAGCAGGCCGGCGATGTCGTGCACCGGCACCAGGCTGCGCGCAAAGTGCCCCGCCGCGCGCGCCGCGGCCGCGCGGCGGTGCGACTCCAGCGCAAAGGCGTCGACATCGGCGCGCGAGAAACCCTCCAGCGTGGCGATGAGGTCGGCGCCGATGCCCTGCGGCACGAAGCCCAGCTTGGCGTTGATGCGCGGGTCCATGAACCAGGCGCCGCCGTCGCTGCCCATGGGCCAGCGGCTCATGCTCTCCACGCCGCCGGCCACCACGAGGTTCTCGAAGCCGCTGGCCACCTTGGCCGCGGCGAGGTTGACGCTCTCCAGCCCGCTGGCGCAGAAGCGGCTCTGCGTGACGCCGGCCACCGTCTGCGCCCAGTCGGCGTCGAGCACGGCGGTGCGGGCGATGTCGGCGCCCTGCTCACCCACGGGCGTGACGCAGCCCAGCACCACGTCGTCCACGCGCGCCGTGTCCAGCGCCAGCCGCTGCTGCAGCGCGCGCAGCAGCGTGGAGAGCAGCCACACCGGCGTGGCCTGGTGCAGGCTGCCGTCCTTCTTGCCCTTGCCGCGCGGCGTGCGCACGTGGTCGTAGATGAAGGCGTCGGGTGCTGCCCGGGCGGTGCTGGCCATGGCCGGCCTCCTTATCGCTTGGGCGCCTGCGCGGCCAGGGCCTCGCGCACCCGCTGGTTGATGAGCCTCAGCTCCGAGAGCGAGGCCTCGATGTGCGCGCGCTTGGTCTCGAGCTCGGCGATGGCCTCGTCGGTGCGCTGCACCACGTAGCGCATCTGCTGCACGCGGCCCTCGCCGTGCGTGCCGTAGAGATCGAGGAAGTGCTTGATCTCGTCGAGGCTGGCGCCGATGGCCTTGCTGCGCAGGATGAGCGCCAGGCGCGCGCGGTCGCGCCGCGTGTAGACGCGCGCGCCGTTCACGCGGCGCGGGCTCAGCAGGCCCTTGTCCTCGTAGAAGCGGATGGTGCGCAGCGTGATGCCGAACTCGGTGCAGAGCTCGGTGATGCCGAAGAGCTCGGCGCCGCCGTCGTCGCGGTGGGCGTCCACCGCCTCCTGCGTGGCGGCCGCGGCAGCCCCGGCCGAACGGCTGCGCTGCAGCATGTTCAGACCACGCGCTGCAGCTTGAGGGCCACGCTCATGTCGCCGCTGACCTTGAACTTGCCCATCATGAAGCCGGTGGCGGGCTCGAGCTCGCCGGTCAGCAGCGCGGCCAGGTTCTCCAGCGTGATGGCCACGGTGCAGTCGGCCTCGCGGTCGACGTTGTCCACGGTGTTGGGCACGGCGCGGCCGTCGATCACGGCCACGCCGTCGGCCCCGCAGTCGAACTTGAGCACGGCGTTGAGGCCGCTCGAATCACCCACCTTGGCGCGCAGGGCTTCGGTGCAGGCTTGCAGGTCCATGGGTCGTCCTTCCGGGTTGGTTCGGTTGTGGCGGCGCATCGTAGCCACGCGCGCTGACGCTTGGATGCGCGTAATCACCTAGCGGTCAGCTGGTTGACGTTAACGTCACCCCTGCGGCCCAATGCGGGCCATGACTGAACGATCGCACTACGCCAGCGTGTTCCGCCCGGGGCTGTTCGACGGCCGGGTGGTCTGGGTCACCGGGGGCGGCAGCGGCATCGGGCGCTGCGTGGCGCACGAGCTGGCCGCGCTGGGGGCCACGGTCGTGATCAGCGGGCGCACCCAGGCCAAGCTCGATGCCGTGGCGGCCGAGATCGCCGAGGACGGCGGCCGCTGCGACACCGTGGCCTTCGACATCCGCGACGAAGACGCCGTGAAGGCGAACGTGGCCGCGGTCATCGCGAAGCACGGGCCCGTGAGCGGCCTCGTCAACAACGCGGGCGGGCAGTTCCCGGCGCCGCTGCTGGCCATCAGCAAGAAGGGCTTCGACGCGGTGGTGGCCAACAACCTGACCGGCGGCTTCCTGATGATGCGCGAGCTGTTCAACCAGTGCCTGCAGGCGCACGGCGGCGCGATCGTCAACATGACGGCCGACTTCCGCAACGGCATGCCCGGCATGGGCCACAGCGGCGCGGCGCGCGCCGGCATGAGCAACCTCACGGCCACGGCCGCCTTCGAGTGGGCGCACGCGGGCGTGCGCGTGAACGCGGTGGCGCCGGGCTGGATCGCCAGCTCGGGCATGGACACCTACGGCGGCGCCATGAAGGCCATCATCCCCAAGCTCAAGCAGCACGTGCCGCTGCGGCGCATGGGCGTGGAGGCCGAGGTGTCGGCGGCCATCGTCTTCCTGCTTTCGCCTGCGGCGGCCTTCATCACGGGCGTGACGCTGCAGATCGACGGCGCGGCCTCGCTCGGCAGCGAGATCTTCCCGCTCGGCAGCACGAGCACGTCCGTGCCCTTCGACGGCTTCCACCGCGCCACCACGCCCGAGGTGCTGAAGTGATGCCGCCGCTGGCGTCCCGGCTCGACGCAGGCAGCGCCGCGTTCAAGGCCAACGCCGCGCGCATGGCCGAGCGCCTGGCCGAGGTGCAGGCGCTGCAGGCCAAGGTGGTGGCCGAGAGCGAGAGCAAGCGCGCCAAGTTCGAGGCTCGCGGCCAGCTGCTGCCGCGCGAGCGCGTGGCCCGGCTGCTGGACCGCGGCAGCGCCTTCCTGGAGCTGAGCCCGCTGGCCGGCCTCGGCATGCACGACGACGACGGCAAGAAGAGCGTGCAGGGCGGCGGCAGCATCGTCGGCATTGGCGTCGTCGCCGGCAAGCGCGTGCTGGTGAGCGCCAGCGACAGCGCCGTGAAGGGCGGCACCGTCGCGCCCATGGGCCTGAAGAAGGCGCTGCGCGCCCAGGAGCTGGCGCGCGAGAACAAGCTGCCGCTGGTGGCGCTGGTGGAAAGCGGCGGCGCCAACCTGATGTACCAGGCCGAGATCTTCGTCGACGGCGGCCGCACCTTCGCCAACCAGGCGCGCCTCTCGGCGGCGGGCATCCCGCAGATCGCGGTGGTGCACGGCTCGTCCACCGCGGGCGGCGCCTACCTGCCGGGCCTCAGCGACTACGTGGTGCTGGTGCGCGGCCGCAGCAGCATCTACCTCGCCGGCCCACCGCTGGTGAAGGCGGCCATCGGCGAGGACGCCGACGACGAGTCGCTCGGCGGCGCGGAGATGCATGCCGGCGTCACCGGCCTGGGCGAGTACCTGGCCGAGGACGATGCGCACGCCATCGCGGTGGCGCGCGAGCTGCTGGCCGCGCTGCCCTGGGACACGGTGGCCGAGCGCGCGCCCGCGCCGCCGCCGCTGTTCGCGGCCGAGGAGCTGCTGGGCGTGGTGCCCGCCGACGAGCGCGAGCCCTACGACGTGCGCGAGGTCATCGCGCGCGTGGTCGACGGCTCGGCCTTCCTCGAGTTCAAGGCCGGCTACGCGGCCGACACCGTCTGCGGCCATGCGCGCATCGAGGGCCACGCGGTGGGCCTCATCGGCAACAACGGCCCCATCCAGCCGCAGGGCAGCACGAAGGCCGCGCAGTTCATCCAGCTCTGCGACCAGGCCGGCGTGCCGCTGGTCTTCCTGCAGAACACCACGGGCTACATGGTGGGCACCGAGGCCGAGCGCGCCGGCGCCATCAAGCACGGCAGCAAGATGATCCAGGCCGTGGCCAACGCGCGGGTGCCCAAGTTCACCCTCGTGCTCGGCGGCAGCTTCGGCGCCGGCAACTACGGCATGTGCGGCCGCGGCTTCGACCCGCGCTTCATCTTCGCCTGGCCCAGCGCGCGCACCGCGGTGATGGGCGGCGCGCAGGCGGCCATGGTGATGGACATGGTCAACCGCGCCAAGCTGCAGAAGATGGGCCTGCCGGCCAACGACGAGGCGCTGGCGGCCATGAGCGACGGGCTGCGGCGGCGGCTCGATGCCGAGAGCCACGTGCTCTTCGGCACCGCGCGGCTGTGGGACGACGGGATCATCGACCCGCGCGACACGCGCCGCGTGCTGGCCCTGTGCCTGGACCTCGCCGCCGAGGCCGCGGCGCGTGTGCTGCGGCCCAACAGCTTCGGCGTCGCCCGGCTCTGAACGAACACACCCACGGAGACACGACTTGAAGTTCACCCCCGAACACCGCGCGCTCGAGGACACCGTCGTCAAGTTCTGCGACAAGGAGCTCAACCCCTTCGTGCCCGAGTGGGAGGCCAAAGGCCAGTTCCCTGCGCATGAGGTGTTCAAGAAGCTGGGCAACCTGGGCCTGCTGGGCCTGAAGTACCCCGAGGAATACGGCGGCGCGGGCCTGGACTTCAGCTACAGCATGGTCATGGCCGAGGCCCTGGGCCAGTGCAACTGCGGCGGCGTGCCCATGGCCATCGGCGTGCACACCGACATGGCCACGCCGGCGCTGGCGCGCTTCGGGTCGGATGATCTGCGCAAGGAATGGCTGGTGCCCACCATCGCCGGCGACGTGGTGGCCTGCCTGGGCGTGAGCGAGCCCGGCGGCGGCAGCGACGTGGCCGCGCTCAAGACCACGGCGCGCCGCGAAGGTGACGACTACGTCATCAACGGCACCAAGATGTGGATCACCAACGGGATGCAGGCCGACTGGTGCTGCCTGCTCGCCAACACCTCCGACGGCCCGCCGCACAAGAACAAGAGCCTGATCGTCGTGCCCATGGACGCGCCGGGCATCACGCGCCAGAAGATCCACAAGATCGGCATGCACAGCTCCGACACCGCGCAGCTGTTCTTCGACAACGTGCGAGTGCCGCGGCGCAACCTCATCGGGCAGGAGGGGCTGGGTTTCACCTTCCAGATGCTGCAGTTCCAGGAAGAGCGCCTGTGGGGCGCCGCCGGCAGCCTGCGCAGCCTGGACCGGTTGATCGACCAGACCATCGCCTACACGCGCGAGCGCAAGGCCTTCGGCAAGAGCATCCTCGACAACCAGGTGGTGCACTTCCGGCTGGCGGAGCTGCGCACCGAGGTCGAGGCGCTGCGCGCGCTGACCTACCGCGCGGTGGAGGCCTACATCGGCGGCAAGGACGTGACCAAGCTCGCGAGCATGGCCAAGCTCAAGTGCGGGCGGCTCAGCCGCGAGGTGACGGACGCCTGCCTGCAGTACTGGGGCGGCATGGGTTTCACGGCCGACAACCCGATCTCGCAGGCCTACCGGGACTCGCGCCTCATCAGCATCGGCGGCGGGGCCGACGAGATCATGCTGGGCATCATCTGCAAGCTCGAAGGCACCTTGCCGGGCAAGGCGTCATGAGCGTGGAGCTGGCCGAGTTCACGACGCTGGCGCTGCGGCGCGAGCAGGGCGTGCTGCACGTGACGCTCAACCGCCCGGCGCAGCGCAACGCGATGTCGCTGGCCATGGTGCGCGAGCTGCGCGCCGTGCTGGCGCGGGCCGAGCTGAAGGGCGAGGTGCGGGCGATCGTGCTGCGCGGCGCCGGCGGGCACTTCTGCGCCGGGGCCGACGTGGCCGATCTCGCCGCGGCCCGCGCGCGGCTGGCCGAGAACCCGCGCGCCATCGAGGAGACCAACGCCGCCTTCGGCGAGCTGTGCGGCGCGTTCGCGGCCACGGGCATCGCCACCGTGGCGGTGGTGGAGGGCGCCTGCATGGGCGGCGGCTTCGGCCTGGCCTGCGTGGCCGACGTGACCCTGGCCGCACCCAGCGCCAGCTTCAAGCTGCCCGAGACGCGGCTCGGGCTGGTGCCGGCGCAGATCGCGCCCTTCCTCGTCGAGCGCCTGGGCGTGGCCGAGGCGCGGCGGCTGGCCGTCACCGGCGCCACGCTCGATGCCGCCGCGGCGCAGGCGCTGCGGCTGGTGCACGGCGTGGGCGACGTCGACGCGCTGCTGGCGGCCACGCTGGCCGACATCCTGGCCTGCGCGCCCGGCGCCGTCGCTGCCACCAAGGCGCTGATGGCGAAGGCGCGGCTGCAGAGCCCGGCCTCGCTGGTGGCCGAGGCGGCGGCCGTGTTCTCGCGCGCCGCGCTGGGCCCCGAGGGGCAGGAGGGCACGATGGCCTTCCTTCAGAAACGCAAGCCGTCCTGGGCAGTGGACGCATGAGCTTCTCGACCCTGCTCATCGCCAACCGCGGCGAGATCGCC
>ERZ1066137.954-NODE-954-length-16591-cov-18.295537_pt1 | contig 16591 bp, 11 predicted proteins | sample MGYA00382784_ERZ1066137 | MGnify/ENA primary metagenome ERZ1066137 (study PRJEB33369, sample SAMEA5778367) | biofilm metagenome | biome: Industrial cooling water; feature: Water cooling tower basin; material: Biofilm | place: United Arab Emirates | collected... | reverse complement strand
CCCTGCTCGCGACGCTCGCGGTCGCCGCGTACCTGGTCTGGTCGCGACGTCGAGCGCGGCTGGAACGCGGCAACCTCGCCGAGCAGTTCCGGTACTGCGCGCCGATGGCCGCTGCCAGCTACGTCGGCCTCGCGCGCGAGCAGGCCGACGAGCGCGGCCGCGTAGGCGCCGCCGGTGCGCGGCAGGGCCTCGGCGAGCGCGGCGCGGACCGGCGGCGGATCGGTCCCCTGGGCCAGGCGATCGAGCAGCACCGCGGCGGCGCCGGGGCGGGCGACCGCCTCGCTGGCGAAGCGGGCCTGGCCGTCGCGGGTCTGCGCCGGGACGAGCGCGCGCAGCTCGGCGACGGCGGCCGGCCCGGCCTTCTCGGCCTCGGCGAGCGCGCCGGCGAGCCAGGCCTCCCAGGCGTCCAGGGCTGGCTCGGCGGCCATGTCCGAAGGAGCAGGCGTCTTGGCCTCCTCGGCGGCCGGCTCGCCCTCGCCGTCGGGGGCGTTGGCGCAGCCGAGCGCGAGCGACAGCGCGAGCAGCGGGAGGGACAGGAGCGGGCGGATCGGCGTACGGGGCGTCATTCTCAGTTCTCCTCCCACCAGTTCGCGAGGGGCGTGCGCTGCACGTTGGTGCCGCAGTGCACCTCGCCGAAGTTGACGTGGTAGACGTTCCAGTTGTCGACGAAGTGGACCTCGAGGGTCTTCGGCATGCGGTTCTTGAAGTCGATGATCAGCGGGTCGGCGTCCTGGGCGACGCCGCCGGGGCGCAGGAACGGGTCGGCGACGAACATGCGGGCCGGCGCGCCGTCGACGTTGAACAGCGCGAAGTTGACGGACCCCGGGACGAGGGTGAGCGAGCCGCAGTTCGAGATGTTCTCGAACAGCGTCGGGACGAGGATGATGTCGGCGTCGTCGAGCCCGAGCTCCTGCTTGAAGCGCTCGCGCAGGCCGTCGAGGTGGTCGGCCTGGACGTCCTCGTTGTAGGCGCGCAGGCCGTTGTCGCTGGTGATCGAGCCGACGGTCGGGTAGCCGTAGTCCTGGCCGTAGCGCGGCAGCTGGGTGCTCTGCGGCAGCTTGTCGAGGATCGCGTACATCGACGGGACGTCGGCGAACAGCAGGCGGAAGCCCTTCGGCGCGTCGGGGTCGGGGACGATGCCGCTGAACTCGTCGACGTGGCCGACGCACAGCCAGGTGGTGTCGAGCTCGAACGGCTTCTGGATCGTCTGCGCGGCGAGGTAGTCGGCGAGCACCGAGTCGAGGCCCTCGTTGCCGAGGCGCCCGTAGTAGATCCGGCCGAACGGGTAGGAGGTGCCGTCGACGGTCACCGGCGGCGAGGCGTCGAGGTTGCCGAACGAGTCGTAGGTGGTCTTGTTCGCCGGGTTGCCCCACGTCTGGGCGATGTAGTCGGGGCCGACGAGCGTGTCCTCGGGCAGCGGGTCGAGGCCGCGGTTGCGGATCGAGTCGATCACGACGTCCATCCGCCCGCCGTCGCCGCTGCGCGCGGTCGCCCACTCGAACTCGTCCTGGATCCACACGTCGCCCTTGTACGAGCCCGCGGGCACGCGCGTGACGATCCCGGGCCCGAGCGCGGCCTCCATCGCCTGGATCATCGACTGGTTATTGTACCCGCCGCCGCCCTTGACGTCGACGACCCACACGCGCTCGGTCGGCTGCAGGTGGTGGTTGGTGATCAGCGGCGAGGCGCGGACGACCGCGGCGAAGCTCTCGACCTCGGCGCCCTGGTCGTCGAGCCAGGTGATCGTCAGGTCGGCGCCGGCGTTGTGGTCGCCGAACTCCCACTGGAGCGCGACGTCGCCGCCGGGCGGCGTGAAGACGTGCTCGAGCAGCGGCGCGCCCTGGTTCGAGCCGAGGATCGGCTGGCCGCCGAGCCAGGCGCGGACGGTGTCGCCGGGCCCGCTCAGCGTCAGCCGCACCTGCGACCCGGGCGGCAGCGCGTCCAGCGTCGCGCCCGGCAGCACGAGCGTCGCCAGCTCGTCGTCGCCGTCGAACGGCAGCTCGAGCCAGTCGGTCTGGCCGTTGTCGTCGTCGTCGTCGAGGTTGGCCCGGCCGAACACGTTGCCGAAGGTCCAGTCGACGACGGGCCCGGGGTCGCCGGTCGTCGGGTCGCCGGGGCCGGTGCTGCCGGGGGTGCCGTCGGTCGTGCCGTCGGTCGCGCTGGCGGTCGCGCTGGCGCTGCCCTCGGTGCCGCCGGGGCCGGAGGGGCTCGTGCCGGCGGTCGTCGGCTCATCGCCGGTGACGTCGCCGGCGCTCGACGAGCTGTCGCCGACGCTGGCGATCTCGCCGCCGCCTTCGTCCTTGCACCCGAGCGCGAGCCCGCACATGACCGGAATGACCAGGCCTAATCGTCGCATCGTGGCGGACGTTATCGGGTCGCGTGGGCGACCGCAAGCGGTGGGTTCGTCGGCGCGGCGCACCCGGGAGGCCCCGTGCGCACGCGGCTGCGCGCCGGCGATCGCCGGCGATCGCCGGCGATCGACGGCGAGCCGGCGGCGCGCGATTTGGCGCAGGTGGATCGTTTCGAGTCGCATGATTCGTTGCGAGGCACCGCGAATGCACGGATCCGAGGCAGCGGCCGCCGGGCCGCCGCGGCGACGCGTGCGGCGGGGCTGGCACGCGGCGTGCTCTCGTGGGTCCGGTATGCACGCCGCCATCGACCTCTCCGCTCGTATGTCCTCGATCGCCACCATCCTCGAGCGCTCGCCCGCGGACGCGCTGTCGCTCGCGGAGGCGCTCGAGCGCGACCTGCTGGCCGGCCCGTCGACCGACCCGCAGGCGTTCGGGTGGGCCCGCGACTACCGGATCCGGGCGCTGTACCGCCTCGGCCGCCACGCCGAGGGGCTCGCGGTGCTGACGACGCCGCCGCCGCGGGTGATGACGATCTCGGCCAGGAACGCGGCGTGGCTCCACTCGGTCGGCGCCGAGATGGCCCTGCGGTCCGGCGCGCACGAGATGGTCCGCGTGCTGATGTCGCGGGCGCTCGGCCTGCGGATCGCCGGCGGGGACGCGGCGTCGTGCGGCCTGGCCGTCGAGACAGGTTTCGCGCTGCTGCGGCAGTGCGGCCGGCCGGCCGAGCTCGACGCGTGGCTGTCTCATGTCGAGGCGCAGATCGCCGCGGCGCCCGACCACGCGATCGCGACGGCGATGGCCGAGGCGCTGGCGACGGTCGCGCGCGCGCCGTGGTTCCCCGGCGAGCTGCCGAGCGCCGGGCGCCGGCGCGCCGAGATGGCGCTGCACCGCGCCGCGGCCGACGGCCGGCTCGAGGAGGTCCGGCGCCGGCTCGCCGAGGGCGCCGACGTCGACGCGCGCCACCCCGCGTGGCCCGGGCTGCCGACGCCGCTGCTCGCCGCGAGCTTCCTCGGGCACGCCGCGGTCGTCGAGCTGCTGCTTTCGCGCGGGGCCGATGTCTGCGCGCGCAACGTGCAGGGGCGGACGGCGCTGCACCACGCGGCCGACCAGGATCACGCGCTCGTCGCGGCGATGCTGGCGCAGGCCGGGGCGCCGCTCGACGCGGTCGACCTCCACCGGCACACGCCGCTGCACGTCGCGGCCTGGCAGGACCACCGCGAGGCGGTCCGCGTGCTGCTCGGGTCGGGGGCCGACCTCGAGGCCCGCGACGAGAGCGGCGACACGCCGCTGGCGCTCGCGGCGAGCGAGCCGGCGCCGGAGATCGTCCGCATGCTGCTGTGCGCCGGGGCCGACGTCGAGGCGACGAACCACTATGGACAGACGCCGCTGATCCGCGCGGCGTCGGAGGGGCAGGCGGCGACGGCGGCGGCGCTGCTCGAGGCCGGGGCGAAGGTCGACCACCGCGACGACCGCCAGCGCACCGCGCTCGACTGGGCCCGCACCGAGGGGCACCGCGAGGTCGTCAAGCTGCTGAGGCGGTTCGCGGCGCCGCGGCACTGACACGCCGGGCGCGCCGTGACGTCGCTGTCGCGGGCGCGCCGGCCGGTTTCGTGCAAGTGCCCGGAATTTCTCGGTGTCCTCGTTCTTGCAGAGCACCGGGACGCCGAGGGTTATCATGCATCATCGCTCGCTTATCTCCATCATCCGCCCGCGCCGGCTCGGCGCGCTGACCTTGCCCGTCCTGGCCGCGTTGACCGGCGCGTGCGGCGACGACAGCGGCTCGGACACCGCGGCCGCCAGCGGCGGCTACAACAGCGCCGGCTCGGACACCACGCCGGGGTCGGGCTCGGCGAGCGACTCGGACGCGGCGACGACGGGGTGGGACCCGTCCGGCGGCGCGACGACCGGCGCCGGGGGCACGAGCGGCGCCGAGCCGCCGCCGCCGGACGACAGCGGCGATTCGCCGGAGACCGGCTCGTCGGGCGGGGAGACGTCGGGCACGACCGGCGAGCCGACGTGCGACGAGCAGACGCCGGTGTCGCTGTATCTGTCGCCGGACGACTCGAACTCGACGGCCTCGCCGGTGCTGGTGCGCGAGGCGGTGCTCAGCGGCTGGGGCGACCTCAACTTCGTGCCGATCCGCCCGTGGGAGTTCCTCAACTATTACTCGTTCGTCTACGAGGCCGCGAAGCCGGGGATGATCACGGTGACGCCGGAGATCGCCCGCATCGAGGGCGCGCCCGAGGGCGAGTACGTGGTCCAGATCGGCGTCGCCGGCGAGGCGATCGCCAACGCCGACCGCCCGCTGCTGAACGTCACGCTCGTGCTCGACGAGTCGGGCTCGATGCAGGGCCACCCGATCGAGATGGAGCGCGAGGTCTGCCGCCAGATCGCCGCCAGCCTGCGCGCGGGCGACGTCGTGTCGATGGTCGGCTGGGACACCGTCAACGCGGTCAAGCTGTCGGGTCACAAGGTCGTCGGCCCGAGCGACCCGACGATCGTCGGCGAGTGCGACGGGCTCGAGGCCGGCGGCGGCACCGACCTCAACGGCGGCCTGACGGCCGGCTACGAGCTCGCGCAGCAGCACTTCGACGCAAGCCGGATCAACCGCGTGGTGCTGATCAGCGACGGCGGGGCCAACGCGGGCGTCACCGACATCGACCTGATCGCCGGCGGCGCAGGCGGGCAGGACGAGGACGGGATCTACCTCGTCGGCGTCGGGGTCGGCACCGCCGACACGTACAACGACGCGCTGATGGACACGGTCACCGACGTCGGCCGCGGCGCGTCGCTGTTCATCCCGTCGGTCTCCGAGGCGAAGAGGATGTTCGGCGAGCGCTTCGTGCAGACGATGATGGTCGCGGCCCGCGATGTCCGCGTGCGCCTCGACCTGCCGCCGGGCTTCGAGATCGTCAAGTTCTCCGGCGAGGAGTACTCGGCCGACCCGACCGAGATCGAGCCGCAGCACCTGGCCCCCAACGACGCGATGGTGTTCCACCAGACGGTGTCGACGTGCGCGCCGGCGCTGGTCGACGACGCGGCGAGCTTCACCGTCGCGGTCCGCTGGAAGGACGCGGTGACGTTCGAGCCGCGCGAGACCGAGGTGACGCGGCCGATCAAGGAGGTGCTCGCCGGCGAGACGCCGATGCTCAAGAAGGGCGCGGCGGTGTTCGAGTACGCGACGGCGCTCAAGGCCTACCGCGACGCGCCGGCGCCGACGACCCTGGACCCGGCGTTCGCGGCGCTCGGCGCGGCGGAGGCGGTGCTGCCCGGCGATCCGGACCTCGCCGAGATCCGGAAGATCCTCGAGACCCTCGCGGGCGGGTGAGCGGGGCCCACGGGCGAGTCCGCGGCGCCGCGGTCGTTTCAGGTACGATCGCGGCGCCGAGGACCGCCCGTGTTCTACTACTACGGCCGCAAGAAGCAGATCGCCCGGCACTATCCGCCGCCGGAGCGCCCGCGGATCGTCGAGCCGTTCGCCGGCGCCGCGTCCTACGCCCTCCACGGCGACCACTGGCGGCGCGAGGTGATCCTGGTGGAGAGGGACCGGCGCGTGGCGGAGATCTGGCGCTGGCTGATCGAGCAGGCGACGCCCGCGGCGATCCTCGCGCTCCCGGACCTCCGCGCGGGCGAGCGGAGCTCGGAGTTCCTCCACATCGTCCACGCGGCGACGAAGATGGCGTTCAAGTACCGGACGATCAAGGTGACGCCGATCCTCGCGCGCAACTGGGAGATCAGCCGGCGCGTCATGGCCGCGAACGTCGGCAAGGTGAAGCACTGGACGCTGATCGAGGGCGACTACACCGCGGCGCCCGAGGTCGACGCGACGTGGTTCGTCGACCCGCCGTACCGGAGCGCGCCGGGGCGAGGGTACGCGCACGGGAGCGATGCGCTCGACTACGACGCGCTCGCCCGGTGGGCGCTCGCCCGGCGCGGGCAGCTCCTGTTCTGCGAGGGCGAGTTCGGCGACTACCTGCCGTTTCGCCCGCTGCTCGAGCTGACGGGCGTCGCCGGCAAGCGCAGCCGCGAGCGCCTGTTCCACCGGCCCGGGGCGGGCGAGGCCGCGGACGCCGGGGCCGCGCTCACTCGCCGCGCAGGAACGGCCGGACCTGCTTGATCATCAGCGTCTGGTCGGCGCGGACCTTCCATTCGGTGTCGAGCAGGACCGTCGCGCCTTCGGGCGGCGCGTCGTCGATCGGGAAGGCGGCCTCGATCGCGGCCATGTGCGCGCCGAGCTCGCGCAGCTGGGCGTCGCCGAGCACGTATTCGCCCTCCGGCAGCTCCGACGAGCCGCGGACGCGGTCGATCGTCGTGACCTCGCCGCCTTCGAGCGTCAGCCGCGTCTTCTCCGGCCAGGTGCCCGGGTCGGGGCTGACGACCTCGAGCTCGCCGAGCTGCGCGTTGACGAGGAGCCGGCGGTCGCCGGCGAGGTTCGGGTCGCCGGTGAAGACGACCATGTTGGCCGCCTCGTCGCCGACCCGCAGGTCGACCAGGATCCCCATCGCCGCCTTCGCGTGGTCGATCCCGTACCACTCGCGCTCCTCGAACGCGCGCGGCAGCCACAGCGACGCCCACACCTTCTTCATCGCCCGGCAGACGCCGCGCTCGTCGGACTCGCGCGGGTCGCAGCGGCTCGGGCCCGCCGAGTCGGCGTCGAGGTCGTCGGCGAGGCACGCGCTGGTCGACTCGTAGAGGCCCGCGCCGTTGAAGCGCAGGCCGTCCTCCGCGTTGCTGCTGCTGCGGAAGCGGACCATGACGTCCGGCGCGCCGAACACCTCGAGCAATTCGGCCTCGAGCGCCTCGATGAGCGCTGGATCGCACGAACCGTCGCGGATCGCCTCGTACAGCGCCTCGAGGCGGGCGCGGCGCAGCGCCGGGTCGGCGCGGAATTGCGGGTCGGCGAGCAGGCGCGTGACGGTGTCGGCGAGGCTGAGCGGCTCCGGACCGTCGCCGAGGTCGACGAGCCATTGCTGCGAGCGCATGAATTCGTCGTAGTAGCGGAACGGCACCAGGAACCCCGGGATCTGCAGGTGCGCGGGGATCCGCTGGTAGAGCGCGGCGAGGTTGCGGCCCTTGGCGCCGTGGCGGCGGACGCCGAGGCTGCGCTCCTCGGCGGTCGCGGTCGGCAGCTCGAGCAGGCCGACGAGCGCCGCGGCCTCGAGGTCGGGCTCGGGGATCTCGACCGGCTCGGGGCGCAGCGCGTCCCACCACGCCTGCGCCTCCTCGGGGGTCGCCGGCTCGACCTCGAGGTCCCGCTTGCCGCACGAGAGGCGGACGAGCTGGCCCTCCCACGCGGCGAGGCGCGCGTGCGCGTCGCGGACGTAGCAATTGGGGGTCCCGCGCGCGGCGCTGCGGACGTTGAGGTGCGACAGCTCGGCCTGGCGGGTGCCGGTGACCGCGCCGGAGATCGGGCGCTCGACGTCGAGCGGGGCCTCGGCGAGGACGAGGATGTCCTGAAAGCCATACGCGGCCCGGGCCGTCGCCTGCTCGAGCTCCGCCGGGGTGTAGCGGCGCACCGTGCCGAAGCCGACCGTCGCGGTGTAGGCCTCGTAGTCGATCGCGGCGGCGGCGTCGTACTGCGGGACGTCGCAGCCGGCCAGCGCCGCGCGCTGGAGCTCGCCGCTCGGCACGACCGCGAGCGGGCCGGCGGTGAACGCCCGCGCGAGCTCGGCGTGGGCCGCCCGGAATTGCTCGCACGTGACGGTGCTCGCGGGGTCGGTCTGCGGGTCCCAGATCGTGAAGCCGAACACGTGCTCGCCGTCGGCGGCGACGTACTCGGTCAGCGGGCCGGCGAAGAACTCGCGCCGGGCGGGGTCGGTGATCATCACCTCGTACGCGAGCGGGTCGAGGTCGCCGAACTGGTCGGGGAAGGCGGCGCGCAGGAACGACAGGTGCAGCTCGTGGGCGTTGACGTCCATCACGAGCGTCGGGAGCCGGGCGTCCGGCCGGGCCGGGAGCATGTACTTGCCGGTCCGCGCCTGGTCGATCAGGCTGGTCGGCCGCGACAGCGCGGTCCAGGCCGCGGCGTCGACCGCGTGCATGCACACGCGCTCGCCGAGGCGCGCCTCGGCCTCGTCGCAGGGGCCCGGCTCGGTGTCCCCCGGGACAGGTCCGGAGGGGCAGGCGGCGAGCAGGGCGAGCGGGAACAGGTGGAGCCGTCGCACGGGCGGACCTCAGTTCGCGTCGGGGTAGGGGTAGAGGATCACCGGGCCCCACAGCGTCGCGTCGGTCGCGGCGTCGCGGGCGAACAGCGCCCACTTGCTGACGACGAACGCCTCGCCGCCCTCGTCCTTCGGGTACCAGTCCTCGAGGCGGTAACGGACGCCGTCCGCCTCGGCGGTGGCGACGTCGTTCCAGTTGTGGTGCGTGCTCTCCCAGGTCAGCTCGGCGGGGTCGGTGACGTGCGCGAGCGCGCCGGCGTGCCCGGCCTTGAATTCGAGCAGGGTGTAGGGGACGGCCTTGTAGATGACGTCGGGCTCGGAGTCGTCGCGGCGCTCGAGCCACACGCAGGTCGCGCCGTCGGCGCTCTGGAGCTGGAACACGAGGTTGTCGCGGCGGAACACGAGGTCCGGGTCGAGCTCGCAGTCGGCGGCGCCGCCGGTCGTGCTGCCCGCGGTCGGGTCGGCCGTCGTGTCGGTGGTGGTCGGCGCGGCGGTCGGATCGGTCGTCGGAGCGGCGGCGGTGGCCTCCGTGTCCGCGGAGGTCGTACCTCCGGTGGTGTCGGTGGTGTCGGTGGTGTCGCCCGGGTCGCCGCCGCAGGCGGCGAGCAGCGCGGACGCGAGGAGGAAGGCCGAGGTCGTGCGAAGGTAATTCATGGTGAGCTCCGTTTAACCCAAAAGCGCCGCGAGAGAGGGGGCGGCGGGAGATGGGCGAATCGTCGCAGCGCGACGGATCGCGGGCACGCGGCGGCGAGCCGGCGAGGCAGCTCACGCGGGTGCGACGAAACCCGGGGCCTCGCGCGGGTGCGGACGGAGCGCGGGCGCGCGGCCGCGGCGTGCGCCGCGGCGTGCGGTCAATCGAGCCAGTCCTCGACGAACTCGGCGCGCTTCTTGACGAACGTGCGCAGCTCCTTGAGCGCGTCGGAGTAGTCGCCGTCGGAGAACGGCTTGTTGGGGTCGGACTTGGCGGCCTCGTCGATCTGGGCCGACCACTCGTCGATCCGCGCCTGCAGCGTCGGCGCGTCGTAGCCGGTCTTGAGCACGTGCTCGATCGCCTGGACGTACTTCTGGTAGCCCGCCGGGGTCTTGGTGACGATGTCGTAGAACGGCCGGCCGTGGTCGTTCGGCTTGATGTACTTGTACGGGTCGACGTCGTGCGGGATCCGGGTGAACGTCGCGTCCTTGTCCCAGGGGATGATGTTGAACCCGGTCAGCGGATCGTTGTAGACGTAGTAATTGAGCCCGCCGGCCCACGCGCCGTCGTTGTCGGGCAGCACCGCCTCGGCGGCCCACTCGAGGATCGCCTGGTCGATGTTCATCACGGCGTCGAGCTCCGCGTAGTTGTCGGCGTCGATCAGCTCCTCGACGTCGCTGTCGTCCTTGTCCTCCTCGTTGGTCTTCTTCTCCCAGTCGTCGCGCTTGTAGAGGTTGCCGTCGGGGAACTCGAAGTAGCGCTCGAGGAACTCGCTGTCGACCTTCTCGATGTTGACGAACAGGCCGTAGTACTCGCCGTTGACGACGACGCGCGCGTTGTTGGCGCAGGGCGCCGGGACCCCGACGTCGCGCATGATCTTGAGCGCGAGGCGGTCGCGCAGGAAGCTCTCGTTGTAGCGCGCGGCGTCGAACAGGACGCTCTTGAGGCCCATGAACCGGGCCTGCTTGTCGTTCTCGTTGAACTTGATCTCGAACTGCATCTTGTCGGGCGACTGGAACCACCACTTCGGGTTGCCGCGGAGCTGGATCACCGCGTCGGTGATCACGGTGTCCTCGTACTTGAAGGACGCGAGCGGGTGGTCGGGCTTGTCGCCGTCGCCGGACGCCCACTCCTTCTCGAGCTTGGAGAGCACCGTCGGGGAGATCTCGAGCTCGAAGGTCGGCAGGATGTCCTGCTTGTAGATGTCCGGGCAGCCCTTCGCCTCCCACGGCATCTCGGGCGGGGGGCCGGTCGTCTCGTCGACGCCGGTGGTCGTCGAGGTCCCGTCGTCGCCGGTGGTCGTCGCGCCGTCGCCGGTGGTGGTGGTCGTCGTCGTGCCGTCGTCGACGCCGGTGGTCGTCGGCGAGGGGGCGGACATCGTCGTCGCGTCGTCGCCGGTGGCCGTCGCGGCGCCGGTCGTCGCGGCGGCGCCGGTCGCGGTGGTGGTCGACGTGGCGATGCCCATGGGGCCTGCGCCGTCCGTGGTCCCGTCGCCGGCTCCGGCACCGGTCTCCTCGGACGGGCACCCGGCGATCGCCAGGAGCGCAACAATGAAGCGAGATGGGCGCATGTCCTCAATGTAGAGAACGCCGGCGACGATTCAAGCGCGCCGCCGGGCCGCGCCGGGCCCGGTGGGCGGTGGCTCACCGCGGCGCGCGGATCGACGCGCGGCCGGGCGTAGGATATGGTCTTCGGGACATGTCCGACGAGACCGGCGCCCGGCCCGCCGATCGAACCTTCCGCACAATCTTCCGCGCCGTCGCGGCGGATCGAGGGGGTGCGTCGTCGCACCGCGGGTGAGCCGCTGCACGGGCCCGGGACCGTGTTCTGCGCCGTCCTGCGAGGCGACCGGGCGGACGCTGCGCCCCGCAGGACGGGCTCGCAATGTCGGGTGCGTGTCGGCGCCGCCTCGCGGCCCTGCGGGTGTCCCGGGCGAGTCGCCCCCGTTGTTGCTCGAGCTCACCCGCGGGTTCGATGTAGGTACGCCAAGGATCGGTGGCATGAGGAAAAGTGGGATCCTGGTGTGTGTTCTCCTGGCCGGGACGGCCGGGGGTTGTGAGAACGGCTCCGGAGGCAAGGCGGGCGACACCGGTGCCACAGACGGCTCGATGACGGGCGGAGCGGTCGCGGATCCGACCGACGGCGGCGGCGGCGGGGAGGAGGCGTCGTGCGAGGCGCTGCGCCCGGGCCCCTCGCCGATCCGGCGCATGACCCGCTTCGAGTACGACAACACCGTGCGCGACCTGCTCGGCGACGACAGCCGCCCGGCCCAGGCCTTCCCGGCGGAGGAGGAGGCGCACGGGTTCAACAACAACGCCGACGCGCTGGTCGTCACCGGGCTGCTCGCGGAGCACTACCTGAATGCGGCGGAGACGCTGGCGGAGAAGGCGGTCAAGGACCTGCCCGCGCTGCTCGGCGGGTGCGCCCCCGAGTCGGAGGGCCAGGACGTCTGCGCGGGCGAGTTCATCACCGCGTTCGGGCGCCGCGCCTTCCGCCGGCCGCTGACGAGCGAGGAGGTCGACACGCTGACGGCGACCTACGCCAGGGCGCGCGACGACTTCGACTTCGAGACGGCGATCCGGCTGACGCTGACGTCGATGCTGCAATCGCCGCACTTCCTGTACCGGGTGGAGTTCGGCGCGCCGCTCGACGGCGTGACCGATGTCGTCAAGCTCGCGCCGTACGAGCTGGCGTCGCGGCTGTCGTACTTCCTGTGGGGGACGATGCCGGACGACGCGCTGTTCGAGGCCGCGGCGAGCGGCGCGCTCGAGACGCCCGAGGACGTCGCGGCGCAGGCGCGGCGGATGCTCGCGGACCCGCGCGCGCGCGTGGTCGTGCGCGACTTCCACATGCAGTGGCTGCACCTGACCCACCTCGACAACCTCGAGAAGGACTCGAACATCTACCCGGACTTCGACCCGGCGGTGCGCCCGCTGCTCCAGGCCGAGGCCGAGGCGTTCGTCGACCACGTGATCTGGGACGGCGAGGGCGACCTCGACACGCTGCTGCTCGCGCCGTTCACGTTCATGAACGGCGAGCTCGCCGATTACTACGGGGTCGCCGGGCCGAAGGGCAAGGACCTCGAGCTGGTCGAGCTGCCCGAGGGCCGCGCGTCGGGCGTGCTGACCCTCGGCGGGGTGATGGCGACGCTGGCGAAGACCAACCAGACCTCGCCGATCCACCGCGGCGCGTTCGTCCGCGAGTCGCTGCTGTGCCAGGTCGTGCCGCCGCCGCCGGACGGGATCGTGATCACCCCGCCCGAGGTCGACCCGAACCTGCCGACGCGCGACCGCTTCAAGGAGCACGCGATGGACCCGCTGTGCGGCGGCTGCCACGTGCTGCTCGACCCGGTCGGGTTCGGCTTCGAGCACTACGACGGGCTCGGCCGCTGGCGCGATGTCGAGGCGAACAAGCCGATCGATGCCAGCGGGGAGCTCGTCGACGCCCAGGTCGCCGGCGCCTTCGACGGCGTGCCCGGGCTCGCGGCGATGCTCGTCAGCTCGCCGGAGGTCGAGTCGTGCATGACCCGGCAGTGGTTCCGCTACGCGCAGGGCCGCGCGGAGTCGACCGAAGACAAGTGCACGATCGAGGACCTCGGCGGGGAGTTCGCCGATTCGGGTCGCAACATTCAGGCGCTGATCGTCGCCATCACCCAGACCGACGCGTTCCTGTATCGCCGCGCCCTCACGGGCGAAGGAGGCTCGCTGTGAAGAAGTCCACCCTGTCCCGTCGCACACTGCTCAGGGGCGCCGGCGGCGCCTGTCTGGCCCTTCCTCTTCTCAACGTCATGGGCGGTTGGGACAAAAACCGCCTCAAGGCGGCCCAGCACCCCGCGTTCGTCGCGCCCAAGCGGTTCGTGATCTTCTGGACGCCGAACGGCAACGTCGTCGAGCACTGGCGGCCGACCGGGAGCGAGATGGCGTTCAAGCTGCCGCGGATCCTGAAGCCGCTCGAGCCGCACCAGCAGGACATCGTCGTGCTCGACGGCGTCGACGCGCTGTCGGCCTACAACGGGCCCGGCGACGCGCACCAGAAGGGCACCGGCCAGTCGCTGACCGGCACCGAATTGCAGGAGGGCGACTTCCCGGGCGACGGCGGCAACTCGGCCGGGTGGGCCGACGGGATCTCGGTCGACCAGGCGATCGCCGACGTCGTCGGCGCGCAGACGAAGTTCCGCTCGCTCGAGTTCGGCGTCCACGTCTACGGCGCGAACGTCGGCTCGCGGATCTCGTACCGCGGCCCGGCCCAGCCGATCCCGCCGGAGAACGACCCGGAGGCGGCGTTCGACCGGATCTTCGGCGACTTCGAGGTCGACCCGGCCAAGAAGGCGCGCCGGATCGCGGAGCGGCGCAGCGTGCTCGACGCGGTGATCGCCGACTACCAGGCGCTGATGCCGAAGCTCGGCGCGGACGACAAGGTCAAGCTCGAGGCGCACCTCGCGGCGGTCCGCGACATCGAGATGCGGCTCGACTCCGAGGCCGAGGCCGGCGAGGCGTGCGTCAAGCCGAAGCTCGGCAAGGTCGACGACCCGATGAAGGTCGCCAACATCCCGAAGACCGGCAAGCTGCAGATGGACCTGCTGGCGATGGCGCTCGCGTGCGACCAGACGCGCGTCGCCTCGCTGATGTGGACCAACTCGGCGACCGGCAAGCCGTTCCCGTGGCTCGGCATCCCCGAGGGTCACCACGAGCTCGCGCACCGCGGCGACGACGACCTCGACGCCCAGGAGAAGCTGACCAAGATCAACACCTGGTACGCCGAGCAGTTCGCCTACCTGCTCGCCAAGCTGAAGGCGATCCCCGAGGGCGACGGCACGCTGCTCGACAACACGCTCGTCGTGTGGGTCAACGAGCACGCGAAGGGCAACGACCACAGCCGCCACGACATGCCGTACGTGCTCGCGGGGAAGGCCGGGGGCGCGGTCCGGCCCGGCCGGTGGATGCAGCTCGGCGGCGAGGTCCCGCACAACAACATGTGGGTCGGGTGCATGAACGCGATGGGGCTGCCGGCGACGAGCTTCGGCAACCCGGCCTACTGCACCGGCGCGATCGACTTCGGCTAAGATCCGGCGGATGGTCCGCCGCACGCTGATCCTGCCGGACAGGGGGGTGCTGATGGTCAGCACCGACCTGCACGGCAGCTGGGACGACTTCGCGGCCCTGCGCGCGCGCTTCCTCGCCGAGCGGGCCGCGGAGCCGGCGACGCACTGGGTGATCCTCGGCGACGCGGTCCACGGGCCGAGCCCCGAGGCGCGCGCGCGCCGGCCCGAGCTCTACGACTACGACGACCGGTCGGCCGAGATCGTCGCCGGGGTGCTGGCGCTGCGGCGCGAGCACCCCGGCCGCGTCCACTACGTGCTCGGCAACCACGACCACGGGCACGTCGGCGGGCGCCACACCGCGAAGTTCTGGCCCGACGAGGTCGCCGCGCTCGAGCGGCGCTGCACGCCGGCGCAGCTGGCCGACCTGCGGGCGCTGTTCGAGCCGGCGCTGCTCGCCGTCGTCGCGCCGTGCGGGGTGTTCTTGTCGCACGGGTCGCCCGACGACCGCCTCGAGGCGTTCGCCGACCTCGACGGCGTGCGCCTCGACCCGCGGGCCAACGACGCCTACCACCGGCACCTGCTGGCGAGCATCCTCGGCAGCTACGGCCAGCGCGACGAGGTCAGCGCGCGCCTGCTCGCGCGCGTGTCGGCGACGGCGGCGCCGGTCGGCGTGGTGATCCACGGCCACGACCGCGACGAGGCCGGGTACTTCCTCAGCGGGCCGTACCAGTGCTGCCCGGTGATCTTCGGCGCGCCGCGCGAGCTGCGGCGATATGTCCGCCTGGACATGTCCGCGCAATACCGCAGCACGGCGGACCTGCGCGACGGGATCGAGCTCCGCCGGGTCCACGGGCCGGGGTGAGCCGCGAGGTGGCCGCGCAGATCCGCGCGGAGGGCGGGGAGAAAAAAATCTGTAACAGGGTCCGTCGACCGGGGACTTCAGGGGGCGAAGGACGACGACGACATGATGCTCTCCCGCACGCTCTCCCTTGCCCTGATCACCGCTCTCTCCCTCGGCGTCGCCGGGTGCGAGGACATCGGCGCCCCGGTGACCGACCGCGACGGCGACGGCCTCGACGACAAGGAGGACGCCGACGACGACAACGACGGCACCCCCGACAAGCAGGACAACGACGACGACGACGACGGCGTCGACGACTGCCACGACGAGGAGGACAAGGACGACGTCGACGACGACGGCGTCGACGACGACGAGGACGAGGACGACGACGACGACGGCGTCGGCGACGAGCAGGACAACGACGACGACGACGACGGGATCGACGACGCGGAGGACGAGGGCGACAAGGACGACGTCGACGACGACGACATCGACGACGACGAGGACGAGGACGACGACAACGACGGGATCGAGGACGACGAGGACAACAACGACGACGACGACGGGGTCGACGACTGCGAGGACAAGGGCGACGAGGACGACGTCGACGACGACGACGTGCCGGACGCGGAGGACGAGGACGACGACAACGACGGCCAGGGCGACGCCGAGGACCAGGACGACGACAACGACGGCGTCCCGGACGGTGAGGACCCGGGCGACCAGGACGACGAGGACGACGACGGCATCGGCGACGAGCAGGACGCCGACGACGACAACGACGGCGTCCCGGACGCCGAGGAGGACAACGGGGGCGATACGGCGGGCGACACCGGCGGGGGCGACACGGCGGGCGACACGGCGGGCGACACGGCGGGCGACACGGCGGGCGACACCGGCGGGGGCGACACCGGCGGGGGCGACACGGCGGGCGACACGCTCTGAGCATTGCTGCGGGTGAACCGCCCCGGGACGCGGCTGCGCCGGGGCGTCCTGTTTCGCGCGACGCCGCGGCCGCGCGCGGCGATCAGCGCCGGCCCGTGCCGGGGCCGAATTGCAGCGCGAGCTCGAGGCCGAGCGACAGCTCGAGGCCGCCGAGGCGGAAGCGCTCGGCGCCGGACGTGTCCGCGAGGCCGATCACGCGGGCGCCGTCTGCGAGCGCGAACGAGCCGCCGACCTCGAGGCGCGGCCCGACGCGCAGGCCGACGAGGCGGCCGGGGGCGAGCCGCGCCGACGGCGTGACGCGCAGATGGCCGCCGAGCAGCGGCGGGCGGCGGGCCTCGTCGTCGCCAAGGAAGATCGGCGCGCCGGCGCCGGCCTGCGTCGCCCACCACGGCTCGACCGAGAGCGCGAGCAGCACCGGCAGCTCGAAGCGGCCGCGGCGGAGCGTGTAGCCGCCGGCGACGGCGAGCCGCAGGCGGGCGAACCCGAGGCCGTCGTCGGCGCGGCCGAGCCCGCGCAGCTCGAGCGCCGCCGCGGCGCCGCGCGGGCCGCGGAGCTCGACGC
>ERZ1066137.939-NODE-939-length-16792-cov-49.084663_pt1 | contig 16792 bp, 20 predicted proteins | sample MGYA00382784_ERZ1066137 | MGnify/ENA primary metagenome ERZ1066137 (study PRJEB33369, sample SAMEA5778367) | biofilm metagenome | biome: Industrial cooling water; feature: Water cooling tower basin; material: Biofilm | place: United Arab Emirates | collected... | reverse complement strand
GCTGCAATGCTTGATTCTCCTAGCTTACCAAATACCATTACTATGCATTACTACCCAGGTTGAATGAGGAAATAGTTAATAGCCAGGGCAGAGAGAGCAGTGGCTATGACACCAGGGCGCAGCCCACCGTACCAGGTACTGAGTGCAACATTGACGAGAAAAAGGATGACAGTAGGTCGGTGGATGAGAGCTTCCAGGTTGAGACTGAGGAAAAGCGCCACTATGGTGGAGCCAACTGCTATTTCATAGGGCAGAAGCCGTCGATGAACTTCCATTGCAATTTCTCCTTTCGATGGACAGCCTATACTCTTCATCCACGATTAATTTCGCTCAGCTCACCCGAAGGAGGGAGGAGCAGGGTCTACTTAATTTTATATTTAGGTAGATTATTATTGTGTCCGGTAGAAAAGAGGTTTTGGGGTTTGAGAGGCCGGATACCAACTCTGTATTGCTGCTTGGGTAGGGAACCCATTTGTGAGGTTCGCAGGCAAGTTTTGATTATTCATTCCGGAGCCAATAAAGTAACTACGAATAAGAAAGTATTAGGATACCGCCTCCATATCAGTACGCTCCCTTCGTCCCGTCCTGTAATTTGCTTGTAACCCTGATACTACTTCAATTGGAGCAACATGCCACCTTCTGAAGCATTGGTATCAGGCTGGTTTTTGATTGTGGTAATAGTTGAGATTGAAAGATGGCAAAGCGCTCGCTTAAGGCCTCTGAAGTTGGTATCAAAAAAGCAAAGCAGGCATTTAATAGGACTGGTTGGACTCAAGAATACCCGGCCAGTGCCGTTGGCCTGGAAACCCGCCAGTCGATCTGGAAGTTTTTCTCAGGGAGACCGATCGATTGGCATTTGTTCATTGATATTTGTTTTCAACTGAATCTGGAATGGGAAGAGATTGTTGCCCCTCCAGAGCCAGAAGAAGATGAGGTAGAGGCCCTCTCGGTTGATCATCCTGCCAGTGCAGGTCAATGGCAGGAGTTGCGCTCCCGAGTCGGGCAGCTGATTCAGTCTCAATGTGCCATGCTCCAGGTTAGTCTGGATACGGCCCATCCCCTGGTAGTAGAGCAGAATGGTGCCATCTTTGCTAAAGGGTGGGTGGGTGGAACCGACGGGATTGCGAATATACGTTCCGGCAGGATAGTCCCCATGTTCGTCGGAAAACGTTCCTTCTAAAACAAAGAACTCTTCCCCACCCCCATGCTGGTGGACTGAGAAATGGCTATTGGGGGCATACCGGTTTCCAAAGTGTGATGGGGTGAAGAAATTAAGTTCTCTGGTTTCAAGTTGTCATCAGCACCCAGTTTACTGGGTTGGATCAATACTGGTTGCGTCCTGCCATGACACCACCATCTACATCCCAGATAACACCTGTCACCCAGGCTGCTTTGTCTGAAAGTAGGAAAACAACCGCTTCAGCCACTTCTTTGGGCTGTCCAACTCGCCCGATCGGATGGAACTGGTTGAATTCTTCTAGCGCAGTGTGAACCTGTTCCTTGGGAATGAAGCCTTCATAAATCGGAGTTTCGACCACAGCCGGAGAAACCGCATTCACTCGGATACCTTGATTGGCAAGTTCCATAGCGAGGTGTTGAGTCAGGGAGTGAAGCCCTGCTTTTGCCATCGAATAGGCGGAGGAAGGGGTGGCTTGAACCGTCTGTTTTGCCCACATCGAGCCGATATTAACGATTGCCCCTCCGCGTCCCTGCTTCAGCATGTTTTGGGCAACGGTTTGAGTGAGGAAGAAGATAGCTTTGTTGATATCCAGGTAAAGGTCATAGTCAGCTTCCGTATGTTCTAGAAACGACTTCGGCAGGAAAATACCCGCCGCGTTGACGAGTAACGTAGCATCAGAATGCTTAGCCGTGAGGCGATCGCTGAGCATCCGTTGTTCACTAGGATTTGAAATATCTGTCCGTTCGCCAAAAACGGTTCCAAATGCTTGCAATTCCGTGACGGCTGCCTGGAGTTTTTCGGCTCGTTTACCAATGAGGACAGCAGAACCGCCGGGAGCATGTCACTTTTTCTATAAGCAATTGTGCTTAGTTGTTGGGCAACGGCGAACCAATTAACCCATTGAGATAAGCACAACGATGAGCTAACACCTGCGGAACATTTTCGCGGTTCCATTGTGCACCTGAAACTTGCACTCGCCGACCAATCTGTTTGATAGCCGATTCAACTGCACCGGAACCAATCGAGTATAACCCTTCTGCCTGATAATAATCGTAATTCACAATGCGATGTTGATGCTTACGCAGATATTCACAAAAGTTCTTCGCCTGTTTTCGTTGACAGTTGCTAAACAACGCAATCGCTGCTTTGACTTGACCTTGCCAAAGCAAGCCCTCTGCTTGATTGAGTCGTTTTATCGACCCACCAACTTTGTGGAGATTTTCCACCAAATGATACCAGTCCAACATCTCTAACCGTTGCTCAGTCGTGGCAATTTGGCTGATGATGTTCCAGATTCCATCATGACCATCTCCTAAACAAACAACTGGTTGAGATAAGGATTGCTCATTAATCCAATCAATCAATTGAGCATTATTTTGAAAGTTAGCAAGCATTCCTTGATCTGTGGCAATCGCTTTGTCATCCTTCCATTCGCATTCCTTACCCAAAGGCGTTCTAACTCTGACTTTACCGCCATCCACACTCAACTCCTCAATCGCCTGCTCAACATCTGGTAAATCAAACGTCTGACGATGCACGATACGCTGTTGAGTTTTGGCAGAAACCCGGATTCCAGTCAGGTAAGCGAGATCGTGTTCTGCCTGCTCGTAAGACACTGACGCACTCAGACGTAAACAGCAGTTCTCTAAATGTGGACTGATTTGGCGATGCGGCAACACCTCCAGCTTTTCGGCTTGTTTAGTGGTAATCTCTAACTCTCCCAAGGTGCTTTTCAACGTTCGAGATCGCCCTGCTGTTGTTGCTGTAATCGCTCCAATAAAAAATTTCCCAATTCTGGACTGACATGCGCTTGAATCTTCTGTCTGACGGTCATTTCAATCCCTTCTAGCTTCTGCATGGCTTCGGGGTCGCTATCGTCATAGAGAATTTTGGCAATGGCTTGCAGATGGGCTTGGAGGGCTTGCTCTTGTTCGGGTTGCATGGCTTTGTCTGCGGAGGAGATAGCTCTAATTTTCGCTGATACAGCCTAACTTTTCCAGTACCTCAGTCTCCCTTAAGCACTTATACTCACTACAAAGGTGACATACTCCCAAAATCTGTTTGCCACACTACCTGTTGCTTGTTATGGCTTTGTGCTGTTCTGTGCTGCGATCGCGTACTTTATTCTGACTCGAGTTTTAATCTATCATCATGGCAAAGATTCCACTTTAGCCATTGCTCTTGGGTCAGATTTAAAGGGCAAAATCTCTGTCGTCACTTATGCTGTTGCAATTCTGCTAGCTTTTGTAGCGCCCTGCTTCGCTTGCTTACTTTATGCTGTCATCGCGATTGTGTGGTTGATTCCAGATCGCCGCATTGAGAAAGTCTTAACTTCATAGTTTTTGCAGAAATATTCAGCATCCAACAACTACCTTGTTGGTGCTGAATCTGACAACGTGATTAGCAGGTGCGAAATCCATTTGTGTAATTTGGTACTACGACAGCTTCAGCCAACTTGCAGTCCAAAGTTAACATTGATGGATATGTTAATCTCTGCGATAACTGAACAGTTAATCCTCAGGCAACTCGTAACCGCTCAACATCCTTCATTGGCGGTGCGCCAAACATGCGGGAATATTCGCGACTGAATTGCGAAGGACTCTCATAACCTACTTGATAGGCCGCCTGGGTAGCATCCGCATTTTCAGCCAGCATCAACCGCCTGGCTTCCAATAACCGCAATTGCTTTTGATACTGTAACGGACTCATTGAAGTGACTGCCTTAAAATGACGATGAAATGTGGCAGAAGACATCCTCGCTTGCTTCGCCAAATCATCCATGCTCAATGGCTTTGTAAACTCAGCTTTGATCTGGTTAATCACTTCTGCAATACGCTGCATCTGACTGCCAGAGGTCGCAATCTGCCACACCGCTTCGCTCTGATCGCTCATCAACAGACGATAGTAGAGTTCGCGAATCATCATCGGTGCCAGGAATGGAATATCTTCGGGCGTATCCAAAAGCCGCGTAAGTCGAGTGGCAGAATCAATTAACGGAACCTTCGCATCGTTGACGAACAAGCCTCGCACTGAACTTTCTTTTTGATCTGGACGGTGCCCGATTTGGTCGATAATCTCCCAAAGCTGGGTCGCATTCAGGTTCAGCTTGAAGCAGAGATAGGGCTGATCCGGTGTCGCTTCGACAATATTGCCACTGAGCGGTAGATCGACCGTGACAACCAGATATTGAGTTGCACCATAGTGATAGGTTTCCTGACCCAGTAAAGTTTCTTTTTGACCCTGAACAATAATGCAAAGCGTCGGTTCATACACCGCGCGGAGTATTGTAGGAGCCACAGATTCCCGGATGAATTCCAACTGGGGGATCGCTGTTGCATGAGTCCCATCTCCCCTGCCATTCGTGTGGTAGCTCACTAATTCTGCCAGTTCTTGGCAAGCATCCATCAAAGTCTTGCGCTTTCGGAATTCATCTGCCATACCAGGTCCTCGTCAATGCTAAACGGCGTGTTGTGAAATATACTTTTTCATGTTCTGCTGTGCCTATTATAGAAGATTCTTTTGAGTATCATCCTGCCGCTTGATAAAATCAGGCAATAATCTGAAAAGTTTGTGTATTTAGAACCTTTGCCCAAAGGCCTACTATGAACTCATGCCAGAAAGGCGATGAAAAAATAAGGCAATAAAGGAAGGTAGCCAATGGCTCAGAAAACAGGGTTCATTACAGGTGCTTCTCGTGGAATTGAAGCCGGAATTGTGACCGCCATTTTAGCAGCAGCGAATTGGTTAATGGCGACTGCCTACGAACAGAATAATCTGCATCAATTCGAGCCGAACCTCAACGCGCCGATGCTTAGCGTCAATATCACTGTTGATGCTCAGATGTAAGCGTCACTGCGAGTTTGTTTCAGCACTTCTAGGTTTTTACCCAGTAATCAATCGCCATTTGTAGCGGGGTTAATCATACCATCACAACAAAAGTAAATAGTGGAGTGTATTGGTGTGAATCAATAACCGTTCATGACACAGCTTCTGGATGAACAGAAGTTTTCTTATGTCTCTAAATAACGAAAGGAAGTCACTCATGTTTGAACAACATCAAGATACAACTCAGTACGAGCAAAATGGGCAAACTCATAGTCAAATGACATCTTCACAGGAGAAGCCCCATGACTACAGAGAAGCGATCGATCTCCTTGCCTCCAAGATCCGAGGTGAACTGATCCTGCCTGGAAACCCTGCGTATGAAGCCGGGCGAAAAGTTTGGAATGGTAGCTTTGATGGCTATCCCACTGCGATCGTGCAGTGTGCTGATGCGGAGGATGTTCAAACCACTGTCAATGTTGCCCGTGAGTACGGAATGCTGCTCTCGGTGCGAAGCGGCGGACATAGTGCCGCCGGACATGGCACGAATACGGGTGGACTGGTGATCGACCTCTCCCAGATGAAGACGATTACAGTTGACCCGATACGCCATACAGCCCGTTTGGAACCCGGTCTGACCTGGGGTGAGGTTGCCAAAACACTCCAACCCCTTGGATTGGCAATCACGGCAGGCGATGTTGCCTCTGTCGGTGTGGGTGGTTTGCTGCTGAGCGGCGGCATCGGTTGGATGGTTCGCGCTTACGGTTTAACCATCGATCGCTTGCAAGCAATGGAACTGGTTACGGCGGATGGACAACTGCTGCGTGCCAGTGCTGACGAAAATCCTGAACTGTTTTGGGGCCTGCGCGGTGGTGGTGGCAACTTCGGCATTGTGACAGCGTTTGAGGTAAACCTGCATCGGGGTGGAACTATTTTGGGCGGCGCTGTCTTCTATGAGGCAACTGAGGCAGAGCGTATCTTGCGAGAATATACCCGTCTAGCAGCAGCAGCACCCGATGAACTTTCGACTGAAGTGTTGGTCATGCTGGCACCGCCTGCCCCTTTCATTCCACCCGATAAACAGGGTACCCAAGTCGTCGCGATTATGGTCTGCTACACCGGGGATATTAGCGAAGGTGAGCAGGTTGTGGCTCCCCTGCGTCAGCTGGCTACCCCGATCGCCGATCTGATTGCACCTATGCCCTATTCGGCTATGTTTGCGTTCACAGTGGTGGGTGAGATTCCTGGCTTTCAGCATCATTCGCGATCGCAGTTTTTCGAGACGTTCTCAGACGAGATGATCCACGCCTTAGTTGAGTCAGCTCAATCTGTTATGTCTCCCGAAACGTTGGTTACTTTGCGGGTTCTGGGTGGTGCGATGAGTCGGGTTGCCCCGGATGCCACCGCCTTTGCCCATCGTGACAAACAGGGCATGGTGTTGATCAGCCATTTCGCACCACTATCGGCTGATGCTGCCAGTCTCGATGCCCGTACCCAACAAGTCTTTCGGGCACTCTTACCCTACGCTAACGGGGCTTATGTAGGCTTCCTGGCAGACGAAGAAGAGCGGATTCGTGAAGTCTATCCGACTGCTACCTACGAACGACTCGTCGCGCTCAAGAACCAGTATGACCCGACCAATCTGTTTCATCGCAACCAGAATATCAAACCTACTGTTGCTTACGCTCAAACGTAGTTCCCATACCTCGTAAGGATCATTCAATGACAACTTTTGTCTTAATTCACGGCTCATGGCACGATGGTTCTGCCTGGGAATCCGTGATCAAACATCTAGAAGCGAAAGGACATCAAGCTTTTGCTCCTACCATCGCCGGGCATGGTAAAGGTGTGAATAAAAACGTCAACCATGCTCAATGCACGCAGTCAATTGTCAATTACATTGTTGATCAAGACTTAACTGATATCGTCCTATTAGGGCATAGTTTCAGCGGCACAATTATTGCGAAAGTTGCCGAAGCAATCAGCGATGGCTTCGCCGGCCAAAGGCAACGCATTCGACGGCTGATCTTCTTCAATGCCTTTGTTTTGAATGATGGTGAGAGCCTCAGAGATAACATTCCGCCAAGCTCTCAAGCGTTATCCGATCAGCTGGCGAGAGAATCAGACAATAACACGATCATGATACCGTTTGAGATTTGGCGAGAAGCATTTCTCAACGACGCTGACCTCAACTTGGCTGAATCAAGTTACGCGCAATTATCGCCTGAACCCTATCAACCGTGGATTGACAAGTTGGACTTGCAGAAGTTTTACTCGCTGTCCATTCCTAAAAGTTATCTCTACTGTACGGAGGACAACGCCCTCCCGCAAGGTGAATGGGGTTGGCACCCCAGAATGTCTAGTCGGTTGGGACTGTGTCGGTTTGTACAAATGTCCGGTAGCCACGAGGTGATGTTTTCTAATCCGGGTGGCTTAGCAGAAAAAATTATCACAGCAGGGCGTGACTAAGATTATGAACATCAATCAAAGCAAGGTTGCAATTGTCGGGCAGAGCGAGAACCTCGATTGGTTCGATACAGTACCCGGTGAGCAGATGGCAATCCGCATCCATAGCAAAGATGTCAACGGAGCGTTCACCATTATCGAAGTGAATGTTCCACCGTTTATGGGACCCCCACTCCACTATCACCAAGAGCGGGAAGAGATCTTTGAAGTTCTGGAAGGCAGATTTCGCTTTCACGTCGAGGGCAAAGAGTTTGAGGTCGGTCCTGGAACATCGGTTGTGGTGCCCCGTAACACCGTACATGGATGGGTGAATCTTGAACCCGGCAGGTCTCGGATGCTCTTCACCTTCGTGCCCGGTGGCATCGATGAATTCTTTCCCCTAATCAGTCAAACACCGCCCGAAAGATGGACGGAGCTTGGCAATCAAAATGACATTTGGATCGTCGGAGCGCCCCTGTCCGTTCAGTAAATCGGCGGGTAGTACCTTAGCAGGAAGGATGGTGAACGGGTGGGAGAGTCTGAAATGCCCCCTTGCTCATAGATGCAAATCTGCACAGCGCGATCAACCTTGCTCCCCCATATAGTCTGACCATCCTTCCTCCAGATTTCGCTATTTATTCACTCTGCACTAAGCCCTATCGCAATACCTATGCCTGGTTCATGGAGATGCGGGATGGAAAGATTGTCAAAGTCACTGCATTCTTTGACTCGATCACCTTCGATGACTTTTGGAAGCGCGTGCAGCCGCGCACAAAGTGATAGAACATTACGACTCGCAGTGCGCCGAGCGTAACGGCCTGTTCCACCCTGGCTTGAGAAAATTAGGCAACAACCTGAAAAGTTTGTGTATTTAGAACCCTTGCTCAAAAGCCTATTATGAACTCATGCCGAAGAGGCAATGAAAGAATAAGGCAATAAAGGAGATAGAACAATGACTCAGAAGACATGGTTTATCACAGGGGCTTCCCGGGGAATTGGAGCTGAAATCGCGAAAGCTGTTTTGGCAGCCGGAGACCAACTCATTGCAACTGCTCGTAGAAAGACTGATTTGAATGAATTTGAGTCGAACCCCAATGTGTTGACGCTCAGTCTGGATATTACCGATGAAGCTCAGGTGCAAGCGGCAGTGGCAGCAGCCCTCAAACGCTTCGGACAGATCGATGTGTTAGTCAATAATGCCGGCTTCGGTATTCTGGGTGGCATTGAAGAAACCAGCGCCGAAGAGGTTGAGCGGGTCTACCGCACGAATGTTTTTGGACTGTTGAATGTGACCCGTGCTGTATTGCCCAGTATGCGTCAACGCCGCTCTGGACACATTATTAACCTCTCGTCGATCGGGGGCTACCGCGCCCCGGCAGGCTGGGGCGTCTACTCCTCCACCAAGTTTGCGGTTGAGGGCATTACCGAAGCCCTGCATGATGAGTTAGCACCCCTGGGTATTCATGCAACGGTAGTCGAGCCAGGCTACTTCCGCACCAATTTTCTGGATGGCAGTTCACTCCAGCGCACGGCAATAGAAATTGAGGACTACGCAGAGACGGTCGGTAAAGTTCGTAAAATTGCCACTGACCTGAGCTATCAACAGCCGGGAGACCCGGTTAAGCTGGCCCAGGCGATGATTCAACTGTCGAATGCTGATACCCCACCGCTCCGGTTGCCGCTCGGCACAGATACCCTGAAAGCGATCGCCCAGAAAAACGCTTACGTCGAGCAAGAAACGGCACAATGGCGCGCTCTGTCTGAATCGACTGATTACTAACAGTGAGTGCAGACGGGTAAAAGAAAGACGACGAATAAATGCTTTCAAGTTCTTGGTAGCGACCTCACATCCTATCGAGAACTTGAGTCCCAGCTTTGAGTAATCACTCTAATACTTCATTAGGAACTGTCATGAACAACCCAGGTACTCTTAAAACGACGAGAGAGTCCGGATCACCCCCTCCCAACCTTTCCCCCTCTGATCTACTTCTTCGACGAGTTCTCCAAACTAGCAGGAGTTTGGAACAAGTGCAAGCCGGATGTGATGGAGGAGGTGCTGGATAGCTTTGAGGACTCCCTCTCTCCAGAGAAGCTCAAGACCATGAGCTTTATCCGCAAACGAGTGGCTCCCACCAGCTTTGCGGCTGATTTGCTCAAGTTCTGCTGGCGGGTGGGTCGAACGGAGCAGGTGAAGCTGCTGATAGCGGGACAGAATCTGAAGGCAGGGACGATCGGGACAACGGTTCAGAACTTACACCAGATGGCCATCATTTACCTGGGAGAAGCGATCCGAGAGGGGTTAGAGAACCGTATCGCCTCCTGGCAAAAGGATTCCCTCACCCAGGAATATGCCCATCGCAGTCAGAAGGTGGCGACCGGGAAAGCCAGCCGATTCTATGGGTTGTTTGTGCCCAAGGGGAGTAAGGTGTACTTTGCCACCCTACCGGACGATTTTGCCGTTAGCCCACCCCCTTCTTTTGAGGTGGTGTAAGAGCTAGAACGTTTATGGCACCTGCCTATAAGCGATTTCACTGGGGAAGATTGCACCTGCACCAACGCAGTGCCAGAGCAGTTTGGCCCCCTCACTCCGGAGATTACTCCCTCCCTGATTGAGGCGGTGTTGAGTGCCTACGATGCCTATAAGTCCCAGACGAAGGTGATCGAACTCGTCTGGAATCTGACTAAATCGGGTACGAGTAACAAGTACCGGGCGGCAAAGTGGAAGTTTCGGCGGGTCTTGCGGAAGCGGGGGCGATCGTTACCTGGGAAACCGTGGGGTGACGACCCGGATGATTTTAAATTGTTTGGGGAAGTGATTCAGGCTTGAATTGAGGGTTGAGATTGTGCTTGAGTTCAGTTCTTTCTAACCTAGAATCTGAAATCCTTGACCTGAAACGGCCTAAATCCGGAATTCGGAGAGTGAAGCCGTGAAGATCCGTATAACAGGTCTGAATTTAGGAGTTCATCCGCTTACAATCAGCACAACTCCGCAATGAGGGAAGGTTGTCCAGATAGAGGCACTTTAACGGCTGAAAGCAATCGAACGATTGCTTGAGTCTTTAGCTGAAATAGAGAATCGCATAAACAAATGAAATTCCAAATGAAACTTTTGAGGTAGCTAAAAACTCCTATTGTATTTGGTTTATTAGTATCTACGATATTTTGACGCTATGAGTTTTTCCCTTGGCAGATCTCAAAGACAATGGCTAGTTATATTTCTGTTAGTTAGTCTGCTATTACCTATTGTGTTTGCAACCTTACTGGTTAGAATCGGCAATGCCTCAGGTTGTCGAATGATAGGTAAAACAGCACAGATATGTCTTGTGAAGGGTATCAATATTGGCCAAACTATCAAAATGCTAGTAGATTGGACTTGGTATATTCCTGTAATGAGTTTGTTCCAAGTTCCACTTTTGAGTATTGGACTGTTTATTGGATTACTGGTACTGATTTACAAAAGTTTTCGAGGTTGGATTCGCGCTTTAGTTGGTTTTTTCAGCATTTGGTACTTGTGCTTTGCTCCTCTCATCGCTGGAATTATTTTTGTGGCGTATTTATCCAAACAAGCTCAATGTTCTTTAAATGAAGGGGGGGTTGGTAGCTGTTACTTGTTTGGGCTAGATATGGGGTCGACTTTTCACACTGCTATGGCAGTACCCTGGCTTCTGATTCTTTTGTTTCCTCTGTGTGCTACTACGTCGGTGATATATGCTGCTATTATTGCATTGGCAAAGCAATAATAGAGAGAGCTAGAGTGATCTCATCCTGATCCAAAATGCTTCTTTCACACTACTACTGTACTGAAATCTTGTACACGCAACCGAACAGTATGCTTTGAGCACGAAGTCAAGGAAAACAGTTTCTAAACCTTCTTTCTCTTTATTATTATTAAACTCTCTTCGTAGTCTGTTCTACTCATGGAATTTTATATTTTTCGTGTGCTTTTTCCTGCAATCCTGATCGATATTTCACTCACTGCTAGCTTTTTACGCAAGGGTAATCTTCTAAGAAGAGGTAGAAGATCGCTTGGCGCATTCGCTACGGCACCTCTATATCTCATTGCATCTCTGGTTTGGATGCTAATCCTTGGTATTGGAGATCCACGATTTCAAGGACAAGGTGTATTAGGATTGATTGTCTTTCTGAGTTTAGGGATAGTTTTCACTATTCTTCGCTTGTTTTTAGGATTGATACTTTTCTTAAGCTGGAGGCATAGATAAGATTCATGGATATATAGAGCGACAAAAATTTTAGCAATGTTGCCATGACCATACATCAACATTCATGTATTAAGAAAAGCAACGTGAAGGAGGTATGGAATGATTAAATTTGCTTGGATATTGACAACTTAATTTTTGTTTGAGCCTTATTCTATTTTTAATTACGTCAAATACTGTCATTGGCGCAATCATCTACTTTCTTCTTGTTGATCAGGGGTGATGGCCAAGCCGTCCACGACCGTCGAGGACAGGTGAGCGATTGTTTCGACAATGTTGCGAACGGGAGCGCTGTCATAGAGTTTGTTGCCGGTAGCAACGTCCCAGAACGTGATCCCTCTCCCCCCCAGTGATTAAGGTCATGCCATTTGAAGTGACTGCCAGTGCGTTTAACCTTGCTCGACGGCAAATCAGTGCCTCATCCAGCCAAATCAGCCCTCCCAGCTTATTGATGCCATAAATGATGCCTAACACCAGTATGAGCATGGCTGCTGGAAGAAGAATTGTGCTGCTTGCATGTTTTGCAGTTCTCATAGATGAGAGTTTAGAAACTTTGGCTCAAACAAGTCGGTTGTTTCAGGCTGAACTGGTCAGGAGATCGCGCAACAAATGATCCACAAGTACCAGTCGCTTTCATTTTCTGAAGGAACAGTCTCCTGACGATAGCTTCAACTCCGAACCAACCTGCTCCCAGGTGGCATAGTATTGCTGGATTAATGTTATTTCAACACCTTCAGCATCATAGCCCTGCTCACTAATTATTTTTTGAACAGCAGTCATCGATTCAAGCCCGACGCGAGACATTGCGATCGCGCACCGTTTCACTAGCGAATCTGGCAATTGATAAGATACTTGCAAGGCTTCCTGATACACTTTTTCGGCTCCAGCGTAGTCTCCCTGCTCTTCCAATCGTAAGCCTTTATCCCATAAATTCGGCAACACTGGACCATAGGGATTATGTTGAGCTTGCACGACTCCCACCACATTCAGTAGCAGGACCGTGATCGTGAGCAATCGGCTCATCCACTTTTGTATGGGTACTGCCGTGCGATTCATAGCGAGTATCCAAACCAACGAAGTTAGCAATCCTCTAGCATCCCTCTCCCCTTAAGCCTAACATTATTGGGCTTAAGGGGGCCCGTCAGTGAGAGGGTGAGTGACAATCAGAACTCATCCGGCAGAAGGGGATTGAGACTGTTAGGAACAGATTTAATATGATTATCCTGAAGTGTTTTCAGAACATGGCAACATCCTCCAGTTGACTCATGTCGCTGATTTGGCGTTTTCTTCTGTGGCGGAGGTTGTGTTTGACCGGATCGAGCTGGTGTTTTTGGTGGTGGTCGGTGAGTTCCTGGGCACCTTCCTTGAAAACCTTCTCGATTTGCGAGAGAATCTCACTGGATCGTCTGCCTGTGAAAACGGAGAGCTCTGCGGCCTTGTCACGCCATTCGGGAGATTTGAGTAGTCGGACGGCTTTGGCAACGATCTCGTCGGGGTTGTCTAAAAACTGCACCGATTCGTTGCGATCGGCGACTTGGCCCTGTTTTTTGTCGTTGATTTGAATGTATTCTTCCCGGCTGAACTTGATGAAGTCGAGGGAGAAATGGTCTGGGCCGAAGTGGTCTTTGATTACCCGTCGCGTTTCATCCGTCAGACCTAGCCGCTGGGTTAAGGCTTTGAGTCTCCGTCTGGGGCTGTTGAAGGCAAAGGAGGTCTCGACAAGTTTCTCCAGGCTTGCTGAGTTCAGTGTTGCTTTTACCCATACAGGTCGTATCTGAGGAAGGGGAGAAAGTTTGAAATCGAGTTGCATAGGTGTAAGAGCATGAGAAACATACCTGCTTGAGCGGACGTTTAGTCGGCTCTGACTGCTCAGCCCAACTCTTTAGCCCCGAGGAGAACTTCCATGCCCGCCCTCGTTAACCCCGCTTCTTTAGAATCGATGCCTGTTTCAACAGAGAAGCGACAGGAAATTTTCCTGGAGGCGTTTATCCGGTTTAGCCATGCCCAGATCCAAGCGCGGCGGTACTCCTACGAGCAGACACTGCAGTTGTTGGATCGAGCCGGGGAGGCGCAAAAGCTGCTGTGGCAGTTGCGCCATGAGCAGAGCTTGCGTGTTAACTAACCCCTGGCAAGATTAGTTGTCCTAGACTTTAGCCCTGTCCCTCACTGACGAACTGCCAGAATTCAACCGACTGCTGAGATGTAAGGGAGAGGATATGTTTTCCCATCCTGCAATTGACTCTTCCTGGTTTATTCATTTGTGGACAACCATGAAACTTTGCCGTGATGGGATTCTAACCATCCCTGCCTTTTCTGCAACGTCCGCAGAGTCTGGTTTTGAATGTATTTAATACGGAGATTTTATGTTGAATCAGGAAGGCTCACTCTCTAGGATCGCCCAGCCCCTATCTCCATTAGATTTATCTCACCCCAGTCCAGTATTGCCTGCATTAAGTGACCCATTCACGACGTCCCTGTCTTTTGCCAATCGTGCCAGGGCGATCGCCTTTGTGGATGCGGGGGTATCTGATTACCAAACATTGGTGGAGGGGTTAAGCCCCGGGGCGGCGGTGTATGTGTTGAATCCAAATGGGGATGAGTTAAGCCAGATAACTCAAGTGTTGGCGGGATACCGTGACCTGTCGGCGGTGTCGATCGTTTCCCACGGGAGTGAAGGGGCGTTGCAGTTGGGCCATACCAGCCTGAATACGAGCAATTTGCTGAACTATGCCGGGATATTGCAATCCTGGGCCAGTTCCTTCAGTGAAGATGGGGATTTGCTGCTGGTTGGCTGTAATCTGGCCGCAGATAGTACGGGACAAAGCTTTATCAACCAGATTGCTGCCTTCACCAGAGCCGATGTGGCTGCCTCCACTGACCTGACAGGCAACAGTGCCCTGGGTGGTAACTGGAATCTGGAGTTTAGCACGGGCAGGATTGAAGCCGCACCGCTTTTGTCAGGCTGGGCACAGGCGGCTTATCAAAATGTACTGGCAACTTTTACAGTGAACACGCTAGTAGACACTGTAGATGCGAACGATGGCGTTCTTTCCTTGCGAGAAGCGATTGACCTAGCCAATGGAACAACAGGCGAAGACACAATTAACTTTTCTGTCAGTGGGACGATTACCCTCAGCAGCGAACTGCTGCTGACCGATAGCGCCAGAACCACCATCAACGGGAGCCATGCCATTACGGTGAGTGGCAATAACGTCACTCGTGTCTTTCGGCTTGGTTCTGGATCTGCTACCACGCTGGATCAACTGACTATTAGTGGGGGAGTCGCTGATTTCGGTGGTGGCATCTACAATAGTGGCGAGTTGACGGTGAGCAACAGCACCCTCGGTGGTAACTCAGCAAGCGAGGGCGGCGGCATCTACAACAGTGGCACGGTGACGGTGAATAACAGCACCTTCAGTGGCAACTCGGCAATATACTACGGCGGTGGCATCTACAATAGTGGCGAGTTGACGGTGAGCAACAGTACCCTCAGTGACAACTCAGTGAGCAACAGCACCCTCGGTGGTAACGCGGCGGGCGGCGGCATCCACAACAGTGGCACGGTGACGGTGAGCAACAGTACCCTCAGTGACAACTCAGTGAGCAACAGCACCCTCGGTGGTAACGCGGCGGGCGGCGGCATCTACAACAGTGGCACGGTGACGGTGAATAACAGCACCTTCAGTGGCAACTCGGCAACATACTACGGCGGTGGCATTAGTAACAGTGGCACGGCGATAGTGAGCAACAGTACCCTCAGTGGCAACTCATCGTACTATTTCTGGGGTGGTGGCATCTACAACAGTGGCACGGTGACGGTGAGCAAGAGCACCCTCAGTGGCAACTCGGCGTATGGCGGTGGCGGTGGCATCTACAGCTACAGTGGCGAGCTGACGGTGAGCGACAGCACCTTTAGTGGCAACTTGCTCACGGAAAACTACGCTGTTGGCGGCGGCATCGCCAATGGCTATAGCACGGCGACAGTGAGCAACAGCACCTTCAGTAGTAACTCGGGGTTCTACGGCGGTGGCATTAGTAACGGTGGCACGATGACGGTGAGCAACAGCACCTTCAGTAGTAACTCGGGGTTCTACGGCAGCATCTTCTATAACGTTGGCATAGTGACGGTGAGCAACAGCACCCTCAGTGGTAACTCGGCGTACCAGGGTGGTGGCATCTTCAACGTTGGCATAGTGACGGTGAGTAACAGCACCCTCAATGGTAACTCGGCGTACCAGGGTGGTGGCATCTTCAACTATGCTTCGGTGACGGTGAGCAACAGCACCCTCAGTGGCAACTCAGCAAGCGAGGGTGGCGGCATCTTCAACTACAGTGGCACGGCGATAGTGAGCAACAGCACCCTTAGTGGCAACTCAGCAAGCGAGGGTGGCGGCATCTTCAACTACAGTGGCACGGCGATAGTGAGCAACAGCATTGTCGCAGGCAACACCGCCCCGGATGGCAGAGAGATTACCAACTACAGCTTAATGCTTTCTGAAGGTTACAACCTATTTGGCTTCAATGGTGACAGTGGCTTATTTAATGGGACGACCATCAGCAGCGATATTATTCCCACCGTTGCCCTTAACCAGATTCTGGATACCAACCTTGCCAACAACGGCAGTTCCACCCAAACCCTTGCCCTTGTTACGGGTAGCCCTGCCATTGATGCAGGTAACACAGTCCTAACCACTGACCAGCGAGGTATTTCCCGCCCTCAAGGACTTGCCAGTGATATTGGATCCTTTGAATTATTGGTTCCTTCCACCAACCTGCCCCCCGTTGCCAACAACGACAGCTTTACGCTGAATGAAGACGCTGTCTTTACTGGTAACGTCCTCAGCAATGACATGGATCCAGACCAAAATCCGCTTACCATCACTGCTGTCAATGGAGATAATACCCGTGTGGGCATGGCTATTAATCTCACACACGGCACGCTCAAGCTCAACAGTGACGGAACTGTTATCTATACGCTCACTTCCAATTCCTACGGCAATGACTCCTTTACCTACACCATTAGTGAAGGCAATGGTGGCACCGCTACCGCTACCGTTAACCTCACGATTAACTCTGTCAACGATGCGCCACAGGGTACGAGTAAAACGGTCACTACGTTAGAAGACAC
>ERZ1066137.937-NODE-937-length-16860-cov-8.643558_pt1 | contig 16860 bp, 9 predicted proteins | sample MGYA00382784_ERZ1066137 | MGnify/ENA primary metagenome ERZ1066137 (study PRJEB33369, sample SAMEA5778367) | biofilm metagenome | biome: Industrial cooling water; feature: Water cooling tower basin; material: Biofilm | place: United Arab Emirates | collected... | reverse complement strand
ACGAAAGTACGCGATGCGAATTTGGTTAAACCCCTCTGCGTTAGCAGCGCGTCAAGTAACACCACAGGATGTTGTTAGTGCTATCAGCGAACAAAATATTCAAGTTGGTGCTGGACGTATAGGACAACAACCGACTCCAAGTACGCAACAGTTTGAAATTGCGTTACGCGCGGTTGGCAGGTTTACAACACCACAAGAAGCTGAAGATATAGTAGTCAAGGTTGGGCAAGATGGTACACTAACTCGTGTTCGAGATGTTGGACGAGCTGAAGTTGGCGCCCAAGATTACAGTACAACCAATATATTCGATAATGCTCCAGCTGTTGCGCTATTAGTTAACCAACTCCCTGGTACTAATGCTTGGAATACTGCTGCATTAGTAAAAGCAAGAATGCAGGAATTATCAAAGAATTTTCCACCTGGATTAAAAGCTACAGTTGCACTAGATAATACTGAGTTCGTTGCTGCTTCGCTTGATGAGGCATTTAAAACACTATTAGAAGCTGTGTTGCTTGTATTTCTGGTTATCTTCATATTTCTACAAGATTGGAGAACAACTATTATTCCGTCAATTGCGATACCTGTATCTTTAATTGGTACGATGGCGTTTGCTTATGCGTTTGGGTTTACACTGAATCAATTAACTTTGTTCGCGGTAATTTTAGCTACCGGGTTAGTCGTAGATGACGGGATTATTATTGTAGAAGCGATTGCTCTAAAGCTTGCTCAAGGAATGAAACCTTTACAAGCTGCCTTGGACTCAATGGGAGAATTAACGGGTGCAGTAATTGCTACATCATTAGTATTAATGGCAGTGTTTATCCCTGTATCGTTTTTTCCTGGCACTACGGGTATTGTTTATAAACAATTTGCGCTGATTATTGCTTTTTCGATTTTACTTTCGACTTTCAACGCTCTTACATTCTCTCCTGCAATGGGCGCCTTACTAATGCGTCCTGTTCAAGAAGCACACGGTCCGATTGCTGTACTATTTAGATGGTTCAATCGATTCTTTGATTGGGTCAAAGGTGGTTACACTAGTATCGTTGTTTTTCTAATCAAGATTCGTGTAATTGTTGTTCCTGTTTTTATTGCTGGGTTAGTTGCTTCCGCATGGATTTATATGGTAACTCCCCAAGGTTTTATTCCAGAAGAAGACCAAGGTTACTTTTTTATCATTGGTGAAGGTCCCCCAGGTGTATCATTAAATTACACCAATGATATCGTTGAGAACGTTCAAAAAATAGTGCGTAAATTTCCTGAAGTTGAACACGTAAACGGTTTAGCAGGATTTGGGTTTGAAGGAAACGCGACTAATAAATCTCTCTTCTTTGTTAAGTTAAAACACTGGGAAGAGCGTAAAAAAGCTAACGAATCAGTTTTTGGCATAACTAGTGCGATTAATAAAGAACTTGCATCAAAAATTTCGGGTGCGCGCTTAATTGCAGTGAATGCACCTCCTGTAGATGGTTTAGGCAGTGCAGGTGGTTTGGAATTTTTCATCCAAAACAAAGCAGCGCTACCAATGGAAACACTCATCGATAATTCGCAAAAATTCATCGATGCTGCTCGTAAACGTCCAGAGTTAGCTGGAGTATTTACACAATTTACAAATAGTACTCCCATGATGCAAATTGCTATCGACCGTAACCAAGCCAAAGCCCAAAATATTGCCATCAACGATATTTTTAGCACGATGCAAACCTATCTTGGCGCCCGTTACGTCAATCAATATGTACTAGGAGGACAACTGTATCGTGTTTATGCTCAAGCAGAAGGAGAATTTCGTTCTAACCCTGATGCTTTAAATAGTTTATATGTACGCTCGCGCGACAATAAAATGATTCCTCTCACTAGCGTCGTCAAAGCCGAACGTATTAACTACCCACCAATTATTACGCACTACAACATTTATCCTGCTATTAAAGTTCAAGCTAGTCCTGCAACTGGTTTTAGTACCGGACAAGCTATGATAGCGATGGAGCAAGTTGCAGCACAAGTACTACAACCTGGATTTGGGTACGAATGGACGGGTACCGCATTTCAAGAACGTTCAGGTGGTGGCGCCGCTCCCATTATTTTTGGTTTAGCTTTTGTAATGGTATTTCTAGTTCTGGCTGCTCAATACGAAAGCTATATCGACCCAACCATCATTATGTTGACCGTACCACTAGCAATTCTTGGTGCTTTAGGTGCAATTCAATTTCGCGCCAATTTCTTACAAGCAGGTGGTGTATATCCAGTTGTTAACAATAATATCTACGCTCAAGTCGCCTTAGTAATGCTTATTGGTTTAGCTTCTAAAAACGCAATTTTAATCGTTGAATTTGCAAACCAGCTACACGAAATTGGTATGAGTATTACACAATCTGCTATTCGCGCAGCAGAAGATAGGTTACGCCCCATCTTAATGACCGCGTTTTCAGGTTTAGTAGGATTTTGGCCTTTAGTAATTGCCAAAGGTGCAGGTGCCATGAGTCGCTGGTCATTAGGAACAGCTTTATTTGGTGGTTATTTAATATCCACAGTTTTAAGCTTGTTTTTAGTACCAGTACTGTATGTAGTCATTAAAGATATAGAACACCGCTTCTTAACACCCAACAAAACCGATAAACCCAAAAAACCTAAGCAACCTAAACCCGAACCTGCTGTAGTTTCCTCTCAAAGCGATAATGTGGCACCGAACCTAAATATCTCCACACAGCACGAATAAAATCTCAACCAGTAGTACCATGCTCAAAAAATTATTTCACAACTGGACATTTGACGATTGGATGAATCACATTTTATTCTCACTGGCAGTAATCTTGCTAATTAATTCCTTCTTCTTTCACGGCTAATGGTTGGAAAATCCCCCCTAACCCCCCTTAATAAGGGGGGAATAAGAGTGGTTCTTAGCTTTTTGTGAAGGGTGGAAAATAAGAAGAATTTTAGCCCCCTTATTAAGGGGGTTGGGGGGATTCAATGTATTACCCAATTTCTTCTCTTATTGAATCTCTAGTATCTATTAAATCATATCGATTTTCTGCAATCATACACCAAAAGTAAAAATTTTTATGGCTGAAGATTACGTTCAATTACAAAACCGTATTGTCGAACTTGAGGCAAAAGTCGCATATCTGGAAACAACTTTATTACTTATGCCAGATGTGTATAGATTCCAACGCTTACAAAAATTACTTGCAGCAGGTGATTTTCGTGAGGCTGATCAAGAAACGATTCGAGTTATGCTGAGTATAACTGGCGCCGAAAGTTTAGAAACAATTACACCAAACGACGTGCGTGCTTTTCCTTGTAATCAACTGCAAGCTATTGATAAACTCTGGACAACTTATAGTCAAGGCAAATTTGGCTTTAGTGTTCAAGCTCATATGTACCAAGAAGTCGGTGGCAGCATTGATACTACTATTGCCCAGGATAATAGTGTAATTGAAAAATTAGGCTTATTAAACGGATGGCGCCTAAATAATAAATGGCAAAAATGCGATGAACTAGATTACACACTAAACGCACCAAAAGGATGTCACCCATCACGCTGGTGGAATTCTCCTTTTGGCTCAAAAATGACCAATTATTTCTTTAACAGGCTAATTACCTGCTCTCTTTAACTAATACTACTCTTCTTGTTGCATTTGGAGTTCACGCACGCACTCTTGAGCTACTCCAACTGCAAATCCTATTCCTGCACCTATTAGTACATATCTATTATGCAGATTTTGATAGTACTCGCTCTCAAATCTTAACTGATTAAAGTCGTTTTGACCAATTCGGGCGCCTGCTAAACCAATTATAGAACCAGCTAATGCAGTCAAAATACCTGAAAACACAATCATTTTAACATTCATAACGACCTCCAATCAAAGGTAAAGTTTATTTTGCTTATGCTTTTATCCTCTCAAAGTTCCATGCAATGATTATGTATTGCAATATTTTGTAAAATTATGCCACAAATATTTAAGTCTAGTCTTCTTGCTGTATTAATAATAACATGTTTAACATCAACTTTTGTTGACTGGCATTGGGGTGCTATTGCTGTATCTGGTTTCTTATTAATCTACATATCTAAAGGTATACGAAGCACACGTTAACTCTAACTCTCTGCGCTCTCCGCGTCTCTGTGGTAAATAAGTAAAGCATTTTGTTTTACCACAGAGGCACAGAGGACACGGAGAATATTTTTTTGTATAGGAAATTTAAAGCATTTGTATAGTTTTTACAAAAAAGATTTCAGTATAAATATTGAGTTAATTAAGTCAAACAGAGTAGACGTATCAGTTCAGTATGGGATATTACTGAGAAACCTAGTTGGTATTCTTTCGTCTTAAATTTTAATTAGATAATGAACAATCGTGTCAGCGACAATAATAGTTTGACATCAATTTCGTCATTGATTTCGCCTATAAATGCCTTAAATACAGTAGATATATCTAAGACATTTGGTCAATCAAATCGTAGTAGCAGTAGTATTTTAACATCAGGCGCCGGTAATGGTTTACGCGGTGAGTACTACGACAATATTGATTTTACAAATCTCAAACTCGCGCGCGTTGACTCAACAATAAATTTTAACTTTGGTAGCAGTTCTCCAAGCTCATTAATTGCTCCAGATACATTTTCTATTCGCTGGACTGGTCAAGTCGAAGCACAATACAACGAAAATTATACTTTCTACACTACTTCAGATGATGGTATTAGGTTGTGGGTTAATAATCAGTTAATCATTAATAATTTTCGTGACCAAGCTGCCACTGAAATTGCAAGTCAGCAAGTTACACTTGAAGCAGGTAAAAAGTATGATATTAGACTGGAGTACTATGAAAATGGTGGACTCAGTGTTTCTAGGTTAGCTTGGTCGAGTCTAAGTCAAGCGAAAGAAATTATTCCTCAATCACAATTATATTCACCTGCGGCACCTGTCGCTGAACTAAAAGCAACTACTACCCCAACAGTTAATACCAGTGATTACACTTTCAGTGTCGCTTATGCTGATGATGCTGCTATTGATGTTAGCAGTTTAAGCAATGCCATTCGAGTCACAGGCGCCAACGGGTTTAACCAAATAGCAACTTTTTTAGGTGTTGAACCTAATACAAATGGCACTTTCAATACAGCAAATTACCGTATCCTAGCACCAGGTGGAACTTGGGACTTTGCTGATGTAAGTGGTTATACGGTGACGCTAGAACCGAACCAAGTTAAAGATACAGCAGATAATTTCGCTTTGTCACAAAATCTCGGTCTAGTCACTTTTAGTATTGCGGGTACTGGTACAGGGTTAAAGGGTGAATATTACGATAATAGAGACTTTACTAACCTTAGAGTTACTCGTACTGACCCAACTGTAAATTTTAACTTTGGTAGTGGTTCTCCCGACCCATTAATTGCTCCAGATACATTTTCAGTTCGATGGACTGGTCAAGTTGAAGCAAAATTCAACGAGGAATACACTTTCTACACAACTTCAGATGATGGCGTCAGATTATGGATTAATAACCAATTAGTTATTAATAACTTCCGTGACCAAGCAGCAACTGAAGTGGCAAGTCAGAAAATTTTACTTGAAGCAGGTAAAAAATATGATATTAGACTCGATTACTACGAAAACGGTGGATTAGCAGTTTCTAGATTAGCTTGGTCAAGCAACAGCCAAGTTAAACAAATCATTCCTCAATTACAACTTTATGTTGAAGGAGTGGCGCCAACAGCAACTCTTAACGCTACAAACATCGACTCGGCAGGAGGCAATGATTACACTTTCACTGTCACCTACAGTGATAATGTCGGGGTAAACGTTGCTAGCTTTGGTAATACTGATATCTTAGTCACAGGGCCAAATGGATTTAGTCAGTTAGCACAATATATTAGTAGCAGTAGTAATACAACTAACGGAACTCCTCGCACTGCCACTTACCGAATTAATGCACCCCAGACTACTTGGAGTGCAACTAGTAACGGTTTTTATGATATTTCTCTTCAAAGAAGTGAAGTAAGTGATATCAATGGTAATTTTGCTGCTGGGGCAAACCTTGGTAGATTCTTTGTTGATATTGCTGGTACAGGTACAGGACTCAGGGGTGAGTACTACGACAATGAGAACTTTACAAATTTAAAGCTAACTCGTACTGACTCATCTGTTAATTTCAATTTTGGTGGAGGTTCTCCAAACGCATTAATTGCCCCAGATACATTTTCAATTCGCTGGAATGGTCGAGTTGAACCTAAATACACCGAAACTTACACTTTTTACGCTACTTCCGACGATGGTATTCGAGTCAAGGTTAACGGTACACAAATTATTAGCCGCTTTTTTGACCAACCTCCCACTGAAAGTCTAGGTACCATTGCTCTCGAAGCAGGTCAGAAATATGATATCGAGATTGAATACTACGAAAATGCAGGTGGTGCCGTAGCTAGGTTGGAGTGGTCTAGTCCAACACAAACTCGACAATTTATTCCTTCCACACAACTTTACTTACCACCTATCTTACCAACTATTCGCCTTGGACAAGTTCCTGTAAGCGTTGCTGAAGGTGATGCCATAGCAGTTGTAGAAATTGAAAGAAGGAGCGAAGATTTGAATTTGACATCAACGGTGAAATATACAACTGCTGGTGATACCGCTACCGAAAATGTTGATTTCACTAAAGTTAGTGGAGAGGTGACTTTTGCTCCAGGCGAAACTAGTAAGCTAGTATTAATTCCAATTATTGAGGATTCATTACCTGAAAATGATGAAACCTTTACATTTGTAATAGACCAAACAACAGGCGCCAATCTCGGACCACAGCGAACTGTCAGAATTGCAATAGATGACGATGACCGAAATTATTTAACTTTTAGTTCACCCATTGTTAATGAGGGTGATGGTATTGCCACTGTTATTATCAAACGTGGTTTAGTAACAGGCGCCGCTAGCGTAGATTATATTACCGTACCGGGAACTGCACAAGTCGATTCAGATTATCAACCAGTAACCGGAACCTTAAATTTTGCAGTTGGAGAACGTACCAAAACTATTTCCATTCCAATTATCAATGACACCCTTGGAGAAGCGAATGAGACATTTTCTCTTCAGTTCGGCAACCCTGTGGAAGTAACGTTGAACGGTCAGAATAGCTCAGAAATCACCATTATTGATAATGACCCAGGAAGTTTTGCTCGTGAAGTAGTAGTAGGTGGGTTAACACAACCAACATCGTTTGATTGGATACCAAACACCAATAACTTATTAATTGCTCAGAAAAATGGAATTGTCAGGGTATACAGAAACGGAGAACTACAAACTACACCATTTGTTGATTTGAATGAAGAAGTAAATGATGTGCGTGACCGTGGTTTATTGGCAATAGCAGTTCATCCCGATTTTCAAAATAATCCTTATGTGTACTTACTTTATACTTACGACCCACCAGAAACCAATATTAGCAACCCCGCAAATAATCCCAACTCTGTTCTTGATGACCGGGACAATACAGGAAATCGTCCTTCAAGATTGCTACGCTTGAAAGCAACAACAAACACTAATGGCGATATAATATTTGACGCTAACAGTACTGCTACTGATAATCGAGAAGTATTACTTGGTAAAAACAGTAACTGGCAATTTACAAGTCGTCCAGATGGTAACAGTACCGATATTAAAGCCGATGCAAACGGTAATATAGACTACGTTGCTAATTTTGCACCATCAGGAATTATTAACAGTAGTGGTCAATTGTTTACCAATATGCAAGATTACTATAATAATCTCAATAATTTAACAAATGTAGAAGATTATTTAGCAACCGATAGCGAATCACATTCGATTGGTTACATGAAATTTGGTAGTGATGGCAAACTTTATATAACCAATGGTGATGGAACATCGTATAACCGTGTAGACCCGCGCACTATTAGAGTTCAAGACATTAATAACTTATCGGGTAAAATGCTACGAATAGACCCCATCACAGGAAATGGTGTTTCAGACAACCCATTCTATGACGCAGCAAATCCCAACAGCAATCGCTCAAAAGTTTTCAACTCTGGTTTACGTAACCCCTTCCGCTTTACTACCAACCCAACAACAAACAGACCATATATAGGAGATGTTGGTTGGAAAACTTGGGAAGAAATCAATGCAGGTAGAGGTCAAAACTTTGGCTGGCCATATTTTGAAGGTGGCAACGGCATAAGTTTACAGCAACCCGAATACTTTAGTCTTCCACCCGCACAAGCATTTTATAATAGTGGACAACCAGTAACGGCGCCAATTTACGGTTATAAGCATACAAGTTCCAACGCAATAGTTATGGGTGATTTTTACACGGGTAATACTTTCCCATCGGTTTACCAAAATACCTTATTCATCGCTGACATTAGTCAAGGAACAGTTGACAACATAACTATTGACGGTAATGGTCAATTTGTTTCAATTCGACGCTTCGATGAATTTGCCAACCCCAACCTAAACTCCCCAGTGCAAATTACATCTGGACGCGACGGTAACTTATATTTTGCTGACATCGCAGCAGGTACAATTAGCCGTTGGCGCCCAGAGCAATCAACATAAATATTATTTCAGATATTTATCGCACCAATTTACCATTTCCCAAAGTGTATGACCCACGGCTTCGTGCGACCGATAGCCGTGGTCTTCATATGGTAAAACAACATAACGCACTGTTGCACCCAAACCTTTGAGTGCTTCATAAAGTCGTTCGGTTTGCAAAGGATATGTACCGGGATTACTATCTTTTTCTCCGTGTATTAATAGTAAAGGCGCCTTAACTTTATTTGCATGGGTAAATGGTGACATATTATTATATGTGTCCGCTGCTTCCCAGTAATTTCGTTGTTCTCCTTGAAATCCAAACGGTGTTAGTGTTCTGTTATACGCTCCACTTCTAGCAATGCCAATTTTAAACAAATTTGTATGTGCTAGTAAATTTACTGTTGTAAAAGCTCCATACGAGTGACCACCAATACCAATGCGATTTGGGTCGGCAATACCACGTTTAACTACATAATTTACAGCAGCTTCGGCGCCTGCAATTAATTGTTCAACATAAGTATCATTCGGTTCGGTGTCACCTTCTCCAACAATTGGAATAGTTGGGCCAGAAAGAATTGCATAACCTTGGGTAAGTAAAAATAATACCGAGTCACGCATTGGACGACTAAAGGTGTTAGTTGCGGTTGTTACCTGTCCTGCAAATTCACGGTCTTTAAACTCTTCTGGATATACCCAAAAAACACAAGGTAAGGCGCCATCACGATTAACATCGTAATTAGGTGGTAAATATAACGTCGCTGATAGTTTGACTCCATCTGCACGCTGATATTGCACAAGTTCTTTTTGTAGCTGTGCCAGTTGTGGTGCTGGGTCTTGATAATTTGTTAACAAAACAGGTTCAGTGTTACCATTTTTAAGATAGTAATTTGGTGGTTCGGTTTGAGACTGGCGCCTAGTTATTAATGTTTGTGCTTCTGAGTCTAATATATCAACTACTGACTCAAAGTAAGGGTCTTCACACTGCCATAATCTTGTTCTTTGCTTTGTATCCAAATTAAATTTGTCTAAAAATGGATATACTCCCTTTGGCGAGGCGCCTCGGCCATTTAAATATATGCTATTTCCATCTTCGGTAAATCTAATTACATCACGACCATATTTTCCGTGTGTCGAAAGAGGAACACCTGGGTCATTATACTTGTCTTCAAAGCTACGGTCGAAAAGTAATTTTGCGGGTGTTTCGCTATTTTGCGGATTGATACGCCAAACACGCTGTTTACGACTATCGAACCATTTTTCCCAAACTAAAGCAACATCTTCACGCCCCCACGCGACATGTTGAAATCTATACTCACATTGCCAAAGCTTTTGTGGTTCTTTATCAAAAGGTGCATCTAGCACAAATAATGCATCTCGATAATTAACATCTTGCGTTGGGTCTCCCTCATCTAAAGCTTCAACCCAGTGTAGTACACAACTTTGGTCGGGGCGCCAAAAAACTCGTCGTTTCCCAGGTCGAACTGCATCAAATTTAATCGAAATATTGTCAGCGAGGGGTAAATCAGCAATTTCACGAACAAACTCACCGTTTGCATTGAGTATTTCAATACGTTTAGGAAAATAAGATGCTGGTAATTGATACGAAAATGGTTTATGCAAAGTCGTTAATAAGATATAATTACCATCCGGTGAAGGTCGAGCTTCATCTATTAGACGAGGGGAAACTATCTGCGTAATTTTACCGTCTAAAGTCACTTTATTCAAACTTGATGATATGTAATATTCAAATAAAGTTTCATCGTGAGGACTTTCGAGTAAATTTGTATAAGTACGGCTAGGAGTTTTTCTACCTAAATTCTCTTCTATCATTGGCGCCGTTGGTATCGGCGATTTTATTGGGGCTTCACCGCGTTCTGTAGAAATAAATTTACATATTAATGTATTATTCGATAACCAACGGTGTGGTGCCCCGTATGCAGCATTCAAAATTGGCTCAGTTAAACGCTTTGTATTCAGCGTTGCTAGTTCAACCACCCACAACTCTAAACCTGAGTCTCTAGTAATTGTAAATGCTAACTTTTCACCATCTGGCGCCCACTTTAAAAAACTAATCCGAGGATTTTCTGGCAGTGATATATCATTAAAAGTTGTTGAGCAAACAGCCTTAATTTTTATACTGTGGTATTGATTATAACGGAACGGTGCATTAGTACGTGGATTTAGTAAAAATCCAGCCAGTGGTATTTGTGGTTCAGCCAATTCTGCAATTGAAGAAAGTAAAGGCTGTTCTAACTCAACTAACCATTCTTGGTTAGGAGATAGCAATATCGTTGTCGGTGCTGGTGCATCTAAAATTTGATTGATAGGTGGAGGTGGTGATTGCCAAGTAAGTGTTGTCATAAATTATTAATTAGGGGAAAGGGAAAGTGAAAAGGGAAATAATGCGCTCGCAGAAAGGAAATGGGAAGATAAACAGTGAATTTTTTGTATCCCCTGTCATCTTTACCCTTTATCCTTTCCCTAAGTTCTTACTTCCCTTTTGGCGGTTTACTTGTGACACCTTTTTCGTAAGTTAATGTGTAGACACCTTGCGTATGTAACACTCGGTACCATAATCTTGCTTGAGTACCCGTTGAGAGCATTTTACTTACTGTCGCTTTTGCGATTTTAAATTGCTCTTCATCCAATCCATCACCATACAAATCACGGACGATTGCATCGACGTGAAAGTGTGTTGTAGGGTTATACCGCATTAATATCAGAATTGCATTCTGAACAGAGTAATCTTGATATTGCGCCAGTAGAGGTATTGTACTTGCTTTTCTAGATATGTGAAGCTTGGGAATATCAGAGATGTCTGGTTTGGGCGGTTTCGCGGCTAGATTGGTCGTAGCTGATGCTGGAGCAACGCTATTCGTCGAAGTTGGGGATGCTGTTTCTATAATTGGTGAGGCAGCAGCTTCATAATGATGTCGATTAAGTTGACTCAGACTATCCTGAAGGTATGCTTGAGTAGAAGATAAACTAGATAACCGACCTAAAGGATGATACATCTGGTCTTCTTGGGCATAACCTGATATTAGACCATCTAGAGAATTAATCTGATGTCGGATGAAAGACAAGCGCCGCTCTAAATCAACTGCCTCCAGTATGTAGCGGTCGCGTTCTGCCGACAGCAAACTTAGCATCTCAGGTGAATCAGTCATAGTAGTAGTTACCTAATTTCAAAGGAATAAAACAAAGTGGAAACTAAGGAAATTTTTGTTAAGGCTCATGTTCGTATCATTCGACAAAAACTTTACCGCTTCGTCTGCAAAGAATGCAACTTAGTAGCAGAGCGGATTTGTTTTCCCTCACAACCACTCTATTGCGAAACATGCCGACCGCCAAAACAAAAAGTTGAAAAACCTTCATCTGAAGCAGTTGTTAAAGCTAAAACCACCAAGAGAAAGCCTCCAGCTAAACAGCCTCGCACCGGAGTTGCCAAGACAACTACAAGAGCAAAAAAAGCTGCTTCTGCCAAATGATATTAAATTTTCACTCCTACTGACAAATCTACGCCTACAACCAATTATGTAAGCAGATTGCGTCTCTAACCTAGAATGTCCGTCAATTCAATCGTCTTAACACGAAAATTAATAGACTGTTATTGAGTTGACTGACAATCATTCATAAAAGCTCCAGAAGCTGAGGAAAGCACACGTCAACCTAGCTTCTGCACCTTTCTAGTTAGAACAACATCAACCCTCAGTATGATGAAATACCAACATGCTCATCTCAAAATTAGCAGATACTATTGCTCCTAAGAAACCGGGCTTCTTGCCAAAGATGTTGCAATGAAACGTTGATTTTTCGTTCATATGCCCGGTTTCTGTTAGATTGCACATCATTTACATAACGCAAGAAATGTAAATAATTGTAAACAATTTATTGTGTTACGCTTTGTAGTATAAAGCGTAATCAAGCATAATTTCAATTTATTTCGATAATTAGTACCAGTAAAATGTATTTTGTATTACTATTATTAATTAGTTTTAACCAAATTATAGCTGGAAATTTATCCGCTATAACCATTGCATAGATAGGCTTACAGAGATTTAACTAAAATTGATTTATATTAATTTCAAACAATATTTAATCTCATGTCCGGTAGCATAACCGTAATAAAAACATTGTAGAGACCCATTCACGTAGTGTCCCGCAGGGAATTAATCGCGTCTCTACATTATGGGTAATCAACCGGACATGATATAAATTAACTTTACAGTAGATAATATACTTGTTAAATAAATAACATTATTATTAACGAAATTATAAAGTTTTCAAGCTAATTTTAGAAATAGCGAAAATATTATTAACGAATAGACGCTATAGACAAAGGCGCCACATCTGAGCGGCAAATGTCACATGCAGGTTATCTATGGAGTCACTTGTTTACCGCAACTCGCTTCCGAAGTAACATGGCGCCTTTAACACAAAAAATTTATAATCAGCGTCGAATCATTGTTTACTGGTAGGATTCTCGCTGATAGAGGACTCAAATGGCAGTTTTGCTTCTAGCACAGAGGTAAAAAAATATGAGACTCAATATTCAAGGCAAGTATTTAAAAAGATTGTGGTGCGATAGTGAATAAGAGTGATATTATTAAGAACTGTTTCGCCTGTCTCACACAATGAACGCCTGTTTATATGTCTGATACTCAGATTACAGCATCCTCAAACGGGAAAAATCATATGCTGCCACAAATGAATAGTCAAAATACTATTCGCATTCGAGGTGCGAGGCAGCATAATTTGAAGGATGTTGACTTGGAAATACCCAGAGACAAACTTATTGTGTTTACTGGAGTATCTGGTTCGGGAAAATCATCGCTAGCATTTGATACCATTTTTGCTGAAGGACAGCGACGCTACGTTGAATCTTTGAGCGCCTATGCACGTCAATTTTTAGGACAATTAAACAAACCCGATGTTGAAGCTATTGAGGGCTTAAGTCCAGCAATTTCCATTGACCAAAAGTCTACATCGCACAATCCTCGCTCTACAGTTGGTACTGTAACTGAGATTTACGATTACATGCGATTGTTGTTTGGACGTGCAGGGCAACCCCATTGTCCAATTTGTGACCGAAATATTGCACCCCAAACTATCGATGAAATGGTCGATAGAATTATGGAGTTACCCGACCGTACCAAATTTCAAATTCTTGCACCTGTCGTTCGTGGTAAAAAAGGTACTCACAAAAAATTATTATCAAGTTTAGCATCACAAGGATTTGTTCGTGTTCGTATTAATGGCGAAGTGCGCGAACTCTCTGATTCGATAGATTTAGATAAAAATTTTACACATACTATAGAAGTAGTTATTGACCGTCTAATTAAAAAAGATGGACTACAAGAGCGTTTAGTAGACTCACTTGCTACAGGTCTCAAACTTTCTGAAGGTATAATAGCAATATTATACACGCCTACATCTGGTGATAATACTGAAGACCAAGAAATAGTTTTTTCTGAAAACTTCGCTTGTCCTGAACATGGTGCAGTCATGGAAGAACTATCACCGCGTTTATTTTCTTTTAACTCACCTTACGGCGCCTGTCAAAATTGTCATGGACTCGGCACATTAAGAAGATTTTCGCCCGAATTAGTGATTCCAAACCCAGAGGCGCCTGTTTATGCAGCAATAGCACCTTGGTCAGAGAAAGAAAATTCTTATTATTTAGAATTACTATATAGTTTAGGAAAAGCACATAACTTTGAGCTACAAACTCAGTGGTGTAAGCTCGAAGAAGAACAGCGCTCGATTTTATTAAACGGTGAGACAGTAGAAAAAGGAGATAAAACGCCTCATTTTCGAGGTATTATTCCGATTTTGCAGCGTCAGTACGAAGGTGGTTCCGAGCTAGTAAAACAAAAATTAGAGCAATATTTAGTAGACCAACCTTGCCCAGTTTGCCACGGAAAGCGCTTAAAACCCGAAGCTTTATCAGTACGTTTAGGGCAACATCGAATTTTAGATTTGACGAGTGTATCAATACGCGACTGTCAAGTACGTATCGACGAGTTAAAATTAAATCCACGTCAAGCTCAAATTGCGGACTTAGTACTACGTGAAATCAAAGCACGTTTACAATTTCTTTTAGATGTGGGTTTAGATTACCTTACCCTTGACCGTCCAGCAATGACCCTTTCTGGTGGAGAAGCACAGCGAATTCGATTAGCAACCCAAATTGGTTCAGGTCTAACAGGTGTACTATATGTATTAGATGAACCTAGCATTGGTTTACATCAACGCGATAACGGGCGCCTACTACGAACATTAAATCGATTGCGTGATTTAGGCAACACATTAATAGTTGTCGAACACGACGAAGAAACAATTCGAGCAGCAGATTATGTAGTTGACATTGGGCCAGGTGCAGGTTTGCATGGAGGTAACATTGTTGCACAAGGTAATTTACAAGCATTACTAGATGCAGACGACTCATTAACAGGAGCATATCTATCAGGACGAAAAGTAATTCAAACACCAGGAACACGACGCGAAGGCAACGGGTTAAATTTAATCATTAAAAATGCCTGTCGCAACAATTTAAAAAATATCACCGTCGAAATACCTCTTGGTAAGCTTGTTTCGGTGACAGGTGTATCTGGTTCAGGAAAATCTACATTAATTAACGAAATACTTTATCCAGCACTACAACACCATATAACTAAGAGAGTTCCATCTCCCAAAGATGTAGATGGCATTCAAGGGTTAAGCGCAATAGATAAAGCCATAGTAATTGACCAATCACCAATCGGTCGTACACCACGCTCAAATCCTGCAACTTATACAGGTGTTTTCGATGTTATCCGTGACGTATTTTGTCAAACCGTCGAAGCAAAAGCACGTGGTTACAAAGCTGGACAATTTTCGTTTAACGTCAAAGGGGGGCGTTGCGAAGCTTGTAGTGGACAAGGGGTAAATGTCATTGAAATGAACTTTTTACCCGACGTTTACGTTCAGTGCGAAGTTTGTAAAGGTGCCAGATACAATCGTGAAACCCTGCAAGTAAAATATAAAAATAAATCAATTGCCGACGTTCTTAACATGACTGTAGAGGAAAGTTTAGAATTTTTCCAAAACATTCCCAAAGCAGTAGTGAGACTACAAACCTTAGTAGACGTAGGTTTAGGTTACGTTCGACTCGGACAACCAGCCACAACATTATCGGGTGGAGAAGCACAACGAGTCAAATTAGCAACAGAACTATCTCGACGTGCAACAGGCAAAACACTTTATTTAATCGACGAACCAACAACAGGTTTATCGTTCTACGACGTACATAAATTGCTAGATGTACTACAAAGACTAGTAGATAAAGGCAACTCCGTCTTATTAATCGAACATAACCTAGATGTTATTCGTTGTTCTGACTGGGTAATAGACCTAGGTCCTGAAGGAGGAGACAAAGGAGGGGAATTAATAGTAGTAGGAACACCCGAAGATGTTGCCAAAAACGAAACATCACACACTGGGTATTACTTAAAACAAGTACTAAAACATTACCCACCCATAGTCACCGTATAGTGTAATAATATACATCTTGTGGAATGGGCATGTATTGTGGAATGGGCATGTATTGTGGAATGGGCATCCTTGCCCGTTCCAAACTCAGCAGGGGCGGGCAAGGATGCCCGCTCCACAAGCACAAGAGAAAATTTTGTAAATGCTAAACAGTTAATTCATCCCTATGTGCGGCAACAATACGCAATATCATCACTACAACAAGTAAACTCAACAATGGCAGAGCAACAAATGGTAATTTAGTTAACTTCAAAATATACTCAGCAACTAAACCCAACCACAAAAAATGCATACCTGTAGTATGTAAAATTTGCCAATTACGCTTACCTAAATATTTAGCAGGTTTTTCAAAAGATGTAATAGTCATCGCAAATAATAATATATAACCAATAGTTCCCAAAGGGTCAATCGCTGGCGCCACTCCTGCCGTAACATACCATAAACCCAACAACGCAAAAGCATGATAGGTATGCGATACAGCCATAGATAAACCGAGATACCGACGATTTTTAATTAGCCAAATTGATATTGGACTCGACCAAAGTTTGCGAAGAGAAGAAGCAACAAAAGCACTCAAAAATAAAATCAAAGACGTTCGACCAGTAGCACGAATCATCATTCGCATAGCTAACTCGTCAATACCCTGAAACACTACAATCATAACTACCATTAAACCAACAAACAACGCAGTAAAACCAACAAGGCGCCATTTTTGAATATAAGTACCTATCATCCCAAAAATCCTATATATACTCTGATAGGTAGTAAGTGTAAAAAATCTGTATAACTACCGTCTT
>ERZ1066137.930-NODE-930-length-16957-cov-18.027334_pt1 | contig 16957 bp, 11 predicted proteins | sample MGYA00382784_ERZ1066137 | MGnify/ENA primary metagenome ERZ1066137 (study PRJEB33369, sample SAMEA5778367) | biofilm metagenome | biome: Industrial cooling water; feature: Water cooling tower basin; material: Biofilm | place: United Arab Emirates | collected... | reverse complement strand
CACCGGCGGCCCGGGCGGCCCCGGCGGCGACGGCGGCCCCGGCGGCGACGGCGGCCAGGTCCTGCTCGTCCTCGACGACCGTTACCCCGAGCTCCGCGACGCCGTCCGCATCGACGTCGACGGCGGCTCCCCCGGCCCCGGCGGCTCCGGCGGCTCCGGTGGCCCCGGCGCGCCTGCCTACACCCCCTGCTCCGGCTGCAAGATGGTCCCCTCCGGCAACAGCGGCAACAGCGGCCCCTCCGGCCAAGACGGCGGCACCGCCGGCCGCCCCGGCGTCGCCGAGGTCCGCAAGGGCGACATCACGCAGGACTTCGCCAAGCTCCCGCCCGGCGTCCGCCTGCGCAACGACCCGCGCCCCGAGCCCGAGCCCGCCGCGCCTCCGCCCCCGCCCCCGAAGAAGGGCAAGGGCAAGAAGTAATCCTCGCACCGCACGCCGCCGGCTCCGCGCCCCGGGGCCGGCGGTGCTCGCATTTCATGCGGGTCCGGCCCGCCTCCCGCCTCAGAACCGCCCGCGCAGCCCGAGCCCCGCGTACGTCGGCGCGAGGATCGGGTCGACGCTCATCCGCAGCGCCGTCGGCCTGTTCTTGTAGCGGATGTACGATGTCCCGAAGGACAGAAGCCCCGTGCCGACGACCATCGACGCCTGGCTGAGGCCGATCCCCGCCAGCCAGCCCGACCAGCGGCCGCGCACGCAATCGTCGGAGATGTCGCCCTTCGCCGCGCAGCCGACCGTCCCGTACACGTCGCGCCACAGCATCACGCGGGTCGCCAGGTACGCGATGAAGCCGGCCGCGAACAGCCCCGCGCCGACGCCGACGTACGCCGGCCCGACCTTCGGGCGCCCGCCGCCGTACGCCGTCTTCCACGTCTCGTAGCGGCCGGCGATCGACCCTGCCCCGCCCGCGAGGCCGATCGCCGCGATGTTGAACAGCGGCGCCACGGCCGACAGCGCGAGGTAACTGCCGAGATCCCCGACGCAATTCTGCACGCTCTGACCGACATCGCCGCTCGCCGTGCACGCCGTCTGCACGATGGCGATCCGCGACATGTGCATCGCGAACCCGACGCCGCCGGTGATCCCCGCCCCGATCGCCAGGCCGATCCCGCGGAACTTCGGCGCGGCCGGGGCCGCGACCGCCGGGGCCGGCGCGGGGGCGGCCGGGGCCGCCGCGGGCCCCTCGGCCACGGGCTCGGGGACCGGCTCCGCGACCGGGGCCCCGGGCTCCTGAGCGACGATCCATGACGCGGACACGAGAGCGGCGAACAACATTGCGAGCACACTACCACGCCCGCCCGGAGCCCGCGCCGGCGATGAATCGTCCCCATCCGCCGATCGCCGCGGCACGTTGTCCGGACGATTTGAAATCGCGCGCGCCCCGTGATACTGGCACGCGCGCTTTCGCCCCCTGTGATCATGCGACTCCGTTCGACCCTCCCCCCGCTCCTCAGCCTGCTCGCCGCCTGCAACGAGCCGACCGCCACCACCACCGACTCCGGGACCACCGGCGACGGCTCGACCGGCCCCGCGCCGACGACCGCCTCCCCGACCACCGGCCCCGACACGGGCGGCACCACCGAGGGTCCCTCGACCACCGCCGCGACCTCGACCGGCGCGGACACGACCGGCCCGGGCGACACCACCACCGGCGACACCACCGACGACACCACCGGCCCCGCGAGCACCGGCGGCACCACCGACGCGAGCACGACCGCCGCCGACACCATGGCCGTCGACACCACCGGCGGCTCGAGCTCCGGCACCGGCGGCGAGCCCTTCGAGCCCGACCTCGACGCCCTGCTGCTCGGCCTGCAGGGCCCCGCGCGCGCCGACTACCTCGGCGGCGGCGACGGCGGCCTCGAGCACAGCACCTACTGGGCGCTGACCAAGGACAGCGACCCCTACAAGAAGCTCCCGCCCGACGAGCAGAAGAAGGTCGACGCGATCAAGGCGAGCGTGCTGCACAGCGCCGCCCTGCAGCCGACCAGCCAGACCCCCGGCGTCGAGGTCACCGGCACGCTCAGCGTCGAGGTCGACGGCGTCGTGCGCACGCAGGAGATCGTCCTCAAGGTCCCGACCGCCTACAACGGCAGCCTCGTCGTCCTCGGCACCCCGGGCACCCGCTCGCAGTGGTCGAGCGAGGGCCCGATCGTCCCGTGGCTGGTCACCCGCGGCTACGCCGTCGTCGTCGGCAACAAGGGCATGACCAACGGCGGCGTCGACGGCAACGCGACGATGTTCAACAAGCAGCACCCGAGCCAGCACTGGGGCGCGATGATGCTCGACATGTCCGAATGGGCAGGTGCGCGCCTCGCCGCCGCCTACGGCGAGCCGGTGACCGCCACCTACGCCGTCGGCCTGTCCAACGGCGGCTACCAGGTCCGCCGCGCGCTCGAGCTCGACCGCCTGCGCACCCTCGAGGGCCTGCCGCCGCTGTTCTCCGGCGGCCTCGACTGGGCCGGCGTCTACTGGCCCGACGCGCGCGTGCTCGACACCGACGACGACGATCAGGTCAGCCCCGCCGAGCTCGCCGCCGGCGACCACCTGATCCGCACCAACGAGCACGCCGCCCTGACGATGGGCTACGCCTACGATCCGCAGACCCAGACCACCCCCGCCAACTTCGCCGCCGACCCGCCCTATCCTGGCGCCCAGGCGGCGATGCAGGCCGCCGGCTTCGACCCCGCCTCCGCCGTGATCTGGGGCGCCTACAACACCGCCTTCGACGGCCTCAAGAACCTCGGCCTCACGCAGTTCAAGGGCGTCGGCTACTACAACTTCACCGGCTACGTCTTCCGCGCCGAGCTGATGGGCCACGACGCCGCCCAGGCCGCCGCCTACAGCTGCTACACCCCCCCGGACGACAAGCCCCCGCCGATGTACGCCTGGCTCGCCGCCCAGCAGGACGCCGGCTTCACCCAGGCCGACGTCCCGTGGGCGCTCAAGAACGCGACCACCGGCGAATTCGCCGCCCCGCTGATCAGCGTCCACGGCGACGCCGACGGCCTCAACGGCCTCAAGGCCCACGCCCTCGCCTACCAGTCCGCCGTCGAGCAGTACGGCACCCCCGGCCTCTACCGCCTCTTCGTCATCGCCCACGGCGGCCACATCGACACCCACAGCGACGGCAAGGCCCTCGACTTCGACTTCGACGGCCTCGTCGGCGAGGAGGGCGTCGCCGACCGCTTCACGATCATGCAACCCTACGCCGAGCGCGCCTTCCTCTACCTCGTCGACTGGGTCGAGAACGGCGCCGCCCCCCCGGCCAGCAAGACCGTCCCCACCGACCCGAAGAACGACATCCTCGACGCCAGCAAGCTCAGCTTCTGACCGGCCGCCGCGGCGCGTGCGACCGGCCCCGCCGCACAGCGTAACCGCCCGATCCGACAAGAAACTCAGAATAATTTTGAGTTTCTTGTCCGTTCACCGTTCACCTGCTCGCGCTCGCGCAGCGCCTCTCAGCGTGCGGCTCCGGCCGCGGCGCAAGGTGCAAGACATCCGGCGCCCCAGAAGACGAAGCCCGAAACAACCCGCACCCCGCGAGCAACAAAGACCCCAGGGAAACCGACCCGTGCGAACCTCGACGAACGTGAATCGTCACAAAAGTGCGGGTTCGGGGGCTGATGCGGGATTACGCAAGCCGTGCCGGCGAGCTTGAGGTTCCAAGACGAAGTAATCACACCCTTTGCAACCCGCTTCTAAACCGGGTTAGTTGGTGGTGCTGCGGAGGACGCTGCTGCGGAGGACGCTGCTGCAGAGGATGTTGCTGCAGGCGCTCGGTTGATTTCTTCGAGCAAGGACTCAATCGTTCCCTTTCCACGATGCACAAACAAGAGCACAACCGCACGCACCAGCCAGACAACGTTAGCTATAGCGAGCAGAATAAATGCCGCTTTCCAGACAGCCTTCTCTAATCCAAGGAAGTCCTTGAAGTCTGCCGAGGCCAGACAAGGAAGAAGCCCGATTAGAATTGAAACGGGAACGTGCCACTCACGTTTGTTAGAAGTAAACTGGTCCCTCTTCATAAGGGCCAAGCGAAGCTTGCTCTCTTCGATAAGAAGGATATTCCCGCCCAAATTGCTCTTAACGACGGATCTATCGCTAATCTCTCGCGAGATGTCAAACTTCGGAGCGCGAGACACTGTAGGCGGATTCATGCGCTCTCCCCTTCCAGGACTGCATAGATACAGTACGTAAGAAGATGATCATTGCTACCTGTAAGTGATTGGGCGCGCACATGAATGTACAACACCCGATTTCCCGCGCGGCCAATCTTGATAGGCCTAACTGTACCCACGCCTAATGGGTTTGCAAAATTGACCAGCTTGATTAGTAGTCCGCTGCGTGTGTCGGTTTCAAAAACAATATTTGGAGTGGTCGGTGAGTCAGAAGGACTTGTTGTGAACATGAAAGTGATCGAAAGCTCACTAGCGCCTCCAACCTGTAACTGAATCGGGTTGCCGACAAAAGCAAATGCACAGCCACTAACGAGTACTTCCGCAGGACCCGAATGCACTTGAACTTTCAGATGACGCTCACTTCCAATGGGTGCAAACTCGGACGCAAGAGCTTCCGCAAAGGCCGTTCGGTTCTTGCTCTCTAGTTCCTCTTCATAGGAACGGGCGTCGCTTGAGGTGAAATTAATCCCTAGGCGGACGGCAATGGTCTTGGCAACAGACTCTAAGGCATCTTCACTTTGGGAGGTCAGATCGAGAACATCAAGTTTCTCGAGGAATGAGGGAACGCTGACTGAATCGACCCTAATCAGAAAGATCTGGGGGGGGTTGGGTCTGGCGTTCGTAACTGCAAGTTCCCTGGATAGCCATGCGCTTTGGGAGCTACCCCTACTTAAAAGAACTGTCACACTGCGAGATTGGCGCAGCCCAGACTCAATCACGTCTTCGACTGCTCCACCTTCGCTCAATTCCCACTCATCAAACCATGCGCGAATTCCATGCTCCGCAAAGGCATACGCAAGTTTATGGGCAACATCCTTGTCTGCACGAGCATACGAAAGGAATGTATCAAACCTGTAGCCCTGCTCGCTCGAATTCAACCTCCGAACACGCTGGATAAAGGCGTCAACCTTGCCGCGAGTTTCAAGGAGGCCGCACAGTTGATGCGTACATGCTCGCCGTGCCCCGTCGTGACGTGAGGGGGCGGAGTGCCGTGAGGTCTCGGCATGGAGACGAGACCGATGGAGACGAAGCAGAAGCAGCGGAGCGAGAGGTTCAAGCGGAAGGCGCTGGCACGCTGGCGGCTGTTGGCGACGAGCGGGGTTTCGATCGAGCAGGCCGCGCTGGAGATCGGCGTGACGGCGGCCCAGCTGCGCGCGTGGGCGCGGGGCACGGAGGGCGAGGCGCCGCTGCTCGTCCCGGTGCAGGTCACGGGCGAGGCCGCGGAGCGGCGGGGGCTCGTCGTGTTCGCCGGCGGCGTGCGGGTCGAGGGGCTGACCGTCGCGGAGGTCGCCGAGCTGGTGCGGAGGCTGTCGTGATCGGCGCGCAGGGGCGCGTGCCGGTGTTCGCGTATCGGCGACCCGTCGACTTGCGCAAGGGCTTCGAGGGCCTGAGTGCGCTCGTGCAGCAGGCGCTCGGCAAGGACCCGCTGTCGGGGGCGCTGTTCCTGTTCACGAATCGGCGGCGGACGACGGCGAAGGTGCTGCAGTTCGACGGCACCGGGATGACGCTGTACATCAAGCGGCTCGCGCGAGGCCGGTTCGCGGCGCTGTGGGACGGCGACGACGCGGCGGCGTTGTCGTTGACGCGGCCCGAGCTCGAGCTGTTCCTGCAGGGCAGTCAGCTCGTCGGCAAGATGCCGCTCGCGCCGGCGATGATGAGCGAAAAAGATCTTGTCATCCGCGCGTGAGCGGATCATAGATGAGGCGCGTGATCGCGCTCGATCAGATCGACGACCCGGACCTGCTGCGGAAGCACGCGCAGCTGTTCCAGGAGTACGCAGAGTACCTCCGGACGGAGCTCAAAGAGCTGAGGGCGGAGCTCGCCCAGCTCAAGGGACTCGGGCAGCTCGAGCTCGCGGTCGTGCGGCAGCACGAGCAGCTCGCCAAGCTGCGCCACAAGATCTTAGGCGAGTCGTCGGAGCGGCGCCCGAGCCCGCACCCGCCCGGCGCCGAGCCGCCGGCGGCGCCGAAGAAGGGGCACGGGCCGACGCCGCAGCTGAAGTTGCCGACGCGCGAGGAGCATCACCGGCTCGGCGACGACGCGCGCACGTGCCCGGCGTGCAACGGGACGCTCGAGGAGATGGGCGAGGTCACCGAGGACGCCGAGGAGATCACGGTCGAGCGGCGGCGCTTCGTCGTCCTCAAGCACAAGCGGCACAAGTACCGCTGCCGCTGCAACGGCGCGGTGAAGACGGCTCCGGGCCCGCTGCGGCTGATCCCCGGTGGGCGCTACTCGATCGACTTCGCCGTCGCGCTCTCGATCGACAAGCGCCTGAATCACCTGCCGCTCGACCGCCAGCGCCGGCAGATGGCGCGCGAGGGCCTCGAGATCTCGACGCAGACGATGTGGGACCAGGAGGACGCGCTCGCCGACCTGCTGGAGCCCAGCTACGTCAAGCTGCTCGCGTACGTGCTGGGCGACGACATCATCGGCGCCGACGAGACGCACTGGCGGCTGATGCAGAAGGACAGCAGCAAGAAGTGGTGGGTCTGGTGTCTGACGACCCACGACGCCGCCTGGTACATGCTCGAGCCGAGCCGCTCGGCCGAGACGATCCGCGGCGTGCTCGGCGAGTTCGAGGGCGTCGTGATGTGCGACGCCTACGGCGCGTACGCCTCGCTGGCGAAGGGTAGCGAGGGCCGTCTGCGGCTCGCACACTGCTTCGCGCACGCGCGGCGCAAGTTCTTCGAGATCCGGAGCCTGTACCCCGACCAGGCCAAGCAGGCGCTCGAGATGATCGACGCGCTGTTCCTGATCGAGCGCGAAGTGCCGGATCCGGACGGCCTGGCGGGCGAGGCGAAGGCCCTCGCGTTCGAGCTCCGCCGGCAGCGGCGCGAGGCCCAGTCGCGGCCGCTCACCGAGCAGCTCAAGGCGTGGGCCGAGCAGCAGACGGCGCTCCCGCGCAGCGCGCTCGCCGAGGCGATCGGCTACCTGCTCGGCAACTGGACCGGGCTGACGGCCTTCCTGGGCGATCCCCTGATCCCGCTCACCAACAACCGCACCGAGCGCGCGCTGCGGGGCGTGGTGCTCGGGCGCAAGAATCACTACGGGTCGAGATCGGTGCGCGGCACGCAGGTCGCGGCGATCATGTACTCGCTGATCGAGACCTGCATCCTCTGCGGCGTCGATCCCGAGGAGTACCTCCGCTCCACCGCCCGCGCCGCGTTGCGCGAGCCAGGAGTCGCCATCTTGCCCCAAGAATTTGCCCGCGGGCTGTAGGCCCGCGGGCGAGAGGCTCGGCGCGTGACGGCGGGTCCGCCTACGGCCTGTGCAAGAACACGTGCAGGCGCGGGCGGCTCGCCCGGCTCGACGCGGCCTCGATCGTCTTGACCCGGCCCAACTTCACCGCGGTGTCGGCGATCCGCTTGACGTTGATGAGGCGGAGCATCCACTCCGCCTGCTCGCCCAGCCGCGTTTCAAGCCAGCCGCGAAAGAACCCGCGGATCGTCGGGTGGCATCCCTCGTATCGCGCCAGCATCCGCTGAACTTCGACCTCGTCGTCGCCCACAAGGCCCTTCACGGCGGCGAGGACCTCTTGCTCTTCTTCGCTCATCGGCATTCCTCCGCCGACGAGGTTCCAGCCCGAGGCTGCTCACGTCATGACGGGGCGCGGCGAGCATGTACGTTGATGCAGCACATTTGAGAATGAGGTAGTCGAAGCTGGGAGCTCTGCGATAAGGTCTGAAAAACCTTGAGTCCGCAGGAAAGTGAATAACTGTTCGGAGTTGGCGAACTCTTGTCGAAGAGTGTTGTACGCATCGCTGGAATCACGTGCTTTCACGGCGTGTCTGTTCTTTCGTTGAGGCGCCTTGATCTTTATCTTTTGTCTTGAGCAGGATTGAACTCGCCTACCGCAAGAGCACCCAAGATTTCAGTAAAAGTTCGGCCGTTGTCAAGCTGAGCTCGTACCCACGCCGCTTGGTTCGCCGCATCCTCCCGCCAAAAGGTTTGCTTCCCCTTCTTACCTCCGTAGACAACCTTCGGCGTCGGCAGCAGCCCCATCTGAGCCCACCGGAAGACCGTCCGGTCCGTGACGCCGGCGGCTTTGGCGACCTCGGCTGTCGAGACCTTCGGGGGAGCGGCCACGCGCGGAGTATATCCGCCCTGGATCCTCTTGCGCGACTTCGCTTAATATCGGATGGTTTCGCTAGATTTCGCAAGGAGACAGGCAATGACCGCACGAACGTCTGCAGATGACCTACCAAGAAAATCTCCTCGTAACGTCGTTCTGCTGCCCTGAAAGTCCGGCTCACCACCAGATAAATGCCGCCGAGCCCCACCCGAGTTTCATCCCTCATGGGTGCGCGTTAGCCCATGCCGAACTCAGACCGGGGTCTGGCTCATCGCATATGTCGGGTCCGCCGACAGTTCCATCCTTGAGCTCCGGGTGCCCGGTGCTGTGGCCGGTTCCGCCGGCTCCTTCACCCCTTCCCCGTGCGAGGTTCCGGTGCTCGTCTTCGGGACACCGGACGGACGGCGGAGGCAAGCGCGACTGGCGAAGCTTCTCGCGGGCTGAAGTTCGGCGCCGCGAGGGCTTTCGACATCGCGGATCCTGCGGCTCGCAAGGCGCGCCGCAGTCTTCGCACAGGTTCTCTGCTCGTGCGACGCCAGCTCGCCGAGATGGACAACGACCTCGCCTGGCTGCAGTCGACTCGCCGCACGGGTGTGCAGGTCGCGCAGCGCTGGCTCCGTCTCTTTCGGGCAGCACAGGGCGAGTAGCCGCGCCGCCCGAACGCCCCGCGGCCCGATCGCCTGCCTCTCGTAGCACCCCCGACCTGTCCCTCGGGCCAGTATCGGACTCACCTCACGCCACCGCCCGCGCCTCCTGGACCCTCGCGGGCACGCGCGGGCCCTCGCGCTCGCCCGCGCGCGCCCGCGGCCCGGCTCGGCTGAACGCCGCCTCAATTATAGTGGCACGATGCTCCACCCTCGCCCCCTCGCGCTCTACGCATCTCTGCTCGTCCTCGCGTGCGGCGACAACACCGCGACCACCGCCGCGAGCGCCGGAACGACTCAGGCCGGCAGCACCTCGCTCGTCGACACCTCCTCGGGCGGCCCCGGCCCCACCACCGGCGGCCCTGGCCTCACCACCGGCGACACCACCGCGCTCACCGGCGGCACCACCGCGGCCCCGACGACCGGCGGCCCCGACACGACCGTCGGCACCTCCACCGGCCCTGGCCTGACCACCGGCGACACCACCGTCGGCGACACCACCCAGGGCGCGATGACCAGCGCGGGCAGCAGCGGCTCGAGCACCGGCGAGCCCCCGTGCCCGCAGGGCACCGTCCTGTGCGAGGGCGGCGTCGCCAAGGTCTGCGACGGCGTCGGCGGCTTCGAGAGCGAGGAGGCCTGCCCCAAGGAGTGCGCCCCCGGCCTCGGCTGCGTCGAGTGCATCCCCGGCACCGGCATGTGCAACGGCGACGTCGCCTCGCTGTGCGACGACGAAGGCAGCGGCTACCTCGACAGCGTCTGCGACGGCGTCCAGGGCATCACCTGCGACGCCGGCCAGTGCGTCGGCGCCTGCGCCCCCAACAGCCTCGGCACCAGCTACATCGGCTGCGACTATTACAGCGTCGTCACGCCCAACGTCGTCGGCACCAACTTCACCTTCGCCGTCGTCGTCTCCAACGTCTCCGCCGAGGACGCCGACATCACCGTCACCCGCGGCGCCATGAACGTCCTCACCGACAAGGTCCCGGCCAATACCGTCAAGGTGATCGCCCTGCCGTGGGTAAGCGAGCTCAAGGCCGGCGACAACACCAAGGTCGTCGCCGACGGCGCCTACCGGATCCGCTCCACCCGCCCCGTCACGCTCTATCAGTACAGCCCGCTCGAATACAACAAGAACGGCCAGTTCTCGTTCACCAACGACGCCTCGCTCTTGATGCCGACCAACGTCTGGGGCCTCGACACCCTGGCGATCGCCCGCAACACCCTCAACGGCCTCCCTGGCCTCTACAGCGTCGTCGCCCGCGCCGACAACACCCAGGTCACCGTCGCCCCCTCCGCGACCGGCGGCGTCGTCCGGGCCGGCGCCGGCGTCGCCGCCAACGGCAGCGGCGTCGTCGTCCTCAACGAGGGCGACGTCCTGCAGGTCCTCTCCGGCGTCGGCGGCGGCGAGCCGAACACCCCCGACAAGGCCGACATCACCGGCACCCGCGTCACCTCCGACAAGCCCGTGATGGTCCTCGGCGCCCACAACTGCACCTACATCCCCTTCAACTCCTGCTGCTGCGATCACCTCGAGGAGGTCAACCTCCCGGTCGACAACCTCGCCAAGGAGTACATCGTCACCACCCCGTTCGTGAAGCCGCCGAACCAGAACCCGGTGATCAAGGCCCGCATGGTCCGGATCGTCGCCACCACCGACGGCACCGCCCTCACCTACGACCCGCCGCAGAACGGCGCCCCCGCGCTGCTCGCCAAGGCCGGCGACTACGCCGAGATCTCGACCGACAAGGACTTCAAGGTCACCGCCGACTTCAAGATCGCCGTCTCCGAGTACCTGCTCAGCCAGCAGGCCGGCAACAACACCGGCGACCCCGCGATGACGATCGCCGTCCCGACCGCGCAGTACCGCAGCGACTACTCCTTCCACGCCCCGACCAACTACGAGGCCAACTTCGTCAACATCACCGCCCCCGTCGGCGCCGCGATCACCCTCGACGGCCAGCCCGTCGCCGGCTTCGCCCCGATCGGCGCCACCGGCTTCGCCGTCGCCCGCGTCCAGCTCTCCAACGCCGGCGACGGCAACCACAGCCTCACCGGCGACCAGCCCTTCGGCGTCCAGGTCTACGGCTACGGCCAATACACCAGCTACTGGTACCCCGGCGGCCTCGACCTCAAGCTGATCCCCCAGTGACCCCCGCCGCGCGCACGCACGCGGAGCCGCCCCGGGGACGCGCCCTCCCGGCCCTCCCGGGCCCCGCGTCCCCCGGCTCGCGCTCCGTCAAACCGCCGCCCCGCGCAACCGCAGCGCATTCGCGATCACCGACACCGAGCTGAGCGACATCGCCGCCGCCGCGAACATCGGATCGAGCAGCACCCCGAACGCCGGGTACAGCACCCCCGCCGCGATCGGCACCCCCGCCGCGTTGTACACGAACGCGAAGAACAGGTTCTGCCGAATATTGCGGATCGTCGCGCGGCTGAGCCGTCGTGCCCGCACGATCCCGCGGAGGTCGCCCTTGACCAGCGTCACCCCCGCGCTCTCCATCGCCACATCGGTCCCCGTGCCCATTGCGATCCCGACCTGCGCGCGCGCCAGCGCCGGCGCGTCGTTGATCCCGTCGCCGGCCATCGCCACGATCTTCCCCTGCGCCTGCATCCGGGCCACCGCCTCCGCCTTTTGATCGGGCAGCACCTCCGCGACCACCTCGTCGATCCCGAGCCGGCGCGCCACCGCCTCCGCGGTCGTGCGGCTGTCGCCGGTCAGCATCACGATCCGCAGCCCCTCGGCGTGCAGCGCCGCGATCGCCTCCGGCGTGCTCGCCTTGATCGGATCGGCGACGCTGACCACCCCCGCGATCGCCCCGTCGATCGCCACGAACATCGCCGTGTGCCCCTCGGCCCGCAATTCCTCGGCCCGCGCCGCCAGCGACCCGGGCGCCACCCCGAGGTCCTGCAGCAGCGCCAGGTTGCCGAGCGCGACGCGCCGCCCGTCGACCACCCCCGTGACGCCCTTTCCGGTGATGGACGCGAACCCCTCCGCGTCGCGCAGCGCGATCCCGCGGGCCGCCGCGCCTTGCACGATCGCCGCCGCCAGCGGGTGCTCGCTCCCGCGCTCGAGGCTCGCCGCCAGCCGCAGCAGCTCCGCCTCGGCCAGCCACGGCGCCGCCACCACCGCCGCCAGCGCCGGCCGGCCCTCGGTCAGCGTCCCGGTCTTGTCGACCACCAGCGTATCGACCGCGCGCAGCCCCTCGATCGCCTCCGCGTTCTTGAACAGCACCCCCATGCTCGCGCCCTTGCCGGCCGCGACCATGATCGACATCGGCGTCGCCAGCCCGAGCGCGCACGGGCAGGCGATGATCAGCACCGCCACCGCGTTGATCAGCGCGTACGCCATCCGCGGCGCCGGCCCGACGCTCGCCCACACCGCGAAGGCCAGCGCCGCGACCGCGATCACGATCGGCACGAAGATCGCCGACACCCGATCGGCGAGCCGCTGGATCGGCGCGCGCGTCCGCTGGGCCTCGGCGACCATCGCCACGATCCGCGCGAGCAGCGTGTCGGCGCCGATCTTCTCGGCGCGGATCACCAGCGCCCCGGTCCCGTTGAGCGTCGAGCCGACCACGCGATCGCCGGCCCGCTTCTCGACCGGGATCGGCTCGCCGGTGACCATCGACTCGTCGATGAAGCCGTGCCCCTCGAGCACCACCCCGTCGACCGGCACCTTCTCGCCCGGCCGCACGCGCAGGCGGTCGCCGACCTGCACCGCCTCGAGCGGCACGTCCTCCTCCGCTCCGTCCGCCGCGATCCGCCGGGCCGACTTCGCCGCGAGCCCGAGCAGCTTGCGGATCGCCGCGCCGGTCCGGCTGCGCGCCCGCAGCTCGAGCACCTGCCCGAGCAGGATCAGCGTCACGATCACCGCCGCCGCCTCGAAGTACACCCCGACCTGCCCGTTCATCGCGCGGAACGACGCCGGGAAGCTCCCGGGCGCGAGCGCGGCGACGACGCTGTAGCCGTACGCGACCGCGACGCCGAGGCCGATCAGCGTGAACATGTTGAGGCTGCGGCGGAGCACCGACTGCCCCGCGCGGACGAAGAACGGCCACGCCGCCCACAGGCACACCGGCGTCGCCAGCGCGAGCTGCACGAGCACCTGCGCGCGCGCCGGCACGAGCCCGTGGCCCGGCAGCATCTCGCCCATCGCCAGCAGCACGATCGGCGCCGTCAGGCCGGCCGACACCCAGAACCGGCGCGTCATGTCGCGCAGCTCCGCGCTGTCGCCCTCCTCGGCGACCACCGTGCGCGGCTCGAGGGCCATCCCGCAGATCGGGCACGCGCCCGGCGCGTCGCGGACGATCTCCGGGTGCATCGGGCACGTCCACTCGACCTTCGCCGGCGCCGGCGGCCCGGCTGGCTCCAAGGCCATCCCGCACGTCGGGCAATCTCCCGGCCCGCTCTGCCGGACCTCCGGGTGCATCGGGCACGTGTACACCTGCCCCGCCGCCTCCGCGCGCGGCGCGGGCGCCCGCTCGCCCTCCTCGCCATCCTCGCCCGCGAGGTAGCGCGCGGGCTCGGCCACGAACTTCTCGCGGCAGCGGGCGCTGCAGAACCCGTAGCGCACGCCGCCCAGCTCGGTCCGGTGCGGGCTGTCCGCGCGCACGGTCATCCCGCACACCGGGTCGCGGTCGGGCGCCGCCGTCGACGCCGCTGCGGGGTGGCCGTGTCGCACGCAGTGCTTGTGGTCGTGGGATCGGTGGGAGGCAAGCATCGTACCCGCGAGGACGCAGTCACCCCCGCGGCATGACAGGGGTCGCAGGCCCACACGCCGCGCCGCGCCGCCCGCCGGCGCCTGCCCCGAGGGACAGCCGGGCCCGCCGCGCCGATTGATCGGAGCGCGCGCCTGCGGGTACGCTGGCCGCCGGCCTCGGCGATGAACCCCTCGACCGCCTGCATCAAGACGATCCGCGTCGTCGCCCTCGCGGCCGGGCGCGCCGGCATGAGCCCGCTCGACGTCGCCCGGCACCTCGGCCTCGACCCCGCGCTGCTCGCCGACCCGCACGCCCGCGTCCCGCACAGCCTGCTCCTGCGCGCCTGGGAGGAGATTCCGGCGCTCGTCGGCGACGACGCGTTCGGCCTGCACGCCGCCGAGCTCGTCGGCGCGATGCCCTACAACGTCGTCGACTACGTGTGCGCCCAGGGCCCGACGCTGCGCGAGGCGATCGCCCGCCTGCTCCGCTACCAGCGCCTCTACGTCGAGGACGTCGAGCTCGCGCTCGCGCTCGCCGGCGACGAGGCGACGCTGTCGATGCGGCTGCGCAGCGCGCCGTGCGCCCCGCGGCACCTCGCCGAGTTCATCACCGCGACCTGGCAGCAGCGGGCGCGCGTCCTCGCCGGCCGCACCTTCGGGCTGCGGCGCGCGACCTTCCAGCACGCCGCGCCGGCCGACATCGAGCCGCACCGCCGGGTCTACGGCGCGCCGCTCGGCTTCCGCGCCGCGACCAATTCGCTGGTCTTCCACGCCGACATCCTCGACCTCCCGGTCCTCGGCGCCGACCCCTCGCTCGGCGCGCTGCTCGAGCGTCACGCCGCGGAGCAGCTCGCCCGCCTGCCCGCGCGCGACGACCTCGTCCAGCGGGTCAAGGCGCAGCTGCTCCGCGCGCTGCCCGGCGAGGTCCCGGCGATCGACGCGACCGCGCGGGCGCTCGGCAGCGGCGCGCGCACGCTCCAGCGCGCGCTCAAGGCCGAGGGCACGACCTTCCAGCAGGTCGTCGACGAGGTCCGCCGCGACCTCGCGCTCGCGCACCTGCGCGACCCGCAGCGCACCGTCTCGGAGGTCGCGTTCCTCGTCGGCTTCACCGAGGTCGCCGCGTTCACCCGGGCCTTCCGCCGCTGGACCGGCGAGGTCCCCTCGGCCTACCGCCAGCGCCGGCACGGCTGACGTCCGCGGACAAATCATTGTCGCCCCGCGACAAGGCGCCGAGCGCCGCGGCGACGCATCTTCACGGCGAAGCGAGGCGACACCCATGACGTTTCTGATCCCGACCCACGACCAGGCGCGCGCGGGCCTCCGCGCGATGAAGACGATCCTCACCGCCGCGGGCCCGCTCGCGCCCGAGCGCCGCGAGGCGCTGACCGCCGTCCAGCGCCACCTCCTGCGCACCGACCACGACCTCGACGCGCTCGCGCCGATCACCCCCGAGGAGCTCGCCGCGGCGCTCGGCGAGCCCGCGCTGCGCAACCAGATCGTCAGCGGCTTCGTCACCCTCGCGCTCGCCGGCGACCACGTCGAGCCCAGCGAGCTCGCGGCGATCGAGGCGTTCGCGGCGGCCCTCGACGTCCGCCCGGCCCAGGTCGAGCAGCTGCGCAAGTTCCACGAGGAGCGCCTCGTCACCCTGCGCTTCGACGTCGTCCGCCGCAGCCTCGCCGGCCCCGCGCTCCGCCAGCTCTACGAGGAGCAGGGCCTCGGCGGCGTGGTCAAGAACATCGCCAGCTTCGCCGGCCTGTGGGAAAACGGCGCCCTCGCCGACCGCTACCGCGCCCTCGCCGACCGCCCCGACGGCACGCTCGGCAAGGAGCTGTGGCGCTTCTACACCACCAACGGCTTCGCCTTCCCCGGCGAGAAGCACGGCGCCCCGGAGACCCTGCTGGTCCACGACCTCTCGCACATCCTCGCCGGCTACGACACCGACAACCGCGGCGAGGGCCTGGTGCTCGCGTTCCAGGCCGGCTACCGCCGCCAGGACCCGTTCAGCGTGCTCGTGTTCCTGCTGCTGCTGGCCCAGCACGGCGTCCGTCTGACCGCGTTCGCCGACCCGATCAAGGGCTTCTACAGCGGCAAGCCGGGCGCGATCGACGAGCTCGTGCGCGCGTTCGCCCGCGGCGCGCGGATGACGATCGACCTGACCGAGGGCTGGGACTTCTGGGCCGCCTTCGATCGCCCGGTCGAGGAGCTGCGCCGCGACTACGGCATCGAGCCGTGGCAGGACTGAGGGCTGGTTCGATCCGTCGACCCGGGCCGGCTCGAGGCGCCAAGGCCCGAGCCGGCTCGATCGGGCCTTGAGCATCGCCGCGGGGCGCGGGCGCCCGGGCCGGCTCTGAGCATCGACGCGGGGCGCCAAGGCCCGGGCCGGCTCGTTCTGGCCCTGAGCATCGACGCGGGGCGCCAAGGCCCGGGCCGGCGGGCGGGGGCCGACGCAGCCGGGTCCCTCGCGGTCGGCGGGTCCCCGCCATGACTCGTGCTCGGCGCCCGCATGTCGATGAAGCCATGTCTTGAAAGACATACGATTACGCGTGACCGAAAGGACATGCGGGCGCCTGCGCGCGAGCCATGGCCCCCACCCCGCCTGCGTCCCAGTTCGCCGGCCCCTGCCCGCCGGAGCACAGAACCGGGTGGCCCCGCTCGTCGACCGTGCGGAGAATGACGCGCGACCAAGAACCTCAGCGCCGGAGCACAGACCCGGGTGGCCCCGCTTGTCGACCATGCCGAGAATGACGCACAGACGAGCACCTCAGCGTCGGAGCACAGACCCGGGTGACCCCGCTCTTCGGCATTGCGGAGCATGACACGCATTAATGAGACGCATCGCCCTCGACACGGAGGACGAGTTCCGACACCGGGCCACTCTCCGCGCCGCCCAAGAGCGGGGCCACCCGGTCCCACGTCCCGACCCCCACATGTCCAACGCGGCGCGCCGCCCAAGAGCGGGGCCACCCGGTCCCACGTCCCGAACCCCACGCCTCCAGCGCGAATCACTCTCCGCGCTGCCCAAGAGCGGGGCCACCCGGTTCTCCGCTCCGGCGGGCAGGGGCCGGCGAACCGGGACGCAGGCGGGGTGGAGGCCATGGCTCGCGCGCAGGCGCCCGCAAGCCCTCCGACCGGAGCGACCCTCCATGTCTCTCAGCACATGTCTTCATCGACATACGGGCGCCGAGCACGAGTCATGGCGGGGACCCGCCGACCGCGAGGGACCCGGCTTCGTCGGCCCCCGCCCGCCGGCCCGGGCCTTGGCGCCCCGCGTCTTCGCCCATGCAAAGGCCGCCGGCCCGGCCCTTCGCGCCCCGCGTCTTCGCCCACCGCAAAGGCCGCCGGCCCGGCCCCCGGCCCCGCGTC
>ERZ1066137.925-NODE-925-length-17046-cov-15.764110_pt1 | contig 17046 bp, 11 predicted proteins | sample MGYA00382784_ERZ1066137 | MGnify/ENA primary metagenome ERZ1066137 (study PRJEB33369, sample SAMEA5778367) | biofilm metagenome | biome: Industrial cooling water; feature: Water cooling tower basin; material: Biofilm | place: United Arab Emirates | collected... | reverse complement strand
GCGCACTCGTCCCCGCGGGCCCGCGCCGCGCACCCGCCCCGACGGGCCTGCGCCGCGCCGCCGAGGCCGCCCCGATCGGCACCTCGCGCGTGCGCGGTCCGTCGCCCGCGTCCGCGAGGCTCGCGGTCCGCGAGCCGCGCGTCGGCTGCTCCGCCGCCGACCACCGCCCTCCGGGCCGCGCCGGTATACTGCCCCGCGTGCTGCGTCGGATCGTCGAGCAGGTGTTCGGGCTCGCCCTGCGGGTCTTCTTCCGCCGGATCGAGCTCGAGGGCCTGGACCGCGTCCCGGCGGCCGGCCCGGTGATGTTCGTCCTCAACCACCCGAACGCGCTGATCGACCCGGCCTTCCTCCTGTGCCTCGCCCCGCGGCCGGTCGCCTTCCTCGCCAAGGCCCCGCTGTTCCGCACCCCGGTGCTCGGCCTGATCGTCCGCGCCTTCGACTCGATCCCCGTCCACCGCAAGCAGGACGAGGGCGGCGCGGTCGACAACCGCGACACCTTCCGCAAGGCCCGCGAACTGCTCCTGCGCGGCCGCGCCGTGGCGATCTTCCCCGAGGGCACCTCGCACAGCGACCCGCAGCTCAAGCCGCTCAAGACCGGCGCCGCGCGGATCGCCCTCGGCACCGGCCTCGCCGATCTCACGATCGTCCCCGCCGGCCTCTACTACTCCGCCAAGGCCTCGTTCCGCAGCGACGCGCTCGTCTACTTCGGCGACCCCCTGCGCGTCGCCCCTGTCGGGTCCGTCGGCGACGAGCCGCCGCCCGACGCCGTCGCCGCGCTGACCCGCGAGATCGACGCCGCCCTGCGCGCCGTCACCTTGCAGGCCGAGGACATCGAGCTGCTCCGGCTCGTCGAGCGCGTCGGCCGGATCTTCACCGCCGCCAGCGACGAGGCCTGGACGGTCGCCGAGGCCTTCGACCTGCGTCGCCGCCTCGCCGCCGGCCACGCCGCCCTGCGCGCCCGCGACCCCGCCCGCCTCGACGCGCTGCTCGCTCGCGTCCGCCGCTACGAGCGCGACCTCGCCGAGCTCGGCCTCGGCCCCGAGCACCTCGCCCCGCGCCACATCACCTTCGCCGGCAGCCTCCGTTACGCCCTGCGCAGCGCCTTCACCCTCGGCCTCGTCCTCCCGCTCGCGCTCGCCGGCACCCTCCTGCATTACCCGAGCTACCGCGCCAGCGGCATGCTCGCCGCCCGCGTCGCCGGCGAGTACGAGGACATGGTCGCGACCGTCAAGGTCCTCGCCGCCACGCTCTTCTTCCCGCTGACCTGGCTGCTCGCTGGCCTCGCCGCCGGCCACGTCTTCTCCGCGTCCGCCGGCCTGCTCGTCGGCCTGCTCGTCGCCCCCGCCTCCGGCTACGCCGCCTTGCACTTCTGGGAGCGCTTCGCCTCCGTCGCCGCCGCCGCCCGCGGGCTGCTCCTCTTCCTCACGCGCAAGCGCCTGCTCGCGCGCCTCGCCGACGAGCGCCAGGCGATCCGCGCCGAGATCCTCGCGCTCGCCGACCTCGTGTCCTGAACCTCGCGCGGAGGGCCCCCTCGGACCGCGTCCATGCGTTGCAAACGCGATGGCCTCCTCGGACCGCATCGGCCGCGAGTCGGCGCGTTGCAAACAGCCGAGTGCGCCTCGCGAGCGGTCGGGGATGAGGGTCGGCGCGCGTCGTTGGCCGGTCGCACCCTCCTTCGTCGGGCGCGACCGACCATCCGATACGCGCCGACACTCATCCCCGACCGCAAGCACGGCAAACTCGTAGGAAGCGGCTCGCCGGTCGCCGGCTCCGTTGCTGTCCTTTGAGACATCCAAGGCCCTCGCCGCGGCGCGGACGCTCGTCCCTCGCGCCCGTCCCACGGCCCTCTCCAGGCCCACCCGGCTCCCATCGGACCGCGACGCTCCTCCCCCGCGGTGCCCGCTCTCGGATCGGCGGAGCTCGCAGCGACACCGCGAGCGGCGGTGTCCGTTCTCCGATCGGTCAAGCTCGCAGCGACACCGCGAGCGGCGGTGTCCGTTCTCCGATCGGTCAAGCTCGCAGCGACACCTCGAGCAGCGGTGCCCGCTCTCGGATCGGCGGAGCTCGCAGCGACACCGCGAGCAGCGGTGCCCGTTCTCGGATCGGCGGAGCTCGCAGCGACCGCTCGAGAAGCGGGGCCCGACTGCGGATCGGCGGAGACTCCTGCGCGTCGACCGAGGAGCGGGGCCCGACACGGGCGTTGGGGGCGGGCCGGGCGCGGCGAGGTGGGACGCAGGCGGGGGGGACCCATGGCGCGCGCGCAGGCGGCCTGTCTCGCACAGGAGATCGATCTCTCGCAGCGGCGCCGGCTGCACGACCCGGACGGCGATCACGCGGGCCGCCGAGCACGGCCATGGGGGGGAACCCGACGCCCGCGAGGGACCCGGCCTCGCCGCGCCCGGCCCGCCCCACCCAGTTCTCTCTGGCCCCGCGTCCCCGCCGGCACCCACCACGTTCACACGGCCCAGGCTCCGCGTCCCCGCCTCCGCGAAAAACTGTCAGCCGCCTTACACAAAGATCCATGGCCGCGCCGATCTCGCTGCGCTAATACGCCCCGCTGTGAACGCTCCGCACCACTCGGCGGACACGCCGGTCATGCGCCAGTTCCTCGACATCAAGCGTCAGTTCCCCGACGCGATCCTGATGTTCCGGATGGGCGACTTCTACGAGATGTTCTTCGACGACGCGACCACCGTCGGTCCCGTCCTCGACATCGCCGTCACCACGCGGGACAAGGGCGACACCCCGAACCCCGTCCCGATGGCGGGCGTCCCGTACCACGCGATCGGCGGCTACCTGCGGACCCTCGTCGAGCGCGGCTTCAAGGTCGCGATCTGCGAGCAGATGGAGACCCCCGAACAGGCCAAGCTGCGCAAGGGTCCGAACAAGATCGTCCGCCGCGAGGTCGTCCGGGTCGTCACCCCGGGCGTCCTGCTCGACGAGGAGCACCTGCGGGGCGAGGAGCCCAACTACCTCGCCGCGCTCTTCCACGACGCCGCCGGCACCTACGGCCTCGCCGCGCTCGACGTCTCGTGCGGCGAGTTCTTCGTCCTCCTTTGCGAGGGCGCCGCGGCCCTGCGCGCCGCGCTCTCGCGGCTCGCCCCGCGCGAGATCGTCTGCGAGGCCGGCCTGCACCCGTGGCTGCGCAACGAGCTCGGCCCGGCCTGTCCGCGGCTCGAGGGCCGCGACCTCGCGAGCGTCGGCGCCGCCCAGCTCGCGCGCGTCCGGCGGCTGCGCGAGGAGAGCGGCGGCGAGCCGCTGGTCGGCGCCGAGGAGCGTGCGGCCGCGCTCGCGCTCGCCTACGCCGAGGACACCCAGCCCGGCCAGACGCTGCTGCTGCACCGCCTGCGCCGCCAGACCTTCGAGGCGCACCTCGTCCTCGACGACGCCTCGCTGCGCAACCTCGAGGTGTTCAAGACCCTGCGCGACGGCCAGCGCAAGGGCAGCCTCCTGTGGGCGGTCGACGCCACGCGCACCGCGATGGGCGCCCGCCTCCTGCGCGGCTGGCTCGGCGCCCCGCTGCGCGAGCTCGGGGCGATCCGCGAGCGCCACGACGCGATCGAGGCCTTGCTGTCCGAGCCGCGCGTCCGCGCCGACCTGCAGGACCGGCTCCGCGACGTCCGCGACATCGCCCGCCTGGCCGCGCGGGCCCGCCTCGGCACGATAAGCCCGCGCGAGCTCGCCGCGCTGCGCCAGTCGCTCGCCGCCTTGCCCGGCCTGTCCGCGCTGCTCGGCGAGCTCGCCCGCCGCCGCCTGCCGGTGCTCACCGAGTCCGCGCCTGGCCCCGGGGCCATGACCCATGCGCCCTGTCCGCCGGAGCATGCGCTCAAGGACAGGCTTCCGGTCCTGCTCGACCTCGGCGACGACCTCCTGCAGGACCTCCACGCCGCGCTGGTCAAGCTGCTGGTCGACGACCCGCCGGCGCACACGCGCGAGGGCGGGGTGATCCGCGGCGGCGCCGACCCGGAGCTCGACCGCCAGCTCGCGCTGCGCGACGGCGGCCGCGAGGCGCTGGCGGCGATCGAGGCCCGCGAGCGCGAGCGGACCGGGATCGCCAACCTCAAGGTCCAGCACAACCGCGTGTTCGGCTACTACATCGAGGTCCTCAAGACCCACCTCGCGCGCGTCCCGGTCGACTACATCCGCAAGCAGACGACCGCCAACGCCGAGCGGTTCGTCACCGCCGAGCTCGCCGAGCACGAGACCGCGGTCCTCGGCGCCCAGGCGGCCGCGCTCGAGCGCGAGCAGGCGCTGTTCACCCTGCTGCGCGAGCAGGTCAGCGCCGTCGGCGATCGCCTGCTCGCCGTCGCCGAGGCGCTCGCCCGGCTCGACGTGCTCGCCGGCCTCGCCGAGATCGCCGAGGCCCACAGCTACGTCCGCCCGGAGATGGTCGACGAGCCGGTGCTCGACATCGAGGAGGGCCGCCACCCGGTCGTCGAGCGCATGCTCGAGGCCGGCCGGTTCGTCCCCAACAACCTGTCCCTCAAGGCAGGCGCCGGCGCCGGTCAGGTCGGCGGCCCCGGCGGCCCCGGCCGGTTCGTCCTCTTGACCGGCCCGAACATGGGCGGCAAGAGCACGGTGATGCGGATGGCCGCGCTGGTGGCGATCCTCGCCCACGCCGGCGCGTTCGTCCCGGCCGTGCGCGCCCGCGTCGGCCTCGTCGACCGCGTGTTCACCCGCGTCGGCGCCGCCGACGACCTCGGCCGCGGCGAGAGCACCTTCATGGTCGAGATGCGCGAGGCGGCGCAGATCCTCAGCCAGGCGACCGCGAGGAGCCTCGTCCTGCTCGACGAGATCGGCCGCGGCACCGCCACCTACGACGGCCTCGCGCTCGCCTGGGCGATCACCGAGTTCCTGCACGACCAGATCGGCTGCCGGGCGATGTTCGCCACCCACTACCACGAGCTCACCCAGCTCGCGGAGCGCCTCGGCGGCCTGCGCAACGCCCACGTCACCGTCCACGAGGAGCGCGGCACGATCGTCTTCCTCCACCGCATGGAGTCCGGCCCGGCCGAGCGCAGCTACGGGATCCAGGTCGGCCGCCTCGCGGGCCTGCCCGCCTCGGTCCTCCGCCGCGCCCAGAAGCTCCTCGTCCGCCTCGAGCAGAGCAAGGGCGATCCGCGGCCCGAGCCGCAGCTCGACCTGTTCACGCGCCCCGCGCCGGAGCCCGGCGACAGCCTGCCCCCGGCCTACGCCGCGCTGCTCGCCGACCTGCGGGCGCTGCACCCCGACGAGCTCAGCCCTCGCCAGGCCCACGAGGCGCTGTGCAAGCTGCACGAGCGCCTCGCCGCCGTCGAGGGCGCCGGCTCCTGAGGACATGGCGCAAACACCAGCCGCCCTGCGCCTCGTCCGCAACCACGGGCGACGGGGCAGGGTAGGGCATGTGAGGTTATCTTCATCGGAGGACTCGCCCCGCCGCCGTCGAGCCTGGTTAGTTTTGAGAGACATGTTCGAGCGTCTCGCCCTCGTCAGCCTCCTGCTCGGCCTCTCGGCCTGTCCGTGGGTCGTCTCCCAGGACACCGACAGCGGCAGCGGCAGCGGCGACGAGGGCACGACCGAACCCGCGCCGCCCGACCTCCCGGCACCTGGCCCCGAGGACATCGTCGTCGCCACCTTCAACGTCCACCTGTTCTTCGACACCCGCTGCGACAGCGGCGACTGCGGCGGCGACGCGTTCGAGCAGGCCTACAGCGAGTCGACCTTCGCCGCGCGGGCCGACACGATCGCCGACGCGATCCTCGGCCTGCAGGCCGACGTCGTCCTGCTGCAGGAGGTCGAGAGCCTCGACAGCCTCGCGGCCCTGTCGGCGCGCCTGCCCGAGTACGAGACCGCCTACCTCGGCGAGACCGGCTTCCCCGCGTCGATCGACACCGCGATCCTCGCCCGCTTCCCGCTGGTCGAGATCCGCAGCCACGGCGACTCCGCGATCCCGCTGCCGGGCGGCGGCGAGACCTACTTCGCGCGCGACTTCCTCGAGGCCCACTTCGACCGCGACGGCCGGCGGGTGATCGCCTTCGTCGCCCACTTCAAGTCGAAGGCCGACGACGACCCCGAGCGCCGGCTCGCCGAGGCCCAGGCCGCGCGCGGCATCGTCGACGCCGCCGTCGAGAAGCACCCCGACGCGCTCGTCCTCATGGGCGGCGACCTCAACGACGTCCCCGGCTCGCCGCCCCTGCTCGCGCTCGAGGAGACCGGCGGCCTCGAGCGGGTCGCCGCCGACCTCGGCGAGGACGACTGGACCTACGTCTGGGGCGGCGACCTCCGCGCCCTCGATCACCTCTACCTCGCCAAGTTCGCCGCCGGCGGCACCTACGTCCCCGGCACCTCCCGCGTGTTCCGCGGCGTCAGCCAGGTCGGCTGGGGCGACTCCGATCACGCCGCCCTGCGGGCCACCTTCCGCGTCGGCGCCGGCAAGTGACGCCGCGCGGGGTCGCATGCATGAACAGGTGCCCCCGCCGATGCTCCCCTCGCTCCCCGGCCGCGCGCACGTCGAACCGCCGACACGCGACGCCTCGCGCTCCGACCGCGCGCACCACGAACCGACCTGCGACGCCTCGCGCTCCGACCGCGCGCACGCCGAACCGCCGGCACGCCGTGCGCGCGCCCACCAGCCCGTGCGCCCGGTCGCTCCTCCCGCCGCCCTGCGCGCGCTGTCGGCCGCGCTGCTGACCCTCGCCGCCGGCGCCTGCGCGCGCGACGAGCTCGCCCCGCTCGCGCCGATCGTCTGCGAGGGCCCGATCGACATCCCCGATCCCGCGCTGCGCGACCTCCTGCTCGAGATCCTCGGCGACCCCGAGGCCCAGGACGAGAGCACCACCGGCGAGCCGACGCTGACCGCCGAGGCGCTCGCCACCTTGACCGGCCTGCAGGCGGCCGAGCGCGGGATCCAGGACGTCCGCGGCCTCCAGTGCGCCACCGGCCTCGTCACCCTCGGCCTCGCGCGCAACCAGCTGACCGACGTCCGCGCGCTGACCCTCCTGCCCGGCCTGCGCGAGCTCGAGCTGTCCGACAACCCGCTCGCCGAGCACGCCCCGCTCGCCCGCCTCTCCGGCCTGCAGAAGCTCTCGCTCGCCGGCACCGGCGTCGCCGACCTCGACTTCGTCGCCGGCATGACCGAGCTGCGCCACCTCGACGTCGCGCGCGGCACCGTCGCCGACCTCGCGCCGCTCGCCGGTCTCGCCGCGCTCGAGACGCTCGTCCTGACCGACAACCAGGTCGCCGACCTCGCGCCGCTCGCCGGCCTCGCCCAGGTCTTCGCGCTCGAGCTCGACGGCAACGCGATCACCGACATCGGCCCGCTCGCCGGCCTCGATCGGCTCGAGTACCTCGACCTCGACGCCAACGCGATCTCCGACCTCACGCCGCTCGCCGGCCTCACGCGCCTGCGCGACCTCGAGGTCAGCGCCAACCGGCTCACCGGCCTCGCCGGCGTCGCCGACAAGCCCGACCTCGTCGAGCTCTCGGCCGAGGACAACCAGATCGCCGCGCTCGCCGGCCTCACCGGGCTGCCCGGCCTCGTCGGCGTCGACTTCGATCGCAACCGCCTGACCTCGCTCGCCGGCCTCGACGCGCTGACCGCCCTGCGCTCGCTCAGCGCCGCCGGCAACCAGATCACCGACCTCGGCGCCGTCGCCGACCTCGCCGATCTGCGCCGGATCGACCTGCGCGACAACCCGACGCTCACCGAGCTCGGCCCGCTCGCCGGCCTCGGCTACCTCGACTACCTCGGCGTCGGCGGCGGCGGCCTCGCGCGCGACCTCGCCCCGCTGGCCGGCCTCCCGCTGCTGCGCCACCTCGACGTCCTCGACAGCGACATCCTCGACCTCGGCGTCCTCGCCACCCTGCCCGCGCTCCGCGTCCTCCGCACCCGCGACGCCCCGCTCGACCTCGCCGACCTCGCCGCGATCGCCCAGGTCACCGCGCTGACCACCCTCGACCTCTCCGGCGCCCCGATCGACGACCTCACCCCGCTCGCCCCGCTGACCGAGCTGGTCGAGTTCACCGCCTACGACACCCAGATCACCACCCTGGGCCCGATCAGCGACTGGCTCGAGCTCGACCTGCTCCGCGTCGGCCGCACCCCGCTGACCACCCTCGCCGGCCTCGAGACCGTCCTCGGCATCGACCAGATCGACATCTCGAACACCCAGGTCGACGACATCGGCCTGATCCTCGGGATCAAGGCGTTCCGCCGCAACGACGCCCTCGACGCCCGCGGCACCCGCCTCGACGACGGCGACTGCCCCGTCATCCTCGAGCTGCGCGGCCGCGGCGCCACCGTCCTCGCCGACCCGGCCTGCGAGTGACGCCCCGCGCGCTCGCGGGTGCCGCGAGCCGCACGCGTGCGCACGACGACCCGCCGCGCGCGCTCGCGGGTGCCGCGAGCCGCACATGTGCGCGCGACGGTTTCTTCCCTCGCCGGCGCGCGCGCGCTACACCCGTGCGCGTGCGAGCCGACCACGAGCCTGGCCTCGGCGGCGCGATCGAGCGCTTCCTCGAGCATCTGCGGAGCGAGCGACGGCTCTCGCCGCACACCCTCCGCGCCTATCGCCGCGACCTCGAGGACTTCGTCGCGCGCGTCGAGCAGCGGCGCGGCCGGCCCGCCGAGCTCGCCGACCTCAACCTGCGCGAGGTCCGGGCCGACCTCGCCGAGCGCTTCGGCCAGCAGGCGGCGAGCACGGCCGCGCGCAAGCTCTCGGCGCTGCGCAGCTTCGGCGAGTACCTGCGGCGCGCCGGGGACAGCCCCGACAACGAGGCCGCGCTGGTCCGGCGGCCCCGGCTCCCGCGCAAGCTCCCGGTCGCCCTCCCGCAGGGCGACGTCGCCGACCTGATCGACGGGGCCGGGCACCGCGACGGCCCCGTCGGCCTGCGCGACCGCGCGATCCTCGAGGTCCTCTACGGCGCCGGCCTGCGGGTCGCCGAGTGCGTCGCCCTCGACCTCGACCACCTGCGCTGGGACCGCGACGGCCTGACCCTGCGCGTCGTCGGCGGCAAGGGCGGCAAGGACCGCGAGGTCCCGCTCGGGGCCCCCGGCGCCGCCGCCCTGCGCGCCTGGCTCGCCGTCCGCGACGACCTCCTCCCGCCCGGCCAGCGCCAGATCCAGGGAACAGGTCCGAAACGACCTGTCCCGAAGGGCGAGCGCGCCGTCTTCCTCAACAACCGCGGCCGGCGGATCGGCGACCGCAGCGTCCGCGAGCTCGTCTACCGCCGCTGCCTCACCACCGGCGCGCGCGCCCGCGTCGGCCCGCACGGCCTGCGCCACAGCTTCGCCACCCACCTGCTCGAGGGCGGCTGCGACCTGCGCAGCATCCAGGCGATGCTCGGCCACGCGAGCCTGAGCACCACCCAGCGCTACACCCACCTCGACCTCGGCAAGCTCGTCGACATCTACGAGCAGGCCCACCCACGCGCCCGCGCGCCCGCCCGGCCCGCGCCCGCGAAACCTGACCCGAAGACCCGGTAGAGCGGACGCGACTCCGCTCCGGGGGACGCGGGGCAGGGGACTGACGGCTCCGCTCCGGGGACGCGGGGCCCGTGGATCGGCCCCCACGCCACCGGCTCGGCCCCGCGCTGGAGCGGCCCTCACATCGCCGCGTCGATCAAGACCTCGGCCTGCTCGTCCCGTCGATCCGTCCGGGTCCTGCGGACCCGCTCTCCGCGGACCGGCATGTGCCGCGGGTACCAGCTCCCGTCGACGTACACATCGACGAACGGCGCCGGCAGCCCGAGCTCGCGCTTCGGATCGCGCGGGTCCGTCGACACGTGGTAGTGGATGTGCGGCCCGCTGCTGCGGCCCGAGTTGCCGACCTGCCCGAGCTCTTGCCCGAGCTCCACCTTGTCGCCGACCTTCACGCGGACCGAGCCCGGGATCATGTGCCACAGCGACGAGTACTCGCCGAACCCGTGGTCGATCACCACCCCGTTGCCGCCCATCACCCCTTTTTCGCCGGGTCGGTTCTCGGGCACATCGTTGATCGCCGTCACCACCGTCCCGGGCGCCGGCGCCAGCACCGGGTAGCCGTAGCAGTAGTGGTCCTTGTTGCCGGACGCCCCGACCGGCTTCGAGCGGCCGCCCTTCGTCACCACCATGTCGTACGCGAACCGCTGCGCGCGGCTCCCGTGGTGGTAGTTCGTCCCGGCGCGCTTGCCTCCGTGGAGGATCGTCCACTCGCCGTTGCTCGGGAAGTGGATCCGCGTCACCAGCGAGTAGCGCTTCGCCGGCCCCTTGATCTCGGCGAGGGCCAGGTGTTCGCGGACCATCAGGCGCTCGAGCGCTCGATCCTCGTCGAGCGCGAACTGGTACAGCACCAGGCGGACCACGCGATCGGGCGCGCCGGGCTTCCCGCGCGCGTGGACCACCAGGCCCGAGTACCAGACGAGCTCGCCCTCGCGGTGGATCTTCTCCTCGAGGATCCCGATCGGCTGCCCGTAGCGGGTGCGCAGGCGTTCGCCGGTCGCTGCCAGCTCGGGCGGCCGGACCTTCGTCTTCAGGCCCGGCGACATCCACGCGTGCAGCTCGGACACTCGCCCGAGCAGCAGCCCGTCGACCAGGCGATCGGCCTCCGGCATCAGCGCCGAGCGGGCCTTGAGGGCCGTCGGATCGGGGGGTCGCTGCAGACCCTGCGGCTTGCAGCCGACGGCGGCGGCCAGCGCGAGTGCGACGAGGAGGGGCCGCAGGGGGAGCATCTCGGGGGATGATAGCGGGCCGCGGGGGGCAGGGTTCGCGCGCGCGATTTTGTGACGAACTTCACGGCCGGCGCGCGCGAACCCGAGCGCGACGCGGGGTACGCTCGATTTCGCCATGCACCTCTCTCCAGGCGCCACCCTCCCGGGCGACCCGGTCGCGCGCTGGCTCGCCGTGTGTCGCTGCGAGCGCGGCCGCTGGAGCGTCCGCCTCGACCTGCGCCGCGCCGACGGCGAGCTGCGCCCCGACGATCGCCTCGATCTCTCGCGCGCCGAGCAGCAGTGGCTGCTCGCGCTGTGGGAGCGCCGCGACCGCATGACCCCGTTCGAGTGGCTCGGCTTGCAGCCGACGCACGACCTCGCGGTGATCCGCCGCGCGTACCACGACACCTGTCGTCGGTTGCACCCGGATCGTTACTTCGGCAAGCGACTCGGGCCGTTCGCCGCGATCCTCGCCGAGCTGTTCGACCGGGCGCGCGCCGCCCACGATCTGCTCGCCCCGCCGCGGCGCCGCGCCGGACAGCCCGACGCCGTCGGCGCGTCTCCCTAGCGCCGGCGAGGTCGGCATCGAGGCCTCGGTGGGCGCCGCCGGATCCGGCCGATCCGGCGCACGGGCGCGGCGCGCCGGGTAATTTTTGCTCGCCCGATCCCCCGCGGGGCGTGTACTCTCTCTCGTCTCTTCTATGCCCGAGCATGTCGTCGGCATCGACCTCGGGACGACCAACACCTGCGTCGCCGTCGTCGAGCAGGGTGTCCCCAAGGTCATCCCGAACAAGGGCGGCTACCGCACCACGCCCTCGATGGTCGCCATCAGCGAGGGCGGCCGCCGGCTGGTCGGCCACCTCGCCAAGCGGCAGGTCCTGACCAACCCGCAGAACACGATCTACGCCGCCAAGCGGCTGATCGGCCGCAAGTGGAACTCGACCGCCGGTCGCACGGTCGCGCAGACCTGCCCGTACACGATCGTCGAGGGCCCGCACGCCGACATCCGGCTCAAGATCCGCGACCAGGTGTACAGCGTCCCGGAGATCAGCGCCTTCATCTTGCAGGAGATGAAGATGATCGCCGAGGCCTACCTCGGCACTCCGGTCGAGAAGGCCGTGATCACCGTCCCGGCGTACTTCAACGACAACCAGCGCCAGGCGACCAAGGACGCCGGGCGGATCGCCGGCCTCGAGGTGATCCGGATCATCAACGAGCCGACCGCCGCCGCGCTCGCGTACGGCTTCGGCAAGAACCTCGAGCGCAAGGTCGCCGTCTACGACCTCGGCGGCGGCACCTTCGACGTCTCGATCCTGGCGATCGGCCACGGCGTCTTCGAGGTCATCTCGACCGCCGGCGACACCTTCCTCGGCGGCGAGAACTTCGACCTCCGGGTGATGCAGTACCTGATCGAGGAGTTCGAGGAGGACACCGGCATCAACATCCGCGAGGATCGGATGGCGATGCAGCGGATCAAGGACGCCGCCGAGAAGGCGCGCTGCGAGCTGTCGACCGTCCGCGAGACCAAGATCCTGCTGCCGTTTTTGCACACCAACCCGAGCGGCAAGGTCTTCGAGATGGACGTCACCTTGACGCAGCAGCAGATCGAGGATCTGACCGAGGACCTCGTCGACCAGACGATCAAGATCTGCGAGAAGACGCTCGCCCAGGCCGGCGTCGACCGGTCGCAGCTCGACGACGTCGTGCTCGTCGGCGGCATGACGCGCATGCCGCTGGTCCAGCGGCGCGTCGCCGAGTTCTTCGGCATCGAGCCCTGCAAGGGCGTCAACCCCGACGAGGTCGTCGCGCTCGGCGCCGCGATCCAGGCCGCCGCGCTGGTCGACGAGAAGCACGACCTGCTGCTGCTCGACGTCACCCCGCACAGCCTCGGCATCATGATCGTCGGCGGCTACTTCCACCGCCTGATCGAGCAGAACACGACGATCCCGACCCGCGCCGGGCACGTCTTCACCACCGTCCGCGACAACCAGACCTCGGTCAAGATCCTCGTCCTGCAGGGCGAGTCGGACAAGGCCGCCGAGAACGAGCTGCTTGGCGAGTTCATCCTCAGCGGCCTGCGCAAGGCCCCGCGCGGCCAGGTCGAGGTCGAGGTGACCTTCTCGATCTCCGTCGACGGGATCGTCAGCGTCAGCGCCAAGGACCTCGAGACCGGCCGCGAGCAGAGCATCACCGTGACCGCGACCAGCGGCCTGACCGAGGAGGAGCTGCGCGACCTCGTCAGGCAGTCGCAGGCCTACATGATCGAGCTCCGCGCCTCGGAGGAGATCGAGCGCCGCCGTCAGCAGTGCGAGAAGCTGATCGACAGCATCCGCGCGCTGCTCCCGCAGGTGCAGGCGGCGATGTCGAGCACCCGCTTCGGCCGCGACGCGATCGCCAAGGCCGAGGCGGTCGTCCAGCGCGCCGAGGGCGAGCTGGCCCGCGCCGACGCGAAGGCGCTCGGCGACACGCTCGAGAGCCTCGATCGCACCCTGAGCATGTTCCGCAACGTCGCCCACAAGCGCTCCGACGCGGCCCAGCGCTGAGCTTGCTCGCGGCGCGCGCCGGACCGCGACGAGCCACCCTCGCGCCACCCTCGCGCCACCCTCGCGCCACCCTCGCGCCACCCCGCCGCGAGCCCGCCGCGCACCGGGCAGCCCGCGGGCGCGCCAGCGCGCCGGGGAGGGCGCGCCGCCGCGCGCAAGGTCACGCGCTGTGCGCTTGTCCGGCGGCGCGTGCTGACCTATCTCGCCCGTGATGAGCGCCGCCCAGTTCGAGGCCCGCATCGAGGCCAACCGCCGGCTCGGCGGCGGCTACTTCCTGCTCGACGTCGTCGCCGACGGCCCGACCCCCGTCGAGCGCGCCCAGCCCGGCCAGTTCGTCATGCTGCGGGGCGCCTGGGGTCGGGAGCTGCTCAACCCGCGCGCCTTCTCGATCCTCGACGTCACCGGCCCCGGCAGCTTCTCGCTGCTGCTCAAGGCCTACGGCGAGGGCACCCGGCGGCTCAAGGTCGCGCGGCCCGGCGACCCGGTCACCGTCACCGGCCCGCTCGGCGTCGGCTTCGCGCCCGCGCGCCCGGGCGTGCGCGACCTGCTGGTCGCCGGCGGCGTCGGCCTGCCGCCGCTGCACTTCCACGCGCGCCTGCACGCGCGCCTGGCCGCCCAGACAGGTCTCGCGGGACAGCTCGAGATGTACTACGGCGGCCGCGACCGCGACGACCTCGTCCTGCTCGACGACCTCGCCGCGTGGAACGTCGCGACCCACCTCGCCACCGAGGACGGCAGCGTCGGCGCCCGCGGCTACGTCACCGCCGCGCTCGCCCCGCGGCTCGCCGCCGCCGCGCGCGCCGGCGAGGCCGTGCGCGTGCTCGCCTGCGGCCCGACGCCGATGCTCAAGGCCGTGCGCAAGCTCGGCCTGGAGCACGGCGTCCCCACCTACCTCTGCCTCGAGGAGAACATGGCCTGCGGCTTCGGCGTGTGCCTCGGCTGCGCCGTCCCGGTGTACGGCGCCAGGCCCTACCGCTACTGCTGCACCGACGGCCCGGTGTTCGACGCCCGCGAGGTGCGCTGGCCATGACGACCGCCGACATCGACCTCTCCGCCTCGTGCGGCCCCCTGCGGCTCAAGTCTCCGATCCTCGCCGCCTCGGGCTGCTTCGCCTACGGCCAGCAGTTCACCGCCTTCACCGACCTGCGCCAGCTCGGCGGCCTCTCGACCAAGGGGATCTCGCCGCTGCCGCGCCACGGCAACCCGCTGCCGCGGATCTGCGAGACCGCGAGCGGCATGCTCAACTCGATCGGCCTCGAGAACGTCGGCGTCGAGGCGTTCCTGCGCGACAAGCTGCCGTTTTTGCGCGACCTCGGGATCTCGGTGTGGGTCAACTTCTTCGGCACCGACTTCGAGACCTACGTCGAGTGCGCGCGGGCGCTGGGCGCGGGGCAGGGGATCGACGCGCTCGAGATGAACATCTCGTGCCCGAACATCAAGAAGGGCGGCATCGAGTTCGGCACCGTCCCCGAGGTCGCGCACCGGCTGACGCGCGCCTGCGTCGAGGCCTCGCGCGTCCCGATCGTCGTCAAGCTGACGCCCAACGTCGGCGACATCGTCGCCATGGCCGACGCCGTCAAGCAGGCCGGCGCGGTCGGCGTCTCGCTGATCAACACGATCACCGGCATGGCGATCGACGTCCGCACCCGCCGCCCGAAGATCGCCACCACCTACGGCGGCCTGTCCGGCCCCGCGATCAAGCCGATCGCCCTGCGCATGGTCCACCAGGTCGCGCGCGCGCTGCCGGACCTGCCGATCTGCGGCATGGGCGGGATCCTGAGCGGCGAGGACGCCCTCGAGTTCCTGATGGCCGGCGCGCACTGCGTGCAGGTCGGCACCGCCAACTTCGCCGAGCCCGGCGCCTGCGCACGGATCACCGGCGAGCTGCGCGAGCTGCTGCGCACCCTGAAGATCCCGTCGGTCCGCGCCGCGATCGGCTGCCTCGAGGCGCACCCCGCCGAGCCCGAGCACCTGGCCGAATCGCCCTGGTCTTCCGGCTAGGTGAGGACGCCCGCGCCGGGATCTCCGCCCCGCCGCGCGGGCGCCCGTCCACGCCGGCGGGCCCAATTTCCGCGGCGAGAAGCGATGTCTTTGGCGCGCAGGCGCGGCCCTCCCGGCCCCGATCGTGCGGCTTTTCGCGCGCCCGCGGACGGGCGTCCGGCCCGGACCGCGAGATCCTCGTCGCGGGCGCCGCTTGCGGGCGTTTGCCGGCCTCGGATACGCTTTCGGGCGCTGATGACCGATCGTGCGATCCCATGGCGAGCCCGGCTCGCCGCCGCTGTCCTCGATGTTTCGCCCGACTGGGGGGCGAGCGCGGCGAGCAAGGCGCTCGGTGCGGCGGCCCGGGCCCGGTTGCCGCGCCCGCTCAGCCGGGCCTTCGTCTCGGCCTACTGCAAGTTCTTCGGCGTCGACCTCGCCGACGTCGACCCGCGGGCGGTCCGCGAGGGCTGGGACAGCTTCAACGCGTTCTTCACCCGCCGCCTGGTGCCAGGCGCGCGGCCGGTCGACGCGCGCGCCGACGTCATGGTCGCGCCGTGCGACGGCCTCGTCCGCGGCGTCGTGGCGATCGAGCGTGACACCGCGGTGGTCGCCAAGGGCCACGCGTACACGATCGGCGAGCTGCTCGCCGACGACGACCTCGCCGACCTGCTCGTCGGCGGCCTGGCGACGACGATCTACCTCCACCCGCGCGACTACCACCGCGTCCACGTCCCGTGCGACGGCCACGTGCAGCGCGTCGTCGCCGTGCCCGGCCGCCTGCTCCCCGTCACCGCCGCCGCGCTCGCACGCGTGCCCCGGCTGTTCGCGCTCAACGAGCGCCTCGTCCACGTCCTCGACACCGCGTTCGGCCCGCTCGTCGTCGTCATGATCGCCGCCTTCGGCGTCGGCCACATGAGCTGCGCCTACCGCCACATCGGCCCGCACCCGCGCGACGTCCAGCGCGTCGAGTGCGTGCCGCCCGTCCGCCTGCGCAAGGGCGACGAGCTCGGCGTGTTCCACCTCGGCAGCACCGTCGTGCTGCTGACGCGACCCGGCGTCCGCCCGCTGGTGGCCACCGACGAGCCGACGGTCGTGCGCATGGGCCAACCGCTCCTTCAACGAGGCGACGTCGCATGACCTGGCACGTATCACCCGAGGAGTGGCTGCTCGACTTCACCGTCATCCCGCGCGGTCGCGCCCGCGGCGGCGAGGCGCGCGACGTCATCGACGACCGCCTGCGGACGATGCTCGCGCCGCCGGCCCCGCCGGCCGGGATCGTCATCCCGACGATCACCAGCTCGCGCGCCGCCAAGCCGGTCCCGCCGCCGAGCCCGCCGGCCCCGATCCCGCCGCTGACGGCCGCGCGACCCGACTCCGGCCCGCGCCCGGCCGCGCCGCTCGATCCGCCGCCGCCGTCGGGCCTGACGATCGAGCTGCACCCGATCGGCGGCCCGGCCCCGATCCCGCCGCCGCCGCCCTCGGGCAGCATGGTGATCCCGAGCCTCACGCGGCCCGGCAGCGGCCTCGAGGGCGACGCCGCCGACGACGACGAGGCGCTCGAGCGGTTGAGCCCGATCGGCGGCTCCGAGCTCGGCATCGGGATCCCGCACGACGACGCCGACGACCTGCTGTCGGCGGTCGCCTCCTCGGCCCCGCTGCTCACGTCCGAGCCGCCGGCCCCCGAGCCGGTCGCCGCGCCCGTCGAGGAGCCCGAGGCCGCGGCCGAAGCCGAGCCCGAAGCCGAGGCCGAACCCGAGCCCGAGGCCGAACCCGAGCCCGAGGCCGACGACGAGATCGAGGCCGACGCGCTCGAGGAGGGCGAGGTGTCGGTCGTGACGGCTGTGCCCAAGCCGACGAC